>Ga0302326_10011657_pt1 | contig 18889 bp, 19 predicted proteins | sample Palsa_T0_3_FD_202264 | JGI IMG/M metagenome (GOLD analysis project Ga0302326, IMG submission 202264) | Peat permafrost microbial communities from Stordalen Mire near Abisko, Sweden - Palsa_T0_3 | ecosystem: Environmental > Terrestrial > Soil > Palsa > Peat permafrost | place: Sweden: Abisko...
ATACAAGCTCCTCGTACGTTGTCAAAACGTTTCTACTAACATCCTAGGTATTGCTAAAAGAAATATCAAGGTCGGTCGCTTTACCACGCGAAAATAGCAGGAAAACGCCGACGCTCTCGGGTGCCGTAAGACCTTGTTCCTAAAGAGACAATGTGACGTCTTTCCGCTCCAGTCTGGCGTACATCACCTCGATGTTCGCTGCGTACCCGCATGTGTTGGACGTAACAGCCACGCTTGAAGAGTCAGAGATTTTTCAACTCTGCTCACCTCGGCGAGGTGCAATCGTGGCCCCCGTCGTTCATTGAGAAACTGGAAGCGGTTGTCAAAAGCGTCGAACCCTAGCCGAACGACGCCCCATTTCCCGAGCATCCACAACGCCCGCTCTGGCAGGCCCCGCCAATTTCCGAGCCCTGCCGTACTGCTAATATCCGAGACCTGACCTGCCGAAATTCGAGGCCTAGCTGGTTCGCTGGACAGAAACCAAGCTGCAGCTACACTCAAGGTGTAACCCCTCCATGCCCAACCCCAAAATCTCACAGCCAAGGGCCGCATGCGCGAAGTGTGGCTCGAAATTCACTATCAAGAAAGGGAGACGTCAGAATCGCTTTAGGATATTGCAGGTATTTCAGTGCGGCGAGTGTCTCCACAAATTCACGGTAGCCGCCGGGAAAAATAAAACCTACCCGCCGCGTGTGATCCTCGAAACTGTTTCCGTCTATAGCCTCGGCAACTCGATAAGCGAAACACAGCGCGTCATCCGCAAACAGTTTCACGTCGACATTCCCGAAGGGACGATCCGGGCCTGGATGCGATCGCACAAGCCTTTCACGGCATACGCTCGATTCCGAACAGCGGGGAGGAAATTATTTGGCGCAGAGGCGATGATCCACAGCTATTTGTTGCGCCACAAGCAGGTCTACCGTTTTCAGGTTCATCGCGCGAAACTCGAGCTGCTATTCCAAAATTCACAACACCGCCATCTCGCGTCCGTAACGAATTATCTCGAATCCATCGGCGAGGATTTCCCTCACCACGTGTTCGAAAGCTCCGAACATCGATCCTCCAAATTTCCGACGACGGTCGCGATTCCCATAACGCGGAAAGAAAATTATGCAACGCGGCTTGCGGCACTCGTGCTTCCCGCCGCGATCGCGAACAAGAAGCGCCACGAAACGCTCCAACGGTTCATGCTTGCGAACGACTCCGCAACTGTCGCCGTCGAAATCCCTGTGTACCTTACGAAGGAGGACATCTCGTACTACCGCAGTCAGGGTTTTTCATTGGGGTTTGATAGCGACGTCGTGACTGGCCATATCGATTTCTTGCAGGTCCGCGACGGATATCTCCAGATCCTCGATTACAAGCCCGACGCCCGGAAGGAGAAGCACGCTCACGTCCAGCTCACCATCTACGCCCTCGCCCTCGCTCGAAGGGCTAATCTCCCCCTCAAGCACTTCAAGTGCGCATGGTTCGATGAGAAGGATTATTTCGAATTCTTTCCTCTGAAAGGTGTCTACCAGTGGAGGGCGCGACCCCGACTTCCTAGCTTTTCACGTGACCTACGCAGCCCGGTGATGGACCGTCGCAGCGGACTTCTGAAGTAGAGCGAAAACGTGTTTTTCACTACGGGCAGAGGTGCGGGTAGCTATGCCCGCCCCTGAAGCGAAAGGAACGCAGGAATACGTTAGTTTTTCCGGCGTCGAGGAAAACCTACATTCCTCTTATTGGTGCCCCTTCCACCTCTTCATTGCGCGGTGGATCGCCCGTCGAAGGCAGTCGAGAAGAAGTGCCCACAGAAACCAAGAGACGGCGAGCACAACGACGACAATCAAGGTCTCATAATTTTCGGAATGGCTGCGAACCTCACCGACAAGTAATATCGCGAGCCGAATGGACACGAGGCCGAGAAAAAACCCGGTAAGTCCCTGCGCAAGCCAGGCCGCGAGCCGGAAGGCCAGGGGGACCTTTGGTTGTGGGACCGAGAGATCGCGGCTTCCGCAATGGGAACACGCTTCGGCAAACCTCGGGTTCATATGCAACTTCGAGCAGAGCTTCACGTCGTAGCTCCGCCCGCAGAAATTGCAAAACAACGGCTCACCTCCTGTCGTATGCTCGCACTCGTAGCAAAATTTCATGATGGATGTTGCGCGGAAGGGAAAAAAGGCTGCGCTTCGTCGCCCTCTGGGCGAAGCCACACCGGCCCGAAAAAATTGCCGGAGCCAATGGATTCGAAGGCCGCAAACCAAAAGATCTTTTGGGTGGATGCGCGGACGACTTTCCGGATCGAGCGGAGCCGCCGGTCGGATTTCGCAACGACAAGTACACGGAATCGGCCCTGCCCAAACAGCCGTTTGCAATCGCCCGAGAGCGCAAGCTGAAGATATTTCTTCACTTTGTTCTCCCAAACTGCAAGGGGCTCGCGACCAAAGTCAACCTCCAGGAACGCGGCTAAGGTATCCGCAGGCGTCTTGAGCTCGACGTACGCGTCGGGAATGAGGCGGATCTGGTCGGATAGTGGCTCGGAAAAGGAAATCCAGCGCTCGAATGAAACGGGAACGGGCAGCGCTGCATATTTCAAAGCGCAGTAGAGGGTATTGATGCCGAGCTGATGTGAGACAAAATAATCGGCAACAAGCACCTCGTCGTTCCTGCGGTTCGGGCCTCGCGCCGGCACGGAAACTACTGCCGCGCCCTGCACGGACAGCGTATAGAGAGCTTTTTTGCCTGCGGCGCTAAGAAAGAAGCGTCGCAACAATCCTGTGCGGTTTAGCGCGAGCAGCCTGGTGTTTATCCGCGTGGTCGAGTTAAATCCTCCGACGATTCTCGCTTGCTCGCGATCGACGACACGCATCACGGCGATCTCGGCAAGAAGATGCCGATCCCTGTCCTGGATCACGATTCCGTGACGGCTATTCCCACGCATGGAGCATGTCGTCTGTTTTCCGATGCGCGAGTTCCTGTCGTTTCGCGATGTCGCGCTCGATGTGGGCGCGCACGCGACCGCGTGCGTACCGCGAACGATTGAGAAGGTCCGTGTAGTCGGCATTCGAAGCGGATACGGCCGGGACTTGGACTTCCGTCCAACGCTCCGGGCCGCTCTTCACGATGCAGTGCCGTTGCGGCAGATTCTTCAGTCGGTAGGCGAGCGATCCGCCCCCGTCGAGTGCCTGCGAGACGAGGCCCGCGTCCGCGCTTGAGAGCTGGAAGAACACATGCGTACCGACCGCGAGAAGCGCCGCGCGCACGTCGGGCGGGTGCTGGTCGAGGAACTGGTTTGCAGAAACAATTCCGACGCCGAATTTGCGAGCCTCCGACAGGATCGTTTCGATACCTCCGCCACCGTAGGGCACGAGGTTCTGGATCTCGTCGCAGTAGATTGTGTAGAGCGACCTTCTTTCGCGTGTAAAGAGCGCGTTCTTGAGCATCGTGAAGACGAGGCTGCCGAGCGTTAGCGCCTGCTCACCGAGTTTCCCTTTTTGCAAGTCGACAATGATCCAATGGCCCTCATCCATCGCCTGCTTGAGGGAGAACGTGGAGCGTTTCTGCCCAACGATGTGACGGAAGTGGGGATCAGCCGTAAAGGCAGAAGTCTTACTGAGGATCGGCTCCCGCATCACGGCGCGCATCGGCTCGCTCGCCTGGTCATAGCGAGATTCGAAGTACTGCCGGATTTCCGGATTGGCGACGCGTTTCAGGCACGCGGCGCGGAAACCGCTGTGCGTGAGAAATGGGGCAAGTTCGACGAGCGTGAGTCCGTTCGCGGAGAGTGCGTAGAGCGAATTGCGCAGGAGCTCATCCGTCCGCGCGCCGAAGTACTGTAGATGCCAGCGATGCCGCAAGACCTCGGCGAATTCCGCAATCCGCACGAAATCTTCCGATCCCTGCTCCAGAGGGTTGAGTCCGACCGAGAGTTCCGGGTCGCTGGGCGCGATCACGATGAGCTTGTCGCTCAAGTGTCGACGGAGTTTCCGTTCCCGCGCGGCGATGGAGTGCAGCAGGAACGGCGTGGCGTCCCCGTGCAGATCGAAATACACGAACCCTCGATCCGCCTCGATATCCTGCTGGCTCATGTACTTCAGAAGCGAGCTTTTCCCGCTTCCCGACTTGCCGATCACCGCGACGTGCATAGTCCGCTGAGCCGCGGTCAGAGAGACCCGGCGGTGCGTCGGTTCTCCGTCGATTGAGCGCACTCCGAGATCGAGGCTTCTGAACGCAGACGTATCGCGCCCGCGAGTGATCGAGGAGAAGATTTGTTTGAAAATATTGGGCATGGGGCTCTAAGAGGAGTAAGAGAGAACAAACTGTATTCGATGGAAACTCAGGAGATTTCGTCGATTTCGACAAATGCTCCTGTGTAGCCGAATCACGTCGGTCGGAATAATGTAGGTGCACGATGAATAGTTCCCCGCCAGACAATTCAACACAGGGAACGCCGTCACTTCGCGACTTATTTCCAGACCTCAGCGATGAGCAACTGAAGGAAGTCGAAGACACCTTCTTCGGCTATCTTGAGATTGCGTGGCGAATCTACGAGCGCCTCGAACGGGAACGCCCCGAGTTTTTTGACACCTTGGGGCGACGCCCTTAGCATGAAGGAAAGGTCGATTCCTTAGATTAAACACTCAACTACATGCGTCAGTATTTTGGCTATGCCCGCGTTTCCACTGCGAAACAGGGAGAGAAGGGGGTCTCGCTCCAGGAACAACGCGATGCGATCGAGCGGTATGCCGCGCGATTCAGTTTGGAGATCAGCCAGTGGTTCGAAGAGCGCGAGACAGCCGCGAAACAAGGCCGTCCGATGTTCTCTCAGATGCTGCGCCTGCTGAGGCAACGGAGAAGCCGCGGCGTCATCATCCATAAGATCGATCGCAGCGCAAGAAACCTCAAAGATTGGGCCGATCTCGGCGAAATGATCGATGCGGGTATCGAGGTGCACTTCGTGAACGAAAGCCTCGACCTTCACACGCGCGGCGGGCGGCTCTCCGCCGACATCCAGGCCGTCGTCGCCTCTGACTACATACGGAACCTCCGCGAGGAAACGAAGAAAGGGCTCTACGGGCGGTTGAAACAGGGCATCTATCCGCTCGGCGCTCCCATTGGCTATCTGGACCAGGGGGGAGGCAAGGTCAAAACGATCGATCCCGCGAGAGCTTCGCTCGTCGTCCAGGCGTTCGAACTTTACTCGTCCGGAAAATATCCGTTGAACTCGCTGCGTGAGGAGCTCGGTCGTCGCGGATTGCGCAACAAGAAAGGCGGGATGCTTTCGCTCACCGGAATCTCCGTCCTCTTGCAGAATCCTTTCTACACGGGGCTCATGCGCATCAGGAAGACGAACCAAGTCTTTCAGGGCAAACATCAGCCGCTCGTTAGCAAATCCCTCTTCGACCGCGTGCAACAGGTGCTTCGGGGCAAGGCGGTTGATTTTCGTACCAGGCGCAATTTCACATTCCGCCGACTGGTGAAATGCGCGCTCTGCGGCTACTCACTCGTCGGGGAACTGCAAAAGGGGCACGTATATTACCGCTGCCACACGGTCGGCTGCGCGACGACGGCAGTTCGCGAGGAGCAGGTGGATGGCACTCTTGCCCAAACCTTCGAACTCCTGCGACTCGACGACGCCGAACTCCAGCGCGCAGGCGCCTGGGTACGCGGTGCCCGTCTTGGGCAGGAAGCGATCCGAGACCGAGAAATAGCGAATTGCAAGCTCTTGCTCGATCAGAACCGGGCCAGGCGCGCGCGGCTCACGGACGCGTTTCTCGATGGCACCTTCGAGAAGGGGCTCTTCGAAGAGCGGAACGCCGGATTGCTCCTTGAGGAACAAGGCTTAAAAGAACGGCTGGCACACCTGGAGCAGAACGGCGGGGATGCGCTCGTGAGGCTCGAAAAATTCCTCGAACTCGGAAGAACCGCGTCATTGTTATATAAAGAGGGGCTTTCCGAAGAAAAACGGGATTTGGTGAAAAAACTCACCTCGAACCTGACGGTAACTCAGAAAAACGTAGGCGCGGCGCTCACAATTCCGGCTCAACTCATTGCCAATCGCGTAAAAAATACTTGTAGTGCCCTTGAACGAGGCAGACCTCGAACCGGGGCCGAACCTCGAACCCTCAAGGGTGTCCTTGAAGCGCTCTACGAGTATTTTACGCAGCTGCCTCCGGAAACGAACCTTCCGAACTGAAAGTAGCTCGGATCAGTGTAGCAGTCCGATTGAATTCCGCTACACAGGCGATGTTGTCGAAATCGACGAATCAGCCCGTGTAGCGGGATTCTCGATCGCGTGTTTTGATTTACTTCAAGGATTCGCGAAAGTTGGCAGTCAGTCCACGCTAACCACCCCGCATTGATTTGACAGGTTATGCCAAACCATTAGTATGAATTCATGTTCGACAAAATGCCCTCCATTCAGGGCGAAATGAACAAATTGGAGGCGGCTGAGGCAGAGAAGAAGAAAAAAGAGCTGTATGAGAAAGCGGCCGGCAAAGCCAGGTCTTTCATCGAGAGGATCGATCCGGAACTGCGCGTGCGCGTTCAAACGGTCCCCGTGCTGCCGGAAGGCAGGTACCCAGAACGGGAGCTTTTGGTGCTCAGCTTCGAACACGGCAAAAATCCAGATTTGAACTGGGACATGGAAATTGGCGAAAGCGACGCCTACATTGAAAACGAATTCGAGGGCGTCCTGAAAGACATTTACGAAAAAACACAGTCAGAGCATGACCTTGATGGAAAAATCGAAGCGAAGGCGCGGTCAGTCATGCAAAGCATTGGTCCGGAATGGAGCGTGTCGGTTGAAATAAAGCGAGTGCCGGCTGCCAGGAAAAATCAGTTTCCGCATTTAGAAAAAGTTTTGGCTTTCGACAATAATGCCAAGCCGGAGATGTCGTGGGATATGGCAATCGGAGAAGACGAAGGCTATATCGAGAATGAACTTGAAGAGGCTATCAAGCGGACTTACGAAGCCAGGAAAAGCAGGTTTGAAGGCAGAGCGGCATAACAAAACTCCCGCACAAGCGCAGGATGTTTTTTGCCGGATAAGCGGGCGATCTGGTTGAAATCGACGACACCGATGTGAAAATCGAATGGAGCGGGTCGAAAAAGAATAGAGACAATAAGGGTAATCGGAGTTCGATTCTTCTCAAGGGGTAGCGGAAAATGGAAAAGTCGAAAAACAAAAAACACAGATATTATCTGTGTTTTTTGTTCTGGCTCGAGAAATCGCGTGCTGTGCCCTTGAACGGGGCAGACCTCGAACCGAGGGTGAACCTCGAACCTTGGAGGGTATCCTCGGAGAACTACTCAAGCATTTCCTAAAAGAGCCGGCCCAGGCAATTTAGCGACTCTTCGCACCTCAGTGTAGCAGTTCATTCCCGTTTGCCTAGACGGGCGGATTTGTCGCTTTCAACAAGATAGCCCGCCGTTTTCGGCAAAGCTTGTTCACGAGCCGTTATATCGTCCGTCTCAGGAAGGCTGCCGAACCCGCGCAAATACGCAGGGCCCGGGGCCTTTTTGCCGTCTATACCTTGACTAAATTGATATTTTATGCTGTAATTTATTCCCTGGTATATATAGCCTAAACCGCCTTTTCTCGTCGATTTCGACAATATCTCCCGTGTAGCGAGTTTCACTGGTTTTCCTCTATTCTGAACCCAGCATAGTCGAAATATCCGCGTTACTTCCCACATGGCCTCTCCAAAACTTGACCATTACCTGCGGGCGTGTCGAAGACGATCCGGTCTCACCCAGAGCGACGTCGGCTTTTTGCTCGGCGCGAAGAACGGGGCTCAGGTGTCTCTTTACGAGCGCCATCACGTCCCGCCGCTCCGCACGGCGCTCGCGTTTGAGGCTCTCTATGGCGCTACGGTCTCGGAGATTTATGCGGGAATCCGCGCATCGGCTGAGAGGGACTTGAGGCGTCGTGCCCGAACGCTCGCGCGGAAACTCCTGGCGAAGGACGGCACACGAAATCCCCGCGTCACCGCGCAAAAACTGCAGTGGCTCGTCGAGCACTGCGTGAACACGCAAGTCAGCGAACGCCACATTCCATGAAGAGCCACGACGAGAGGATCATCGCGATTGACCTCAGAGGATACAGCTTCGCGTTTGCCGTCTTCGAAGGTCCTGACCGGCTCCTCGATTGGGGAGCGAGGAGCTTCCGACGCGGCGTGAACGCTGTGAAAATACCCGCTGGCGAAAAGCTCGCTGCGCTGCTGGATTACTACTCGCCAGACGCGGTCGTGATCCGAGTCCGGACCGGGGACCACGACGCAAGGAGACACGAGATGCGTGAGACCCTCCTCGGAGAAGCCGCGAAACACGGGGTTCCCACACGACTGCTCACCCGCCGAGCCGTGAAGGACGCGTTCGCCGGTGCGAGACGCAACAAGTACACGATTGCGGCGGCGCTCGCGGAACGGTTGCCTGAGCTCGCCCCGGTGCTCCCGACCGCACACAAGCTCTGGGTGAGCGAAGAATATATCCTCTCGGTCTTCGACGCCGCCGCTACGGGCATCGCATATTTCAATCACAGTCAATCAGTGCCCCCGCCTTCCGCCCAAGTCTAGAAAAACGAACCTTTCCAACGGCCCCTGGCACGCGGAGCTATGTGCTCCATATGTGCCGTCATTTAAAGGGGCCGTTGGAAGGGCTTGTCCCTTCAATTCAGCTCATTGAAAAGGAGAAGAGTTTTATGGATCAGAGTCAGCTTCTTGCGCACTGCGGTAGCAACAAGATCACGCGGGAGCAATTGGCGGTCATTCCCGTTCCCGAAGGCACGCCGACACATCATCCGCTAGCCCACCACACAATTGTTGAAGCGTTGATCGAGGCCCTTGCATTTCGGCATATCTCCGTCAGGAGAGACGAGTACGCGGTCTCCCAGGATGGAATGAAAATGTTCGGCGTCCTTGATCTCGAGACTGCGTTCGAGGGATGTCGATTTTCGATCGGCATCCGCAACTCGAACGACAAGTCGATGCGTCTCGCGATGACCGTCGGGTACAGAGTCATGGTGTGCGACAACATGGCGTTTCAAGGGGACTTCAGTCCCGTACTCGCGAAGCACACGAAACGATTCAGCCTCGTCGATGCAATCTCGGTCGGCGTCGATCGCATGCAGCGCAATTTCGAACCGATGCGCATGCAGATCGCCGCCTGGAAGAACAGTTTGATCTCCAACGACGCGGTGAAGCTCGTCATCTACCGAGCGTTTGTCGAGGAAGAACTCGAAGCGCCGAAGCACCTCGCGCGGCGGGTGCATGAGTTGTATTTCAATCCGCAGTTCGAAGAGTTCGCGTCACCGACGCGTTGGAGCTTGGCGAACGCCTTCACGTCGGCATTCAAGGAGCTCGATCCGATCCCGCAATTCAAGGCGACGGCGAAACTCGGTCCCTTTCTCGCAGACCAACACCTCAGCTCTGCCTCTGCTGGCCCGGACTGACGCGAGACCTCACGTGCCTCCTCCTAGTGGAACGAAGCAATCGCGCATGTCTCGGGCCAGCACCAATTCAATTTTGCAGGCGGCGGCGAAGCGGCTCATGTGGGAGCTCTACGCCGCCGCCGGATATGGACGGACGAGAGCGTTCGTCGATATCGAAAAATTTGAGCGTGAATTGTTCGCCGCGGCACGTCAGTGGCGGGCAGCTCACGCCAATCTAGAAGGACAAAGGAGAAGACATGAACGAACCAAACCGTAGCAACCCGTTCTGGCGGCAGGGGGACATCTACTTCGTGAAACTCGACGGAGAGATCGACTCCGCAAATGCAGCACCCGTCAAGAGCGGGATCATCGCGAAAGGTGAGACCACCGGACACGCACACCGCGTGTTGGCCTCATCCGTCGCCGCAGGAGCTCTGCTCTGCCTCGTCGGCCGCTCGATGTTCCTTCGTTCGCCCGAAGCGGGTACCACGATCGTGCATGACGAGCACGGTCCGATCGAGCTTCCCGCAGGCTCGTATGCCGTCGTTCCCCAGCGGGAGTTCGACGGCTTGCGTTGGCGGCAGGTGATGGACTGACCATGCGCGCCATCTCTGCGAATCGCAGAGCCGTCCGCGAAGCGCTCGCCCACGAGGGCTGGCGCTTCGCGTTGGTCGGCTCTGTCGAAGAACTCAAAGAACACCGAAATACCTGTCGCACGATCGGCCTTCCTGTCGGGAATGAATCAGATAACCGTTCCAGGACGATACGCGAAGCGTTGCTCAGACAACTTCCTTGGGAAGTTCGTGGGCAGCCGTTTCCCCGGTGGCTGAGTTACATCTCGAAGAGCACGCGGAAAACTCTTCAGCCCAATCTCCCGCTCGCTATGGAATTCTGCCTCGTCCACGGTTTCATCTTCCTTATCGGAAACGTGTGGGCGGAGCGGGAAGGCGGCAGATGGAGAACCCACTGCGCCAACGGCCCCGCCGTTGTCGTCGACGACCGCGAGCTCTACTTCTGGCGCGGCTGGCAAGTAGCGAAAGGAACCGTCATGGAAGAGCCCACCGCAGAGCGCATCCTCAAGGAAACGAACGTAACGGAACGTGAGGTGCTCATCCAACGGATGGGAGTCGAGAACTTCGTGCGTGAAGCTGAACTTGAGCAGGTGGATTCGTTTCGCGACAGTACACTTCTCAAGGTCAATACGACGGATACACGGGGGCGCTACCGTAACGGCCGCTGGATCGAGGAGCCGCTCGCCATCGCATTCCTGAAGGTCGTATGTCCCTCAACGCGGAAGACCTACTTTCTGCGCGTCGATCCCGATGCACAAACCACAAAGCAGGCACTCGAATCAACCCTCACTGCGTACGACCGGGATTGGGAACGGGATCTCGTGCAGGAGACGTAGATCGCCTTGAATTCGCAAGAGCCAGCGATAATTGGCTCCCACACTCAAAAGCGTACCGCAAAGGTACGCTTTTTTTCGTGGGTGGCCATCGTGGCTCTTTTGGACATCTGGTCCGGGGGAAAAAACTTAACTAGGTCTAGGACAGTTTGGGATTACTAAGGATAAGATTATTCGCTTCATTCAAAAAGTGGGCGTAGGCTAATTCGTCCGCGATGTATGCTGACGGGTGAGCACAGTTGTTTCTCGTTTCTAGTAAATGCAAGATTTCCTTAGTTTGGTTTAGATCCAGCGCGACCATGCCAGAAACCACAATCACTAAGTCTTTGTCGAAAACTTCCTGCAGCTCATTCTCAATTTTCAAGTCGAATTCCTTGTTAAATTTTGAGTAGTATCCCTTCGTCGCAGCTTTAAGCTGCCTGGAGGTTTTGTTGAATTGCGGCAGTCCCTTTTTGAGCACCAGCTTTCGCAACCTATCCACGATAGCGCAACCAGTCATTACGACCGCTGCTTTGAAACACCCTGCTTTCGCGGCAGCGAATGCCTCATCGTAATACAGTTTTTCTTCCGCGGAAGTATGAGCTGTAATTTTAGACGCGACACCCTGCCAAATAGGGGGCGATGTTCGATTAGCCTTGATGAGCGGAATCAAGACTGCCTTTTGAATTATCTTACGAGCGAGGTTGAGGTCCTTAATGTATGTACTTTTTCTATTTGGAGACGAGGACAGCTGCAGCAATTTCTCGAATATTGCGTCGATTCCGTTTATTTCTGGCTCTTCAACGCCGCCCCCTGCCCTGAGCGAATTTGAAATCCTGTTTAGCCAGAGCTTACAGGTCGATCCGACGTTGGTTGTGAGGCCCTGCTTCGAAACTAGCTCAGCCTTGTTTCTCTTGATCTCATCCACCAACCCGCTCAATGAAACCAGGAAATTCTCAACATCCTCAACCATAAGGTGGGTTCTCTTAAGTTGTAAGTTCCTTAATCAAGGTGGCCGCTTCAGCCTTGCCTCTTGGAGATAATTTGTTGGTGCCCCCGAATTTATATCCAGCAAAGATGGCCTTCGCGTTTTTTAGATTTGTCGCAAAATTCGGTGCGTCGTATGCACTGTATGTCACGCACATTTCTCTCAACTCCTCGGTAGGCACATCGAAAGAACCTTCCATTAATTGGTGCCTTAACCCCACAAGCAATGCCAATCGTCTTTGTTGTCGGCTTGTCTTTTTCGTCTTAAGGTCAGTTACTTCGATACTTACGTCGCCAGACTCACCGACCGCGAACACTTTTAGAATCGCTTCCTGACTCAACCCATGTGGGTCTGCGAAGGTTTTGATCCGCTTGGCTGTCTCCGTCGGTAGAGTAGAAGAAGCTGGCTTATCGTCAGAGCCGCTACCGGGTTCCTCAATCGTTTCCATCTTCTTCACTTGCCCGAAACGATGGTTAAACAAGAGCTCGAAGCACTTTTCTTGCAAAGCCGGTGGGCAGACCTTAACGATTTCTAGCAATCCTTTGATTTCCTTTTTGAGGGCTTCGTTATCCATGGCAATACTATAACTCATTATTAAACGTTTGCAACAGAACGGTCCACGCCGAATTCTTGCTTGAATCCTACTCCGCAGCCCGAAGAAGTCAAAGGTCCGTCCTGAAGCGAGACGCTTCAGGAAGCAAGATCGATTGGAAGCAGATGTCGAGCTTGGCTTTGCCCGAAAATCGATTTCGGAATACGATGTAAGCACTGCTGCGCCAAAAGGCATTTTGTTATGATTCGTCCTTCGCAGTAGCAACCAAACACATATGTTCGAACAAGCCTTTAAAAACATCGACGACGTTCTTTGGAAAGAAGCGGGCTGCACGACTGAGCTGGATTACATCGAGCAGACGTCTTGGCTTCTGTTCCTGAAATACCTCGACGATCTTGACCAGGACAAGAGCACCGAGGCCGCGCTGGAAGGCAAGAAATACACCCACATCCTCGACAAGCCTTATCGATGGGAGAGCTGGGCCGCACCGAAGGACAAGGACGGCAAACTCGACCACAACAAGGCCTTGGTCGGCGACGATCTCCGCGACTTCGTGAACGGGAAGCTCTTTCCCTATCTGCACGGCTTCAAACAGAAGGCGAGCGGCCCAAACACCATCGAATACAAGATCGGTGAGATATTCGGCGAGATCAAAAACAAGATTCAAAGCGGCTACAACCTGCGCGAGATTATCGACCACATTGACGAACTGCGCTTCCGCTCACAGACCGAGAAGCACGAGCTCTCGCACCTCTACGAAGCCAAGATCAAAAACATGGGCAACGCCGGACGTAACGGCGGCGAGTATTACACCCCGCGTCCGCTCATCCGCGCCATCATCCAAGTCGTGAAGCCGCGCATCGGCGATCGTATCTACGACGGCGCGGTCGGCTCGGCGGGCTTCCTCTGCGAATCGTTCGATTACTTGAAGCACACGAACCCAAAGCGCACCACCGCGCAGGACCGCGTCCTTCAGGAGCGCACTTTCTACGGCAAGGAGAAGAAGTCCCTCGCCTATGTCATCGCGATCATGAACATGATCCTGCATGGCATAGAGGCGCCCAATGTTATCCACACCAACACGCTCACCGAAAACCTCGCCGACATTCAGGAAAAAGACCGCGTTGAGGTGGTGATGGCCAATCCGCCTTTCGGCGGTAAGGAACGCAAGGAAGTGCAGCAGAACTTTCCCATCCGCACCGGCGAAACCGCCTTCCTGTTTCTCCAGCACTTCATCAAAATGCTCAAGGCCGGGGGCCGTGGCGGCGTGGTTATCAAGAACACTTTTCTCTCGAATACCGACAACGCATCGGTGAGCCTGCGCAAGCTTCTGCTGGAAAGCTGCAACCTCTATACCGTCCTCGATTGCCCCGGCGGCACCTTCCAGGGCGCCGGTGTGAAGACCGTGGTGCTTTTCTTCGAGAAAGGCGCGCCCACGCGTAAGACCTGGTTTTACCAGCTCGACCCCGGCCGCAATCTCGGCAAGACGAACCCCTTAAACGACGACGACCTCGCCGAGTTCGTCAACTTGCAAAAGACCTTCGCTGACTCGCCTAAGTCCTGGAGCGTGGATGCCAAGAACGTCGACAAAGAGACCTTCGATCTCTCCGTGAAGAACCCGAACGGCGGCGAGGAAATAAAACACCGCACACCGGAGAAAATCATGGACGAGATTGCCGAGCTCGACGCCGAGAGCGCGGAGGTTCTGGGGAAGATCAAGGCGCTGCTATGAAGAACGGGAAGAAAATGCCCCTCGAAGAAGTGTGCAGTGTCGAATACGGCACGCGCGTTGTTCAAAAACGCGACGGTGGAAGCGTCTATCCGGTTTACGGCGGCGGCGGTGCAACTTTCAAGATGGACCAGTTCAACCGCGAAGACCGCCTGGTAATAGCGCGCTTCGGGATGTCAGAGGAATGCACGCGATTTGTTACAGGTAAGTTCTTCCTTAATGATAGCGGACTGACTGTTTCACCAAAGAACGGCGCATTGCTCCAGCGATTCTTGGACTATCAAATACTGTCCCTGAACGACGATATCTATGCTTTGGGCAAAGGGACGGCGCAGAGGAATCTCGATGTTCCCGTTTTTCGCGCTTTGACACTTTACATCCCGAATGACGCCAAAGAACAGCAGCGGATAGTCAGCCTCCTCGACGAAGCGTTTGAGGGCATCGCCACCGCCAAAGCCAACGCCGAAAAAAACCTCCAAAACGCCCGTGCCCTATTCGAAAGCTACCTCCAATCCGTGTTCTCCGAGTCCGGGAAAGGATGGGTGGAGAAAAAGTTGGGTGATGAGGGTTTACTCGAAATCATCGACGGCGACCGGGGAGTAAATTATCCGAAAGCCTCCGATTTTCACGACGAGGGACATTGCCTCTTTTTGAACACGAAGAACGTCCGGCCGGATGGGTTCGACTTTGAGACAACGATGTTTATTACGGCAGAGAAAGACGGGCAGCTGCGAAAGGGAAAGCTCAAGCGAGACGATGTTGTTCTCACGACGCGCGGCACGATTGGGAATATCGGGCTTTTCTCTGAGGACGTTCCATTCGACAACATCCGTATCAATTCGGGGATGCTCATCTTTCGACCAGACAAGCGCACACTGCTACCCTCCTTTCTTTTTGAACTTCTCCGCTCAGAAATTGTGAAAGGCCAGATAAGAATGCAAACGACCGGGGCAGCGCAACCCCAGTTACCGATCAAGACGCTAGTGAACTTCACCATTCCAGTTCCGACGAATCTCGATGATCAACGCGCACTGGTCAAGAAACTTCGCGCCTTTGAACCCGAAGCCCAACGCCTCGCCAGCCTCTACGACCGCAAGCTCGCTGCGCTGGATGCGTTGAAAAAGTCGCTGCTGCACCAGGCTTTCAGTGGAAAACTCTAGAAACCACACATGAACGAAGCGGAAACCAGAGCCGAACATATTGATCCCGCGTTGAAGGCGGCGGGCTGGGGCGTCGTCGAGGGTAGCCGAATCCGGCGCGAGTATGCGATTTCTCCCGGTCGCATCGAAGGCCAGGGGCGGCGCGGTAAACCGCTCACTGCGGATTACGTGTTGGAGTATTGCAACACCAAGCTCGCAGTCATCGAGGCTAAAGCGTGGGACGAAGAACTGACGGAGGGAGTGGCGCAAGCCAAGAATTACGCCGGGAAAATGGCGATTCGCTTCACCTATTCTTCCAACGGCCAGGGCATTTACGGCATAGACATGGAGACCGGCAAGGAAGGTGAGACGCCGCGCTATCCCACGCCGGATGAACTGTGGAACAAGACGTTTGCCAATGCGAACGCGTGGCGCGACCGCTTTGCCGCTGTGCCATTCGAGGACAAGGGCGGCTCGCATCCCAGCCGCTACTACCAGGACATTGCCGTCGAACGGGTGATGGAAGCAATCGCGGATAATCGGAAGCGTATCCTTCTCACGCTCGCCACCGGCACGGGCAAGACGTTCATCGCGTTTCAAATCGCTTGGAAACTGTTCTACAGTCGCTGGAATTTGAGCCACGAACCTGCGCGTCGTCCACGCATCCTCTTCCTGGCCGACCGCAATAACCTGGCCGACCAGGCCTATAACAACTTCTCTGCGTTTCCTGAAGACGCCATGGTCCGCATCAGCCCGGAGGACATCCGCAAGAAAGGGAAAGTTCCGAAGAATGCCAGCCTGTTCTTCACCATCTTCCAGACCTTCATGAGCGGTCCGCTGAAGGACGGCAAGCCGTCGCCGTATTTCGGTGAATATCCGCCCGATTTCTTCGATTTCATCGTTATCGACGAGTGCCATCGCGGCGGGGCAAATGATGAAAGCAACTGGCGTGGCATCATGGACTACTTTGCTCCCGCGGTTCAGCTCGGGCTGACCGCGACGCCGAAGCGCCAAGAGAACGCGGACACCTACGCCTACTTCGGCGAGCCAGTCTACAGCTACTCGCTCAAGGAAGGCATCAATGACGGCTTCCTCACGCCGTTCCGCGTAAAGCAGATTTCCACGACGCTCGACGAGTACGTCTACACGCCGGATGACAGGGTTGTGGAAGGAGAAGTTGAAACCGGGAAGCGCTATACGGAAACGGACTTCAACAAGATCATAGAGATCAAGGAGCGCGAAGCGCACCGCGTGAAGTTGTTTATGGAGCAGATCAACCAGAACGAAAAAACGTTGGTCTTCTGCGCCACGCAGGATCATGCGCTAGCCGTGCGCGACCTCATAAACCAGATGAAGACGGGCACAGACCCAAACTATTGCCAGCGGGTCACCGCTAACGATGGCGAGCTCGGCAACCAACACCTGCGAGACTTTCAGGACAACGAAAAGACTATTCCGACGATTTTGACCACCTCGCAAAAGCTTTCGACCGGCGTAGATGCACGTAACATTCGCAACATCGTTCTCATGCGACCGATCAACACCATGATTGAGTTCAAGCAAATCATCGGTCGCGGTACGCGGCTTTACGATGGCAAGGACTACTTCACCATCTATGACTTCGTGAAGGCGTATCTTCATTTCAGCGATCCGGAATGGGACGGCGAGCCGTTGGAACCGGAACCGTGCCCGAAGTGCGGCTATCATCCCTGCCAATGCGTAAAGCCATCGCCGCAACCATGTCCCATTTGTGGCAAGCAACCGTGCGAGTGTCCGAAAGAACTTTGCCCGGTCTGTGGTCAGCGTCCATGCGTGTGCAAGAAAAGGGCGAAAGTGAAGCTTGCCGACGGGAAAGAGCGTGCCATCCAGCACATGGTGTGCACCACGTTCTGGCACCCGGATGGCACACCCATGTCCGCCCAGCAGTTCATGGAGCTATTGTTTGGCAAACTGCCGGAATTCTTTAAGAACGAGGCCGAACTGCGTGCGCTGTGGAGCGCCCCCGATACGAGGAAGCTGCTCCTGAAGGGACTCGCAGAGAAGGGTTTTGGTCACGAACAGCTGGTTGAGATGCAAAAAATCATCGACGCTGAGAAGAGCGACCTCTTCGACGTGCTCGCGTACGTTGCCTACGCCCTGCCGCCGCTGACACGCGAAGAACGCGCCGGTCGAGCGAAGGTGGCCATTAGTGCGCACTTCAATAGCAAGCAACAGGCTTTTCTGGACTTCGTCCTAGCCCACTATGTAGGCGTCGGGGTAGACGAGCTCGATCAGGAGAAGCTTACGCCGTTGCTGCGTCTGAAGTATTCCGACTCCATTGCGGATGCTATTGCCGACCTCGGCAAGCCCGAAGAGATAAGTAAGGCATTCGTGGGATTTCAAAAGTATCTGTATCAATCGGCCGCGTGAGGCGGACTCCTCAATCCGACAACTTCCACGCCTTCTCGATCGATTGTTCGAGCGAAATCTGCCGCGACTTCACCCACGGCGCGTAGTGCTTCTCAGTCGTTTTGATGCTCGAATGTCCGAGGAGCACCGAAACGCTTTCGAGCGGCACTCCGGCTTTCAGAAGATCGACACTGAAGGTATCGCGGAAGCGGTGCGCGTGGCCTTTCACTCCCGCCAACGTGAAGAGTTTCGCCAGACTCCGCTGCCAATCGGATACCGCGCTTTTCGGATTGCCGTGGCCCGACCAGAAATAGAATCTCGTCGTCGGGATAAATTCCAATTCATTGAGAACGGATGTTGGTAGAGGAATGTGCACTGGCGTTCCCGTCTTCTGGGTGTAGAGCAGCAGTTTCCCGTCCTGGATTTTTTCTTTCGACAGCGTCACTGCGTCCCGAATTCGCAGGCCGGAAAATCGAAGAAGATTGACGAACGCACGCACTTGGCTCCGCCTGCCGCGCGGCCGCTCGGGATACACTTCTATCGCCCACACGATTTTTTCGATCTCGGAGTTGGAGAAGGGAAGCGTAGGAGTATGCGTGTCCTTAGGTGGTTTAAGCGCCCGCGCCGGGTTTGTGTGGGTCCACCCTGATTCCTGGCAGAACTTGAAGAAGGTCCGCAGCCGCTCGATTTTCTTTTTCGACGAGATCGCGGAAAGTTCCCAACTTTCTCGGAAACTACGTAGATCGTCTACCGAGATCGCGGATACCGGCCTGGCGCCGAACTCCGCCTTGAGTTCGGCCACGAGCAGCTTGTACTTGCCGAGCTGCGCGGGCCCGAGGTGCCGGGCTTCGCAGTCCGTAAGGAATCGCTCGCAGGCGGCCTTCACCGGTACCGTCTGCGCGCCGCCACCGCCTTCCCACTCCCGCACCAATTTCTGCGCCGCTTCCCAGTTCCGCAGGTCGAGCGATTTCTTCAGCCATTTGCCATGAAGCGTCCCCTGCACCCAGATCGGACACCCGCACTTCTTTTGCGTCCGTAAGGAGTGTCCGCATGACCTCAAGTGGCGGCGGTAGAGGTTTAGCACGCCCGGAGTGTATCACAAACTGGAACGCCTCTGGAACGTGCGATTTCCAGAGGAGTTAAGTGACTAAGAATCAGTCAATTATAGCTTGGAGGCGGGGGGAGTCGAACCCCCGTCCGAGAAGCCTTACGGCCAGAAGACTACATGCTTAGCTCGTTCATTTCGCGGCCGGCCCTTGCGGGTGCCGCGCGTTTGCCGTCAGCGCTCAGAGCGAG
>Ga0302326_10011658_pt1 | contig 18889 bp, 10 predicted proteins | sample Palsa_T0_3_FD_202264 | JGI IMG/M metagenome (GOLD analysis project Ga0302326, IMG submission 202264) | Peat permafrost microbial communities from Stordalen Mire near Abisko, Sweden - Palsa_T0_3 | ecosystem: Environmental > Terrestrial > Soil > Palsa > Peat permafrost | place: Sweden: Abisko...
CGCGGTCGAGCGATTCGCGGCGGCGCGCTCCACGCAGACGCATCCAGCCTGACGCAAATGCGGTCGAGACCGGACCAAATTTTCTCATCCACGGTGTTCCGTTGCATGATGGCGGCGCGACGATGACCGCTCGGGACCAATCGGCGCTTTTCGCCGCTTCCCCGCATGGCAGCGTCGGTGGCAACGCTATGCCGCTTTGCCGGTAAACATCGTTCAGCTTCTGAACCGCGCCGTGGCAATAGATGGGACCGATTTCGGGATCTACGCCGGCAATCAGCCGCTGCGCCTTGCCGAGGGAGTACGCAAAGAGAATGCTCGCGCGGTCTGCTTCCTGGTTATCGCGCCACCAGGTATTCATTTGAGCGAAGACCTGCTCTTGTGGACTCCAACGGTAGATCGGCAATCCGAATGTCGACTCTGTGATGAACGTGTGGCAGCGGACCGCCTCGAACGGCGCACAGGTCCTATCTTGCGTGGTCTTGTAATCGCCGGAGACGACCCATACTTCGCCGCCGGATTCCACGCGTATCTGCGCGGATCCCAAGACGTGTCCTGCCGGGTGAAACGAGACGGTCACGCCATTCAGATTTCTGGTTTCTCCGTATTCCACGGCTTCAATGGATGCCTCGGGCGCCATTCTCGCGCGGAGTAATCCGACTCCCGGCGCGGCAGTCAGGTAGCTCTTCGAACCCCATCGCGCGTGGTCGGAATGTGAGTGGGTGATCAGTGCGCGGTCGACCCCGGTCCAGGGGTCGATATAAAAGTCTCCTCGCTCACAATAGATGCCGCTGGGCGTAACTTGTAGCAACGGGGACACAGGTGGGCTCCTTTTTCCATGATAGAGTGGGAAATTTACCGAAGCGCGGGGGGATCTCATGCGGGGCGTTCCGATCGTTTTGTATTTGGTAACTGGTTGTACTTTCGCGTTGGGTCAGGGGGACTCAGGGCGTGCCAAACAGCTGGAAAATTCCGGAGATGTAGCGGGAGCGCGCGTGCTTCTCTCCGCGGCTGCGGCGAATTCCTCGGATGTGGCGGCACTCACTCGCTACGCCGAGTTTCAGGACCGCTATGGCGACCCTGGCGCGCGGGATGTTTACCGCAGAGTTGCAGCCATTGCGAAGAATGCCGCGGTCGACCGCAGGCTGGTTCTGCTCGACCTGATTGCCGGCGATCGCGCTTCGGCTGTGAAAGATCTGGCCGCCTATCACGCGGATGGTGGCGCCGAATGGCGCGGAGTCTCGCTCGACATGGCCCCGAAGGCCTCTTCGGAACCCACGCAGATGATTTCCATTCCGGGTCCCATTCGCTCCTTCGCCCGGATGGCGGCAGTTACTGCCGATGGCGATCCAGCCGAATTCCTGCCGTCTTTGGCGCGCAACGTGGTCACCAATGGGTACCAGGCCACGCATAGCAACGATGCGTTAGAGCAGACCGAATATCTAAAGCTGGTGCATCGCTATCTCTCCCAAGCCCGTGAGCTTGAGAAGCTGGCCGGATCGGACCATTTCATTAAGATAGCCACCTGCGATTCGGCGGACACGGGCGAACTGCTGAAGGTGCTCGGCTTCCGTATGCGCGGCGGTTGTGGCAGCGAAGTAGTTCTCGAAACCGTCAACGCGACACGCGCGTTTCTGAGTACCGATTCGGGTTTCCCGGTGGCTGAACTGGAGCAGGACCTTCGCACCAACCGCCCGTTCCGCTACGACTTTTCGCCCACCCAGGTTCCCATTCTCTACACGGCCGACTACTGGGTGCCTGTTAAGGACAAGAACGATCCGGCATTCATCGATACATTCCTTTCCGATCCCTCGCTCTGCCGTTTCTATCTGGGTATGGCGAAGCTCGATCCAGTGACCGCCGCCGCATTGAAGAGAGATATCCCGATGCCGCGCCTGCGGCCTTACGCGCATGTACTGGATTTCTTCGGTGGGATGTTCGAGATACGCGACGGCAAGGCTGTGGTTCCCGGCGGCCAGCGGTCAGCCGGGGCATGGGCGGATCTGACCGGGGCCAAACCGGAGCAGGGTGCTGTGTTCTTCGAGAAGGTGATGGCGAAGGACGATGGATGGCTCGCCAGTCTCTTCGACGCTCTGGCGCGCATCCATGGGCCGACGCAGGAGTATCTGACTGACCCGGCGCGCATGAAGCGTTTCTATTCCGCCATTCGCGGCCGCATTACCACGCCCGGTCCGGCGCGCCCGGTGTTTCGCGCGAATGCCGACATGATGTTGCTTACGGCGCGCTTGCGGATCGAGCCGAACGGCCAGCCGCATATTCCTGGCAACCTTGAAATCTGGAAGAACCTCTTCATCAGCCATCCACGCGGAAGATATGACGCAAAGTTGAGCAAAGCCGCCACTGCCTGGCGTGAACCGGACGATGTGATGGAAGCGCTCTTCGCGCTATCCCGCAAGGTTGTGGAGAATGAGCCGCTGAAGATCTTTATGTCCCTGAGCGACATCGATCGCAATCGGACCAAGCCGCTTGCCGCCGCGACGGTGGACCGCCTGGCGCGTTCATACCGCGATTTCGGGGCGCAGTACGCGTTATTCAATAGCTCGCCCGATCTGAGCGATCGAACCATCACTGCGTTCCTCGATATGGCTGAGGCCAATGTGAAGATGCGCGATCCGCTCTTTCGTCAGAATTCGGCTGGCCTGGAGCAGGCGTCCGTCAGCTTGTGGGAAATCTTCAACCGGCAGGGCCTGATCGCGCCCGGCGATGCCGACAAAACGCTCGCTGCGGTGATCACTGGATTCTCAACGGCGGCCAACGATAAAGACCTTTTCGATGCGGGCCGAACTGCTGTTAGGACCCTGCTGACGGCCACTGGCAGCACACTCGACGCGCAACCGCAGGAGCGTATGTTGGTCCTGCTCTCCGGGGTCGTAAGTCCGAAGGACACCGAACCGCAGGATGCTCTGGTAACCGACATGCAGCATGTGCTCGAAGCGCAGCGAATCCTGTCGCTGGACGTGATTTTTCAACTGGCCGACAACCTGGAGGGAGTGTCGCAGGGCAAGCCACTCGATGCGGCGCTCGCCGCTAAGCTTGCCTCGCGTGTTTCGGAGATCGAACTGCCGCGCACGTCGCTTTCGGGCGCCGAGAAGAACGCGCTGGCCTTCGGCTTCTATACCGAGAAACACATCGAAAACGAGCGCAAGCTTAACATGCGCGCGGCTATCGATCGAGCGCAGAAAGACCCGGCCAAGCTGAAAGATTTGCGCGGGCTGTTGACCCCGTTCCTGCGCGATACGCTCGTTTCTTATAGCTACGTGCACTACGCGCCTCCGGGAGCGCAGATTCTGTATACCAATCCTTTGTTCGTGCGCGGGCATGATTTCATCGGGATGCAGGGGGCGACGCATACGTGGTCGTCGACGGAGCTGTTGGGCAGCGGGTGGCCGTCGAACGGCGGCGGCCGGTTGGTGGGTTCACTGGCGAATCTTCCCTATACGTTGGCGGAGGCGGAGCAGAATTTCCTGATTCCCACCCAAACGCAGGCGCTGATCTGGGGCGATCTGGTTCCTCAGATGATTCTTAGCGCGAAGATTCCGCGGTGGTGGTCGGTGACGCAGGCGCAGATCCATTGGGTTGGTGCGGAAATTCGGCATGCGGATACGCTACTGGCAGAGTCCGCGCTCGATCCGAAGCTACGGCGCGAGGTGATTCAGGCTCTCAATATACAGGCTGCTCCCGCACGCACATCGGCCGTTGAGGCGGAACTCGAAGCCGGCGATGTGGCCGGTGCGATCAGCCGGCTTACGCCTTCCGAACTATATGGCATGGCGTCCGAGTTCCAGGCTCGCGGCAACTCCAGCAAAGGCGTGCTCGGCGACGAACTTCAGCGGCTCAAAACCGATTTTCCGGCGGACGTGAGCGCATCGCGCATCTCGCTCGCCTTCGGCACCCCCAAACCGACCTTGGCCAATTCCTATCGTCCGGAACTGTTGGGCCTTCGCACGTTCCCCACGCTGATGGGCTATTCGAGTCGGATCATGGCGGAGAGTTGGGAATCGAACACGCTCTATTGGGCGGCGCTTGCCGATCAGCTACAGATTCCGCCGTCTCAATTGAACGTGCTGATTCCGGAGTGGACGCAAAAGGTGGTTGAACGAATTTTTGCCTCGCATCTGGAGGATTGGCCCGCGTTATTGAAATCCTTGCGGTTGGTGGGACAGGATGTACGGGCGCAGGCGGCTCACTCAGGTGTAGATACCAAAGCCGGATCTGAACAATAAAACCTTGGGGGATTTTGAGTGAAGACTATTTCTATCGTTGGCGTATCCGTCCTCGCTTTCGGGGGCATCTGGGTTTGGGCGCAGGACGTTGCCGTCAAGCCGACTTTCAAGTCGAAGGTGGATCTCGTGGTCTTGAGCTTCACTGTGACCGACAGCCGCGGGCGCTATATCAATAATCTGAAGCCCAGCGATTTCAAGATTACCGAGGACAATATCAAGGAGAAGCTCTCTACCTTCGCCGAGGGCGACAAGCCTGCTATGCAGGTGATGGATGACGGCACTTTGAAGCCGATGATCCGGCAGGAAGACGCGTCCGCCAAGCCTTCGCTCGATGGCCCGGCGGACGCCTTTGTCGGGACTAACGTGTTTGTTCTGTTCGATACGAGCAATTTTATGTACAAGGGATTCGTCTACGCGGAGGATGCGATTGCGGATTTTGTACGCGGGCTGGACAAGGCGGATTCCGTGGCAGTGTACACGTTTAGCCGGAACCTTTCGCGAGCCGCGACTCTAACGCGTGACCGGGGGGACGCGATTATGGGACTGCGGAAGGCCGTCGCCGGCGACGACACAGCCCTTTATAATGCGCTGTTGCTGGGCCTGAGGGATGCGGCGAAAGTGCCGGGGCGCAAGGTGATTATCGTGTTCTCCAATGGGCCCGATAACGCCAGCATGGTGGCGCCGGACGACGTGCGCGTCGTGGCGGAAAACGAGGGGATTCCGCTCTACGTGATTTCCACCAACGACGTGAATAAGGATTCGATTTCCAGCAGCGTATTCCGCCGGATCACCTCGCGAACGGGCGGCAAGGCCTATTGGGCGAAGACCTGGCAGAAGCAGGTCGAGGCGTTCGAATCGATTCGCGAAGACTTGGGCAATTCGTACACCGTGACCTACTATCCAGCCCCGAATCCCAATGAGGGATTCAGGAAGATCAATGTGGAGATCGTGACCGATATGGCCAAGAAATACCGCGTGCGGTCGAGGCCTGGGTATCGGCCGAGAGCTTATTGAAGGGGCGAGGTGAATCGCCGTACGAATGCGCTCGCCGCGTGCCTGATCGGAGCCGCGGCGGTTTCACAGGTAGCCGGGTTTCAGATTGCCTTATGGCGAAGCGAACTCGCTCCTGTCTCCTAACGCTTTGGATCGAAGATCGGCAAACAGCTAACGGCGAATGGTGCTCAGAGGCCAATGCCGTTTCCCCGTAGCGTTCTTTATTGGCTGGTCTTGCCCAGCAGCTCGCGAATTTTATTCTCTTCTTCCTTGCTCTTGGGCTTGGCGGCCAAGGCAGCTTCACATTGCTTCTTGGCGTTGACCAGATCGCCTTTTTGCATGTACGCCATGGCGTAGTGGTAATGATAAGTGGGGTTCTCCGGCGCCTTGGCCGTCAGCTCCTTGAAGATTTCTATGGCGCTGTCGGAGAGATTCTTCTTCAGGTAGATCCAGCCGATCGTGTCGGAAATCTCAAGCAGGTTGGGCAGTTTCTGTTTGGCGCGTGTAGCGAGGGTAAGGGCCTCGTCGAGGTTGCCTCCGGTTTCCGCGATCAGATAAGCCAGGTTATTCAGCGCCTCCGGGTCATCCTGCTTCCGTGAGATCGATTCCTCATAGAGCTTGCGCGCCTCCGCGTGGTTGCCGCCGTTTTCAAGAATCAACGCCAGAGCATTGGTCACCTGGGTTGAATCCGGTTCGAGTTCATGTGCTTTGCGAAGTTGTTCGATTGCGCCATTGAAATCCTTCTTGCGGACGTATCCTTCGCCAATGCGGGCATAAAGCTCGCCTTGCATCGACGGATTATCCTTGAACAAAGGAATCAGTTCCCGATAAGTTTGTATGGCTTCATCGAAGTGGCCAGTCCGGAATTGAACGTCGGCTAGATCGCGCTTCAGGTCGTTCCGGGCCGGAAACCGCGCGACTTCGGTTTTGACCACGTCGATGGCCTGGTCCGGTTTGTTCATGAGAATATAGGCTTCGGACTGGCCCAGCAAGCCCCTTGGCTTGGCCGGATCGGCATCGTAAGCCATGCGAAACGCCGTGGCGGCATCGTCGTACTTCTTTTCCATGAGGTCGAGAACGCCCAGTTCTAGCAGGGTCTCAGGTTGTTTGGGGCTTGCCGCGAGAATTCCCGTCAGAGTTGCTCGCGAGTCCTTGAAATCGCCCTGCCGCATCATGGAGGACGAGAGCAGCAGCTTGGCTGCGCCACTGCCCGGATTGATCTTAAGCGCTTCCTGGGAAATCTTCACGCCATCTTCGTAATCGCCGCGGGAAATTGCCACTTGGGCGAGAGCCAGCCGAGGAGGAAGGTAATCTTTTCGCAACTGAATCGATTTTTCAAACTGTTGGCGGGCTTGCTCGTATTCCTGTTTGGCATAGTGCGCGCGGCCGAGTTGGAACCGCGCAACAAAATTGTCGGGACGCGCAGTGACCACCGCTTGCAGTTCGTTGATCGCCTGGTTGATATCGCCTTTGTCGAGAAGGAAGGTCGCTTTAAGACCACGCGCTTCCGGATCTTTTGGATTCTCCTTGAGAATATCCATATTCATTTCGTAGGCTTGCGCGGTCTTGCCCTGATCCACCAGGACTTGAATGATGTGCTTTTGATAGTCGGCTTTGTGCGCCTTGTCCTTGTCTATGCCCTCTTTATACTGTTTAATCGCGGTATCGGTATCGCGTACGCGGAGGAAGAAATCGCCCGCGGTGAAGTAGGCCTGCGGGAAAGTCTTCAGGTCCTCTTTCATCTTGTCCAGGATCTTTATGCCTTCAGGGCGGTTCCCGTTAGCGAAATAGTGAGCTGCAAGCAGAGTTGGAAAGTTAGCCGCTTTCGGATTCGCCTCGATCGCCTTCTTCAAGAGCCCTTCGGCATCGGAAATCTTCTTTTCCGCCAGATAGATTCTGTACAGTTCGAGATATGGCTCGGAAACCGTGGGATCCTTATCGATTGCTTTCCGAAATAGCTGTTCAGCCTCGCCGAGTTCCCCATAAAGACCGAGCGACCGGGCCAGGGATAAAGTCGCAACCGAATCGTCGGGACGCGCTACCAGCGTAGTCCTGTATTCCGCGATCGCTTTCTCAAGCATGCCTTTCGATCTGACGACATCGCCGCGCCGATAGATGTGAATGGCGTCGTTCAGATACATGTCCGCCTGCAGCTTGTGCCCTTCGTAGCTGTTTGGGTCGCGTTTCAGAAATGCATCGATGATTTCCTGAACTTCGTCGGTCAGCGGCTTGCTCTTGACTTCGGAATCCATGTATTCGGCTCCGCCAAGTAGGATCTCAGCCAGCCTCAGATTGACCTCATTGGATTCCTTGGAACCCTTGGGCACGAGTTCGGCGGCGCGCCGGAGGGCCGGGTACGCATTAGCGGGTTGACCTAGCTTCAGCGAAGTCATCGCGAGCTTGTAATAGGCTTCGCCGTACTTCGGATCCTTGCTCAGCGCCCGTTTGTACATGATCTGGGCCTGCCTGTACAGGCCTTTATCAAAGTACTTGTCGCCGCTGTCAAGATATTTCTTCTTAACGACCTGCGGGTCAAAACTGCAATTGACCAGGGTCAAACTCAGGCAAAGAAAAGCGAAAATGCGAAGAGGCTTAAGCACGTGTATATTCCTGCAGTCCCATCCATTCTAAAACGGATTCCGGCCCGGGTAGGATTATACCTGCTAATGAAGGTAGCTGTTAGTTCTAATTGAGCGCAACTGTTGGAATTGCCGGTCCGGTTGAAGGGCTGGAAACACCCCCGATCTTGATTGTCACCGGCAGGCTATCGCCGTTCATATGGGTTCCGGGAACGCGCACATTGATTTGATTGACGCCGATGAAACCGGGCACCAAGCCGCTCCATTCCACGATCATCGGACTCTGGCTGTATGTGGGATCTCCAAAGAATACCTCTACTTGTCCCGTGACTGCCAGGGGAGACGCGGGCGCCGGGTTGCCCGAAGTCACCGGACCTCCGGTGGTTGTACCCAGGCCGGTACCGAAGATGATCAAATCTTCGTCGCGGGTCGCGGGGTTCTTCGCACTCACCAGACTCCCATCGGAAGCCTTAACAATGGCCGCGTCGCCTGTGCTGGAAACGAATACGGCAGGAGCATACTTGGCGACCGTTACAGTGCTCGACGCGGATTCCGTGAGATTCGAGATCGACCGGACTACCAGCGGATATCTACCGGCCGCAAGATTGACAGGGATCTGAGCGTTGATCTGACCGCTGGAGGTGAGTTCGAGCGGTATCGCTGCATTGTTGAGCGTGACGCAAGTGCCGCCCAGAATTGTGGGAAGCGGAGTTGTGGCGAAGGCCGCGCTGGATCCGAGATTCGTGCCAAAAATCGAAATCAGGCTCCCCGGCGCCACCGCCGTTTGGTAACTCGCAAGATTCACGACGCCGTTTGTAGAAACCCTCGGCGTATTCGCCACGGGTGGGGTGCTAAGGGGAATTACCGAAATGCCGCTGGTGGTGACGGCGTAGGCATAGGTCATGGTGGGGTCCACGACCATCGTTCGCGGTGGAATTGTGGCGCGGCCGGTTCCGGTAACGGTTGATTCGGGGCCTTCCAAAACGCTGAAAGTCTTCATCGCATTGCCCGTCGTCGCATCGACTAATTGGACTTGACCGGCATCGGTGGCAGTAGCGTTGGTGCTGGCGAGGACGGGTTGGGTGAACAGCGCGTAGGTTGTCGCCGAAACGGCGGTCGCCTCAGAAACAGGCCTGGTCGGAGCGCTCGCAATGGTGGTGAGCGCGAGGTTGAAAAGCGCTCCGTTCGCCACAAAATAGGCGCCTTTCGGTCCCGCTGCGATAGGGCCGATAAACCCGGTTAGCGGAGTCGTAAAAACCTGCTGGACCTTGGTGTAATCGTCTACGCTCGCATCGTATAAATACGCGTTACCAGCGCCGGTGACTAACAAGACATATTCGCCCGCGGGCGTTGCCACCATGCTGAACTGCGAAGGATTGCCGCCGGAGACCGTTCGTACCAGCGTGGTGTCACTGCCGCCGAAGACTTGTTGATTCAAAACACGCGGCACCGCCGCGGTTCCTTCGATGGTCCAGAGGCTTCCATCGCTCATTACGAATTGCGGCCCGGTTTCGGCTTCGGCTATCGCCGCGGGATACGCCACGGCAACGGCGACGTTGGAGGGCACCGGGGGAAACGTGACCGCGCCGACGGTCTGCATCTTGTTTAGGTCAACGATGCTGATGGATTCGCCGCCCGTGTTAGCCACATACATCGTCACTCCGTCACTGCTCATCGCCATCGAATGGGGAAGTTGGCCCACCTTGATCGGGGTCATCAGGGTCTGGGTCGTCATGTCCACGACTTCGATCTGGTTCAATCCCGAATTGGTGACATAAATCCGCTGCCGCGCCGTATCCATCACCATATCCATGAGGGTTTCGGCCGCGCTGATGTTCTGCTGTGTGACCAATATTTTCCCGTTCGAATCCGAGTTCCGGTTGTTCTGGAAGACTCTTACATTGGGCGCGATGTTGATTTCTTCGGGAGCTTGAATCAGGAAGTCGTTAGGCGCAACAGTGCCGAGGCTCTTTGCGGCATTAGGGTTGAAGCGGAAGGTCAATTGAGCTCCGGTCGCCGTCAGTTTCGTGGATACCGAGGGGACTGCGGAAGTTGCCGTGGGTGTTGTCGTCGTCGTCGTGCCGGTAGTCCCACCCGGGCCGGTAACCGTGATGCCGCCACCTGGGTTGAAGACGATTGTGCCACCGGGACCGTTATTTGTACCACCCAAGCCCGTAACGCCAGTGTTGGGAAGCGTATAGCTCTGAACCGAAACTGTGAGTTTCCCTTTTCCTGCATTGCTCACGTTGGCCACGCCTTGGCTCGTTGCCGCGGTCACTCCGCATTGATCGTTGGTGAGAAGCACGACCTGGCTATCGGTTTGGGCAATCGGGTTTTGGGTCAGGGTCGTGATCGGAATGACCGTAAAACCGGACTGCGAAAGGGCATAGATCGTATCTCCCGCCGCTGTAATGACCATGCGCCCCGAAAGATTCTCCGGCATCTCGATACCGAGCTTGATGAGCAGGTTGTCGGGGTCGTTGGTCATCAACCGGCTGACGTTGGCTGCCACAGCGGGGTTGGCCACCGGCGCGTAATTAAACGCCGCCCATATCGCAGTTCCATCAGGCGAATAGATGCTGCCGCCCTGAACCGTTTGCGTGTTGAAATTGACGTTGGCCGGGAAGGCAAAAGGGGAATTGGCCGTATTTTCTTGAGCGACAATCGCGAGCGTGGCAGTGTCGAACAGGGCCGGACCAGCCATAAACCGCGAGGCATCCGGCGACACTGCCAGCACGTTCGACAGGTTCGCGACAATCCTGCTGCGAACCACCGTGGCCGATGCCGTGTTGTAGACGAAAACCACCCGGCCCGAAGTCGTGGAAGTGCTGGTGATATTGTTTCCGATAATCAGGCTTCCGTCTTTGCTCGCAATCAATTTGCTGTGGTAAGAGAGGAATGAGCTGCCTGAAGGAGCCGGAAGCGTAGGCGGAGTTGGCGCCGCCGGAGTCACCGGGACATTGTTCAAGTTCTTTCCACTCGGTTGAGAGGGGTCGTACACAAGAAGTACATTGCTCCCGGAATTGCCTACTGTCGAGATCAGCACCCGGCCGTCGCCACCCACCGCTACCCCTTCCGGACTCGCCGGAAGGCTGATCTTCGATGTCACCGCAAGAGTGGTCTTGGTCAGATCGATGATGTCGAGCACGGAGCCGGTATAGGCCGTTGCGTATAAAGTGTTGCCGTCAGGCGACATTGCGATCGAATCAGGCTCGCCATCCGTCTTGATTGCGGAAAGGAACGCTTTCGCCTGCAGGGAATAGACGTCGATCTTGTTGGCGGAACTATTTACCAGATAGACGTACTTATGGGCTTCGTCGAGAAGAATGTCCGAATAGGAGGCCCCGCCGGATCCCGTAACTACTGTGCCGAAGGTTGCGCAAAACGCCGGCATGCCAGCGAGAGCGAACGGCAGTAACCGCCGAAACAGATGCATGAGCTGAATCGATTTAAACCCTTTAACGGTCAGAAAGTTTTAGCTCCCTTAGAAACGCCAAGCCGCTTTGGAGGTCGGTCGCCCTTCGAACGGCATCCGGCTCCTCACGCTCAATCGCCAATGGTTCCCGGTATCCGCCCTTCTCGAGCTGAGTAAGGAACCGCTTCCAGTTTACCTCTCCATGGCCAAGGGGCGTTTCCACTCCTAGCACGCCGGGGCCCGTTGGCCACTTTCCATCCTTGCAATGAACGGAAAGTACCTTGGCTTGAAGCCTTTCGAGAGCCTCCACCGGCTCGCCCGTTCCATAGAGGATCATGTTTGCCGGGTCGAAGTTGATGCCCAGGTTGGGCCGGTCTACCTCACGAATGAATGCGAGTAGTTCAGCGGCGGATTCCTGCCCGGTTTCGAGCGCGAAAGTCTGATTGATCTGAGCCGCCCGATCGCAGATGCCGCGCACCAGGGCGGCTACGGCGATGTAGTCCGGATCATTCCGGTTGGCCGGTACGCAGCCGATGTGCGTCGCAATTGACGGAGCACCGATCTCGTGAGCGAACTGGCTCACTTCCAGAGTTCTGGCCTCGCGGCTAGCCCTTGTTGCAGGGGGGACGAAGCCCACCGTTTTGCGAACAGCCTCAACATCGGCGTAACTTTCGCCTTCGTACGCCGCGAAAACCGTATATATACGGAAATTCAGCGAGCTGGCCGCGGACTTCCACGCTGGACCCGCGCCGTCGAGAGGATAGTCTCCGGGAATCCCTAATTGACCGGCGCTTACGCCAAATGACATGGCCCACTTCAGGGTCTCGCAGGGGTCCTTTCCTGCCCAGAACATCACCGCAAGCTCCGATTCCGCTAAAACCGGCATTGGATCTCCTCTCCGTTGCGCTCCCGCGATTCCATCAAGAGATTCCCCAACTTCACCGCCATCGCCGATTCCTCAGGCGGGCAAAGCGCGGGTTGCCGCCCTTCCCGCACGCACTCCGAAAAGTATTTCAGTTCTTCCACAAACGGGTCCTTTTCAGCGATCTCAATAGTTTCGGACGATCCGCTGGCATCGTACAGAGTCATCGGCCCATCGCCGGACCGGAATTCGAGCGTGCCGCCCTCCGACACTACTGTAAATTCCATTTGGAATGGATAACTCTTCGGATGATGCCAGCCGCCTGTAACGATCACGGGGCCGGTGCTTTCGAAGGTAATCCGGGCCTCCATCCAGTCGATTCCGCGGTTTAGGTCAGCATGTCCAATCGCACTAAAAACCGTTGGCTTTCCATAGAGATGCAGGCAGAAATCAATGTCATGGATGAGCAGGTCCATCACTGCACCGCCGCTCCGCGCCAACTCCGTTTGCCAGCGGCTCCATCCGGGCGCCCCGCAGCGCCGCCGGAAGAATGACGCACGGGCCGGACCAAGCCTCTCAGCCTTTAGGATTTCGGCCAATTGCCGGTATTCCGGGATGAACCGAAGCACATGCCCCGCCATCAGAATCCGTCCAGCCTTGCGGGCTTCGGTGACCAATGCGTCTGCCTCGTCGCCCCGTAGAGCCAGGGGCTTCTCCACGAGAACGTGCTTACCCGCTCTCAACGCCGCTTGTGCCGCATCAAAGTGCTGATCGGAGGGCAGGCAGATATCGATTGCGTCAATATCGCTATCCTTGAGTGCTGCGCCGAGATCGTGGTACTTGCGAACCGACGTGAAGTCCAGGTTTCCGGATGCGCCCGAAAAATTCCCGCCCACGCCTGAGAAATCCCCGGAAAGCTTTAGGGGATCGTTGCTGACCACGGCGGCAAGAGTCGCTCCCGGCACCTTTTGCAACGCCCGCGCATGGGTGCTTCCCATGAACCCAAGCCCGATTACCGCGATTCTCATGGAAGACGGCGGGCCAGAATCAACGTGACATCGTCGGCGGCGGGAGCGCCCTTGGTCCACAGTTCGATATCTTCATTGACGCGCGCGATGATGTCTGCGGCCGGTTCCTCTTGGCGCGATTGAATCGATTCCGCCAGATGCCCGGTTTCGAACTCCTCATCCTCAGGCGACATTGCTTCCGTGACGCCATCGCTATAAATCGCGAGGATGTCGCCGGGTTCCACATGGGTTCGGTACTCGTGATACGCAAAATCCGCCATGATTCCCAGCGGCGGCCCGCCATCCGTCAGAGAATCGTATCCGCCGGCAGCCCGCAGAATGAGTGGAGCGTTGTGACCCGCATTCGTGTAGACCAGTTCGCCCGTCTTACCATCCAAAATGCAAAGAAACAGCGTGATGAAGCGAGCAGGGGGGCAATGGGCGGCCGTAATCCGGTTGAGCCGCGTGATGGTTTCCGCAAGATTCTCCGGCTCGTCAATCAGGACCTGCACGCGCGCCTGGAGACCCATCATCATGAGCGAGGCAGCCATACCTTTACCGGAGACATCGCCCAGCACCATGGCGACCCTTCCGCTGGGATAGGCAAAAAAGTCGTAGTAATCGCCTCCGACCGTCCGGCAGGGCGCGTTGTAACCCGCTAGTTCCAGGCCGGAAACCGACGGAGCGGCGGAGGGAAGGTATTGCCGCTGGATCATGGCCGCCTGCTCCAGGTCCCGTTCCATGATCTGGCGCGCCTTTTCCATTTCCGCAAATCGCGATTGTTCGATCCGGATGGCTGCTACATTCGCCATCACGGTCAACATCGCGAGGTCATCTTTCGTGAATTCACGTGTCAAAGACGGCGAATCGACATAAATCAGTCCGATAATCTGTTCCCGGGTCTGCAGCGGCACGGCGATGAGGGTACGTACGTTTTGCTCCACGATGCTCCGCCGTTCGCGGAACGCCTCATCGGATGAAGTATCGCGAACCAGAACACTCTCTTTGTTCTGCAGCACGCGGTCTCGAACGGTGTTGCTGATGCGGAAGCCTTCGCCGCGGGTGGCTCGCACCTCCAGTTTTTGATTTTCGAGCGTCATCAGAATGCCGCGCTCAGCGGAAACGGCTTCGATCGCGAGATTGAGAATGAACCGGAACAGTTCGGGCAACGGACGCTCGCCAGCCAGTTCGTTTCCGGCGCGAATGAGAGCCTGGACGGCAGTCGCGCTCGAAATGGCGCCCTCCGATTTGGTTGACGACCCGCTGATCACGCCCGCAAGATCCGTCACCATGGTCGAAGAACTGGTGTTTTCGCCGAGCGGATCCACAAACACCACGGCCTGAGTATGCTGTTGGACGCCCTGTCCGGAATCGAAAACCATGATGAGATGGCCGGCCATGATGCGGTCGCCGGGCTTTAGGGGGTTTCGCTCTGTGATGCGCGAGCCATTGAGCAGAGTTCCGTTCTTGCTCCCGAGGTCTTTGACGTACCAGTTCCGTCCATCGCTTTCGAAAGCCAGGTGTTGCCGGCTCAGACCTGCGTCATCCGCGTAGCAAAGTTCCGCCACGCTGGACCGGCCTACCGTGACACGCGTATTTTGGAGCGGTATCTTTTGCGACTTACCATCGGGAGAGAAAATCTGAAGTTCAGGCATGAAGCGGAAGCAGCCCGATTTTACCGCAACCGTCCCGGTTCCGGGGTAACTTCGCATAGACTAAAGAGTTGAAGCACGACTCAGCGCCACCAAAAGGCAACTACGGAGCTGCCGAAAAACTTCTACACGTCGCGCTTTCCGCCGCGGAGGAGACTTTCGGGTCGCACCACCCGGCGGTTGCTCTCGCGCTCAGTAATTTGGGCCTTTGGTATAAAGGCCACGGCCGGTATGAGGAAGCTGAGTTCTTGTATCAACGCGCCTTAACGATAGCTGGCGACGGATCGATGGAGAGCGCTTCCATCCATTACAACCTGAGCGGTCTGGAGCAGGCCCGCGGGCGTTTTGAGCGCGCGGAACTATATGCCCGTAAGGCGTGCGAAACTCGCCTGAAGCATCGCACGACTGAGCACCCGGACTATGCCACCGACGAATCTCTTCTGGCCTCGATTCTCGATTCTCTCGGCCGCTACAACGAGTCGGAAACGCTCTATTGGCATGCCCTTTCCGTTTTCGAACACACCCTGGGCGCCGATCACTTCGAGATCGCCATCCACCTGAACAATATGGCCGCGAATTGCTATGGGCGCCGGGATTTCGCGGCCGCGGAAGCGCTTTATCGACGCGCGCTCGAAATCAAGGCGAAGAAGTTAGGACAGAATCATCCGAGCTATGAGGTTACGGCGAAGAATTTGGCGATGGTCCGGCGGGCGGCAAGACAGGCGCACCGGTAGCGATCCGCTTGGTCCAATCCAGGCTCCACTCAATCAAGTGGGCGCGCCAATCGCTGCGTGAGAAAACGTGATTCGCATCGGGTTCCGTCATCACGGTCAGCCGCCCTTCACGCTTTAGCCGATCCAACCTGTGCTTGGCCGCCTCCTGGAATATAGCCGTCGCAGGGTCTCCTCCGCTGAGGACGATTTGTAGCGGACCGGGGAACACTCCCAGGGCATCCATCAGCTTGTCCTTCAAGCTCGGCTCGGGTCTACTGGTGGAAGCGGCGATCCAACTTCGCGTCAGAACCAGGAAAGACCTTGCCGCGCCCAGGAATCCGGCTTCCGATTTCCGGATTCTATCCCAGAATTTCGGGTCCAGAACTCTCGACAGATTCTGTTTGATGTGTTCCTTGGCGACGGCTTGTTCCATGCGAATCCAGGGATTCACGAGAATCAAGCCGGTTATCCTGGAATCGCCGCTAGCGAACATCAGCGACGCGGCGGCCGCCTCACTAATTCCGAAGATTACGATCTTGCTGACGGCGGGAGCTTGTTCCAGGAATGCGCCGACCGCTGAGCGCAGGTCCTCTCCGGTCTCCTCCACGGCAACGAGCGGGCCCTCGCAATCCCCGCGGCCACGAAAGTCGAATCGGAACACGGCGATTCCCCGAGCCGTCGCCGCTCGCGAAAAATGTACGGAGAGGCGATCGTTCGACCATCGGCCGATCACCAAAATCCCCACCGGCGAGGGATTATCGGGTAGATGCAGAACGCCGATCAAGCGGTTCCCGGCGCAATCGAATATGACCAGCCGCTCTTCGGCGGTCACGATGGGCCATCCGCGAAAACATTCGCAACCGCATCTGCAAGCGGGCCATATTCGGGAACCAGGCCTCGCGAATAAACCCAATAAGGCTTCACATCCACCAGAGCCAAAGAAACATGATTCCCGTAAGCTTTCCAGACCTCCTCGGTCTCTCTTGTGGCAGGCGATATATCTTTACCGGTTTCGATCCAGTGGATCGCAGGCCGGGTGGGCGGCGTTTGAGCGCAAAGTTCAATGCCGTCAATCGCGATTGCCAGTTCGGGAGATAGAAGGTAGCCTCCAACTTCCAACTTTTCTCCCGCGGCAATTCGCGTCCTCAGCTTTTGCGTCGTTTCCTTCTCTAAAACTTCGCCACGCAAGCCGCTGAACGCCACGCGCATGCGAAGGAACTGCGTCATCATTTCCACGCCTCGGATTACAGGTTGGAGGAGCAGGATGCTCTCCGGTTCCAGTTCCGCCGCGGATTCGAGCGCCAGGGCTGCACCGAGCCGTAAACCGCCAACGTGGATTGGGCGGCTGCTCCGATCTCCTAACCACCGGTACGCTGTTGAGATGGCGGCAAGCCAGCTTTCCCAGGTCGCATCCTCAAACTCGCCGGCGCTGTCGCCGCAGCCGGGTAGGTCGACCGATACCACGCCGACGCCTTCGCAAGCCAGTCTTCTCCAAAGGCTGGCCAAGATTGGTCTTGCGATGGAATGCTCGTGTGCGAAACCGTGAACGAATAACAGGTCGCGCACGTGCCACTCCCCTGCTTCAGGTCTGTGGTAAACGACCGCGAGGTTTCCGGAAGCGGAAGGTATATAGAAGGCTTCCATTGAAACCTTCATTCTTGGGCCGACGACGGGTACCATTCTTTCGTAAGTGAATCCAACTTAACCGATGTGGCGAAAGATTGGTAGTTAGAATTCGCCTTACTATATTGAGTGATCCGACATGTGCGGGATAGCTGGCCAAATCTCAAATCTCGCAGAGCGGCCGGAACCCGAGATAGTGGCGCGGATGATTGCCGCGCTCCATCATCGCGGACCCGACTCGACCGCGATTTACCGGCATGAGCGAGCGGCGTTGGCGCATGCCCGGCTTAGCATCATCGACCTCGAGTCCGGCGGTCAACCGATGTCGAATGAAGACGGCACTCTCTGGATTACATTTAACGGGGAAATCTTTAACTACATCGAACTTCGGGCGCTGCTTGAGGGACGTGGCCACCGATTCGCGACCCGCTCCGATACTGAGGTGATCCTGCACCTCTTTGAAGACGAGGGCGAAGCTTGCGTCGACCGGCTGAACGGGCAGTGGGCTTTCGCGATTTGGAATCAGCGTTCCGAGCACTTGTTCTTGTCTCGCGACCGGCTCGGCGTGCGGCCCTTGTTTTACACAACGCTCCCGGATTCGTTTCTGTTTGCGTCAGAGATCAAGGCTCTGTTCGCACATCCTGGGGTTGCTCGCACATTGGATATTCAAGCCTTGGATGAAATCTTTACCTACTGGGTCACTATCCCGCCACGAACGGCTTTCGAGAAGATCCATGAGTTGCCGCCAGGCCATTCGCTTTGGTGGACGAACGAAGGGATAGAGATTCGCCAGTTTTGGCAGATCGATTACAGACCGCAGCGGGCCGCATGCGTGGAGGCATCGGCCGAGGAACTCCTAGAACTGTTGACCTCGGCCACGCGATTGCGGCTCCGTGCCGATGTTCCTTACGGCTCCTATCTGAGCGGAGGGCTTGATTCCACTCTGATTACCGCGCTGGCTCAGCGCGAATCCGGCAAACGGCTCAAGACGTTTTCGATCGGCTTTGACGACGCGGAATTCGACGAGAGCTCATTCCAGGTTCAAGCCCAGAAATATTTGGACACCGATCACCACGCCATCTGTTGTACACCCGGGGATATTCAGAAAATCTTTCCGGATGTGATTCGTCATACCGAAAAACCAATCCTGCGGACCGCCCCCACGCCGATGTACATGCTCGCCAAGTTGGTGCATCAAGCCGGGCTGAAAGTAGTTCTGACCGGCGAAGGCGCCGACGAAATGTTCGGCGGTTACGACATCTTCAAGGAGACTAAGGTCCGGCGATTTTGGGCTCGGCAGCCGGGTTCCGCGATGCGGCCGCTACTGCTTCGCAAATTGTATCCCTACCTGGGTAACATTCAAGCCCAGCCAGATCCCTATCTACGGGCGTTCTTTCATTTTCAAGGCGACCCCGTATTCTTCTCCCATCAGCCTCGCTGGGATCTGACTTCGAAGCTGAAATTGTTCTTTTCGGAAGGAACGCGTGAGCGCCTTGCGCCGGCCAGGAGAGAGGTTCCAGTACCTTCGGCGTATCGAGATTGGAACTGGCTGAATCGGGCGCAGTATCTGGAGGCTGCTTACTTACTGCCGGGGTATATACTGTCATCACAGGGTGACAGGATGGCGATGGCTCATGCTGTCGAAGGGCGGTTTCCTTTTCTTGATGACCGTGTCGTCGATTTCGCCTCGCGGCTTCCCCCCGAGATGAAAATCAAGGTTCTCAACGAGAAATTCCTGCTCAAGCAGGCGGCGCGGGGCTTGATCCCTGAATCGATCCGGAAGCGTTCCAAACAGCCTTACCGG
>Ga0302326_10011661_pt1 | contig 18887 bp, 18 predicted proteins | sample Palsa_T0_3_FD_202264 | JGI IMG/M metagenome (GOLD analysis project Ga0302326, IMG submission 202264) | Peat permafrost microbial communities from Stordalen Mire near Abisko, Sweden - Palsa_T0_3 | ecosystem: Environmental > Terrestrial > Soil > Palsa > Peat permafrost | place: Sweden: Abisko...
CATGTTTTCCTCGGACATCCGCAATGGAATGAACAGTCCCACCAACTTCAGCAGGATGAACGTCACCACGGCCGAGTACACGATCACCCACAGCCCGGCCAGGGCCTGCCACTTCAGCAGCGTCCAGTTGCCGTGGATGACACCGCCGGCCGAGAAGCCGCCGGTGAGCGAGCCGTGCGGGCCCGTGTACACACGCATCAGGGGGTCCGCGAAAATGCCCACCATCAGACCTCCGGCCAGTCCGGCGATGCCGTGGGTGTAGATCACACCCAGGGTGTCGTCGACGTTCCGGAATGGACGCAGGCGGCTGAGATAGTTGAGCGAGAAGTAGACGAGCGTCGACCCGAGAATGCCCATCGCGATCGCGCCCCAACCGTTCACATAGCCGGCCGCCGGCGTGATCACGACCAGGCCAGTGATCATCCCGTTCACGCCACCGATCAGAGACGGCTTGCGACCGGTGATGTAGTCCCACATGACCCAGATCAGGAACGCGACCGCGGTGCAGAGGTTCGTGTTCAGCACCGCTGCCGAAGCGGAGGCGCCCGCAAAGTACGGGTCCCCGCCGTTGAAGCCGTTCCAGCCCAACCACAGCAAACCCGCCCCGGTCGCGACCATCAACACGTTGTTAGGCGCGTCGATCTCCCGGTCTCTCTGGAGTCGTGGGCCGATCGTCGCGGCCGCGATGAATCCGGTGATCCCGGCGGAGAGATGGATCACGTAACCACCCGAGAAGTCAATCGCTCCCTTGTGCGCGAACCAGCCGCCACCCCAGAGCAGGAATGCGTCAACGCTGTAGACGAACGTGATCCACAGCGCGGTGAATGGCATCCACGCCTTGATGTTTATTCGGCCCAGCACCGAGCCCAAGGCCAGGATCGGGGTGATCGCAGCGAATACGAACTGGAAGTAAGCCAGCGACGATTCAGGGAATCTGAACGCTGGCCCGGCACTCCCGATCAATGGGATATTCGCTTGACCCTGTTCCTGGGAATGGCTGAGGATGTCACCGGGCTTGCCGACGAACGTCGAGAAAAAGCCCAGGCCATGGCCGATCGGGTGGCCAAAGCCCATCTTGAACGCCCACAGCACCCACACGATCAGAACGATCGCGAAAGTGACGAAGGTCAGCATCATGCTGTTGATGGCCCAGCGCTTCTGCATGACCCCGCCGTACAAAACGACGAGGCCGGGTACGCTCATCAGACCGACGAGCGTCGCGGCGGTCAGCTGCCAGGCGTTATCGCCCGGGTTCAGCCAAGTCGGATATGGCGTTACCATCTTTCTCCTTGTCCGGAGGGTCGGACAACCGCCCACGACGGGCGGCAGCCGGGCCACTAGGGCCCTATTTCAAGTTCGGGAGTCTCTCGGTGGCGCTGCACTGAACCCATGGCCTTGCGTCCAGCAAACCATTGGGACTCCTGGACATAGGGATAAACCGACCCCGCTGGCAGCGTATAAACGCCACCTTAAGGTCGTCAAGGCGGCGAGGCCGCGCGAGGACTTAGAAGAGGACGGGGTTGCTGCGCGGCACGACGAGCGCCGACGAGCCATACGCGGAATCGAGCTCCACGCGCGTCGAACCACCGAGAGCGATCTCGCCGATGGGCGCGTGCAATTGCGAGCCGACGACGATCAGGTCCGGGTGGATGGGGCTCCCCGGGGTGATCGTGACGCCGAGCTTGGCGGCCAAAGCGTCCGCCGTTTCCTGTGCGGCGGTTTCACCGTCCGGAGCGGTCACTCCGATCGATGCGATGGAGGCATCCGCCTTGGTCCTCAGGCCGGCCAGCGCAACCGCCACCGCTACCGGACCGCCCTCCAAGAGGTGCTGGGCGGTGGTGCCGGGCTCGACGCTTCCTGGTGGCGTGCGGTAGTCCGATCCGAACACGATGATCGACGCTCCCTCGCTCTCGGCGAGCTTCGCCAGGCCCTCGCCGGTCGAGGGATTGATGACGATGTGCCTCGCCACCGACGGATCGCCGAGCAGAGCTGCACCCCGCTCCAAGCGCTGGTTGGCATCGTGTTGGGCGATCTCCTCGCGACTCGGGTCATATTCGCGTGCGTGCCGCACAAAGGCCAGTGCGAGCGTCGCTCCACTGGCCGCCAGCATGCGGCCGAGCGCGAGCCCGTCCTCGTCGTTCGGGGTGCCGTCGTAGGAAACGATGATTCCGATGCTCATAACGGATGCAGAATCCTCGGGGAGCGCCGCCGCTGGGACATTGGCCACGCGGCTAATCATCGCCCAGGACATCTATCCAGGCGGCGATGGTTTGTCGCTCGCCGTGACCATGCCGGCGCCTCTCTCCCAGGCTTGTCTGCCACGATCGGCGGTGTGGAGAGAGCGACTTGCACGTGCTGATGCCGCTGAGTGCGCACTTCATCTCTGGCGTGGTTCACGCCCCGGTTCCGATCCATCACCCGCTGCACGGAGCGCCGTTCGGCTATGTGGGGCTGGCATTGGGCGCCTTCGCGAGCTGGGTCGGTGTCCCGGGGCCTGGCGAACCGCTGCTGATCGCGGCGGGTGTGCTCGCCGCCCAACACCGGCTCGACCTCGTGACAGTGCTGCTCGTGGCCTGGGTGGCGGCGACGGTGGGCGGAATCGTCGGTTGGGTGATCGGGCTGAAGGCCGGGCGGGCAGTCCTGGTTGCGCCGGGACCGCTCCGTCACCTCCGGATCGGCGCCGTAGCCAGAGGCGAAACCGTGTTCGCGCGCTTTGCGGTCATCGCGATCGTGATGACGCCGTCGTGGATCGCGGGCATGCATCGCGTGCGCGCGGCCATCTACCTGCCCACGAACGCCGCGTCCGCCGCGCTGTGGGCGGGCGGGATCGGGCTCGGCGCCTACTTCATCGGCCCGACGGTGGTTGACTTTGTCCAGGACCTCGGCTTCGTCTCCGTGGTCGGGATCGTGTTGCTGATCGTGGCGGGCGTCGTGATCGAGATCCGTCGCCGGCGGGGACACGTTGGTCCCGACGGGGGCTCCGGCGCCTAGACTCACGGCCCCCGACCTGCACCAGATCCCAAATCACGTCACACGCGCCAGATTTGGGTAATCGCACATGAGCCACATGCGCGATTACCCAAATCGCCCGGCAGATCACGGGTTTGGGATCTCATACAGGTGCTAGCCCACTACCGGCCCTCAGAGGCCGGTGTCCCCAAATGACACGGTGTGGAACGGGACCACCGGAGTGCCCACGTCGAGCTGGATCACGAAGTGCTTGTCCAGCGGGATCGGGCGCGAGCTGGGGACCCTGCTCGAGCGGTACGTCTTCCGGGCCGATCGACCCCGCTGCGGGCGTCGTGGTGCTCGAACCAGAACCCTGCCCAGAGGTGCTCGTCAGTGGACCGACCCCTTCGCTCGAGCTGGTACTCGTCACTGGGCTCGTGGCGGTGCTCGCGGCGTCGCTCGAGCTGATGCTCGAAGAACTGCTGGCGCCGCAAGCGCCCAGCAGCAGCGAGCTGGCCAGGACAACCGAGATCATCAGAGCGCGTGCCTTCATCGCGGCCCAAGGTAGCCGCCCGCCGGTCCGGCGGCGCTGATAGGTTCCGGTGTCTGATGTCCGACGCGCCTTATTCGGCCGGCCTACCGATGACGACGGCGATCGAGCTTCCGGGGATGAGGATCCGGGAGAATCTCGGGGTCATCTACGGGCTCGTCGTGCGGAGCATGGGCTTCACCGGTGGCGTGGCCGCGTCCTTCAAGGGGCTGCGCCGGGGCGAGATTTCTCAGTACACGCAACTGCTGGAGGATTCGCGGCGCCACGCGATCGACCGCATGGTGGACAACGCCCGACTGCTGGACGCGGATGCGATCGTGGCGGTGAGGTTCGACTCCTCCGAGATCGGACAGCAGTTCACGGAGATCGTGGCCTACGGAACTGCCGTAAAGGTTGACCGCGTCGCCTGAACGCTGCGCACGTGCGGCTCAGCGATTCTGACCGAGAAGAGCTGTTCGAGAAGCTCAACCGCCACGCGGCAGCCGGTCGCTTGGATATCGAGGAGCTCGAGCGGCGGGTGGCGGCGATCGTCGTGGCGCAGACGAGTGAACGAGCGGCCGAGGTGATGGCGGATCTGCCGCCGTTGCCCGGGGATGGGCCGCCCGGCCGCCTGCGCCGGGGCCGCGGTCACGGTGACGCCGCCGCTGCGGCGGTCGACTGGAAGCCCACCGGCGAGCGCTTTCGCGACCCACGTACCAATCGGGTCATGCGCGTGTGGGAGGACTCAGCGGGCGGCCGCCACTACGTCGCTGAGGATCAGGGCTAGCGCCGGCACATACGCGCGCGAAACCTGCGCCGGCCAGCCGGGCGAGGCACGCTGGCTAGCCGCGCCCCCCGCCTCCGAACAGCCGCAGCAGGAGCAGGAACACGTTGAAGATGTCCAGGAAGATTCCGGCCGCGATCGGGACCGAGCTGGCCATGTTCGCGCGGCGCAGGCGGTTGAAGTCGATGATCGTGAAGCCGCCGAAGATGACCAGGCCGAGGACCGAGTAGATGATGTTGTAGCTGGGGATCGTGATGAAGATCCCGAGGATCCCGAACACGATCAAGGCCAGCAACGCCCAGAACAGGATGCGCGCCCAGGAGGACAGGTCGCGGCGGGTGGCGTAGCCGTAGGCCCCGAGTGCGCCGACGAACAGCGCGGTAGCTCCCGCCGCCTGCCACAGCGCGGAGGGTTGTGCCTTGGCGTAATCATTGAGAACGGGGGCCACGGCCAGCCCGATGAACAGGCCGAGACCGAACAGCAAGCCGATCGCCAGCTGCTCGTGGCCGCGCGAGGACGCGCGGTTGAGCCCGAACACGCAGCCGAAGGCGCCGATGAAGAACAGGATCCCGGTGCCACCAGTCATGTTGCGTCCCACGTAGGCGCCCAATGCCGTGCAGGCGACCGTGAGCGCGACCAAGCCCATCACCTGACCGAAGACGCTGCGCGTCTGGTCGCGCGTGAACGTCTGGCCCCTCTGGCCCCCGAGCGAGAGATTGTCAGATGTGCTCATAAGTGGCTGCTCCTGGTCGAAAAGCGTGGCGTTCAGTGCGCTGCCCCCGTGGGTCCATGTGGACACCTCGGGCTGGTCATAAGGACGCTGGCGGAACGGTAGACGATGGAGACGGGCACAGGCAAGGACTGAGAAGTCGCTCGGCCCGCGGAGTACCGGGACCGGGAGCAGACCGGGGCGCGATACTGGGGGGGTGTCGAACGCCTCTCTTGCGCAGACGGTGCCCGGCGGAGCCAGATCACGGCCTCAGGTGCCGCGCTCGGCGTGGACTCGGCTGGCCGCGTGCACCGCGGCGGCGGCGTTGCTGCAACTCGACGGGACGGTGATCACCGTCGCGCTGCCGTCCGTCGCCCTCGGGCTGGGCGTCAAGAGCGCATCGACGTCGGTGCTGCTGACGGCCTACTTCGTCGCGTACGCGCTGGTCCTGCTTCCCGGGGGCGCGCTGGTCGACCGCTATGGAGCGCGTCGCCTGGCGCTGCTTGGGCTCGGGCTGTTCGCGATCGGAGCCGCCGCGGGTGCCGTCGCGTCCAGCCTCGGCTTTCTGATTGCGACCCGGGTCATCCAGGGAGCAGGAGCCGGGCTGGTCAGTCCGGCGGCTCTGGCCGGAGCGGTGAGCGGATTTCCGCCCGAGCGACGGGGCAGCGCCCTGGGGATCTGGGGGGCGAGCGCCGGGGTGGCGAATCTGGTCGGACCCCTGCTGGGAGGTCTGCTCACGGTCACGCTGGGCTGGCGGGCCGACTGGTGGGCGCTGGTGCCGCTTGCCCTGCTGGCGGCGTGGGCGATCGACCGGCTGGTGCCAAGGGTCGTGCAGAGCGACTCGAGCGGTGGTTACCCGAGCTTGGACCGCGTCGTGCTCGCCGCGACGCTGATCGCTGCCCTGACGTTCGCGGTCATGATCGGGTGTTTTTATCTCGCCGAGCAGTATCTCCAGCGTGCCGCCGGCTATTCGGCCCTGGCGGCGTCCGGCGCGCTCGTGTTCGTCGCCCTACTCGTCGGCGCGGCGGCGCCGATCGCGGGCCGGCTGGCGGATCGGCGCGGCGAGCGGTTCCCGGCCGTACTCGGTTTCATCGGCGCGGGAGTGGGGCTGGCCGTACTCGGGGTGCCCGGCCTGTCGCTCGACGGGTTCGTGACGATCCTGCCGCTGATCCCGGTCGGTTTGGGTCTGGGGATGCTGTTCGTACCAACCTCCCGCGCGGCGCTGAACGCCAGCCCGATGGCCTCTCACGGGCGTACGTCGGCCGTGCTGTCGGTCGGCCGTTTGCTCGGCGCGGCGGTGGGAGCCGGGCTCGCCGGGATCGCGCTGGCGGGCGCGATCGACGCGTCGACGGTGCACCACGCGCTGCTGATTGGCGGCGCGCTGTGCCTGTTCGTCGGTATCCCGGCGGCCACCCTCCTGGGTGGCGCGCCGAAGGCCGTTCGAGCCTGAGCCCTCCGCTCAGCCCGCGCTGGACGCGAGCAACAGGCTGGCCACTCGGCCCGGCTGGTCCCACATCGGGATGTGGCCGCAGCCTTCGAGCACTCGGGTCTCGACGGTGGATGGGAGCCACGTCGGCGGACTGATGAGGCGGTCACACTCTGACCACGCGAGCGTGACCGGGACGTGGATCCGCTCGAGGCCCTCAAACCGTCCCGCGCGCATCGCGTCGTTGACGGCCGTGAAGCCGGGGGCCATGATGTAAGAACGCATGAGATGCGCCGCCGCGGGGGCGGGAACGCGTTCCGGCCACGCGACGGCTCGAGCCAGCAGCACGCGCCGTCCACGGACGCTCCACGCGGCTCGATCGATCAGCGGCAGGACAGCCCGGGTCAGGTGACGGGCGATTCCCCGCTTGGGCGTCAACGGCCGCGCCCATAGGCCGGCCGGTGCGATCGCGCAGGCCGACCGGACACGGCCGGCCAGCGCAAGTTCCAGTGCCACCCAGCCACCCAGCGAATTTCCGGCCACGTGCGGTCGCGTCACCCCGATCGATTCCAGGAATGCTGCCACCGCATCGGCCAGTGCGCTCGGCGTCGGAGTGCCGGTCAAGGCGGGCGAGCCGCCGAAACCGGGCAGGTCGACCGCCAGAACCTCACGCTGCTCGATCACACGATCGAGGATCGGGTCCCACACGCGTCGATCCGCGCCCAGCGGATGTAACAGGACCAGGGGGGGACCCTGGCCGAGCCTGTCGTACGCGAGGCCCACGCGGAACGCGCTCAGCGCTCGACGGCCACTGCGAGCGCGGCGCTGATCAACGCCGAGCTTCCGGCGACGACGAGCGTGGCGACCGCCGACCCGTCGGGCAACTGGTCACGCCCGGCCGCGGTGGCGGCGATATCGGTGAGATCTCCAGCGATGCTCCCGGCCAGCCAGGGACGCAGCGGCGCGCCCGTCAGCGCGGCCGCTAGTGCGGCCCCATGAATCAGCGCCTCACGGGCTCCGAGGCTGCGCAGCGGCACCTGGGTGGGCGCACGTTCGGCGGCCGGCCCCAGCCACCGCTGCGCCAGCCGCGTCGGCGCGGCGATCAACCCCGCCCCGTAGGCGACCCGGAGGCCCAAGACGACGACGCTGGCGGCACGGGCGCGCGAAATGCTCATCACATAACAGTACGTCGAACGCGAGTGGTTGGATCAAACCCGCCCTGGATGCGGAGCTTTGCCAGAGCGCCATCAGGCACCCGGCGGCCCCGAATTCGCGTGGCCGCGGGCAAGAACGATAATGCTTGCCGATCTCTGCACTGCGTCGATCGTCAGGAGCGTCGCCCCGTATGCCTGAACGTGCTGCCATCGTCACCGGAGCCTCTCGGGGCATCGGGCTCGCCCTCGCCGAGGCACTGGGTCACGAGGGGTTCGGGCTGACCGTCACCGCGCGCAAGCCGCAAACGCTGGATCAGGCCGCGGAGGCTCTGCGCGCTCAGGGTTTCGAGGTCGAGCATCTGGCCGCCAACATGGCCGACGAGGGTGCGCTTCGTGAGGTGGTGCAGGCTCACCGCGAACGGTTCGGCCGCCTCGACGTGCTGGTCAACAACGCGGGCGTTGGGATCGGTGCGCCGGCCACCGAGCACCAGACCAAGTTCATCGACATGCAGCTCGACGTCAACCTCCGCGCGATCATCGTCTTGTACCGAGAGTGCATCGAACTGCTTCGCGCCGCGGGTGCGGAGCACCACAATGCCCTGGTCGTGAACCTGGCTTCGATTGCCGGCAAATCGCCCGCGCCGTGGTTGTCGGTGTATTCCGCCACCAAGGCTGCGGTCATCGCCTACACGCAGGCGATGAACAAGGAGCTGAACGCGGAGGGCATCAAATCCGTCGCCTTCTGCCCGGGCTTCGTTGACACCGACATGAGCGACTTCGTCAAGACCACCGTTCCGGCGGAGGAGATGCTGCGCACCGAGGACATCGCCGAGGCGCTGCGCTTCGTGCTGCGCGTCTCGCCCGCCTGCGTGATTCCGGAGATCGTTTTCCAACGGCCAGGAGAGACGATCTAGGACAACCGCGGTCCGGTGTTCGTGGCAACCTTGCCGTCACCCGTGTCCGATCCGCTCAGCTTCGACCCGATCCAGGAGGCCGGCCGCCAGTGGCGCGAGCATTGGGGCGACGGAACGGTCGCCCCAATGATGGCGGTGACGTCGGTCATGCGGGTGCAGCAGATTCTGCTCGCAAAGCTGAACGGGACGCTTGACCCGTTCGGGCTCACGTTCGCACGCTATGAGGCGCTGATGCTCCTGTATTTGAGCCGCGCCGGATCGCTCCCGTTGGGCAAAATGGGGGCGAGGCTGCAGGTGCATCCGACGAGCATCACCAATCTGGTCGACGGGCTCGAGCGGCTGGGCTACGTTCGTCGCGCGCCGCATCCGAGCGATCGCCGGACCACGTTGGCCACGATTACCGACGCTGGACGGGAGGTCGCGGTCCAGGCCACCAAGGCGCTGCACTCGATCCGCTTCGGTACCCCCCCGTTGCAGGAGGGGGAGCTCGACACGATTACCGAGCTGCTCGGCCGGGTGCGGATCGCGGCCGGAGACTTCAGTGAATAGTTTGATCTCCGAGTATCGGTACCACTGCTAAAATCTGACGCGCATGAGCCTGCTCGAGAGCGTTCCGGTGGCCTACGAGGAGTGGCGCACCGCCTACGGGTTGAACGCGGAGCGCGATACCACCTTCACGACCCTGTCCGACGAGCCGATCAGGCCGCTCTACACCGAGCGAGACCTGCCCTCCGATCAACCCGGGTCGATCGGCCTTCCGGGTCAGTATCCGTTCACCCGGGGTGTGTACCCCTCGATGTACCGAGGGCAGCTGTGGACAATGCGTCAGTTCGCCGGGTTCGGCACCCCGGAGGAAACCAATGAGCGCTTCCGCTACCTGCTCGATCAGGGTCAGACCGGCCTCTCGACGGCGTTCGACATGCCGTCGCTGATGGGCTACGACTCCGACCACCCGCGTTCGCTGGGCGAGGTCGGGCGCGAGGGGGTAGCCGTCGACACCGTGCTCGACATGGAGACGCTGTTCCACGGGATTCCGCTGGGAGACGTGACCGTGTCGATGACGATCAACGCGCCGGCGGCGATCATGCTCGCGTTCTACATCGTGGCCGCCGAACGCCAGGGCGTGGCGCCCGAACGGCTGGGCGGAACGATCCAGACCGACATCCTCAAGGAGTACATCGCGCAGAAGGAGTGGTGCTTCCCGGTCGATCCCGCGATGCGGCTCGTGACCGACATGGTGCAGTGGTGCGCGGGCCACATGCCGCGCTGGCATCCGGTCAGCATCAGCGGGTACCACATTCGCGAGGCGGGCTCGACGGCCGCGCAGGAGTTGGCGTTCACGCTCAAGGACGGGCTGACCTACGTCGAGCACGCGGTGGCCCGAGGACTTGACGTCGACTCCTTCGCGCCGCGGTTGTCCTTCTTCTTCAACGCCCAGATCGACTTCTTCGAGGAGGTCGCCAAGTATCGGGCGGCGCGGCGAATCTGGGCCCGCGAGCTCAAGCAGACGTTCGCCGCCAAGGATCCGCGGTCGTGGCTGATGCGTTTTCACACCCAGACCGCCGGCGTGTCCTTGACCGCCCAGCAGCCGTTGAACAACATCGTGCGCACGGCGATCGAAGCTCTGGCCGGAGTGCTCGGCGGCACGCAGTCGCTCCACACCAACTCCTACGACGAAGCCCTCGCCCTTCCGACCGAGGCGGCGGTGCGGATCGCGCTCCGGACCCAGCAGATCATCGCGCACGAGACCGGAGTGGCGAACACGATCGACCCGCTCGGTGGCGCCTACTTCGTCGAGGCGCTGACCGATCGGTTGGAGGAGCAGGCGTATGAGTACTTCGACAAGATCGACGAACTGGGTGGGATGGTCGAGGCGGTCAAGCGTGGCTTTCCGCAGCGAGAGATCGCCGATGCCGCGTTCGACCTGCAGCGTGAGATCGACTCCGGGCGCCGGGTCGTGGTGGGCGTCAACTCGTTCACCGAGAGTGACGACTCCCTCACCGCACTGCACCGCGTCGACCCCGCGCTGGAGCAAAAACAGGTCGACCGTGTCCGTGCCGCCAAGGCCGGCCGGAACGGCGAGGCGCTCGAGACCGCGCTGGCCGAGGTCAAGGCCGCCGCCCAGAGCGGACTCAACCTGATGCCGCTGCTGATCGACGCCGCACGCCTCCACGCCTCCGAGGGCGAGATCGTGCAGGCGCTGCAAGAGGTGTGGGGCGACTACCGCGAGCAGCCCGTCTTCTAATGAGCTAATCGCGCAGTGTGAGTGCGAGCACCGACAGGTCGCCGACGTGAAAGGCCTCGTGCGACCACCGGGTCTTGTCGCGGCCTTCCGGGGGTGAATCGCACAGCTGCTGGGCGCGCTCGAGCGCCAGGCGGACCTGGCGAGCGGATTGGGAGGGGGGTCGATCGAATGCCGGGTTCTTCATGGGTCATCTTCCTGTCTGGGTGACAATCCTGGACTCGATTAACGGTAGGAAGGTCAGTCCATAAGGTCAAATACCGGCTTCCTGGATGATCGATAGGCAATACTTATGGCGTGAACCTTCGACAGCTCGAATACTTCGTCGCCATCGTCGAGGACGGGTCGTTCACCGCAGCCGCCGAGCGGCTGCTGGTGTCTCAGCCCTCCCTGTCGCAGCAGATCAACGCGCTGGAACGGGAACTCGGTGGTCGGCTGCTGGAGCGCTTGCCGCGCGGCGTGCGGCTGACGGCGGCCGGACAGAGTCTGCTGCCCGAGGCGCAGGCGTCGATCCTCCACGCCGAGCGCGCCCGCCGTGCGGTTCGGATGGCACTCGAGCTCGAGGTCGGACAGCTCGAGGTCGCTGTCAACACGTCGGCGGCGGCTGGGATCCTGCCGATCGTTCTCCGCGACTGGCAGCACCGATACCCGGCGATCGAGGTCAGCCTGCTGGAGTTCCCGCATCGCCGCGCGCTCGATGAAGCGGTTCGCGACGGGGTGGGGGACATTGCGGTTGGGCCGCCGCCAGAAGACTGGCTGGGTCCGGTCGAGCACCTGGGGTGGGAGGAGTTCGTCCTGGTGCTGCCCGACGGCGATCTGCTGCTGGCGCGCCCTGCGGTTCCGCTGGCCGAGTTGGCTGACCGGCGTTGGGTGCATTTCTCTCGGAACCACGGTCTCTCCGAGGTGCTTGACTTCTGCTGTGCGCTGGCTGGCTTTACGCCGCGCGCCGCGGTCAGAACCAGCCAGGTATCGGCAGCGCCTCAGTTCGCGGCGACGGGGCTCGGACCGACCCTGGTCCCCGAACACATCGTGTCGGCGTCACTCCAACACCTGGTGCGCCCGGCCTCGCCCCGACTGATTCGCCCCGTTGTCGCCTTCACCCGACGCGAGTGGACGTCACTGAGCGCGGCGTTCCTCGCCACGCTGCATGAGTTCCCCTGGGGGGCCAAGCCGAGCGGTGCGATTGACCTCGGTTGAGGACCTCGTCCACCCGTTCCCGGCGCGACCATCGATGCACGTTTGGCCACACGCTACTTTGGCGGTTCGCCGGTCAGCTTTGATTCAAGTTCGTCGATCAGGTCCGAGACGCGGCGTGCAGCCGGATGTTCCCGGGCCTCTGAGAAACGATCCGACAGCTCGGCCGCGGCGTCGCTGAGGATCTTCGAGAAGCTGTCGTCCGTGGTGACGTATCCGAGTTCCTCGTCGGATGGACGCTGCGCGCTCTGCGCTGCGGTCCGGCGAGCGGCTCGACGGGCGGTCTCGCGGGCCTGGTGCGCCTGGCGCAGCTCACGCTCGAGATCGGCCAGCCGGGACTCGACATGCGGATCGGCGCTGGCCGGGGGCGCGGCTGGGCGGGAGCGATTCGCCGCGGAGCGGGGAGCGGCGGGGCGCGCGCTCCTGATCTGCGCGTATGCCTCCTGGACTGCTTCGAAGCGACGTGCCGACTCGGCCGAGCCACCGTTGTGGTCGGGGTGGTGAAGCTGCACCAGCCGCCGGTACGCAGCCCGAACCTCATCCTCTGAGGCGTTGGCGCTAATACCGAGCGTCCGATACGGATCGAGGCTGCGCTCGGCCATCCGGCACAAGGTTAGTCAGCGCGAGCGGTTAGGCGAACGCACTGGCCGGCAGCACATACCGGAGCGGTACCCGCTGCGGGCCGCCGGAATTGATCCGCCCGCCGTGCAAGCCGCGGCCGGCCGGTGCGGCAACGATGGTCTCGGGCTTCCCATCGTGGGCGTCGATCCACGCGATCACCTCCGGGAAGTCAACCCCCTCAGCCAGGAGGGCGGCGCGCTCGATCGTCTTGCCACCAGACGCATTGGGGCGTGCGAGCCGCGAGAGCAATTCACGGATCGCGTCGTCTTCCACTCCCTACAGCGTAACGCGAATCTCGATTTGTCGGTGCACCGAGCGGCGAGACCTGCTATAGCCCTTGGTACGGGCGTCTACGAAAGGCTCTCCCTATGACTCGAGCCTGTTGCCCAAGCTGCAGGTTGCGCTTCTCTCGTGCAGCAGCGCACTTGACCAATTGCCCCGAATGCGGGGAGCGGCTGCGAGCAGGTGGCGCGGCAGCAGAGACCCTCGGTTATCGACTGTTTGACGCGGTGGACACGCCGCGCGAGTTCCCGATCGCTGTCGAGGCCGCGCTGCCGAGGCCCGATTGGACGCCGAGCGCCCGCTGATTGGGAGCCGACATCGCGCTGGGAACTCAACGCAGCGTCCGAGCTGCGTCGCTGCGGCGGCGGGCCCTGCTCACCATCCTCGGCGCGTGCATCGTCGGTGGCGCGCTCGTCGCTGAGCTCGCCGGGCGCCGCGGCCAGTTCACCGCAGCATTGCACGCCGCTCCGATCTGGATCCTGTCGGTAGCGACGGCGCTGCAGATCGTCGCTCTGCTCTCCCGCACGGAGGCCTGGTATGTCTGTGTTCGGGCGACCGGAGCCACGGTCGCGCGCCGAGTGCTGTACCGCGCCGCCGGCGTCGGTTACCTCGCCAGCGTCGTGAACGGATCACTCGGGTTGGCGGCGCGGATCACGTCGCTGCGTCGTTCCGCCCCGGAGACCAGCCCGGCGATCCCGGCGCTGCTGGCCGCCGAGGTTCCGATCATCAGCGTCGAGATTGCGTTGGTGGCGATCTTCTCCTTCACGCTGGTCGGTCCGCTGGGTCTCCCCTGGTGGGTCCCCATCATCGCCATCGCGATCACGGCCGCGGCGGTGATCGGGCTGCGGCGCGTCTCGGATCGCCGCCGGCTGGGGCTGTGGTCGGGGTTGGCGGTCATGCGCAGCGGTCGCGGTCGCATGATCGTGCTGGTGCTGCTGGCGGTGTGCGCTCAGATCGCCCGCAACTGGTTGGTGCTGCGCGGAATCGGCGTCCACGTCTCGGTGCTCGACGCGATCGCCCTGCTGATCGCGATGTTCACGCTCGGTCAGCTTCCGATCGGGCCGCCCCTCGGCGCGGCGGCCGCCGTATTGATCCTCGGTGCCCATGGTGTCGCGTTGACGGCTGCGGCCGGGGTGCTGCTGACCGTCACGGCGACCGTCGGGTCGATTTGCTACGCCTCCTGGGCCGCAGTCGACCGGCTCCTGGCCGGTCGGATCGCGGTCAATCCCGACGTCACCGTCGCGCCGACCCGCGCGTAACGGACGCTGGGAATCTACGTCCGTCCGCGCCCGGACGGCGCGGACTCGGTGGCCAGCACGGGTTGCAGCGGCAGCTCGCCTGAGACGATGGCCTCGACGGTCTGGACAGTGGGGGCGAGCCGGACCGGCACCTGGGCGGCTGCGTAGGCGTCCGCTTCATCGAGTGTCTCGTTCTTGAGCAGTGCACGGGCCAGCGTCTCGAGCTGGTCGCGGTGCTCGCCCAGGGCTGCGGTCACATCGCGGTGGGCGATATCGATCAACTGGCGCACCTCGTCGTCGACGACCCGCTGAGTGGCCTCGGACGTGTGCCCGGTGCCGATCATGAACGGAGCGCGACCGTCGGACGGGAGGACGCTGACGAAGCCGATCGCTTCGCTCATTCCCCAGCGCCCAACCATCTGCCGGGCGATCGCGGTGACCTGTTCGATGTCCGACTCAGCTCCGGTGGTGATCGTCCCATAGACGATCTCCTCCGCGACGCGCCCCCCGAGCGCCACCTTGACCTTGCCCAGGAGGTCCTCGCGCGTGTAAGAGACCTGGTCGTCGTCAGGGGCCGACAGCGTGACGCCGAGCGCCGCACCGCGCGGGATGATCGACACCTTCCGCACCGGATCGGCGCCGGGGGTGAGCATTCCCACCAGGGCGTGACCCGATTCGTGGTAAGCGGTGCGCTCGCGGTCGCCGGCCGAGAGCACGATCCCGCGGGGAGCGCCGAGGAGAATCTTTTCCAGCGAGTCGGTGAAGTCGCCCGTCTCGACGCAGTGGTGATTGCGCCGCGCGGCGAGCAGCGCCGCTTCGTTGGCGAGGTTCGCGAGGTCGGCACCGACCATCCCGGGGGTCGTCGCGGCGAGCGCTTCGAGGTCGACGCTAGCGGCGAGCGGGATCGAGCGGGTGTGAACCTCGAGGATCTGGCGCCGCCCGAGCCGGTCCGGTGGCTGGACCGCGACGCGGCGGTCGAATCGTCCCGGGCGCAGCAGCGCCGGGTCGAGGATCTCGGCCCGGTTGGTGGCTGCGAGGACGACGACCGCCTCGACGGACTCGAAGCCGTCCATCTCGGTCAGGATCTGATTGAGCGTCTGCTCGCGCTCGTCGTTGGAGCCCGCCATCGACACCGAGCCCTGTCGCGAGCGCCCGACCGCGTCAAGCTCGTCGATGAAGATGATCGACGGTGCCGCCTCCTTGGCCTTCGAGAACAGGTCACGCACGCGTGAGGCGCCGACGCCAACGATCGCCTCGATGAACTCGGAGGCCGAGATCGAGAAGAACGCCGCGTGCGCCTCCCCGGCGACCGCGCGCGCGAGCAGTGTCTTACCCGTTCCCGGAGCGCCAGAGAGCAGGACACCGTGGGGCATCCGCCCGCCGAGTCGCCCGTACTTCGTGGGGTTGCGCAGGAAATCGACGATCTCGGTCAGCTCGGACTTGGCCTCGTCGATTCCGGCCACATCGGCGAAGGTGATCCGGATCGTTTCTGGATCGATCCTCCGGGCCTGCGAGCGACCGAAGTTGCCCAGCGCACCCATGGCGCCGCCTTTGGCCGCCCGCCGGGCGAACAGGACGAACAACCCGACGATCAGCAGGGTGGGGCCGAAGCCCAACAGCAGCGACGCGGCCAGCGATGTGGTCCTCACCGTCGACTCGGCATTGATCTGGACACCGTGGGCCTGCAGCAGCGCCGTCAGCTGATCGTTGTTCCAGAAGGTTGGGACCTCGGTCGCGAACAGCGTTGTGGGCGTGGCTTTCTGGTCGCCGGCGGGGTAGCGCATCGCGACCTTGAACGTGCCCTGGATCGTGTCGCCCTTGGACGCGATCGATGCGATCTGCCCGGCCTGGACCTGCGTGACGAAATAGGGGCTGAACGGCACCTTCACCCGCGTCTCGCCGCCATGCGAGAACAGGAGCAGCAAGCCCCAGTTCAGGATCAGGAGCACCACCACGAACACGACAAAGCCGCGAGTTCGATGCGCCGGTCGGGCCGGCGGCGGGTCGGGCATGCCTCGCCCGTCCGGGGCCGGAGCAACGCGCCAGCCCCGCTCGTCGCGCGGCATCGGCTTCCTCGGGTCAGTCTCCTGTGCGGCCATCACCACCTCCGGGTTCGGGAACCTCGGAAGTCAAGACATGCTGCCCGCCCGCGCGCGGGCCAACCACACAATATTGCCCTCCACACACGAGGATACCCGCATTTCCGCTGACCTCCTCGATCTGTGACCGGGAGGACCGAACGGCGTGGCCTCGCACGACGCCGTCAGCTTGGTCAGAGGGCCTCGGTGCCGGTCTCAGCCGCGCGCGCTGGCCGGGATATCCGTGCGCAGCCAATCGCGTAGCTCGCTGCGCCGGATCTTTCCACTGACCGTCTTGGGCAGCTCTTGCACGAAGTGGATCTCCCGCGGATATTTGTAGGGCGCAGTCAGTTTCCGCGTGTGCTCCTGGAGTTCGAGGGCCAAGGCGTCGCTCGGCTCGTTCCCCGCCGCCAGGATGACGAACGCGGTGACGATCTGTGTGCGCTGCGGGTCATCCTTGCCCACCACCGCGGCCTCGACCACGGCGGGATGCTCGATGAGCGCCGACTCGACCTCAAACGGGCCGATTCGGTAGGCCGACGAGGTGATGACGTCGTCGTCGCGGCCTTCGAACCAGAAGTAGCCGTCGGCATCCCGCCAGGCCTTGTCTCCCGTGTAGTACCAGCCGTCCCGAAAGGCGTTGACGTTGGCCTCCTCGTCGCGGTAGTAACCGTCGAACAGGCCGACCGGGCGAGGATCGGTGACCTCGATCGCGATCGCGCCGACGGTGTCGTCGGGGGCGCGCGCGCCGGATTCGTCCAGCACCTCGACGATCCAGCCGGGGACCGGCTTGCCCATCGATCCCGGACGGACGGGCACGGCACGATAGTTGGCCACCACGACCGCAGTCTCGGACTGGCCGTAGCCGTCGTAGACCGTCAGGCCGCCGGTGCCCTCCTTCCAGGCCCGAATCACCTCCGGGTTCAAGGGCTCGCCCGCGCTTGTGCAATGACGCAGCGACGAGAGGTCGTGGGCCGACAGGTCAGCCTGGACGAGCAGGCGGTAGAGCGTGGGCGGAGCGCAGAACGAGGTAATCCCGGCGTCGGTGATGATCGACAGGATCGTGTCGGCGTCCGGCTTACCCAATGCCACCTGAACGTTGGTCGCCCGCTCGTGCCACTGGCCGAACAGCCCGCCCCAGGCTGCCTTCGCCCACCCCGTGTCGGTGACGGTCCAATGCCGGTCCCCCGGCCTGAGGTCGTGCCAGAACCGTGCGGTCTGGATGTGGCCCAGGCCGTAGGACTGGGGTTGCATGACCATCTTGGGGTAGCTGACCGTCCCGCTCGTGAAGAACAGGATCATCGGGTCGTCGCTCGAGGTTGGCGACTCGGGCGTCGGGCCGTCGCCGGCCGCCGCGCAGATCGCGTCGAAGTCGTGCCAACCCTCGGGTGCGCCAGCGTCCCAGGCGATCCGCTGGCGGAGCGAGGGCAGGTCCTCCTCGATCGAGTCGATCTTCTGCACCCCGGCGGCGCCGGTGATCGCCACCGCGGCATCGGCCGCGCCAATCCGGTAGGCGATATCGCGGGCGGTGAGCTGATTGGTCCCCGGCATCACCACGGCGCCGATCCGGATCGCGCCGAGCATCGCCGCGTACCAGGCCGGAACGCGCGGCAGCATGATGAAGACAGGGTCCCCCGGTCGCACCCCGAGCTCCAGCAGGGCACGGGCGCCGCGGCGGGACTCCGCGGCGAGCTGCTGGACGGTGTGCTCGGCCACCGTCTCGCCGTTCGGGCCCAGCGACACCAGCGCGAGGTCGTCGGGGGCTTGCGCCCTCCAGGTCTCGATGATGTCGATGACCGGGTTGAACCGCTCGGGCACATCGACGTGGAACGTCGAGCGCTCCTGTTCGTAGGAGGTCATGCGGGGCGGCGCCGACCGGTCAGGGCGGGAATGCTCAGGCATCGCCACTGCAGTCTGCCACGCCCGAGCCTGAGTGGTCGCCCTCAGTGGTCGCCCTCACGAAGCGCCCCGAGACAGGCGCACTCTGAGGCGCGCCTGCTCGAAGAAGCGGGCGATCCGCTCGGTCACCACGGCGACTCCTGCGCCGTCCTGGGCGGCGGGGTTGATGGGCGCTCCGATGGTGATCGTCACGAGGTGGCGGCGCGGGTCAAGCCCGCGGTGGCGTCGTCGCAGCCAGTGACGTCCAGGTGGCAATGCGGCGCGAGTGCCCTCGATGTAGATCGGCACGATCAGGGCGCCGTGCTGGCTGGCGATCTTGGCGGCGCCGAACCGCAGGCGCCCGACGGCACCGGTGCGATTGCGCGTTCCCTCCGGGAACAGCAGCAGGCTGTTGCCACGGTCGAGCAGGCGGTCGATATGGGTCATGGCGCGGGACGTGGCGCGACCCGAGCGCCGTTCGATCGGCACGGTGTTGAACAGCAGCGACACGGCGACCGCGACGATCTTGCGTCGGTAGAAGTAGTCGGCCGCAGCGGCGACGACGGTGCGCCGGCGCCAGCGCCGCGGCAGCGCCCGCAGGATCGCCGGCGTGTCCATGTGGCTCGCGTGGTTGGCCACGAACACGATCGGCCCGGTGAGGCCGCGCAGGTTCTCGGTGCCCTCGACGCGACGGCGGGTGTACGCGTTCATCAGTGGCGCGAGCACGAGGCGCCCAGCCGTTTCTCGCACGACGTTCGCCAGTCGTCCGTGGGCCCATTCGATGTCCAGCCCGGTCACCGTGTCGCGCGCGGCCTGGCCGATCTCGGCCGATCGCTCGCGTGCCGTTCCCGCCAGCTCGCGGGCGGTCTGGCCGAACTCGTCGTAGCGA
>Ga0302326_10011663_pt1 | contig 18883 bp, 16 predicted proteins | sample Palsa_T0_3_FD_202264 | JGI IMG/M metagenome (GOLD analysis project Ga0302326, IMG submission 202264) | Peat permafrost microbial communities from Stordalen Mire near Abisko, Sweden - Palsa_T0_3 | ecosystem: Environmental > Terrestrial > Soil > Palsa > Peat permafrost | place: Sweden: Abisko...
GCCTTTTGCAAATAGCCATATGCCGTCTGCTGATCGCCTAACATGGCTGTGTAGTTAGCCAGGTAGGCTAATGTCAGGGCGTCCTCCGGATTAATCTCTGCCTGAGAATTCGCGATCGATATCGCCTTCCGGTAGTTTACAACTGATTCGCCGCGGCGGCTTATACTCCAGTAGAGTGCATCGGCAAGGTTCCCCCAGACCATCCAGTCGTGGTTGTCAAGCTTCAACGCCTGCTGCAGTGCCGATATAGATTCCGGATAGCGATTCATCAGCGTATAGGTGTAACCCAGATCGCCATAGGCATCGGAGCTCGGGCGCAAAGCTATCGAGCGATTGAACGCTGCTATCGCCTCCGGATAGCGGCCTTGCGCGACATAAGCTGATCCCAAATTGAAGAAGCTGAGATAATTGCCGGGTGCCAGCTCGGTCGATCTCAGAAATGCGTTGGCAGCGTCGGAGTAGCGGCTCTGCTCAAAGTAGAACGCCCCCATCCAATCGTACACGGCCCCATACTTTGGCCGCAGAGCGATTGCCTGCTTGTAGGCGGATTCGGCGCCGGCAAAATTACCCAGGCTCTTATAGGCATCCGCTAAACCGCGAAGTGCGTCTTCATTCCCCGGCTCCGCCTGGAAGGCACGCTGGAATTCTTGTACCGCCTTATCGTACTTCCCGGTTCCGTTGTAGACGTTTCCCAGGCAGATATGGCCTTCAACCAATTCCGGGTTTAGCGACAGCGCCTTCTCGCAACTACGCGAGGCTTTGTTGACCCAATCGGTTCCCCGGTAGAAGATACGGAAGCCTTCACCGTAAGCGCTGCCTAGCGCCGCATAGCCCAAAGCGTAATTCGGATCGATCTTCACTGCCTGAGTGAACTCGGTAACGGCATTGTCGATGTCATCCGGCTTGCTGAACTCCAACTGATAGCCGCGTCCCCGGATGTAGGCTTCGTAGGCTGCCGGCTGCGTATCCTGTCGCACCGTCAGTTTTCGACGCTGCTCCGGATCGATTCGCGCCGGCAACATGTCAAGCGTCTCGCTCACCACACGGTCTTGCAGTCCGAAGCTGTCGTCGGCATTGACCGTGATGGTGCGGGCGGCCAATTGCCGGTGAGTCCTGGCGTCCACCAGGTAACTGTTGATGCGAATGGTCTGTCCTTCTTTTTGTAAGCTGCTCTCCAGCACCAGGTCGGCGCCAAATTCGCGGCGCGCATCTTCCGCAGTCTTCACGCCTTGATCGCGAAGATCGCGATGCGAGACCACCTGGATGGAGTCGCTGTTGCTGGCTTCCACCAGTTTGGCCGTAAGCGTCTCCATCAGTCCCAAGCCCAGGGCATTGGTTGCGCTATCCTGCCCCACCGTGTCGATGGGCAACACGGCCAGGATTCTCTGCTGAGGCACGAACCGCGACTTAACCAGGAATCCAATTGCGACTCCAACCAGCAACACTGTGGCCAGCCCCAACACCAGCTTTCGCTTTCGTCTCTTCCTGGCCACTTCCACCACACCTGTGCGGCGCAGGGTTTCGGTTGCGATTTGATCGCCGGCTACCAGCCGACTCAGGTCGGAGCACATCTCGCTGGCGGACTGGTAACGCCGGTCCCGGTCCCGGTCCAGCGCCCGCAAGATCACTGCCTCCAGAGCAGGGCTGATTTGGGGATTCAGGAGGGATGGCCTGACCGGGTCGTAATGAAGTATGGCATCGATCACCAGTGCCGGCTGCTTGTCAGGAAAGGCGCGCCTGCCGGTGGCCATTTCGTAGAGCACTGCGCCCGCCGCCCAAATGTCCGCGCGCTCATCGGCCACTTCAGTTTTCAACAACTCCGGCGCCATGTACGGCAGAGTCCCGCTTAGCGAGATATCGGAGGTGAGATTGCAGGTCTCTGCTTTTTCATCGACGGGTTCATTCAGATGGGCCAGTCCAAAGTCGAGGACCTTGAGTTGGCCGTCGCGATTAATGCGAATGTTGCCCGGCTTCAAATCGCGATGCAGGACATGCTCGCGGTGAGCCGCCGCAAGTCCGCTTAACAACTGAATGCCAAGCTCCAGGACCATCTTCGGCGGCAGCGGCTGGTTGCCAATCTTCTCGTCCAGGTTGACTCCTGGAATGTACTCCGTGACCAGGTAGTCGACGCCATTTTCCTGGCCGAAGTCGAAGGCCATGGCAACGTTGGGGTGGTTGAGTCTGCCCACCGCCAGCGCCTCCTTGCGGAACTGCTCCCGGCTGGTCTCCTGACTGAACAAACTGTGGGGCAGGATCTTGAGCGCCACGTCGCGGCGGAGTTGCTCATCATGGGCGCGAAAGACCACGCCCATTCCACCGGACCCGATCTGTTCGATCAGGCGGTAATGTCCGAAAACCTGGCCGATGCTGGGGGATGGTTCTGTCATCGATCCGGATCAGGACGCTGGGAAAAACGCGTCAATCAAGGCGTGCCACGAAAGGCACAGTCTGCGCACCGAGCCCTCCAGTGTATACCCTGGGGCGTGCGCGACCGTCTTGCAGCCGAAGCAACGACCGCCTCACACCTTGAGGAAGACGTGTCTTCGATGCAGCCACCACACCGGAACGAAACACAGGCCCAGGACAATCAGCGAATGCAACAGCGAAGCCAGCCCAGCCGACTCCATCCCCGCCAGTGAACGCAGGAAGGTGTAACCCTTCCAGCTCAACCAGCCACCAATCAACTCTGCGATCACATAGGCGGCAATGGAGTTCATGCCGAAGATCAGGAACGGCTTGCTCCACCAGCCACGATGCAGCTTGAGGTCGGTCACCCAATAGCACGTCGCCAGGCAGATCAGCGCGCAACCCGCCGTGAACAATACGTAGGAACTGGTCCACAGGTTCTTGTTGATGGGAAACCAGACTCCCCACAGTTCGCCGGCAATCACGCCAACCACTCCGCAAGCGAACATTCCCGCCAGCTTTTGCTTCGCGGTTCGCTCTGAGCGCAACCACTCGCCCGTCAGGACGCCGCAAAGGGCAGTGGCAATCGCCGGCAAGGTGCTGAGGATTCCCTCCGGATCGCGGGTTGGTTCCCACAGATGACCAAACATGAACTTGCGGTCAAAGTACGACGCCAGGTTCCCGTCGTAGTGCAGCAGAGGAATATCACGGCCCGGCACGCCATAACCCGGCACCGGCACGTAGCGCATCAGGATCCAATAGCCCAATAGCAGGCCCACGATCCACGCCGCTCGACCGCGGACGCTCGCGAACAACGTAATCAGTCCTGCAGCACAATACACCACCGCAATTCGTTGCAGTACGCCCGGGATTCTCCATGTCCCAAATTGCAGCGCAGCCAGGCCGTTGAGCCCCAGTCCGATAGCGAAAAGAATCGCACTCCGGCGGACAGTGTGTAGAAGCAGGGCTCGCCGGGAATCGCCGCGATCCAGCCGCGAGCGAAACGAGAACACCAGCGAAACGCCGACAATGAAGAGAAAAAACGGAAAAACCAGATCGGTCGGTGTCCAGCCATTCCAACTTGCGTGTTGTAACGGCCAGTACGCGTCGTCGCTGCTCTGATTGTTGACCACGATCATGGCTGCAATCGTGGCTCCGCGAAACAGGTCGAGCGAATACAAACGCTCTTGAGCAGGACGCGCCTGCTCTACCCGATCCACGACGGCTGCGGCTGCGGTGCTCATGCTGGCGATGACGATTGTACAGGCACCAGCCGATGGAACCATGGAAATGCCATGTTCACCGGCTCTTCGAAAATTGCGCCTCGGCAAATGTCGTGACCCGCTCAAGCGCGGCCTGCATCTCGGCGTGATAGCGTTCCATGGCATCATCGCCGGCATCGGGCGGGACGAAGATCTTGCGGGCGACGCCCACATGAATTCGCGAGAAGGGTTTTGGGATCACCAGCCTGTCCCATGTTTTCAACACCCACGCCCGCTCCACCGCGACATAGAATGCCGTGATGGCCACGCCGCTCATCCGCGCCAGCAGCACCGGACCCTTCTTGGCGACATAGCGTGGGCCGCGCGGGCCGTCGATGGTAAACGCCACTCCATTACCTTCAGCCAACAGCCTGTTCATCTCCATCAGCGCGCGCTGCCCGCCACGCGAGCTAGAGCCACGCACCGGCACAAATCCAAAGCGGCTGATCACCCGGGCAATGTATTCGCCGTCGCGGCTTTGGCTGGTCATCACCGCCAGGTGCCGATGCCGAAAGAGCCACGCCGCGGGCAACACACAGCGGTGCCAGAAGGGAAAGATGCCGGGATGGATTTCGTCGAGGCCCTGGATGGCGCCTTCTTCAAACGTCATGGTCGCCCGCAGCGTGCAGCCGATCAGCCGCAGCAGCAGGGGCACAATCCAGGAAACCAGCGTAAGCTGCGCTCGCTCCAGCAGCGAGAGGCGTGGGCCACCGATGTCGGCGGGATTGTCGCTGGGTTTTTCGGGCACGCGAGAATTCTACCCTGCGTACCTCAGCCAGCGGCGCAACTCGGGAAGCGTGGGCCGCTTGCCATACATCAGAATGCCGACGCGGTAGATGCGCGAGGCCAGCGCCAGCAGTCCGTAGACCGTCGCCACCATGATCGCGATGCAAAGCGCTATCTGCCACAGCGGCGGCTGCGCCACCAGAATACGGACCAGCATCAGTATCGGGGCAAAAAATGGAACGATGGAAAGCCAGAAGGCGAGCGGCGAGTTAGGGTGCTGGATTACGAAATTCATCAAGACAACACCCATCACCAGGGGCACCATCGCGGGCCACTGCATCTGCTGCGCTTCGTGGTCGGTATTGACCATGGAGCCGATGGCCGCGTACATCGAACTATAGAGCAGGTAGCCCAATAGGAAGAAAATTGCGAACGCGATCATACCTTCGACAGGGATGTGTACTTCGCCGAGAAACGACCGCGACGCCAGCAGTCCTGGCACCGAGAACAGAATGGCGAAGGTCACCCATATCACAATTTGCGTCAGTCCCACCGCGCCCACGCCAAGGATCTTTCCCGCCAGCAGTTGCCTGGGCGTGACCGCAGAGAGCAGCACCTCCAGGATGCGTGTGTTTTTCTCTTCAATGACAGAGCGCATTACGGCGATCCCGTAGATCAGCACCACCGAATAGAGCAACATCACCATGGCGAACGCGGTAAAAAATACCATTGTTCCGCTGGTACCTTCGCGGCCGTTTTCAATACGAAGGGTCTTGAGTTTGATGGGAGTCAGCATGGTATCGATCTCAGGCCCATTCATGCCCTTTTGCGATAGACGCTGCTTGGTGACCGCGGTCCTGACGGCATTGCGGAGCTCGACGGACTGTCCAAAGTCCGCAGCTTCCTTGGTGCTGTAGATGACCTTGTGGTCTTCCAGAGCACTGTCGGTCAGCCACAGAAAGCCGGTGATCTGGCCATCGCTCACCTGCTGGCGCAGCCGGTCGCCTTCAGCGTCGCTGGTATCGGTATCGACCTGGATGTTATACACCGTCGGTTTCAGCTCTTCTTCTGTTTCCAGCGAAAGCTCGGCCTTGGCTTTGGACGCGCTAAGTTCCCGGCCAACCGCTGTCGCCAGTTGCGGATTGTTGGCAACCACGACGATGCGCTTCTCGCCGCCGGAATTCATCTGCTCGATTTTCTCGGGAATCAAAACGCTGGCGGCCATGAACGCCGGCATCAGCAGGGTGAAGATCACGAACGAGCGCGAGCGCACACGCTCCAGATACTCGCGTTGGATCAACATCCAGACCTTACGCATGCTTCCCCACCTGGTCGATGAAGATCTCCTCCAGCGAAGGCTCCAACAACTCGAAGCGGCTGATGCGGGCGCGGTCCACGGACAGGCGCAACAACTGCTGCGCGTCGGCACCCGGCTTCAGCCGCACTTCCACATAGTTGCCATAGTTGTTGAACGATTGCACCAATTCGCAGCTCTCCAGCCCTGGATCGCCTTCATACTGCATCTGCACGTGGTTCTTGCCGTAGCTCGCCTTGATCTTCTTCAGATCGCCTTCCAATATCGCGTGGCCGTGGTCGATAAGGCAGATTGCATCGCACAGCCGCTCCACCTGGTCCATGCGATGAGTGGAGAAGAGAATGGTCTTACCGGCCTTCTTCAGCTCGATCAGAATGTCCTTCAACATGACCGCGTTGGCGGGGTCGAGGCCGGCGAAGGGCTCATCCATGATCACCAGTTCGGGGTCGTGCAGTAGCGCGGCTACAAACTGTATCTTCTGCTGCATTCCCTTGGAGAGTTCCTCGACTTTCTTGTTCGTCCACTCGGACAACTGCATGCGCTCGCACCAGGCCAGGGAACGCTTGCGCGCTTCCTGCTCAGAAAGGTTGTGCAAGGCACCGAGAAGCACCAGGTGATCGAGTACCTTCATGCGCTTGTAGAGGCCGCGCTCTTCGGGCAGATAGCCGACACGGTGCAGCAGTCCGCGATGAAAGCGCTCGCCGAACAGACGGACTTCGCCCTCATCAGGCATGGTGATGCCGATCATCATGCGGATGGTCGAGGTCTTGCCCGCTCCGTTGGGGCCCAGCAACCCGTACACGCCACCTGCACGAATGGCCAGCGAAAGATTGTCTACGGCCACAAAGTGGTCGTAGGATTTGCGGATGCTCCGCAGCTCTACAACATCTGACATAAATTCAGTTTCGAGTTTCAGGTTTCGAGTTTCAAGACTGCACGGAATTCCCCGCGAGCAAGGTCAGCGCCGGGCGCAATCCTCTATACGACTGTGACACAAATCTTGTTACCTTTCACTGGAAACTTGAAACTCGAAACTGGAAACTCCCGTTAAGGCACGCGTTCACAGCGTCAAGAAGTTCCTGACGATCAGCTTTCCCTGATCGGTAAGTACGCTCTCAGGATGGAACTGCACGCCCTCGAGGGCGAACTTTCGGTGGCGCAGTCCCATAATGACCCGCGTCCCATCACGATCCAGGCAGGTGGCGGAAATCTCCAATTCGGCAGGAAGACTCTTCTCTTCGACGATGAGAGAGTGATAGCGTGTGGCCGTCATGGGCGACGGGATGTCGCGAAAGATGGTCTTGCCGTCATGCTCCACCGAGCTGGTTTTGCCGTGCATCAGGTTGGGCGCGCGAACCACCTTGCCACCGAAGGCCGCGCCGATCGCCTGATGGCCGAGGCAAACACCCAGCAGCGGAACTTTTCCGGCAAAATGCCGAATCACGTCGATGCTGATTCCTGCGTCGTGCGGTGTACACGGGCCGGGCGAGATGACGATGCGATCAGGATGCAGGGCGTCGATCTCTTTGACCGTGACTTGATCGTTGCGGCGCACGGTCACTTCAGCACCTAGCTCCCCGATGTACTGTACGAGGTTGTAAGTAAAAGAGTCGTAGTTGTCCAAGACGAAAATCATGGATGAAGTTTCGAGTTTCGAGTTTCGAGTTTCAAGTGAAACCCAAGGCTATGTATAGTTCGAAGCACAATTTCTCGACACTATCAGCCCGCAGCGAGTCAATCAAGCCGTTGAGTATTCGCAGTACTTCGTGCGTTTGGATTTCAAGTTCCCGCGCGACCTTCGGGTCGAAGTGGTGCAGATCCGCGGCGATCAGCACCTGGGTTTCGACTTCGAGAAGGGATCCTCGGGCGACAGCGAGGAATTGCCTGAACTCTTTCTTAGACAACCGCCCTTGGCCCTCGGCGATATTACTCGGCACTGAGACAGCAGCGCGGCGAAGCTGGCCTACCAGCCCGTACATTTCTTCTTTTGGAAACCCGCGCGTGTGCAGATAAACGGCCCGCACCAAAACCATCGTTTTTTGCCACGCGACTAAGTCTCTGTAGGAATGGGACATGCTGTTGCTCGAACCCGAAACCCGAAACTTGAAACTTTCAGCCACTAGTAGCTTTCTCGCAACTACGCAGCAACGCACTCGCCTTGTTCATACACTCCTGATACTCCTTCTCCGGATCGGAGTCGGCGACGATGCCCGCGCCCGCCTGCACATAGGCTCGATTGCCATGCAGCACCATCGTCCGGATCGCGATGCAGGAGTCGAGATTGCCGGCGTGATCGGCATACATCACCGCTCCGCCATAGACTCCACGGCGCACCGGCTCCAGCTCTTCGATGATCTCCATGGCGCGAACTTTGGGCGCGCCGCTCAGCGTTCCAGCAGGGAAGCAGGCTGCCAGCGCGTCCAGCGCGTCGAGATCGCCGCGTAGTTGTCCCTCCAGCGCCGAAACGAGATGCATCACGTGCGAATATTTCTCCACATACATCAGATCGCGGACCTTCACGCTGCCATAGTCGCTGACGCGTCCCAGATCGTTGCGCCCGAGATCGACGAGCATCACGTGTTCGGCGCGCTCTTTTTCGTCGTTACGCAGCTGCTCGATCAGCCGCTCGTCCTCGGCTGCGTCGGCGCCGCGCCGGTGCGTCCCGGCGATGGGCCGGTACTCCAGCTTCCGTCCAGAAACCTTGATCAGCATCTCCGGCGATGCGCCTAGAACGTGCGTGTCGTCGAGCTTGAGGAAGAACATGTAGGGCGACGGATTCACGGTGCGCAGCGCGCGGTAGATCTGAAACGGCTCGGCGGGTGGTTTGAAATCGAGCCTCTGCGACAGCACGACCTGAAAGACGTCGCCCGCGGCGATGTACTCTTTCGCCCGGCGGACACTGCGCACGAAATCATCGTGCGAGGTACTGTTGTGGACCTTAATAGGCTTGGTTTTGCCGCTGTTGGACCAGTGAAGGTGTTGCCCGCGGACGCCGCGTGCCAGTTTCCGCTCGATGGCGGCGATGTCGGCGAGGGCGCGGTCGTAGGCCTTGCGCGGCGACTCGGAGCGAACGTCGGCTGCGGCGATGATGTGGATCTGGTGGCGCAAATGGTCGAAGGCCAGCAGCCGGTCGTAGAAGGTGAAGACACAATCGGGGAGACCGACATCATCTTTGGTGCGGTCGGGCAGGCGCTCGAATTGCCGGACCATGTCGTAGGCGAAATATCCCACGCCGCCGGAGGTAAACGGCGGAAGGCCGGGCAGCGTAGCCGGACCGTGTTGCCGCAGGTGCTCGCGCAGAAGTGCGATCACATCGCCCTGGCTGTGCCGAACCGACGAGCCCTCGCGAACCGCCAGCTCCTTCCCCCGGGCGGTGATCACGGTCCTCGGATCGGCGCCAAGAAAGGTGTAGCGCCCGATCTTCTCGCCGCCCTCAACCGATTCCAGCAGGAAGGCATACTTCTGCCGGGCCGCGATGCTGAGGAAGGCGGCTACCGGCGTAAGCAAATCCGCGCTCAGGGTTTTGGCGACCGGAATGAGAGTGGCGTCGCGGCTGAGCTGGAGAAAGCTTCGATAGTCAGGTGTCAGCATGGGTTGTCGGATGAGAAGTATTGGGATTATACGGGAGGAACGAGGGAGCGGCGATGGGTAGGGTGTCGTGCCTACGGCGGTTGGCGGGAGGCCCGTTTCGCACCGCTCGGCGCGACAATAACGGGGCACTTGCCGAATTTTGCCAATCGAATTGACAAGAGGGCTTATCCTGAGAGCACTCGGAGGTAAGACCAAATGAGCGCTGAGTACACCATTGTTAAGACCTACACGATCTTTGCCGGCGGCCCAACCGGAGAATCAATCGAGGCACCAAGCGAATTCGATATGCAGGATTGGCTCATCGCACGCGGATTTACTGCGAGTGCAGCGAAAGACATCATCAGGAAAATCGACTTGTCGGGACGGATGGTCGTCACTTTACCCTGATCCCTGTTGAATTCAATTGTCATGCTTCTCTGCGGCGGCGACAAACGGAAGACAGTCGTCCGACATCGAACGCGCGATCGGGTACCTCTAGGACTACAAGGAAAGGATGACGAAGCGATGAGACGTACGGCGAGCATCTCTCACGATAAAGCGATGATTCAGGAGCTGCGCGAGGACCCTGATCTTGCAGCTGAATATTTGAAGGCCGCCCTCGAGGATGCAGATGATCCCGGCGTTCTTCTGATCGCATTGCGTCATGTTGCTGAAGCTCGAGGAGGCCTCGCGAAGATAGCTAAAGCAGCCGGAGTGGAACGCGAAAGTCTCTATCGAGCGCTATCCGGTCGCGGCAATCCGCGGCTATCCACGCTTGTGGCCGTAACCAAGGCCATGGGGCTGAAGCTGACCGTCGAAGCGGCGTAGAGTCCCAGCGCCGACCAGCTCGGTTAGTGGCGACGCTAAAGGTTTAGCGTCCTCATTCCGACAAGCCTCCACACACCCTTACTTGCGCGCCATCCTCACCGCTGCATATACTTTGAAGGTTTGGCCTGATAGCGGACGCGCCCGCCTCTCATCGCGTCCCATTCATACTGTACAGGCAATCATTTCGGAGAATCTATGGCTACCGCACACACGCTGGAACAGGAAAGCAATCCGTGGGAACAACAAGCGGCGCGCTTCAATCTTGCCGCCGAGAAACTAAAGCTCGATGAAGGTCTGTGGCGCGTCCTGCAACAGCCCAATCGCGAGATCATCGTCCACATCCCCGTCGCCATGGACAACGGGCAACTGGAAGTCTTCACCGGATACCGGGTGCAGCACTCCATCGCGCGCGGCCCAGCCAAAGGCGGTGTACGCTATGCGCCGGATGTGACCCTGGACGAGGTGCGCGCGCTGGCCAGCTGGATGACGTGGAAGTGCGCCGTGGTCAACATTCCCTTTGGCGGCGCCAAGGGCGGAATCATCTGCGATCCCAAGAACATGTCGCGCGGCGAGCTGGAGCGCATGACCCGCCGCTACACCTCGGAGCTGATCGAATTCATCGGCCCGGAGAAAGATGTTCCCGCGCCCGACGTCAACACCAACGAGCAGACCATGGCGTGGATGATGGACACCTACTCCATGCACATGCGGCAAACGGTGACGGCGGTCGTCACGGGCAAGCCGCTGAACATGGGCGGATCGCGCGGGCGGCGCGAGGCCACGGGCCGCGGCGTCATGATCATCTGCGACGAGTCCATCAAGAAGAACAACATGACGCGCGAGGGCAGCCGCGTCATCATTCAGGGCTTCGGCAACGTCGGCTCCAACGCTGCGCTGCTGATGCACAATGCCGGATACAAGATTGTCGGCATTGGCGAGTGGGACGGCGGCCTGTACAACGCCAAGGGCATCGACATTGCGGCGCTGTGGGAGCACCGGCAAAAGGAAGGGACCATCCACGGCTTCAAGGGTGCCGAGCGCAGGCCGACGGCAGATCTGCTGGTTACCGACTGCGAAATCCTGATCCCGGCTGCGACCGAGAGCGTGATCACCTCAGCCAACGCCGACCATGTGAAGGCGAAGATCCTGGTGGAAGGCGCGAATGGGCCCACCACCGCTGCCGCCGACGACATCCTGGCCGACAAGCATGTTTTCGTGATGCCGGACATCCTGGCCAACGCCGGCGGCGTTACCGCTTCGTACTTTGAATGGGTGCAGGACCGGCAGGGTTACTTCTGGAAGGAATCGGTGGTCAACTCGCAGCTGGAGGACATCATGGTCTCGTCGTTCGAGGACGTGGTACGCTACGCCGAGACCCACCAGGTGAACAACCGCATCGCCGCTTATATGCTGGCGATTGATCGGGTGGCGTATACGATCCGGCAACGCGGGATCTACGCGTAGTTACAATTCGGTTAACACCTATTGCTGGAACACCTTCCCGAAACGGAAGGTGTTTCTGTTTCAAGACAAAAATAATTTTTCATTAGCTGCGGCATCGCACCTCAAGTTGGGGCATAATAACGTCCAACTTTTCAGCGCGTGTGAAACGCCTCCCGTACAGGGTCATTCATGTCACGTCTGCATTTCTGTCTACGCTTGCTCGCCGTAGCGGTGGTCTTTCCAGCCATTCTGCTGTATATCATGGCGGCCACACTGGTGCGCTCGATCAGGGATTTCCGCAGCGGGCTGCGCACGCCGCTACGAGTATGGATGGGCGTGCTCGACTGGGCGAGAGGGATTCCTGTGGGATACAGCTACTGGGAGCATTACGAGGCACCGGTAATGCTGGACGAGATCGTAGTGCATCACGACGAGTAGCCGCGCCAACCGTCGCGCCTCTCATCGCTTCCGATTTCTTCACGGCCAACCCGTCATCTGCGTGCTAAAATTCCTGCCAGTTGCCAGAGATTTCAGGAGCGTGTCGTGGTGAAGCTACACCGCAAGCTTCTTTTTGGCTGTGCTCTTATCGCTCTCGTCCTGCCGGTGGCGGCTTATGACAAGGTCAGCGACCAGGACCTGCAGAACGAGTACTCCGGACAGGTGCTGACGCTGCGCCAGCGCTATTGGGGTCCGCAGTTGCGGTTCGATGCCACCGGAAATTTCGTCGGCACCGCAGACACGGGCCCGTGGACCCTTGCCGGGCAAGTGCGGGTGCGCGAGATTACCTTGAAGAATGGCGTGCTGCGAATCCGCGGGGAGCGTTTGTTCCTGTTCTACGATCCAGCGAGCAAGACTCTGCGCGACGCCCTCAGCATCCCTAAAGGCGATCCGGCAAGAAAGCTCCTTGGCGTCAAGATCGACGAGTGGGCTGCCAAGGCAGGGAAGGTGGAGATTGAGCTGGAGACGGGAGAATCTGAACCGACCACGGCGGACGTGACACGATCGATGAACGCGGTGTTTCTCGCTCCCGGTGAAGTGCTGACGGATGCCGTACCGGTTTTCTGGAGAAAGTGGCTGGAACTGCAAAGCGCGCCGTCGAGCAACACCGCCAAGCCACAGGAAGGCGCAAAGCCCGCCTACCGGGTCGGTAAGGGAGTCTTACCGCCGCACCTGAAATACGAACCTGATCCGGCGTATTCGAATGTGGCTCGGCAAGCCAAGTATCAGGGAACCGATGTATTGTGGCTGATCGTCGGGGATGATGGAGTGCCCAGGGACATCCGCATTTCCCGGCCGCTTGGCATGGGTCTGGATGAGGAGGCGGTGCGAGCCGTCACGGCGTGGAGGTTCGACCCCGCCCAAAAGGACGGAAAGCCGGTGCCTGTGATGATCAACGTCGAGGTCAACTTCCGACTTCATTGACGGGATGTGACAGCAGAGATCATGAGTCCTCTTTAGGAAGTGCGACTGCATCTCCGCAGACCTGGCCGCTTTTCTGCGATTGCTTTCAATCCAACCGGTAGAGGATAATCGGCTGTTAGAGCGGCGATCGGTCGCGATGGTCTGCCTGTCTGGTTTTTGTGAATCTCCCGACCTACATCACGCTTACTCGCATCTTCAGCATTCCGGTGCTGATCTGGGTGCTATCCAGCAGCCGCTTCAGTTCTGCCAACGGCGATCGCGAGCTGCTGGCCTCTTTCGTCTTCATCGCGGCCTCGCTGACCGACGCCATCGACGGCTATCTGGCGCGGCGGCGCGCGCAGGTTACCACCATGGGCATGCTGCTGGATCCGGTGGCTGACAAGCTGCTGATTGCCGCGGCGTTCATCACGCTGGTCCAATTCAATCCGCGCACCGTTCCCGCATGGATGGCCGTCATCATCATCGGACGCGAGTTCCTGGTAAGCGGCCTGCGCTCCATCGCGGCCTCCGAAGGATTCACCATTCAGGCCAGCGACTTGGGGAAACTGAAGATGTTCGTGCAGATTTTCTCCGTGGTGGCGGCCATCATCGATCATCACTGGTCATATTTGCCGTGGTATTTCCTCAGCCTGCCGGTGCATCCCATAGCGCTAGCTTCGATATGGGTGATGGTGGCATTGTCCCTGTGGTCTGCCGCCGACTACTTCATTGGCTTCTGGAAACGAATCGACCAGACGGCGGTGAAGCGCCGGCGCAAACGTTCCTTTGTGCTTAGCCGGCGAAGGAAGCGTAACGATGTTCCCGTCGTCTGAAAAAACTCGTGCGGTGTTGACTGCGGAAGCTCCGGAATATTCTCCGTCAGAGAGAGAGCTGTTGCTGAGCCTGGCGCACCGGTCCATTGAAGCGGCGATAGAGGAGCGCGAACTCGAACTACCCCTTCGCAGCGAACACTTAGCGCAATGCCGCGGAGCCTTTACAACATTGCATTTGCACGGCAGGTTGCGCGGGTGCATCGGATACGTCTTTCCCACCAGCCCACTCTATCGAACCGTCGCCGAAACGGCCCGTGCTGCTGCCCTCGACGATCCGCGCTTTCAACCCGTAACCGCGGAAGAGGTAATGGCCCTGAAGGTCGAGATCAGCGTGCTTTCGCCATTGTGGCTGATTGCTCCCGAGGAAATCGTGATAGGAAAGCATGGCTTGGTGGTGACTCAAGGCAGTCGCCGTGGACTTCTCTTGCCCCAGGTCCCGGTGGAATGGAATTGGAACGCCGGGACGTTTCTGGCACAGACCTGCCTGAAAGCCGGATTGGCCCCGGATGTATGGCGCTACGGCGCTGAGCTGCAAGCATTTACGGCAGAAGTCTTCGGCGAAGAGTAGTCTCTCGCCCGGAGCAGTAGCACCCCTGATTCGTACCCTCGGATGGGCGTTTGGGCCCACAATTTCAAATATCGTAACAAATGGGTTGCATCTTTCCTTGTGCATAGTTACCATCGGGCTGCTACATGCGCGAGTCTTCAAGTACTTACGCATCCCGGATCCGTCGTTTCAGGCTGCCCCGCCTCTGCATAGCGGTGGTCGGCTCTGATGTCGCTACGATGGTCGAGCGCGCCGAGCCTCTGATGCGGGATAACCCATTCCTGGAGTTGAGGTTAGATTACCTCACGCAGCCTCTCGCCGCCCTTCCCAAGCTGAAGACTCTTATCGAAGTTCATCCCGAAGTGACCTTCATTGGCACCTGTCGGCGCGCCGTAAATGGCGGCAAGTTCAACGGTTCGGTCGCCGCTGAGCTGGCTGTGCTGCGCAAGGCCGCGGATTGTGGCTTCCCTCTGGTTGATTTGGAAATCCAGAGCGTTGAGGCCTTGAAAAGCGCCGAGTTGGGCGACCTTTACGATCGCGTCGGCATGATCATCTCCCACCACAACTTCCGTTCTACCAAGGGCTTAGACGATCAGTTTGCGGCGATGACCAAGTATCCGGCGGACTTCTACAAGCTGGTTTCTACAGCAACCAGTCTGCATGACAACGTGGTGATGATGAGGTTTCTGGAGGCAAATTCCGCCAAGCACGAGATGGTCGGGGTGTGCATGGGAGAGCAGGGCATTATCAGCCGCGTGTTGGGCGTGCGGGCGGGAAGCGTGTTCACCTTTGGCGCGGCGACCAAGGGCGAGGAAACGGCTCCCGGTCAGGCCCTGGCCAGCGAACTGCGCGACATCTATCGCATCGAGATGGTGGACCAGGCCACGCAAGTGTATGGCGTGGTGGGAGATCCCCTGTCCCATACGCTTTCCCCGGTGATGATGAACTCCGCCTTCCGCCGGGAGGCGGTGAACGCCGTTTACCTGGCGCTGCACGCCAAGAGCATGAAAGATCTAATGGCCTGTGTCCGGGAGATCCCCATCCGCGGCCTCAGCGTGACGATGCCATACAAGCAGGAGATTATTGCGGCGCTGGAGAATTCCGATCCGCTGACCCGGCAGATCGGCGCGTGCAACACCGTGGTTCGCAGCGCGGATGGCAAGCTGTACGGTTTCAACACCGACGTGGCTGGGATCATCGTACCTTTGCAGCAGCGCTTGGGCCTGACTGGCGCCCGCGTACTCGTTGTCGGCGCCGGTGGCGCAGCGCGGGCGGCTGCCTTTGGACTGAAGGCCAAGGGCGCGGAGGTATTCATTGTCAATCGCACGCCGCTTAAAGGCCAGACGCTGGCGCGGCAGGCGAAGGTGAAATACATGAAGCGCGCCGATGTCGCCAAGCAGGAGTTCGATGTCATCATCAACGCGACGCCGGTCGGCATGGATGGCAGTAAGCAATCGCCGCTGGAAGAAAAGGAACTGAACACCAAGTTCGTTTTCGACCTGGTGTATAACCCGGCCGAGACCAAACTCGTCAAGATGGCCCGCGCGAAGAATATTCAGGTAATTCCAGGCTTGGAGATGTTCGTCCAGCAGGGTGCCCGCCAATTTGAGATTTGGACAGGCAAGCCCGCTCCCGTTGCCGAAATGGCGTATGTAGTAACCAAAGCGTTGGAACGTCAGGCCGCGGCGGAAGCCAGCGAGGAACAAAAAGCTCCAGCCAGAAAGGCCGCGCCGAAAGCGGCTGCAAAGAAGGCGGCTGCGAAGAAAGCGGCGCCTAAGAAAGCCGCACCCAAGAAGCCTGCAAAGAAATCCGCAAAGGCTATTAGCAAGAGGTAACGGTGGAAGGGCACGGCTTCACAGGCTGCTGAAAAAGTCGATTTCGGCGAGTTTTGAAGGGGCGCACCTTTAGGTGCGCCGTCACAAGTCCTTTGAATTTGCCATCCCGAGGAGGCCTTTAGGCCGACGAGGGATCTGCTTTTGAGTTTTTCAGCGGCCTGCTCAGCTGTGCCGAAAGCTCGTTACTAGAGCAGGGGCTTAGAGACTATATGGTTCTGTTGACATCTTCCTTGAAGGGGCGCGCCTTTAGGCGCGCCGTAAAGCCGTCGAAGCCAGCCGGCTTTAGCCGCTGAGGGAATTCGTTTTCCATGGCTGATGAATTCGAGTTTCCTCAGGGGCTAAAGGCCGCCGCCAAAATGGCGCCGATCGGCGTGGCTGAAGCCCCGCCCCTTCAAAACACCGCGGGCTTCAACAGGCTGCCAACTCCGCGAGCTTACCGACATCCGCCACTTCCATATCCGGCCGTGCATCGGTCAGCTTAGTAGCAGCCGACGCCTTACCCTGTCTGCGATTCACCCACACGGTTGCAATCCCCAGCGAGCGCGCTGGTCCTACGTCGTGGTATAAACTCTCGGCAACATGAAGCAGGCGAGTGCGGGGAATTCCGAGGCGTTGCAGCAGCACCTCGAAGTTGTTCAGCGATGGCTTGTAGCTGCGCACTTGCTGCGCGGTGGCGACGCAATCGAACGGGACTTGCAGCTTGCGCGCCGAATAAGCAAACAGATCGCCGTCGACGTTGGAGAGAATTGCCAGCTTGTAGCGGGAATGCAGGCGATGCAAAGCTGCGACCGTGTCGGCGAAGGGGTCCCAATCGCGAACGGAATCCGCCAAACCGGCTGCTTCCGCCTTGGTAACTTCGAAGCGCAGCTCGCGTGCGAAGTCCCGCACGACGCTTGCCAGCACCTCGCGATAACTGCGGTATTCGCCGGCCTGCTCACGGGGCTCGAACTCGGAGTACAAACTGAGGACTTCGGCATCGCCGATCGCGCAGCCCTTCTGTTGCAGCAGCGGCCGCAAATAGCCGAGCAGGCCCGACTCCCAATCGATCAGCGTGCCGTAGCAGTCAAAGGAAAGCCACTCGAACTGCGCGAAGTCGAGCATTGGGGGTATTCGTCCTGACAACAAAACGTGATTGGCAGTGTCCGTGGTCTCAGCCAGCGCTTCCGCGCTGCGCTAATCACTCTACGTACTGTACACAACCGATTTACCGACGCGGAAGGAACTCCGGAATGGAGCGGACGATAACTTGTGCTATGGGGATATTACGACAGTAGTCTCCGACATTTGCGAGTCTTAGAGGGCCGCACTGCCATGACTTTGTCGCCTCGCTCGCGCCTTTTACTGCTGTGAAATCTCGAAACACCACTCCTTTCCATGACGGGATACACCCATCTGCTCTGGCCGACTTCATTGCTCGCGGGGCATGCACACCCCGTGCTACGGCGTAATTTCCCAAACCACGCCGCCTCCGATCGCACCACCCAACGCAGCCGTGCCGTACAGATTGCCGGCAGCGTCGATCAGGACTGTGCTGTAGGAAGCCCATCCGTCTGCGCCGCCACTGAAATCGTGAAGCGACACGTAGTTCCAGTATCCATTCGACTTCGTCAGCCTAAAGACGTTGCCGTACCCAAAAGAGCCATCATGGAGCGTCGTGCCGTAGAGGTTACCGTTCGCATCCATCGTGAGCCCGGCGACCGGGCCCTCAGTTCCGCTGAAGCTATGTAGCACACTGAAATTCCATCCGCTTCCTGACGGGGAGAACTCAAAGACAGTGCCGCCGCCGCCGCTTCCCCCGGCTGCAGCCGTTCCATAGAGATTGCCTTCTGCATCCTCGAGCAAATTGCCGTCCGGCGCCGCCCCGTCGCTCTGTCCGGTGAAGTTGTAGAGAACGGTGTGCGTCCACGATCCTGCGCTTTCCGTCATCTCGTAAAAAGTGCCGAGATCAGCCGAACCGCCGACGGTCGTCACTCCAAAAATGTTGCCGGAAGCATCGAAGGTAATACCGCCGTAGGGCGAGTTTCCGCTGGACTCCTCGAAATCCCAGATCACCGATTGGTTCCATTCCTGGATCGGAGTCGTCAGCTTATACAACACCCCGCAGGAGTTGGGAACATTCCGGCAATAGTTCGGACCGCCTACATCGGTAGTGCCGTACAGATCACCCTGGGCGTCGAAGGCGACTTCGGCGATAGGTCCGGCGCCGCTCAGATAGTCGGCTGGGAAACTATAGTGGCTCTCCTCCCACGGACACGGCACGTTACCGCAAGACTTCGCTGGGGGAGACAGGCGGAACACCGTGCCGCGAGGCCCCGTCCCTCCCGAATAAGTCGTTCCGTAGAGCGCGCCGTCGCGCCCGAAGATGACTCGGGAAAAAGGATCAGCACCGTCGCTGCGCGGGCCTCCGAATGCGTGCAGAATAGTGATGGTCCACCCGTTACTGGTACGAGACAGTCTGTACACGGTTCCGCATCCAGCAGGGCATGACTGTGAGCCGGCGAATCCGCCGAGTGGCGTGGTCCCATACAGATTTCCGGCACGATCCATGGTCAGTCCGGCGTCAGGCTGGGCGCCATCAGGAGTGTCCGTGAAGTTATGAATCACGCTGTAAGTTTGTGCAGATAGTACTTCTGTGAACAACAACGCAAGCACCGCCCACCCGCTCGTTACCGACAGCGCCACAACAAGAATTGCCAAGGCCTTCGAGACCGTAGAAA
>Ga0302326_10011666_pt1 | contig 18883 bp, 14 predicted proteins | sample Palsa_T0_3_FD_202264 | JGI IMG/M metagenome (GOLD analysis project Ga0302326, IMG submission 202264) | Peat permafrost microbial communities from Stordalen Mire near Abisko, Sweden - Palsa_T0_3 | ecosystem: Environmental > Terrestrial > Soil > Palsa > Peat permafrost | place: Sweden: Abisko...
CGTACTGGTAGACGAGATTCGTGACGTTAACGGAGCCGAGGCCCGTCGCGAGGTCGTACCCCGCCGTGGCTGGGAACGCGGCCACCGAAACGCCGTCAATCGACGTGCGCAGGACGCCGATCGTACCGGCGGATCCGCCGTCACAATCCGGCGTAATGCCGTGGCACGGCTCGGCGTTGTCCCCAGCCGTGACGTCGTTGAACGTGCACGCCGCGGAGATACCGTTCCCGAGCGTGGAATTGCATCCGGCGGCTAAACCAGGCAGTGATTCCTGGCCTTGCGCGATCGAGTACATCTCAGGGGCAAAAACGCCGAGTGGATTTATTTGCCCGGGCGCTTCGTTCGTCTCTTGCACGAGCGCCGCGATGCCGGCGAAGGCGGGCGAGGCGAACGACGTACCCCCCGCGGCATTCCCGAATGTCTCGCCGGCGTTGCCGTACTTGCACGGATTGCCGCCCTCGTTCGCATCCGACATGCAGAACACGTAGAAGTGCCCCCAAATCCCGTTCGCCGCGAAGAGCGATGCATCGGGAATGTCCCGCTTGCCGTCATTCGGCACGCCTGCCGCGACCTGCCAATCCGGTTTATTGAAGAAGGCGCTCTGGCCGCCGCCACCGCCGACACCGTTCTGCACGTAGCCCGGTTTCGTATCGCAGAGCGCTTTGCCGCTGCCTCCTCCTACGTAAGCCACCAGAATCGAACTCGCGCACGAATTATCCCAGGGAATTTCGGGGACGTACGACCGAGCCGAACCGCTCTGCATACTATTGGTCGGACTCCAGTATTTTGCGTTCTCGCCGAGCGCCGTATCGTAGAAATCGGTACCGCCGACCGCAAAGTCGTAGGGCGTCGACGCGAGCCCATTTGGGCTCAGGCCGTCGCTGTCGATCGCGCCGCGATCGGCGGAACTGCCGCTATCGCCGGACGCGACGAATACCGCTTTCCCCTGCGAGGCGGCCTCCTCGAGTAAGTTCGCCCAACCCGCTTCAAACGAATAGCCCTCGGCCGATTCGGGACCGCCGAAGCTGATGCTGAAAATCGTTGCCGGCGTACCGTCGTCGACGAGATTTTCCAGCGCCGCCTCGACGCCGAACGTCGTCTCTGTCGGAGGACAGGAGGCCGCGATGATGGAGGCCGACGGGGCGGTTGCGTCCGCCCACTCGGCGTCGATCGCCGCCTCACCCTCGCTGCCGTTGAAACCGGGCGATCCGCAGTTTCCGGGATTGACTTGCGTGAGCGTGCCGGGGTATGAGGAGAGGCCGAAGTACGTCCGGAAATGCGTGAAGTCGGCGCTGTTGATCAACGTCTCTTCCAAAACGGCGATCGTGACGCCCGTGCCCGTAATCGATGCGCGAAAGTAGTTTTGCTTGTCGCGCAGCGGTTTTATATTATAGATCGTCGAGAAGTCCGCCGGTGCGACCGCATAATAATCGAAGTTTCCGACCGGGACCGTGAAGTTCGGCGTCACCCGATGCATGGCCGGCTTCGGAAAAAAGTTTGCGAGGGTGACGCCCGTGATAACCGGCGCGAGCGCGGCCGGAATCGCGGGAGCGGAGACGTTCGAGATGTGTGCTTCCCCGCGATAGGCAACCGCATGGAGCGCAGTGTGAAACGCGGCGGCAATGTTCGCGACGCTGCCCCCGAAATCGATCGACATGCCGGTCGGCGCGACGCTATTGACGGTTAGATTGTGGCGCCTCAGCCACGCCGTGACCTTGTCGATGTCGGGTTGCGCCGGTCCGTAGCTGCGCAGTTGCATCGGACTCAGCCACCGGTGGTAGGCGGCCGTTCCGCGCGTGATCTGGTCGTGCGTGAGACGATCGAAGGCCGCCTGAAGGGCCGGAGGGCGCCTTAGTTCGAGCCGAAAGTGGGGAAGTATGGCGCCGCCGCCGAGCGCACCGCTGTCGTACGATGCGGCGAGGGCGCCCGGAAGATCCCGCGTTAACCGAACGGTGTTGGAATCATCCACAAGACTTCGCATGACGTGGGGGAACGGCGCGAATACGGCCGCGGCCGCCACCCCCGTCAGACTCGCCGCGAACGCCGCGGACAACACGATGGGTCGACAGATTCGATGCAGCATATGTATGTTAGCCTCGAAAGCAAGAAAACGAAAACCATTGAATTCTCAAAAGTTTTCGCGAGAGGCAGTAGCACTTACAAGAGGCCTGGGTCGGTTCCTTTTGGCAGGACGATCGGCATTGGTTGCTCGTTTTTCGTGACTTTTGGGAACAGCGTGGAACGAGCTACACTTTGTGCGCGATCGAAAAAGTAACCGTGCGCGGAGCGAGCGGAATTGCGTTTGTCGACACGACCCCGAAAGACTGACCGAACGGAGCGCCCGAGAGGCCGCCGTACGGTATGCCGCCGCCGACGATTTGTTGTTTGAAGTCGTAGACGTCGGTAAGGTTCGTCCCGTAGAGACCGATATCGAAGCGTGACGTGTGAAGTGTCACGCCGGCTCGAAGAAGTGCGTATGGTCCCAGGTTCGTCTCGTTGTAAGCGCCTTCGTAGAGGAAGCCCGCGTAATACCCGATTCCGGTTCCGGAGTCGTGATCGAAATCGAGGGTGAGCTTGTGCAGCGGAACGCCGAGCGCCTGTTCGTAGGCAACCACGTTGTCGAGCGAGGTAGGAGGCACGGACTGTGTGTAGACGCTGTCGACGTCGTATCCAATCTTGAGCGTGTCGTGTCGCGGAAACGTGAGTTCGCTATGAACCTCGATGCCGTTGTACACTTCTTGTGTAACGTTCGTCGGGTAGCTTTCGCAGGTAACCCACTGGCTCTGCGGGGCACCCGCCGGGCAGGGAGTGGTCGACAGAAACGTCGCGACGCCGTTATGGAGATCCGTCCGGTAGACGTCTCCCCCGAGGTGCACTTCGACTCCGCCGGCACGCAGGCGATGTTCGTAGCCGAGATCGTAGGATGTCGCACGTTCCGCCGTGGCGTGGGGATTCCCGATGCTTGAGTAGCCGTCGACGGGCATTGGCGGAGACGGCGGTATGATGAACGTCGGCAACTGCGGTGATTGAAAGGTCGAGCCGACGGAGAAACGAGCGGCACTATCGGCCCTCGGCGTCCAAACGAAACCAAAGCGCGGATCGATGCTGCGCCCGAACGTGCTGTAGTCGCTCGAATAGGCGGCAACGTCGTAGTGGAGGTGCGACGTCGGCTCGGCTGCGTATCGAAGGCCAAGCGAGCGCTCCGTTTGCGCCAGCGCTTCTTGACTCTCGCTTGAGCCTGCTGCGGCCTCGTCATCATCGAGGAGCGCAGCGGTGGAGGCGCCGGCGAGGCCGGTCGGGGCGATGTCGCCCGACATGCGAAGCGCCGATGGCAGCGCCCTCAAAATGGCGTCCGCGTAGACGACACCCGGTATGAAGTCGGTCGTAAGATTCTCATCGGTGAGCGCATACCTTAGCGAGAGTTCGCCGCGCGGCAGCGCGTGATCGATCTCGAGAGTGTCGTCCCCGATGATGTCCCGATCGTTATAAAGATAGGGCGACGTCCCGGCGCCCGGCCCGTCGACGGTTTGGTCCGCAACGGAAGTCTGATGCCGGAACAACGCAGTCGTCGGATAGATGCCCTCCGCGTTTGCGGGCCCGATCGGAACTTGCGCGTCGAGACCGTAGGCGGCATTGTGTGAAAGAATCGAAGAACCCGAAAAATTCGAGTACAACGTGGTCCCGCCCGGCCCGGCGCCGGGGTCGCTCGACGAGAGCGTGGACGATACGTCGCGATATACAGCCTGGTCGCGCAGCGTAACGCCGACGAATCCCGCGCCGTTGAAGATCGCGTAGCGCAGCTTCGCAATCGTCGAAGACGCGTCGAGCGAGTCACCGATCTGCGCGAAGCCGCCGGCGCTCGTGGGGAACTCGGTGCCTTCCTGATCGCCTCCTGAGGTAAGGCGATGAAACGAGAGCGCGTACCCCAAGCGGTCGTCCGTGCCCGTTGCCTGCACGGTTTCGCCGAACGTGTCGAACGTGCCGACGGTGAGCCGTTCGAGGAAGTGGGTTTGCGCGGTCGGTTCGAGCGTTCGTACGTTGAGCGCGCCGCCAAGCGTATTGGGCCCGTACAACGACGACGGCGCGATGCCGTAAACGACTTGGGCGCTCGTCAGATCTGCCGGGTCGAGCAAGGAGAGATCGAAATCGCCGGTGCCGCCATTGTTGACCTGATGCCCGTCGATATCCACCAGCGTCTCGCTCGGGTCGGGTCCCCGCAGCGACACCACCATCGGCGCATTGAGGCCGCCGCCGAGCACCGGAACGACGGTTGTGGAGAGCTGATCGGCGAGAATGTCGCTCACGCGCGTCTCGCCTTGCTGCGCGTAGGGTTGCGTCGAGATGTCGAGCGTCGGGGCAGGCAACGTCGAGATCGCTTGCGCGCCGTTCGCCCGCACGGTGCCGATCAAGGTTAGCGAAGAGGCCTGCAAGCGGGGCAAGCGGAGCTCGATGGAGGTCTTCGCGCCCGGGACGATTTGGACCGTGCGACCGGCGATCGGGTTGTACCCGCGGGCGCTGGCGCCGAGCGTGTACGTACCCGAGTGCAGGTGCGCAAAGGCGAAGGTGCCGCTCGCGTCGCTGAGGGCCGAGAGCGTCGGACCGTTTCCGGAAAGCGTCACCGAGGCCCGCGCAATGGCGACGCCGTCGCTCGAGAGAATGGTACCGCCGGCCGACGCGTCCGCCGGCTCGGCGAAAGCGCCGCCCGCCAGGGCTGCTAGGAGACCCGCGACCGCGCAGAGACACGAGATCGACCGCCAGGGCATGAGTTTATCCTTGAACGAGCGTTAGGCACACCTATTTTATATACTTGGTATGCCTCATTCGATCGCCGAAGTCAACCGCCTGTCGCGCAGCGCCAACGCCGGCGCAAAATCCGAGAGCGACGTTCTAAGGGAGCGCTCCTTTCGTAGACCTTCGTCTAAAGGAGTCTAGCCCCGTAAAGCGTGCATCCCTACATAGATGACATATGCCACCACGACGGCCGCAAATGCGGCGACACTCATGACGACGGCCTTCGGGCGGCCGCGCTTTTCGAAAGCGTTCGCTAGCGGCCAGATCCCGCCGACCAGAATCGCGAGGATCCAGTGCTGGGGCGGGGGCATCAATTTCGTCGTCCACCAGGTCGTCGCGCCGAGGACGAGCTGCAACAGGAGGACGTATACGACGGCCTTGCGGGCGGTCGCGTTGAAGATACCGGCCAGGGCGGTCACGAAGAGAACGAGACCGACCGCATAATGAACGTTCAAAATAACCATATGACCGGAGGCTTCGCGTGATCGACTCCGCCGTCATGTCGAATGACGAACTCGTCGACTTTGCCGAGGGACTCGCCCGCATCGCGAGCACCGGCGGAGGCCCCAAAGCCCTCGCGGCCCATCTTGCCGCGCAACTCGACGCCGCGGTGCTCGTTGAGGACGGCGATTGGCGCCACATCGCACTCACGGGCGCAAACGGACGCGCCGTGCCGCCTTCGAGCCGCGACTTCATTGCTGCCGCCACGGTCGCCGCGGGCCGCGATGGGGAAGGGCCGTACGTTCTCGAGACGCCCGGCACCGGCCCCGGCGGGATCGCGGTGCGAATTCGGGGCGGCGACGCCCCCGCCGGTTGGCTCTCTGTGTTTCCGGCCGGCACGTCGGTCAGCGGAAGCGTCGGAGCCATTCGTCTCGCCGCGGCCGCCATCGGCGTCGAGATTTCGCGCGATGCGGGCGGCGGAAAGAATCGCCGTAAATCGTTTTGGGAACGCCTGATTTCACGCGCCTACGACGATCCGATCGAAGCGAAGGACGATGCGTCGGCGCGCGGCATCACGCTCGCAGCGAGCTATATCGCCGTCGCGATCGAAGCCGAGGGCCTCGAAGAGGCGGTAGCCGCGGCGAAGATGGCCGACCTGCGCCGAATCTGTCTGGAAACGCTGCGCTCGGGGTCGGGTGACATCGCCGTGGTCGAACGCGGCGGCGGCTTTGTGTTCCTGTGTCCGGCGCCGATCGAGATCGATGCGGCCAACGTGCGCACGGCGGCAACGCTGATCCCGCGCGCAGCCACGAAGATGCATTTCGGCGCGAAGATCGTGGGCGGCGTCGGGCGCGCTGCCGAGGCTGTCCTGGCCCACCGAACCGTCGACGAAGCGCGCGAATCGATGTTCATCGCGCGGCGTTTCTTCGGCGGCTCGCGCGTGATGCCGTACGACGACCTCGGCGTCTACCCGCTGCTCCTGCGTGGCGGCGCCACGTCGGCCGAACTCAAAGCGTTTTCGGATCGCATCCTCGCCCCCTTACGGGCATACGACGAAAAACATCAAACGGAATTGATCCGCACGCTGCGATTGTATTTCGAAGTCGGCCAAAACGTCAAAACCGCGGCGGCCGAACTCTCGGTACACCGGCATACGGTATTTTACCGCTTGCGGCAGATCGCCGAAATCAGCAACAACGACCTCGACTCGGCCCACGATCAACTCACTCTGCGAACGGCGATGGCGATCGATGCACTCAACCCTAACGAACGGTAAACCCCCGAACAAACGCGACGTCCTGCGGCTCGTCAAAGAGCGCGACGTGCGCTATATCCGCATGTCCTTCGTCGATATCTTGGGCATCAGTAAGAACGTCATGATTCCCGCGGCCGAACTCGAACGCGCGATCGACGGCAAGGTCACCTTCGACGGCGGCTCGATCGACGGATTCGTGCGCGGCGAGGAAGCGGATATGATGCTCCTGCCCGATCTCTCGACGTTCGCGGTCTATCCATGGACGGCGGGCGGCCACCAGGAAGCGCGGCTCGTGTGCAACATCGCGACGCCCGACGGCGAGCCCTTTGAGGGTTGTCCCCGCACGACGCTCGCGCGCGCCATCGACGATGCCGGCGACGTTCTCACGGGCGTGACGAGTGCCCTCGAAGTCGAATTCTATCTCTTCGAACTCGATGGTTCGGGCGTGCCGACCACGAATTCGACCGACTGCGGCTCGTACTTCGATATCAACGAGAGCGACCGCGGCGAGACGGCCCGCATGGAGATCGTGACCGCGCTCGAGGCGATGGGCGTCGGCGTCGCGAGCGCCCATCACGAGCACGGGGCGGGCCAACACGAGATCGACATCAAGGAGACGGGCCTGCTCGGCGCGGCGGATGCCCTCACCACGATCCGCACGGTCGCCAAACACATCGCAGCGCGTCACGGTCTGCACGCGACCTTCATGCCGAAACCGAGCGAGACGCTTGCCGGCAGCGGCCTCCACGTGTACTTCACGTTGCCGAGCGCCGACCAAAGCGACCCCAGCGGCGATGACGAACTCTCGGAAGAAACGTTGTTCGCGATCGGCGGTTTATTGCAGCACGCCCCGGCCTTCACGGCGATCTGCAATCCGACGGTGAACTCGTACAAGCGGCTCGTCGCGGCATGGGATGCGCCGATCTACACCGTCTGGTCGCATCGCAGCGCGAACTCGCTCGTGCGCGTTCCGAGCCCGGAGAGCGGGCGCTCCCGCATCGAAATCCGCAGCGCCGACCCCTCGTGCAATCCGTACCTCGCCATGGCCGTGCTGCTGGCGAGCCTGGCGCACGGCGTGCGCGAGCACGCGCTCCCGGGGGATCCGCTGACCGGCTCCACCTACGATCTCAACGAGCGGGAGCGCGATAGACGGCGCATTCGCACCTTGCCCAAGTCCCTGCGTCAGGCGCTGCTCGAGCTCGACAAGGACCCAGTGGTCCGTGGGGCGCTCGGCGACCACATCTATCACGCCTTCCGCGACGCTAAGTTCGCCGAGTACGAAAGCTATCGCCGGGCCGTGCACCCTTGGGAGCGGGACGCGTACCTTCGCGTTTATTGACAAATTGGTCCGTCATAGTGAGGCCGGACACGGTCTCCTCGTGGCAGGCCTCGTTTTGCAAAGAAACCTCAACAAACCGCCCATCGCGCCGATGCGGTTAGCATGTCCGGCCGCCCCCTGGCCACCTATCTGACCTACGCAGTCGCCACGCTCGGCCAACGCCGTGCCGCCCTGGCAACGGCCCTCGGTTTGCTAGCCGCCGCCGTATGCACGATTCCGATCGGTACCCAGCAGCTGGGTGCTCCGGACGCGCTGTTGCCTGCAATCACCTCCGCTGCAGTAGTCGCCATGCTCGTTTCGGCGGCAATGTTGCGCGGCCGCTACCACACCACGCGTTACGCGCCGCTCGCTATCCTCGCAACCGGCTACTCGATCACGGCCGCCCTGCTGCTGCCGTACATGTTGAGCTTTCCGGGCGTGTTTTCGGCCAACGGCTTCGGCATCGGCGCGCAAGCCACGCCCTGGCTGTGGATAGCCTGGCACGCATCGTTCGTGATGGGTCTGGCCGGATACGTGTGGGCCGATAGCTTCTTCTCACGTAAGGCCATCGACGTCGCGGCCTGCTCCATCATCGTTCGCCGCTACACGCTCTGGGCGCTTACGGTCGCCGTCGGAGCGGTCGCCGTCATCATCTCTTGCCGCGCGAGTTTACCGATCCTGGTAAGGGGCGGCGCCTACACGCCGTTCTTCCATTTGCTTGTCGATCAGCTGCTGCTCGCGTCGGTCTGCGTCGTGCTCGCGACGCTCGTCGCTCGCACGGCGCTCCGTCATACCACGCACCTCTGGCTCGGGGTCGTCCTCGCGGCGTTTGCGATCGATGTCTATCTCAACGGCCAAGTCGTCAACGCGCGCTTCAGCGTCGCCTGGTACATGGGCTTCCTCGAAGCAGCTGCTTGGCAAACGATCTTCCTTTTCGTGCAGCTCCACGATTCCGATCAGCAGTTCGCGGCGATCGCAGCCGACACGCGTTCCCTGCACGAGGAAACACAACGCGACGCCCTGACCGGCCTCTTCAACCGCCGCGGCTATGCCGACCGGTACGCCCTCGCTCTGCGCGAGAGCTGCGCCGTGGGCAAGTCGATCGCGCTCTTGGCAGTCGACGTCGATTATTTCAAAGCTTTCAACGACCACTTCGGGCATTTGGCGGGCGATGAAGCACTGCGCTCGGTAGCAGCGGCCATGCTCGCCGGAGTGAACCGGCCGGCAGACGCCGTCTGCCGCATGGGTGGCGACGAGTTCGTCATCGTACTCGCCTCGACCGACGAACGAGGCGCGGTTGCCGTCGCCGAACGCATCCGCGCCAACATCGCGCGCCGGCGCATTCGCAACGCGCCAAACGTCCCGATCCAAGCGATGTCCGCGAGCATCGGCATCGCCGTCGCCCCCGGCGAAGCCAACGAGAGCGCACTCGCGCTCCACGAACGCGCCGACAAAGCCCTCTATCGCGCAAAGAACCTAGGCCGCGACCGCCTCGCATGCGCCGATGGGCGCGAATCAGGGCTGCGCGCGGTTTAACCAAATGTGAAATCGTAGGCCCGGACACCGGGGTCGAGAAATTCGATTTCGAAGGTTCGGTCGCGCACCGGCCCCGATTGACGAATCAATTGGTAGAGGCGAGGGGCTCGGATTTCGCCCGTGCCGTCGGGTGCCGTATCCACACCGTGATCGGCGCCCGGTGCGTTGCCGTCCAACGTGACGCGAAAGCGAACCGGTGCGCCGTTCTTCGCAGGCCCCAGCACGAAGTGCAAGTCGCGACTGTGAAACCGGAAAGCGGCCTTACCCGGCGCCGATTCGAGGACGCCCGCCTCTGCCCCAATCGTCCACACTCCGCCGAGTGCCCATCGATTTAGCGGAAGCCGCGCCGGCGTACTGTACGTCGCGGGCGCATCGACGGCCAATCGTTCGGGCGACCCGAAACCCTGCGCGCGGCGGTAGCCTACGTAGCTCTCCGGGGATTCTACATCCTCACTCGCGGGCGCCTCGATGCCGGCGGCACGCACCCGTACCGTCTCCACGCCGAGGGACGTACTACGGTTCTCATTGAGCAGCTGCTGAAGAACGAGCTCGGATTCCCGATAGTCGCCTTCACCAAAATGGTGATAGCGAATGCGGCCCTTCCCATCGACGAGGTAGTCGGCGGGCCAGTATTCGTTGTTGAGGGCTTGCCAGATTCGGTAGCCGCTGTCGATCGCCACAGGATACGTGATCTTCAAATCGCGGACCGCGTTTTCGACGTTCGTCTGATCTTTTTCGAAGGCGAACTCCGGCGAATGAACGCCGATTACCACCAACCCGTCATCCCGGTACTTTTCGGCCCAGCTCAGCACGTAGGGGAGGTTCCGCAAACTATTGATACACGAGTAGGTCCACACGTCGATCAAGACGACTTTCCCGTGCAATGCCGCGGGTGTCAACGCCGGCGAATTGATCCACGTAGTGTTTTCCTCCGTTACGAGGTTGCTAAGATTCGGCTCGGGCCCATAATCGGAGAGCGCGGGCTGCGTAACGTTTGCGTTCGCGTTCAAATACTTGGTCAACATACTGAGGTTCCAATCTCGGACGATGACGACCGCGGCAAAGAACACTGCGAAGGCAACGCTAGAGCGAACCGCTCGTACGCCCAACCTGGCGGCGACACTCCGTCCATCGTCACACACGGTGGCCACAACTCCGGCCGTTCGATGTCATGAATCGTTCATTCAAGTTGCGAGCGCGTCTGCATCAATGATCGCCGCAGCAAAGGCTTGCGGAGCCTCCGCAGGCACGTTATGACCGATGCCGATCAGGGTTCGATGCGCGTATTTTCCGGAAAACTTCGCACGATAAGCGGCACCGTCGGCGGCCGTGCCGTCGAAATCGCTGCCGATGGTGATCGTCGGCACGGAGATGATGGGAGCCTGCTGAAGTTTGGCCGCCGGATCGTCGAACTGCGGCTGGCCTTCTGCGAGACCTAACCTCCAGCGATAGTTGTGGATCACGATATCGGCGTGATCCGGGTTATCGAAAGCCACTGCGGAGCGGGCGTAGGTCGCATCGTCGAAAGCCCATTTCGGCGATGCGAGTTTCCAGATGAGCTTGTTGAAGTCGTGGCGATTTTGGCTGTAGCCGGCCCGGCCACGCTCCGTCGCGAAGTAGAACAGGTACCACCACCCGAGCTCTGCCGCCGGCGGCAACGGCCGCTGCGTCGCTTGAAGGTTGATGATCTGATAGCCGCTCACCGAGACCAGCGCCTTACACCGTTCGGGCCAAAGTGCCGCTACGATATCGGCCGCCCTGCCGCCCCAATCGAAGCCGCCGAGAATTGCGCGATCGATTTTGAGCGCATCCATCAAGGCGATGGTGTCGAGTGCAAAAACGGTCTGGTCGCCCTTGCGAGGCGTTTCGTTCGAAAGAAATCGGGTCGGGCCGTAGCCGCGCAGGTACGGGACAATCACCCGGTACCCCGAGGACACTAGCAACTGCGCCGCATCGCTGAAGCAGTGAATGTCGTAGGGCCATCCGTGCAAGAGGATGACGGGGGTGCCGTACGCGGGGCCGGCCTCGACGTAGCCGACGCTCAGGGCGCCCGCCGGGATCTGCTTCGGAGAGGCGAACGACAGGCTTTCCAATCTACGGGTCTCCTTCTTCGCGCGCGGGACGGGCGTCTCTAACGAAAGCCTAACGCCCGCAGGGCGGCGATTTCTTGCAAAATGCTACTGCGCGCGAAGATTTAGCGAAGGTTCAAATCATGTTCGAGCGGATGGGCGCTTAGCTTCCGGCAGAATCCTCGGAAGCTCGAATCATCTCGGTAGAAAGCGTCGCAAAAGCGGCAGACCACGCGTCTCGCAGTTCGGAGCCGAACGCCGGACCGAGGGTTTCCCTTAGCGTGCGAAGCAATGCCTCGCGCGCCGTTTCGTAGTCGGATCGTGCGACGCGGTATCCGGCATGGCGCCGCCCCAGCGCCGCAACGAGCGGAGCGATCGCCTCGAGATCTTCCAGCCCCGTCACCGCTACCGCGAGCTTTTCCATGAAGCGGGCGCCCTGCAGCGCGATGTCCGTCTTGAAAAGAGGAACGAGGTTCGGATCGAGTTCGAAGAGCCGCCGGTAAAACGTAGCGGCAACCTCATCGGCGATGGGCGCGATTTGCGCAAAACTAGCCTGAACGAGGCGGCATTCGTCGCGCGTCAGCAGGCTTTGCATGCACGGCTACCGCGTCATTCTCGAGTGGCAATCAGCCGACAGATCGCCGAGGCTAACGCGCGGCCGCTCGCGGCGCGTGCGTCGCGCAACGACTCCTCGGCGAAGAGCCGCTGGCAGATATTCCCGGCGAGGGCGCGGCCGGCGGTTGCTCGCGCGTCCCGAACCAGCTCTTCGGCGGATGCTACGATGACCTCGAAGTGCTCGGCGACGGCGGCTGCTTCCGGCAGGGCGAGCCGAAAGAGACACACGCGTTCGCTCTTGTCGAGCTTCAGCGCGTCGGCGACTCGCTGCACGAAGGAGAGCGAAAAATTACGGTCCGTGTTCCCCATTTCGAACGCGGCATACCAGTTCGGCGAAACACCGACCAGCTCGGCTACCTCTTCGCGTCGCAGTCCCGGGACGCGTCTGCGAATCGTCGACGGCAGCCCAACTTCCTCGGGCCGCAGTCGTGCGCGCGCTGCAGTGAGGAAAATTCGCAATTCCAGCCGACGAGTCACTACGCTCTCTCCGTTTCGGGCGAGCCGGTCTCGAGCCCGTTGTGGCGCCTAATATACATCCGTGCGCCCATCGTTTCCTGGGACGGCGCTAACCCACACTCCTAGTTACTAGTTCGCGTTCGCCCTGTGATGTAGGTTTGTTTTCCCCGCCGCCGCTTTATCAAGGAGTATTGCGTGCTACACCCCGACCCGCAGCCCAACGGCCGCGACGATTCGACCCTGACCCTTCGAACGCGACGTGTGAATCCAGGCGCCTTGGCGGCTCCAAGCGGAACGTCTGCGCGGCGTCTCGGGCGTCCGGTGCTCGTCCAACTGCAGCCGATCATCGAGACGATCGCGGCCTCCCTTCACGGACGCCGCGCAACAGCACGTCGAGACGTGTCCGTCACGCTTCGAGGGAGCGACGGACGAACGCTCGTTGTTTCGGTACGCTCCGGCGGCGCCCCGGCCGAGTCCCTCGAGAGCCCCGGCCGCCCGGGGCTGGACGCACGCCGGCTTCGCCTCGTCATCGATACGATTAACGATAGGATCGGGGAACCGCTCTCCGTGTCCATGCTGTCTTCGGTGGCAGGGCTTAGCCGCTCGTACTTTAGCCACGTTTTTCGGACGAGCGTTGGGCGAACGCCGCACGCGCACATCGTTCGATTAAGAATCCGGCGCGCGATGGACCTCATGGCTGAGACGAACGCTCCGCTCACCGACATCGCTCTCTCCGCGGGATTCTCGGACCAGGCGCACTTTGCAAATGCGTTTCGTCGCACGACGGGCACGACGCCGGCGAAATGGCGCAAGCTCCATTCGCGTTGAGAACAGCCCGGCGACAAAACCGACGATCGAGGCACACACGTGCAATCGCAACCATGCGACTATCGATAAAATCACTCGGATGTCTCTGGAGCATTCAATCCGCGGGAGCAACCACGATCGCCGTCATTTCTTGAGCACGGCTGCCGCGACATTCGTGGAGCACACGTACGATCGTCGCTATTTCGGAATAACGCCTAGAGAAGCACATTCTCTGGTGCGTATGGGCCCCGAATCACTTTGCAATCGACCCGCACGGCGCACACTCGCCGCAAGCCGGATACGGCATAGCATTCCGCATGAAGACGATCTTTCAAGTTCCGGCGTCGTCGCATGCGTGCAAGCTTTGCATGGAAGGCCTAGGGCGATTCCAGGGCGCTCCGTAATTCCACTGGGCGATTGTGTCTCGTTTCCCCCACACTCACAGTTGCTAGTTGCGGTCACACGCTTCGTGTATTTTTGGTTTCTCCTAATCCTCTGCTCAAGACAAGGCGGTTTGCATGACAGACGCAGACGTGCGAACGGGTCCGCGCTTCGAACCACACGACGCGAGCCCCGTTCAGAGTCCAGTTAGTAAGAACGTGCAGCGACTCGGATACCTACTCGCCGCCGAGTTGCAGACTAGCATCGACGCGATCATCGCGTCCCTTCGCGAACCGCATCTCACCGGCAACCCCGTCGTAACGATGACGGTTCCGGTGACGCAGGGACAAACCCTCATCGTTTGGCTGCTGACCGGCAGCCAAAGCTTCCAAGCTCAGCCCTCGGCCCACGGCCTCGGCGCACGGCAGTCGCGCCGCGTCATCGAGACGACACATGAGAGAACCGGCGAGCGGATCTCCGTGTCGATGCTGTCGTCCGTCGCAGGTCTGAGCCGCTCACATTTTTCCCATGCCTTTCGCGCGAGCGCAGGCCGAACTCCGCACAGGCAGATCGTCTCCTTGGGAATCGAACACGCGGTGAAGCTCGTGGCCCGCAGCGGCGTGCCACTCAGCGACATCGCGCTCGCCGCCGGTTTTTCAGACCAAGCTCACTTCTCGAACACCTTGGCCGGACAATGGGGAAAACGCCGGATGAGTGGCGGAGGACCATCACTCATGACCGCCGGTTACGCTGAGTTCCCGACTTTCCTCAAGACGCTGCGACGGCGCATCCCGCCCGATGCCTTTACTTTGGGCGACTGGAGACGATTGCCGGCTCGATGCGGGCGACGCGTAACGCAGGAAGAGGCAGCCGAGGCGGTGGGCGTGAGCCGCAACTGGTACCGTCGACTCGAGAGCTGCGCGAGCGTGCGCGCCTCACCAAAACTACTGGATCGGCTTGCAACCGCGTTCGCTGTAACACCCGCGGAACGCACCAAGCTGTTTGTCCTTGGCATACCCGAGATGTGTTAAGGCCGAACGCGCCGCATCCCAAAACGAAGCACACACTTCCGCAAGGGGTCGCGAGCGAGCGGCTGCAAAAAGGGCGTTTCCGATCGAATGAAGACCGCGTCGACGCAGCAAGCGGGTGACCGCCGTCTCTTGATCGCGGGCGCCCTGATGCTCGCGGTCGCGATGGGTGTCGGTCGTTTCGCGTACACACCGCTCTTGCCCGTGATGGAACGCGATGCCGGTCTCAGCGTAGCCGCAGCGGGCGCGCTGGCATTTTCGAATTTGCTCGGCTATCTCGTCGGCGCGGCCCTCGCGATGATGCCCTTCACGCATCGTAGAAGGCTCGGGATAACCCGCTGGGCGATCGCCTGCGTCGTCGTGACCACCGCACTGATGGCGGAAGCCTCCCCGCTTTGGCTGCCGCTGCGGTTCCTCACCGGAGTTTCGAGCGGTTTCGTCTTGGTTTTCGCGTCGAGCATCGTACTCGACCGTGCGGCTCATAGGCACCATCCTACCTGGCCGCCGCTCTTCTTCTCCGGCGTTGCGATCGGCATTACGTTCTCGGGTCTAGCGGTTCCATTGTTCGTCGGTTTGGGTGGCTCGCGCGCGGCGTGGATCGGAATCGCCGGCTGCTCCGCGCTCGCGACCGGGCTGACCTTTCGATGGTTCGTCGACGACACTCCGGCGGCAACGCGTGTGCCTTCGCCCATCGAGCAGTACCTGCCGGCGCATCGCACCGCATTCGTGTGGCTTGCGGCCGTCTACACCGCCGAGGCCTTCGCGTACATCATTCCGGCGACGTTTCTGGTTGCGATCGTGAGCCGCGTTCCATCGATCGCACGATTCGCCTCATTGTCCTGGGTGCTCGTCGGCGTGGCCGCGATGCTCGCGACGTTTCCATGGATAAAGATTGGTGCGCGACTCGGGAAGGCGCGCGGACTCGCTCTGGCCCTCGCTATCCAAACGGCCGGCATTCTCGCACCCGTCGTGTCGGACAGTACGGCCGCGGTCGTCATAGCGGCGTTTGCGCTCGGTGGTACGTTTATCGCGATCACGCTCTTCGCGACGGGTCTCGCACGCGACATGTTTCCGCATAGGACGAACGCTGCGGTGAGCCGGCTTACCGTGCTCTACAGTGTGGGACAGATGCTCGGTCCGCCGATTGCGACGCAGTTGGCCTTGCATTCAGGGTCGTACGGCTCCGCGCTCTTCTGTGCTGCCGCCACGGCTGCAATCGCTACCGTCGCGGCGCTGCTTGCGGTCCACGAACCGCGCGACGAGACCATTCGGAAACCTGCGCTGCCGACACGCTGAGACAAGCCCGTCATCGGCGCGTTCGACTGGGGCGGCACGACCGCTGATGCCATCGCCGCGAAGTGGCCGAAACGCTGTACGGCCCTGGTCTCGGTCTGCGGCTATCCGCTCGGAAGCCGCGAGGCGAACGAGCAACCTCGCGACGAAGCGCGGCGCGCGGCTCTCGGAGCATCGCTTCCTTAGCCGGGACGCCTACTTCGCCGAGGAATTGGCAGCGTCGATGATCACGGCCGCAACGCGATCCGGCATTGAGAGCATCGGAACGTGACCAGATGCAAGGATCGTCAGCTTCGCATGAATTTGCTTTGCAGTGTCTTTTTCATACTGCGGTGGAACCATGCGATCGTTGGCGTCCGCGATCACCCACGACGGCTTCGACTGCCAGGCGGGGCTCGGAACCTTCTCCGAAAGAGCGGCGGAGTTCCACGGCCCCTGCGTTGCATACACGATCCCGCGTTCTGCGGGAGGCTCTTCGGGAACAAAATCCTCGTCTATGCCCTTGCGTGTGAGCGTTAGGTAGCCCGCAGCATCCTGTTTCACTTGTGCAGAGCCCGGAGCGGTGGGATATCCCTTGGTCGTGTCGGCGCCGGATTGACCTTTCTTCGGTACGAGTGCGGAGATATACACCAAGCCCGCGACTCTGGGATCATTTCCCGCTTCGCTGACGACCATACCCGCCCACGAATGTCCCACGAGGATCACCGGACCATTCGTCTGCGCAATCGCGCGCTTCGTTGCCGCGACGTCATCGGCAAGCGATGAAAGTGGATTCTGAACGGCGATGACGTTGTAGCCTTTTGCCTGAAGTAGCGGAACCACTTTTGACCAGCTGGATCCATCTGCGAAGGCGCCGTGGACTAGGACGACGTTCTTCACGGGCGTCACGGCGCGCGCGCTGAATGTTCCCGACAGAACGACCACGAGAGAAACCGCGGGGATCCAGAGACGCTTCATCCTGTGCTCCTTATTGCTTTGTTTCATCTAGCGCACAAACCGGAACGTCCCGCGAACGTCCTCCGAAAAGAGTTGCGGCTGTTCCCAGGCTGCAAAATGGCCGCCAACGTCATGCTTCTTATAGTAGACGAGTTTTGGGTACGCTTTTTCAGACCAGCTGCGTGGCGCCTGATAGAGTTCGTAGCGGAACGCGCTCACGCCCACTGGTACGGTAACGCCTTTAACGTCGAAAAAATCAAGCTTATTTTCCCAGTAGAGGCGAGCCGACGGTATTCCCGTGTTCGTTAGCCAGTAGAGCGTAACGTTGTCCAGGACATCGTCGCGCGAGAGGCCGCCCGGGTGGCCGAAAAACGCGGGCGCGATCATCTCGTAACTGTCCTTGTCGTGGTCGAGCATCCAAGCCGCTAGGGCAATCGGCGAATCGCTGAGCCCGTAGAGCGTCTGCGGGCGGTTGGTCATTTCAACCGCGTAACCGAGTTCCTTTGCATAGAAAAGGCTCAACTGCTCGAACGCTTGGAGTTCGTCGCCAGAAAGCGCCACAGGTGACTTGGCGCCGGATTTAGCTGCAGCTAAGATGTCCGCCGGAACGGTGCCCGGCATGTTCGTGTGGATTGCGATTACCTTTGCCGGCGCGAGTAACGCTAGCTCTTGTGTTACGTTAGCGCCCCAGTCACCGCCCTGCGCGACGAAGCGATCGTAACCCAGTCGTTCCATGAGCACGACCCAGGCCTTTGCGATGCGCACGGGGTCCCAGCCGAGCGTCGTGGGTTCCGGCGAGAACCCGTGTCCGGGCAGCGACGGGATCACGAGATGAAAAGCGTCGCTCGCGCTCGCGCCGTGCGCCGTGGGATCGGTCAGCAGTCCGATGATCTTGAGCTGCTCGATGATCGATCCCGGCCAGCCGTGCGTCACAATCAGCGGCAACGCCTTGTCATTCTTCGAGCGCACGTGAATGAAATGGATCTCCTGACCGTCGATCTCGGTCAAGAACTGCGGTATTGCGTTGAGGCGCGCCTCGCACTTGCGCCAATCGTACTCGGTGCCCCAGTATTGCCCGAGCGCTCGTACCATCGCCAGCTGCACCCCTTGCGAGTCATCCTGAACCAATTCACGAGTCGGCCATCGGGTCGCTGTGATACGTCGACGCAAGTCAGCCAGATCCGCATCGGAATAGTTGACCTGTGGAAAAGGTCGAATGACGTTCGTGCTGCTTGCTGTTTGATCTGCTATCGCACTCATGGCGCGAGCCCTTTCTTGAAAGGTGGAAATACTGAGCGGAATTCCGGCCAACACTCCGGTGGCGGCCCTACAAAAACGACGGCGGTTCATCGCAATTAGTATAGTGATCGTTGGGTGTCGCAAGGGAGTAGGTCACACTCACCCTTTCATGGGCGCAAACGGAGGCAGGGCTTAGCGACGGCGACTAGCGAACCGCGACGACTTCGTTCCACTCCTCCCACCGGTTCGCGTCGATCCGGAAGAACGCGCACTCGATGAACAGCCCGGACGGGCCTACTAGGCCGCTTACCCCGCAAAAGTTTCTCACCTGTTGAGCGCGCGGGGACCGCTGACGAACGAATTACCCCGCACGTAGAAGCGCAGCGGACTGTCGGCCGCGCGGGTAATGCCGATCCGTTTGCCCTGCCCGATTTCGCCCACCGGCCGACCGCCGGATCCGAGCCAAAGCGGGCCCTTCCCACAGAGGTCGATCCCGTCCAGCCGGCGATCGATGTCCAAGGCTACGCACAGCCGTCCCGGACCTCGCGCCAAATCTCGCAGGCGCTCGGTGCCGCGCTTCCGCTCCATGATTCTGATGCCATCGGTTGGCTCGATTGCCCTGATCAGGACGCCCGCGCCCACGCCCGACTTCTCGCTCGAGACGTTCAGCATGAATGAGGTGCCATATGCGAGATACACATATGCGTGCCCGCGTTCG
>Ga0302326_10011670_pt1 | contig 18880 bp, 22 predicted proteins | sample Palsa_T0_3_FD_202264 | JGI IMG/M metagenome (GOLD analysis project Ga0302326, IMG submission 202264) | Peat permafrost microbial communities from Stordalen Mire near Abisko, Sweden - Palsa_T0_3 | ecosystem: Environmental > Terrestrial > Soil > Palsa > Peat permafrost | place: Sweden: Abisko...
GCGAGACGCGCCACCGTCGCCGGCTGCATGTCCACGGCAGTGCGGCTGGGTACGTTATATAAAATGATGGGCGCGGCGGATGCGTCGGCAGCCGCCGTGAAGTGCCTGAAGAGCCCCTCTTGCGTGGGCTTATTGTAGTAAGGCGTCACCAGCATGACCGCGTCGACGCCGGAGCGCGACAGCAGCCGGGTGCGCGCCACGGTGTCGGCCGTCGAGTGTGTGCCCGCCCCGACGATCACCGTGAGGCGTCCGCGGCAGCGCGCAAGCGCCCGGCGGGTCAATTCCTCCACTTCGTCGACGCCAAGCGCGGGAGACTCGCCCGTGGTCCCGGCAACCACGATCCCTTGCGTACCCTCGTGCAAATGAAAATCCAGCAGCCGGTCCCACGCGGGCCAGTCCAAATTGCCGTCGGCTGTCATCGGCGTGACAATGGCGACCATGCTTCCGGAAAACATCTAAGGGCTCCGCTCCAATATATCGCTACCTTAAGTGCCGGACATGCACCCTGGCAAGCGTTCCCAGGGTAGAATTTGCACCGATGAAACAACATATCGTGATTTCCGCGGTCGGCGGTGACCGGGTCGGCATGGTGCACGAGCTCTCCAAGGCCATAGCCGATTGCGGCGGAAGCATCAGCGAGAGCCGCATGACCTCGCTCGGAAACGAGTTCGCCATGCTGCTGCTGGTGAACGGCAACTGGCACACCCTCGCCAAGCTCGAGGGTGAATTCAAAAAGCTCGCCGATGCCACCGGCATGAATGTTCAGTTGCGGCGCACGGAGGAGCGGGCGGTGCGCAGCGACATGCTGCCCTACTCCATCGACGTGGTGTGCCTGGACCAGACCGGCATCGTTGCCGGCCTGTCCGGCTTCTTCTCGCAGCGCGGCGTCGACATAGCGGAGTTATCGACGCGCTCGTACGCGGCCGCGCACACCGGCGCGCCCATGTTTTCCGTCCAGATGATCGTGAATGTGCCGAGCCGCCTGCATATCGGCGTGTTGCGTGAGGAATTCATGGACTTTTGCGATCATTTGAATCTTGACGCCATTTTCGAACCTGTGAAGAGTTGAGCCAGCGCAATGAGTAACTTAGAGATCGGCAAGAAGGCGCCGCAGTTCGCACTCGAGGGCACCGGCGGCTCCTGGTCGCTGAAGGATGAAGCCGGCGGTGCCGTGGTGATCTACTTCTATCCGCGCGACAACACACCTGGGTGCACCAAGGAAGGCGAGAGCTTTGCCGAGCACTATGCGAAATTCAAGAAAGCAGGCGCGGTGATTCTCGGCATTTCGCCCGACAGCCTCGGCTCGCACGTGAAGTTCAAGCAGAAAATGGCTTTCCCGTTTGAATTGCTCAGCGATCCGGAGCAAACGGTGTGCAAGCTGTACGACGTCATCCAGGAAAAGAGCATGTACGGCAAGAAATACCTGGGGGTCGAACGCAGCACCTTTCTCATCGACGGCAAGGGCGTGCTGCGGCAGGCCTGGCGCAAGGTCAAGGTGGACGGCCACGCCGAAGCGGTTCTGGCGGCAGTGAAGGCGCTGTGACGGGCACGTCGCGGCCGGTCGCCGCCACGGCCTCGGCTCGGCGCTCGAATAAGGCGCCGCGGCGCATCTTCGTGCTGGACACCAATGTCCTGATGCACGACCCGACCTCCATATTCCGCTTCGAAGAGCACGACATCTACATCCCGATGACCGTGCTCGAGGAGCTCGACGCCGGCAAGAAGGGCCTGTCGGAAGCGGCCCGCAATGTGCGCCAGGTCAGCCGCTTTCTCGATGAGCTCATGCAGGGCGCCACCAAGAAACAGATCGATCTCGGCCTGCCGCTGCCAACGGCGGTGCCGATCAATCACGGCAAGCGTCCGCCGGGCGGCCGCCTATTCTTCCAAACGCAATTGCTCGAGTCCGCCCTGCCGGACAGCCTGCCCGGCCACCGCGCCGACGATGCGATTCTGGCGAACACGTTGGCGCTACAGCAGAAATTCCCCGCCGCCCGGGTCACCCTGGTGTCGAAGGACATCAATCTGCGCATCAAGGCCGCCATTGTCGGCGTGCAGGCCGAGGACTACTCCAGCGACAAGACCATCGAAGACGCGGACCTCTTGGCGAGCGGCGTGCAGCAGTTGCCGGCGAACTTCTGGGAGCGCCACGGCAAGGGCATGGAGTCCTGGCAACTGCAGAGCCGCACCTTTTATCGGGTGCGCGGCCCGTTGGTGCGCGACTGGAAGAACAATCAGTTCCTCTACGATCCCGGCGAGCACGGTGTCGAGGCCATCGTGCGCAAGCTGGAGGGCGAATCCGCGATCCTCGAGGTGACGATCGATTACCGCACCGAGCGCAACAACGTATGGGGAGTCAGCTCGCGCAATCGCGAGCAAAATCTCGCGCTGAACTTGTTAATGGACCCGGAGATCGATTTCGTCACCATCCTGGGGCCGGCCGGCACCGGCAAGACCCTGTTGACGCTCGCCGCCGGCCTGGCCCAGACCCTGGACCACAACCGCTACAGCGAAATCATCATGACCCGGGTCACCATTCCGCTGGGCGAGGACATCGGCTTTCTACCGGGAACCGAAGAGGAGAAAATGGAGCCTTGGATGGGCGCCCTGATCGACAACCTGGAGGTGCTGACGCAGAGTCAATCGGGGGGCACCTGGGGACGCAGCGCCACCAATGATTTGCTGCGCCACCGGATCAAGATTCGCTCCCTGAATTTCATGCGCGGGCGCACATTCCTGAACCGCTTCGTGATCATCGACGAGGCGCAGAACCTGACGCCGAAGCAGATGAAGGCGCTGGTCACCCGTGCGGGCCCTGGAACCAAGATGATCTGCTTGGGCAACATCGCCCAGATCGACACGCCCTACTTGACCGAGACCACTTCGGGCCTGACCTATGTGGTAAACCGCTTCCACGGTTGGGAATATTCAGGCCATATCACACTGGTGCGGGGCGAGCGTTCGCGCCTGGCGGATTACGCCTCGGAAGTGCTTTGATTTTGTTGCATTTACCCTCAATATTGACTGCGCTGAGCGAACTTCGGACCGGCAATTGCACTCCAAGGAGCCTAACCGGAGGTTGAATGTCGCCGATCAGGTCCTTATACGCAGCAGCCCTCGCCCTCCTGGTCGGCGCCGGCGTGAGCGTTGCTTGGGCGACGGGCCTTGGCGCGGCCGATCAGGATCTGCCGGAGCTCGGAAGCCCGGCCACCGCCGCCGTGTCGCTGGAGGAGGAGTACGAGGCCGGCTTGGGCTGGTTCCGCGGCATGGAGCTCAGCGGCCAGATACTCGAAGATCCCGAGATCAGCGATTACATCCAGGAAATCGGCCACAGCCTCTCCAGCCGCGCCGAGGAGGGCCAGCACCAGTTCTATTACTTCGTGATGCGCGAACCGGTGATCAACGCCTTCGCCATGCCGGGCGGATTCATCGCCATCAATAGCGGACTGTTCCTGGCCACGCGCAACGAGAACGAACTGGCCGGCGTGATGGCGCACGAAACCGCGCACGTCACGCAGCGCCATATCGTGCGCGGGCTCATCGATCAAAGCCACGCGGGCTTGGTGTCGACCGCCGCCATGCTGGCGGCGATTTTGCTGGGAGCGACGGCCGGACGCAATAATCCGAGTGCGATGGAAGGCGGCATTCTCGCCGCGGAAAGCGCGGGGATCCAGCACCAGATCAACTACACGCGTTCGCAGGAATTCGAAGCCGACCGCATCGGCATCGGCACCATGGCGAGCGCCGGCTACGATCCGTTGGGAATGGCGACCATGTTCGAGGAATTGGACCGCAACACTCCCGACCCGAGCCGCGTCAAAGCCATCGAGTTCTTGATCGACCACCCGCTATCCGCGGAGCGCATCGGTGAAGCGCGCAATCGTGCCGAGCAGATCGGCCGCATCCACCATACCGATTCGCTCACCTATCTCCTGATGCGCGAGCGTGTGCGCGCCCTGGTCGGCAATCCGCAGATCACGCGCGAGTACTATGCCAGCCTGATCAAGAACGGCGCCGGTGACAACATCGAGGATCGATACGGGATGGCCGTGACGCAGCTGCTGTTGAAAAACCCCAGGGCCGCGATTTCCGAATTGGCTGCGCTGGTGCACGAGTATCCGAAGGTCACGCAATTTTACGGCGCCTTGGGCCAGGCGTACCTCGCCAACAATCAGATCAAGGAGTCGGAAGAGGTTCTGGACAAGGCGTTGTTCCTGTTCCCTCGCAACGTCCCCTTGAGCATCCGGATGGCGCAAACATTGATGCGCGCCGGCGACAACAAGCGCGCCCAGCTGCTGCTCGACGACCTGTTCAACGTGGTCGAGGCCACTCCCGACCAGACCAAGCTGATCGCCAAAGCCGCGGACGCCGCCGGCGATAACGCCGATTCGTATTACTATATGTCGTTCTACTACGTCATGACCGGCGACCTGAGGATGGCGCTCAACCAATTGCAGCTCGCGCTCAGCCTGCCCGGATTGGATCCCGTACAGCGTGGCCGCATCAGTGCGCGCCTCGAGGAAGTGCGCGCCGCAATGCCGAAGAATCGCAAGAACACGGTTGCCGACGAGACCGGTAGCGGCAACGGCCGGCACTGACCGTCGGCGCGTGCTCTGATCTATACCGCACAGACCTTCGCTGACCGACCTGTTATCGTGGCAGACGAATAGAGAGTTTAAGGGAGATCATTCGGTATGCTGAGACACTCGGCCGCGCGCATCGCGCTGGGATTGACGCTGATCGGCGCCTTGAGCGGGTGCGTCACACTGCCTGCGAACAGTCCGCGCTCGCCGCAGGATCCATGGGAATCCTGGAATCGCGGCGTCTACAAGTTCAATGACGTTTTCGATCGGGCAATCGCAAAACCCGTGGCGCGCACCTATGTTCGCGTGGTCCCGCAGCCCATCCGCACCGGGGTCAGCAATTTCTTCGCCAATTTGACCACCACGACGGTGATGGTCAACGATGCGCTGCAGGGAAAATTCCTCGCCGCCGGCAACGATCTTGGACGCTTCCTGCTCAATTCAACCTTCGGCGTGGGCGGAATTCTCGACCCGGCAAGCTCGGTCGGGCTCGCACGCAACAACGAGGATTTCGGCCAGACGCTGGGGCATTGGGGCGTGCACGCAGGACCGTTCCTGGAACTGCCGGTCCTCGGGGCATCCGACCTGCGCGATGCACCCGCCAGGGTGGTCGACACCTATACCAGCCCCTGGGCGTATATCAAGAATGACTGGATCCGGTATGGGCTGTATCTGCCCTACTTCATCGACGAGCGCGCCTCCTTGCTACCGCTGGATGCGACGCTCAAGAACGTGTATGACCCCTACGCCTTCATTCGCGATGCATTTCTGCAGCGTCGCGCCTATCTCATATCCGACGGCAAGATCAGCAACCAGGAGCCGCTCGAGGATCCAGGCGAGGACGAGCCGGCGCCGAAGAACGGCGCGCCACCGCCGCCGGAGTCCTCATCGCCACCGCATTAGCGGAGTTTCTCAGCGCCAACCGCGGTAGCGGCCGCCGCGGTAGCCCCATCCCCGGCCCCAGCCGTAGCCGTAGCCGAAACCGACGCGCACTCCAGGGCCGTAGAAACGCGGGCCGCCATAATAGTAAGGCCTTCCATAGAATCCCACGCCCGGTCCGACCACCACCCGCGGCGGCACCACCGCCACCCCGGGCACACCGACGCCGACAACCACGCCCGCCTCGGCGGGCACACTCGCGGCCAGTCCGGCAAGGCCGGCTGTGGCAATAAGAGCGAAGTACAGTTTACGCATGGCCGTTATCCTCAATAAGAAACCTGATCCCCATGCTTAAGGTAAACGCGGCTCGCCGCTGTCGGTTGACTTAGGCGGCACCAACAGCTCCTCGACCTCGCTCAGCACGGCCAATTGGTTCAGCTGCGACGGCAGATTCTCGTATCGAAGCACGCGCTGCTGGACGTGCGCAATGCTCAGCCATTCGATCAGCAGCGCGAGGCCCGCGCTGTCGCTGGCGGTCACGCCGGCCAGATCGATCACAGCCGCGCGGCCCTTGGCGATGGCATCGGCGCCCAGGGGCAGGAGTGCGGTGACGGTGGCAAATTCCAGCGGCCCGCTCACGCGCGAGCGCTCCCCGTCCTGCATCTCGAACTGGGCCGGCTGTTTCGACATATCGCTCACTGGGGATCGCTTACTTGGCGCTGGCGCCGGGGCCGGGGCGCACCGGCCCTTCCTTCTCGAGACGGCTGATCACCTCATCCAGACCCTTTTGCTGAATTTCGGAGGAAAAGTCGGTGCGGAAACTCTTGACGTAGGAAATGCCCTCGATGACGACATCCCAAGCCTTCCAGCCGGAATCGGTCTTGCGCAGGCTGAAGTCCACCGGCACCTTGTCGCCGTTGGCGCGCTTCACCTGCGTGCGCACGGTGGCCGTAGTTTCTCCGGGATCCCCCTTATAGGGCAATACGATGAACTTATCGGCGGTGAAGTCGACCAGCGCGGCGCCGTAGTTTCTGAGCAATGAGTGATAGAAGGCGTCGACAAATCGCTTGCGTTGATCCGGTGTCGCCGTGCGCCAGGTCTGGCCCAGAACCAACCTCGCCGCATAATCCGTGTCGAAGTTCGGCAGCAGCACGTTGCCAACCAGCGCGTCCAGCTTCGCCGGATCGTTGCGATAGCTTTCCCGGTTGGCATCGAGTTCAATGAGCATGCGCTTGGCGGAATTCTCGACCAGCTGGTCGGGCGTCTGGGTGGCGGATGACGTGGCCGGCGCGACCGGCGCCGGCGCATCCGCCAGGGCGGAGCTGCCGATGGTGACCAGGAACAGCGCGAGCAAGGTTGTTTTCATCATCGTCCTCTCCTTGAATCCTATTTGGGTTTGGCTGCCGGTGGGTTCGCCGCCGGTGCGGCGGGCGCAGCCGCCTCGGGACCGCTGGCCGCCGGCGTATCCGCCTTGGACTTCACGAAATTCGCCATCAACTGCCCGATCAAGTTCTCCAGCACGAATGCCGATTGCGTGAAATCGATTTGATCGCCGTCCTTGAGGTAAGTGTCGGCACCGCCGGCTGTGATCCCGATGAACTTTCCGCCGAGCAGTCCCTGCGTGTAGATGCTCGCGTCGCTGTCGCTCGGGATCTGGCTGTACTTCTTGTTCACCCGCATCAGGACGACGGCCTTGTACGCCTTGGAGTCGAATTCGATCTTCGCGACCCGGCCGATTTCCACTCCCGACATGGACACCGGCGCTCCCACCTTGAGATCCGCGATATTGTCGAACTTCGCGGTCAGATCGTAGTGCGGCGCGCTGGTAAGGGACATGCCGCGGCTGGTGGTTTGCGTGGTCAGAAAGAATAGCGCCGCGAACCCCAAGACGACGAACATGCCCGTTCCCAAATTCAAAGTGCTGGTGCTCATGCGCATAAACGGCCCCTTACAGAAACATAGCGGTGAGTAAATAATCCAGGAAAAGGATGACCACTGCAGAGGTCACCACCGTGCGGGTGGTCGCTCGGCCGACCCCTTCCGCAGTAGCTGTCGCGTAGTAACCCTCGTAGACGGCGATGAGGCTGCAGGCAACGCCGAAAATGCAGCTCTTGACGATGCCTTCGGTGACATCGGACAGGCTAACTCCGGCTTGCATCTGCGACCAGAAGCTGCCCGCGTCGACACCCATGAGCTGCACGCCGATGAGCTGCGCGCCGTAGATGCCGATCAGGCTGAATATCGCCGCGAGCAGCGGCATGGTGAACACTCCGCCCAGGAATCGAGGCACCACCACCCGCCCGATCGGGTCGACCGCCATCATTTCCATCGCCGAGAGCTGATCGGTCGCGCGCATCAACCCCAGTTCGGCGGCGAGCGCCGTGCCCGCGCGGCCGGCAAACAGCAGCGCCGTGACCACCGGGCCCAATTCTTTCACCAACCCGATGGCCGCGGCCGTGCCCAGTGACGCTTCGGAACCGAAGCGCTCCAGCAATTGGTATCCCTGCAGCCCGAGCACCATCCCCACGAACAGGCCCGAGAGCATGATGATGACCAGCGACAAGGCGCCGGAATTGTAGACCTGCTGGATGATCAGATCGAATCGCAGCAAGGCGCGCGGCGTGTACACGATCAACCGCAGCAGGAAACGCACTTCCGCGCCCAGGCCTTCGACGGCTTCAGCGGCGTTCGCCCCAAGTTCCTTGAACAGCTTCAAGCGTTTTCGCCGGCGGCGAGCAGCTCGCCGAAATAATCGGGCGCGGGATAATGAAAATGCACCGGGCCGTCCGGCAGGCCGCCGACGAACTGGCGCACGGTCTCGGATGAATTCGCCTTCATCTCCGAAGGCGTGCCGCGCGCCGCGACTTTGCCGCCCGACAGCAGGAACACTGCGTCCGCCACGGAGGAAATTTCCTTCACATCGTGGGAAACCACGATGCTGGTGAGCCCGAGCACATCGTTCAAGCGGCGGATGAGCCGCAGGATGACGCCCATCGAGATCGGATCGAGACCGACGAAGGGCTCGTCGTAAATCAAGATCTCCGGATCCATGACAATGGCGCGCGCCAGGGCGACGCGCCTGATCATGCCGCCGGACAGTTCGTTGGCGTTGAGGAAGGCCGCGCCGCGCAGTCCCACCGCCTGCAACTTGGTCAGTACCAGCTGGCGAATGAGCCGTTCCGGCAGATCCGTGTGCTCGCGCAACGGGAAGGCGACATTCTCGAACACGCTCAAATCGGTGAGCAGGGCGCCGTTCTGAAACAGCATGCCCATTCGCCGGCGCAACTCATACAATTGGGCGCGCCGCAGCTTCGAAAGATCCTGCCCCGCCACCTTGATCGAGCCGCCCGATGCCGCCACCTGGCCGGTGATCAGGCGCAGCAGAGTCGTCTTGCCGGTGCCGCTCGGTCCCATGACGGCGGTAACCTTGCCGCGCGGGATTTCCATATCCAGCCCGGAAAATACCGCGCGGCCGCCTACCGCGTATTTCACATCACGAATTTCAACGATTGGAGGGGCTTGATTCAATGTGCTGATTACGCCGCCGAGCTTTCCATCGATGAATTGTAGGCACCTACCGAGGCTAATCCGTTGAGTTTGGCACGGGAATACAGCGCCTTCTGTCCGCTAGCGAACCCAGAGGCCTTTCCGCCCCAGGCACTGAGTGCATTTTCCTGCAGCGCGCGGCCGTAACTGAACGTGAGCGCCCACGGCAATGGACCCGCTGCGTTCATCAAGCTTAAGTGCAGCGTAGCCTCGGTGGGGCTCTGCCCGCCGGAGAGAAAGGCGATTCCGGGCACAGCCGGCGGCACGCAGCGCTTCAGGGTGCGCACGGTCGCTTCCGCCACCTGGGCCGGCGGCGCCTTCTGGCCGCTCTTCTTCCCCGCCACAATCATGTTCGGCTTGAGCACCATCCCTTCAAGCACGATGCGCGCGGCGCTCAGGTGCTGAAACACGGTTTCAAGCACGCTGGTGGTGACTTCCTCGCAGCGCTCCAGCGTGTGGTTGCCGTCCATCAGCACTTCCGGCTCGACGATCGGCACAATGCCGGCTTCCTGGCACAGCGCTGCGTAGCGGGCCAGCGCGGCCGCGTTGGTATCAACCGCATAGGCGCTGGGAATTCCCGTGCCGATGTCGATGACGGCGCGCCACTTGGCGAAGCGTGCGCCGAGCTGGTGATATTCCGCCAGGCGCTCGCGCAGCCCATCCAGTCCCTCGGTGATGGTCTCTCCGGGAAATCCGGCCAGCGGCTTGGCGCCCGTGTCGACCTTGATGCCGGGAATCATGCCCTGCTTGGCGAGATAGGCCGGGAACGGCGTGCCATCCTTGGTTTTTTGACGGATTGTTTCGTCATACAGGATGACGCCGCTGATATATTCGCCCGCGCCCGGAGCGGTAAACAGCATCTCGCGGTATTGGCGGCGATTCTCCTCGGTCGACTCGAGTTTGATGCTGCTGAAACGCTTGCCGATGGTGCCGGTGCTTTCATCTGCCGCCAAGATCCCTCGGTTCTTGGCGACCATGGCGTGCGCCGTGGCGCTGAGTTCTTGCGTGTTCATGACTGGCATCTCTCGCTGGCAGTGGACCGGTAACAGCCACTAAGGATAACAAAATCAAGCCCATTCGGTGATCCGGCTGGAACCGCAGAGCAAATAGGACTAAAATAGTCCTACATGGTCCTCCTGCCACGGAGAGCGAACTTATATGCTGCGCATGGGTAAATTGACCGACTACGCAACCGTCGTGCTGGCGAGTTTAGCGCAAGACCCCGCGCGCCACCGCGCCGCCGCGGAGCTGGCGCAGCGCACGCGCCTGAAGCGTCCGACGGTGAGCAAGATTTTGAAAGGATTACAGCGCGCCGGCATGGTCGTCTCCTCGCGCGGCGCGCAAGGCGGTTACCGCCTCGCGCGTGGCCCCGAGCATATTACCGCCGCGCAAATTCTCGACATCTTCGAAGGGCCGATCGCCATCACGGAGTGCAGCGGCGCTGCAAGCCAATGCGGCATCGAGCGCTTGTGCCGGGTCGGCAATGCGTGGCAACGCGTGAACGGCGCCATTCGCCGCGCGCTCGAGGATGTCACCTTATGCCAGCTGGCGGGGCTCGATTCCACCAACCTGCGCGTCGCGGACCTGGCGACGGAAATTCGTAGTCACTCCAATTCGCAATCACCCTTAAGCGGAAACTGAAAGTGTCCAGCAAATCTCAAGATGTCGAAGCGCTCATTGGCCAGAAATACCGGCATGGCTTTGTCACGGATATCGAATCCGACAGCCTGCCGCCGGGTCTCGACGAAGGTGTCGTGGTCGCGATATCCAAGAAAAAGCGCGAGCCTCAATTTCTGCTCGACTGGCGCCTGAAGGCGTTCCGGCATTGGCTGACCATGCAGGAACCGGTATGGTCCCGGGTGCATTACAAGCCCATCGATTACCAGGACATATCCTACTACTCGGCGCCGCGCGCTCCGGCCAACGCGCCGAAGAGTCTCGATGAAGTAGATCCGAAGCTGCTCGCGACCTACGCCAAGCTCGGCATTCCGCTGCACGAGCGCGCGCGCCTGGCCGGCGTCGCGGTGGATGCCGTGTTCGACAGCGTTTCCGTCGCAACGACTTTCAAGGATAAGCTCGGCAAGGCCGGCGTCATCTTTTGCTCCTTCTCCGACGCGGTCCACAATCATCCGCAGCTGATTGAGCGTTATCTCGGCAGCGTGGTCCCGGCGGGCGACAATTTCTTCGCCGCGCTGAACTCGGCCGTGTTTTCCGACGGTTCATTCGTTTACGTGCCGCCCGGCGTGCGCTGCCCGATGGAGCTGTCGACGTACTTTCGCATCAATGCCGCCAAGACTGGCCAATTCGAGCGCACCTTGATCGTGGCGGCGGAGGGCGCGTCGGTGAGCTACCTGGAGGGCTGCACGGCGCCGATGCGCGATGAGAACCAGCTGCATGCCGCGGTGGTGGAATTGGTGGCGCTCGACGATGCGCAGATCAAGTACTCGACCGTGCAGAATTGGTACCCGGGCGATGAGAACGGCATCGGCGGGATCTACAACTTCGTCACCAAGCGCGGCGAGTGCCGCGGCCGCAATTCCAAGATATCGTGGACCCAGGTGGAAACCGGCTCCGCCATCACCTGGAAATATCCGAGCTGCGTGCTCAAGGGCGAGAACTCGATCGGCGAGTTCTACTCGGTCGCCGTGGCCAACAATTACCAGCAGGCCGACACCGGCACCAAGATGATTCACATCGGCCGCAACACCAAGAGCACCATCGTCTCGAAGGGAATCTCGGCCGGGCATGCCGAGAACACTTATCGCGGCCTGGTCAAGATTCTGCCGAGCGCGGAAGGCGCGCGCAATTTCACGCAATGCGACTCGCTGCTGATGGGCGCCAAGTGTGCGGCGCACACCTTCCCCTACATGGAGGTGAAAAATCCGACGGCAACGGTCGAGCACGAGGCCAGCACGTCGAAAATCGGCGAGGACCAGTTATTTTATTGCCTGCAGCGCGGGATCTCCGCCGAGGACGCGGTCAACATGATCGTCAGCGGCTTTTGCAAGGTCGTGTTCAAGGAGCTGCCGATGGAATTTGCAGTCGAGGCGCAAAACCTGTTGAGCGTGAGTTTGGAAGGCGCGGTCGGCTGAGGATCAAAGGACTAGAGATGCTGAAAATTTCCAATTTGAGCGCGCGCGTCGCGGGCAAAGAGATACTCAAGGGCGTCGACCTTAGCGTCAATGCGGGCGAGGTGCATGCCGTGATGGGTCCGAACGGCTCCGGCAAGAGCACGCTCGCGCAGGTTCTTGCGGGCCGCGAGGACTACGAGGTCACCGGCGGCTCGGTGAGCTTCGAGGGCCGCGACCTGCTGGCGATGGCGCCCGAGGAGCGGGCCCGCGCCGGGCTATTCCTCGGATTCCAGTATCCGGTCGAGATTCCGGGCGTGAACAATGTGTACTTGCTGAAGGCCGCGCTCAACGCGAAGCGCAAGGCGGCCGGCGAGCCGGAGGTCGACGCCTACGAATTCCTGGCGCTGATCCGCGAGAAGATGAAATTCATGCACATGAGCGAGACCTTTCTGACGCGCGGGGTCAACGAAGGCTTCTCCGGCGGCGAGAAGAAACGCAACGAGGTCCTGCAAATGCTGGTGCTGGAGCCGAAGCTCGCGATCCTCGATGAGACGGATTCCGGGCTGGACATCGATGCGCTCAAGGTGGTGGCCGATGGGATCAACAGCCTGCGCGATCCGGCGCGCGCCGTGGTGCTGGTCACTCACTACCAACGGCTGCTCGACTACATCGTGCCCGATCAGGTGCACGTGCTGTCGGGCGGGCGAATATTGAAATCCGGCGACAAGTCGCTCGCCCTGGAACTGGAGCGCCGCGGTTACGATTGGGTGCAGGCGGCCCAAGGCGCATGACCCCGGCACTGCGATCGTTCGAGGCGCAATGGCGCGGGCGTGCGGCCGATCCCTTGTCGCAAGTGCGCCGCCAGGCCATGGAGCACTTCATGCGCCTGGGGATCCCGACGCTGCGCGATGAGAGTTGGCGCTATACCGACCTGCGAAGCCTCGCCGCGCAGAGCTTCGTGGATGCGCCGCAGGACGCGATGCTCGGCGGCGCGACGCATGCGGCGCCACTGCTTAACTCGGCCGAAGGCGCGCTGACGGTGCTGATGATAAACGGCCGCCCGGTGCTACCCGATGCCCCGTTTTCCGAGTCTAATTCTTTATCAATTAGTACTTTACGAGAATTATCTAGAATTGACCCGATGCTCCTGGCGCGCCACCTCGAGCCCCTATCGGATGCGGAACAGCAGCGCTGGTCGCTGCTCAACACCGCCCTGTTCGTCGATGGCCTGTATCTCAAGGTCACCGGCAAACTTGCCGCTCCGCTGCTGATCCTGCACGTCTCGGTCGGCGGAAGCGCAGCCACGGTCAGCTACCCCCGCGTCATCATCGAGGTGGCGCCGGGTGCGAGCGCGACCATCGTCGAGCAACATGTGTCCCAGGGCGAGCTTGCGCCCCTGTGCAATTCCACCACGCGCATTGAACTGCATGAGGACGCCGAGCTCGAGCACTATCGGGTGTTCTTGAGCGGTTCCGAGGCCACGCATATCGATTCGCTCGATGTGCGCCAGGACCGGGGCAGCCGCTGCAAGCAGTTCACCATCGTGCTGGGCGGAGGCTTGGTGCGCACAACTCTCGACTCCCAGCTGAGCCGCCCGGGAGCCAGTCTCGATAGCTATTCGCTGCTGGTGGGCCATGAATCGCGGCACGCCGACTGCGTCAATATCGCGACCCATGCGGCCCCCGATACGCGCAGCCGCCAGACCGCCCGCGCCATTGCCGGCGGCACCAGCCGGGTGGTGTTCAATAGCAAGGTGGTGGTCGGCAAGGGCGCGATGCATGCGGACTCGCAACAGTCCTTCCGCGGCTTGCTGCTATCTCCCAAGGCGGAGATCGACAGCCGCCCGCAGTTGGAAATCCACGCCGACGAGGTCAAGTGCGCCCACGGTTCCACCACCGGCCGCCTCGACCCCAATATGCTGTTCTATATGTTGTCGCGCGGCCTGGATCGCCAGACGGCGCAAAGCTTGCTGGTATTTGCATTTCTCGCCGACGTGCTCACCGGCGTGTCGGTGCCGGCGGCCCGCTCCGCGATGGAGAGCGCGCTCATCACTCAATTGCCCGACTCGCAACTACTGCGGAACTTCAGATGAATAACATGGCATTGGCGGATAAACCCTCGGCCTTCGATGCGACCTTCGATGTCGAAGCGCTGCGCCGGCAGTTTCCGGTACTGGCGCGCCATGTGCACGGCAAACCACTGGCATACCTGGACAACGGCGCCTCGGCGCAACGCCCGACGGCGGTGATCCAGGCCGTCGATGACTACGAGCGCCATCATCACGCCAACATCCATCGCGGCGTGCACACCTTGAGCCAGGAGGCCACGGCTCTGTACGAGGCGGCTCGGGACAAGCTGGTGCGATTCATCAACGCCCGCTCGCGGGCGGAAATCATTTTCGTGCGCGGCACGACCGAGGCAATCAATCTGGTGGCCCAGAGCTACGGCCGGCCGTCCTTGAAACCTGGCGATGAGATCCTGATCACGCACCTCGAGCACCACGCCAACATCGTGCCCTGGCAGCTGCTGTGCGAGCAGACCGGCGCCAGGCTCGTCATCGCGCCCATGAACTTGCGCGGCGAAGTGCATGCAGAGGCCGTGGAATCGCTGATGGGCCCGCGCACCCGGATCTTTGCCTGCGCTCATGTATCGAATGCGCTTGGCACGGTGCTGCCCGTGCGGCGGCTGATCGCCGCCGCCAAGGCGCGTGGCATCGTCACGCTGATCGACGGCGCGCAGGCCGTGCCGCATATGCCCGTCGATGTACGCGAGCTGGACTGCGATTTTTACGCGTTCTCGGGTCATAAGATGTTCGCTCCGACCGGCATCGGTGTGCTGTATGGCCGCGAGGCGATGCTCGAGCGCATGCCGCCGTGGCAGGGTGGCGGCGACATGATCCTGGCGGTGAGCTTCGCCGGCACCACGTATAACAACCTGCCGTACAAATTCGAGGCCGGCACCCCGAACATCTCCGGAGCCATCGGCTTGGGCGCGGCGGTGGAGTTTCTCGCCGGAATGGATCGCGATGCGGCGCAAGCGCACGAAGGCGCCCTGCTGCGGCATGCGACCGCAACTCTGAGCGACAACCCCAAGTTGCGCATCGTGGGAACTGCCGAAGACAAGGCCAGCTTGGTGTCCTTTGTCGTCGCCGGCGTGCACCCGCACGATCTAGGCACCATCCTGGATGCGGACGGCATTGCGGTGCGCACCGGTCACCACTGCGCCATGCCGGTGATGGATTTCTTCAAGCTGCCGGCCACCGCGCGCGCCTCGTTCGCCTTCTACAATACGCTCGAGGAGATCGATCGGCTCGCCGCCTCGATCGAGCGCGCCCAAAAGATATTCACCTGAGCGACGCTGATGGAACTCAATGATCTCTACAGAGACGTGATCCTGGATCACAATCGGCAGCCGCGAAACTTCGGCGCCCTGGAGCCGGCCGACGCCAGCGTGGAAGGCTACAATCCCTTGTGCGGCGACCGCCTGACGCTGCGCGTGAAATTCTCAGGCGACCGGATTGCGGATATCAAGTTCGAGGGCCAGGGATGCGCCATCTCGACCGCATCGGCCTCGCTCATGACCGAAGCGGTCAAGGGCAAGACGCGCGCCGAGGCGCTGCTCCTGTTCGATCGCGTTCACAGTCTGCTAACCGACGATGCCGCGCCCAGCGACCACCTCGGCAAGCTCGCCGCGCTGTCCGGCGTGCGCGAGTACCCGGCACGGGTCAAATGCGCCAGCCTGTGCTGGCACACGCTGGCCTCGGCTCTGAAAGCCGAAGCCCCGGCATCGTTGCCGGCGGTGTCGACCGAATGAACGAACCCTTCGTCATCCAGCGCGAGGTCAAGGGCGTCGCGATACCGGCCGGGGTCGAGGTGAACCTCAAGCTCGGAACGGTCGGATACATCACCCAGGCATTGGGCGGCAGCTTCACCGTGTACATCGACGGCAATCTATTCCGGATCGCGGGGCAGGATGCGGACGCCATCGGCAAGACCGTGGCAAAGCCGCCCGACGTGCCACCCGGCGCTTCGGAAGAGGACATCCGCAACATCATCTGGTCGCAGCTCAAGACTTGCTATGACCCCGAGATCCCGATCAACATCGTCGACCTCGGATTGGTATACCAATGCGACGTCAGCAAGAACGAGGACGCCACGCGCACCGTCGACATCAAGATGACCCTCACAGCGCCGGGCTGCGGCATGGGCGAAGTGCTGGTGCAGGACGTGCGCGACAAGGTGCAAATCGTCCCGACCGTGGCCAAAGCCAATGTCGAATTGGTATTCGACCCACCATGGAACCAAACCATGATGTCGGAAGAGGCCCGGTTGCAAACGGGCATGATGTAGGACTATCGATGAAGTGGATCGATGCGGGCCCCGCTGAGACCTTGCGTGACGGAGAGACACGATCCTTCGCGTTAGGACGGCGCATGGTCGCCGTCGCGCGCAGCGGCGACGCCTACTTCGCCTTCGACGATGTTTGCACCCACGACGGCGCGGAACTCACCGGCGGCGCCATCGAAGGCGACGAGATCATCTGTCCGCGCCACGGCGCGAGATTTTGCCTGCGCACCGGCGAGGCGCTGACGCCGCCGGCCTACGAGCCGGTACGCGTGTATGAAACCAAGGTGGAGAGTGGGCAGCTGTGGGTACGCGCCGACTGACCTTGCTGCGCCATGGCGAGGCGCAGCCGAGCGATTCCTGTCCGGAGGACTTCGAGCGCGCGTTGACGCGCCGGGGCAAGTCCGAAGCGCGCGAAATGGCGGTGCGCATCGCGCACCAGCGCCTGCTGCCCGATTTGATCCTGGTGAGTCCCGCCGAACGCGCCTGGAGCACCGCCGAAATCATCGCCTCTGGCTGCGAGCTCGATCCCAAGCAGCTGCAATGCGCGCGCGAACTGTATCTCGCCACGCCGGACACTGTTTGGCGCCTATTGACGAAGTGGGACCCTGCGCTACGGCACGTCATGATCTGCGGCCACAATCCAGGACTTAGCCAAGTGGCGAGCCGCTTCGGACCGAATCCCCAGCGCAGAGCCCTGCCCCCGGCCGGCCTCGCGACCGCCGTTTGGCACCATGCGGAATGGCACAGCATGCAGCCGGAGACGGCCGCGAGCTGCGAACTGGACGATCCGGAGAGCATGGCGGATCTTTGGGCCTGACTCCTCTATAGTTGGATACTGCGAGGGAACGTAAAAAAATAATCTGCGAGGTGCGGCGTGACGTCAAGGCAATCCGTGGGCTTTCTCATTCTGGCCCTTGCTCCAGGGCTAATTGCGGCTCAAACCCCGATACTTTTGGGAAATTACGACCTTTACCTTTACACCAAGCTGGCCGACAAGCCGGTGCGAACCAGCCATGACACGGGGGTCCAGGCCCGGACTGGTTTATGCGGATATAACATTCGCGGCAACCATCGCAACTCCGCCAATCCGCGCGTGGAGTGGGACATCAATATCGACGCAATTCACGCGGACACCGGCTGGGTTTCCGGTGTTTCTGCGGGCGCCTTCGACGTAGTGGGAAAAGAGCGCAAGCCCAAGCCGCCGATCGTAAATCTCATTTTCTCGGTCCAAGGAGACCCGCAGTCGATTCCCGCACGAATCGTCGGGCTGCCGAACGCGGACAATGCCATCAAGGCCCTCGTGGAGACCGAGCCTGCCAATCGGCTGTTCGCCGGGCTCACAGGGGACGAGCATCTCGTCACGATCACGCTCACCTATCAGGACAACACTATCGATGTGCTCCAGATAAGGGGTTTTAGCGACGGGACCTATGGCGGCAAGAACAGCAAATTCAGCAACTGTCTGCGCGGATACACGCCGGAGATTCACGGAGTGAGGCCAATGCCGTAGCATTCAACGCGGTGATCAGAAAGCTGCAGAGAGACCTGTCATGAAAGATGTTGATCGCCGCGAGTTTCTCTTTAGCGCAATGACGCCCGCGGGAGGCATGGCGACTGGCCGCGCGGATGCGAGTCGAACCCGTAGCGCGAACACGCAGCGCAGTCTTACCGACCTGTCTGCACTCGCCGCCGTTACGGCCATCAGAAACGGAGAGCTCAAGGCAGAAGACTACGCACGCGCACTGCTTGGCCGCGCGCAGCAACTGGAAAGCCTGAACGCTTTTCGCACTCTAGACGCGGACAGCGTGCTGGAAGCCGCCAGGGCCGCCGACAAGACTCGCGCCTCCGGCGCCAGCCTTGGCGCTCTGCATGGTTTGCCCATTCCGGTGAAGGACAGTGTCAACTCCAAGGCACTGCCGACCTTAAATGGGACGGGAGCCTTGCGCGACTTCCGGCCGAAGGATGATGCAACGGTGCTCAAGTCGTTGTTGGCTCAGGGCGGCATTCTCATGGGCAAGACGAATCTTCACGAGTTGTCTTACGGCTGGACCAGCAATAACGAGATTTTCGGGGCCGTTCACAACCCTTATGCGCCAACTCATGTGCCGGGCGGCAGTAGTGGCGGGTCTGGAGTCGCCGTGGCCGCTCGAATGGCGCCACTGGCCGTCGCCGAGGATACCTGGGGCTCCATACGCGTCCCCGCCTCGATGTGCGGGCTCGCGGGGTTGCGTCCCAGCTTCGGCCGCTATTCTGACGACGGAATCATGCCGCTCACGGAGGCGAAGTTCGATCAGCTCGGTCCCCTGGCGCGATCTGTCGCAGACCTGGCGCTGTTCGATTCAGTGCTGACCGGCGATCACGCGGCTTTGCGGGCAACTCCATGGCGAGACGTCCGCATTGGCATTGCCCCCAAGTCGTTGCTGAGTGGTCTGGACCCCGAGGTGGAGCGAATTACCAG
>Ga0302326_10011671_pt1 | contig 18880 bp, 12 predicted proteins | sample Palsa_T0_3_FD_202264 | JGI IMG/M metagenome (GOLD analysis project Ga0302326, IMG submission 202264) | Peat permafrost microbial communities from Stordalen Mire near Abisko, Sweden - Palsa_T0_3 | ecosystem: Environmental > Terrestrial > Soil > Palsa > Peat permafrost | place: Sweden: Abisko...
TCCTGCGAAGTTCTATAAAAGGGAAAGTCAAGAAAAATACTTCTCCCCCCGCCAGAAATTTTCTTACTTTCCAGCCCCTGTCAATGAGCGAGGTTGGTTTTGGCCTTCCGCCCCACCGGCTCGGTTCGTTGCACAGCCTGTCCGGGCTGTTTGGATTTTCTCTCTTAGCGGTTTTCATCGCGCCGTTGCGACGAAGCCCATCCGTTCTGAGACCGACAAGCAAACCGGTTGTCAGGTGCCAACCATGGTTCTATCTGAGGCTCGTGGCCTATCGCTTTTTCGGGTTATCCGAGAGGGCCTAGGGTCGGCTGTGAGACTGGGTGCCCGAGGCACGCAGCGCCTAACTTCACAGTGGAGACTCGCTCTCGAACCCGAGCGTCTCAAGAACCGGACGGACCACCGCCCGGAAAATTTCCAGGGATGGGACGGACCCGAGAGACACTCAAGCTGTTTGTGGTTTCAGATGTTGGGCGTCGAACGAAACTCCTTTCTTCCAAACGATCAAAGTGATCGCGGCGATTTTGCGCGCCAGCGTCAGCCGCGCCATCTCCGGCCGGATGCCCTTGGCCACCAGGGCCGCGTAAAATTCCTGGAAAGGGCCGGCCTTGGTGGCGGCGATGATGGCTGCGCCCTTGAAAATGTTTTTCAACTCGTGATTGTGATTGCGGTTGAGCCCGCGCAGCGAGACGGGCCTCTTCGACGGTCGCAGCTGCCCATCGACGTAGCGATGATCGGCGCTGCTGTGCGTCTCGATGGCCAGGCCGCCGTAGGCCCACAGTTGCCGCTTGGTGCGAAAGCGATTGGGCGTCTGCAGGATCGCGATCAGCTGGGCCGCGCGGATCGGACCAATCGAGGGAATCTGGCATAGCAGTTTCGACGCCTGGTGTTTCGCGCTCTCCGCCAGCAACTCGCGCCGCACTTGCTGGCGCAACGCCCTCAGTTCATCGAGTTGTTGGTAGTAGAACTCGGCCCGGCGGCGCACCCCCGCTTCACGGATCTTGCCGAGCCACTCGGCCCGATAGCGGGGCGCATAGACTTGCTTGCCGGCGCAGGGAATGGCCCAACTGCGGTACACCGCCTTGAGCCGCGTCATCACGCGAGCTACATCCCCGCTGATTGCCACATAACTGCGCGACAACTCTTTCAAGGCGCGCACGCCGTGCTCGCCGTGATAGACCGGCGTGAGCTTGTTCAGATACAGCAGTTCGGCCAGCTTGCGTGCGTCGATCTGATCACTCTTGTTGCCCGCTTTCAGCAGCGCGTTCTTCCGCGGATCGCATACCAGCACTTCGTGGACGTAGGGCCTCAGCAGGTCGTACAACCACGCGGCCCAGGTCCCTTCTTCCAAGGTGACGTGCAGCTCTCCGCCTAGCCCTCGCACAAACTGAACCACCGTGCTGGCCTTGGTTTCAATGACCGATTCCATCACCAGCTTGCCAGACGAATCTAAAACCGCGATCGAGATCGTTTCCTTGTGAACATCCATCCCGATATACTTGGTGCTATCCATAAAAGGGTGCTCCTTTCCGGAGGGTTTGAGGCGAACACTCAGAACCTACTCCAAAGGGGCGCCCTTTTATACTGCGTCGGCTTACCGGAATGTGGCCTTTTGCGCCTCGTAGAGCAGCATTTCAACAGATGTGATCCTGATATTCAATCGGCACGCAGGATCATGCTGCTCATTCCTGAGAGATAGCTCTAGTAACAAAATAAAGGTAGTGTTACATCACCTGCCAAATACATGCTGATTTCAAAAGAGTTACAGATAAGTACCGCGGGGACTTCGAACTCGAGAATTGAAGGTAAGGTTACATTTAGCCTGTAGTGAACGTTAGCGAACGCAGGAGAACCCAACCTACTACCAACAAAGAGGTTAGCAAGTGGGCCTGGCACGGCAGCTATCGTTTTTTGCTTCGCCTCGCATCTGCACCGCGCAGAAATTCCTTCAAGGAACGAGACTCGAACTTTTCCACATTCCGATATGCCGACTTCACAGGACTTGGGAAATATATTGCGGGCAAGATTCCTACCAAACGCATCAGTACCAGATGCCCACCACGCTCCCGGTGAACCTCTCCTCGGTGAGTTCGTGGACGATGAGGTCGGCAACATCCGGTGGGTGAATGATCTTGAATCCACCTGGATAAACGAGGCTGGTGCGATAGGTGCCGCGCCGCGGACCGTCCTTAATATACGGACCACCCGCCAGCATCCACTTCAAACCGGAGTCCCTCAATTCTTCGAAGGCGCGATCGTGGTCGCGTATGGCATGACCAACGGGTGTGAGCTTCAACAAAGCGGCAGTCAGCCTGCCGAAAAATGTCTTTCTTGGCATCTCTGCAACGCCGGAAATGAATAAGAGTCGACCGATACCACGATGCTTCATCGCTACAATAATCGTATGTATTCCATCGGTGACCACACTCGACGGCTTCAGACCGGCTTGACCAATGGCAACGACCACCGCGTCAAAGCCCGGGTCGAGCGCCGAGCGCACCGCGTCTTGATCGCGCACATCCCCTTCGAAAATCGAAACTTTGTCACCACCGACCTTGAGTCGCCGACCATCACGCACGAATGCCGTGACATCGTGGCCTGCCTGGACGGCCTGCTCGACGATGCATGCGCCAACTCGCCCCGTCGCTCCGAAGATAATAATTCTCATTTGTTGGGGTCCCTAACTGGAAATTCCGATTTAGACTTTAGCTCGCGCATCATATGCCGCTTCCTTCCTTCGACACAACCAATGGGCACCTGATTAGGCCACGGGAGAGACCGCGACGTTCCTGTAGCAAAGTCCCGACAAACTGCATTCCCGAAAACTGGGAATCGGAGCAAAAGCCACATTCCGGTAAGCCGACTTATCATGACTAGGCTCGAATTCGATCGTCAGAGCGGGCGATTGCAGAAGCAGATTCACTACGGTTCAAACGAACCCTTGCCGAAATTCGCCGTTCTTCCAGCTTTCTCGCGTCCCGGCACTTGTAACCCAATGGGAGTGGCATCATCCGACCACTCCTGCCAGGAACGATTTATCCATCGCACTTGCGATGCAGTATCAGTATGGTGTTCGTCCTTGAGGCTGACAAGTACACTTCGCGTGAGCAGGTAAACCGGTCTTTAGTCTTAGAAGTGGAATCCCGGCTCCGCCGTCTCCGTGCGCGGCATCACATAGGGGGTCCCTCTAAATGTGGAAAGGAAGTTGTACAGCGCCACTTTGTTGGTCAGATTAACGACCGCGCATCGCAGGCTCCACTAGTAGCGGTCTTCGTGGAACAGGTTGCCGGGGCCGACGGCAAGGTCAAATAGACTGCGCGGCTGAATTCGCTGCGGGCTATGGTTGTCGTTCTCGGTTCCCGCCGCGGGAACTTTAATCGGGGTTGACCCGAATTGTGACGCGGGGCAGAAAAGAAGCAAGGGGCTCGTTGGTGGCAGGCTGCCGGAGAACTCCTACACCTGGAGAACGTCGCCCGGTTTCGCGACTATCTGGTAGAGTACGGGACTCACAATGCGACCGAGGAACAGCCGGGAAACCAGCCCCGCTACGATCACGATGGCGAACGGCTTTTGCGAATCCGAGCCGATGCCCGTGGAAAGCGCGGCGGGCAACAGGCCTAGGCAAGCGACGAGCGCGGTCATCATGATGGGCCGCAACCGCACCAGTGAACCGTCCAGAGTTGCCTGCCGGATGCCCTGGCCCTCCAGTCTGAGTTTGTTAATGTACGAAACGTCTATAATGGCTGTCTCCGCCGAGACGCCCAACAAAACGAGCAGACCGAGCACGGAGGAGACGCTGAACGGCGTGTGCGTAAGTTTCAGCGCCAACAGAGCGCCCACGGGCTCCGTCATCACCACGCCGATCATTACCGTCATGGGGAACTTGATGTTGCCGTACAGCGCGAACAGGATCATGAAAATCAATAGGAGCGCGAGCGGCCCAATAATGGCGAATTGCGCCCGCGCAGCGACGTATTCGCTGTACTCGCCGGTCCAATCAAGCCTGTAACCCTGAGGTAGCGCCACCGACTGGCTCACTGCTTTCCGCGCCTCATCCACCGCGCGCGCCAGGTCGCGCCCCTCAATGCTGAACTGCACCCCGATATACCGAGAATTATTTTCGCGATAAATGAACGACGCGCCGTTCCCTTGCCTGACAGCGGCGAGCTCGGAAATCGGAACCTGTGTGCCCGAAGGAGTAGGCACAAGCAGATTGCCGATCTCTCGCGTACTGGAGCGATATTGCGGCTTCATACGCACGACCAGGTCAAACAACCTCTCGCCCTGAATGACTTGCGTCGCGGCCTGCCCACCCACACCCGCCTGGATCACGCCCTCGACGTCGGCTACGTTGATGCCGTAGCGGGCGATTTTTTCCCGATCCACATCGATCTGCACAGTGGGCTGTCCCAACTCGCGGACCACCGTCAGCTGAACAAAACCGGGGACCTGCGAAAGGATGCGCTTGATCTCGACTGCCTTGGCTTCCAGGACCTGCAAATCCTCGCCATAGATTTTTACCGCGAGCGCGCTTTTGAGCCCCGTAAGTGCTTCGTCCACGGCGTCTTCGGCCGGCTGCGTGTAGTTAAAAATTACGCCCGGATAGCTCGCGAGTTTCTTCTGAAGGTCTTCCCTGAGTTCCTCCTTGTTTTGGATCGATCCTTGCCGCCACACCACGTCCTTGTAGGGTTTCAGACCGACGTAAAATTCGCAATTGAAGAAGCCGGTGGGATCGGTGCCGTCGTCCGGGCGCGCCAATTCCGATCCGACTTCCGTCACCTGCGGGTAAGACATCAAAATATTGCGGATTTGTGGCGCGAACTTCGACGCCTCCTCGAAGGAAATCGTGTATGGCATCGTGGCGCGGACCCACATCGCTCCTTCGTCCATGTGAGGCATGAACTCGCCGCCGATGTACGGGATCAAAAGGAGCGAAGCACCGAAAATAATGGTGGCCAGCAGTATCGTGATGGTCGGGTTGTCGAGGCACCAGTTGAGCTCCGCAGCGTACTCGTTCCGGAACCATTCGTAGGCTCGATTGGTTTTCTCCTTGACGCCATGCGTGAACCAGTACGATGCAAGGACAGGCACGAGCGTGAGCGTAAAGATGAGCGAGCCGAGCAAAGCGTAGGACATCGTTTCCGCCATGGGAAGAAACAGTTTCCCGGAAGGCCCGGTGAGGGCGTAAATGGGAAGGTATCCCGCGAGGATCACCGCGACGGAATAAAAGATTGGCCGATCAACGTCCCGCGCCGCCGTGAGAATGACTTCGTTCAATTTATAGTCTTGCCCGTGGCGCTCGGCGAGTTCGCGGTAAATGTTTTCCATCATCACCACGGTACCGTCGATGATGATTCCGAAGTCGATCGCACCGATCGAGAGCAAATTCGCGGGCACGCCGCGCCCGTGCAAAAGAATGAAAGCGAAGAGCAAGCTGAGCGGGATCGTCAGCGCAACAATGATGGCCGCGCGAAAACTCACCAGGAAAAAAATCAGAACGATCAGGACGAGCGTCATTCCCACGAGCATGTTGTGCTCGACCGTATCGATCGTGAGACGCATGAGGTCGCTGCGATCGTAATACGGCCGCACTTTCACGTCGGACGGCAAAACCCCGTTGTTGAGCTCCTCCGTTTTTTTCTCCACGCCCGAGAGCACGTTTTGCGTTTGCTCGCCGCGCAGCATAAGGATCACGCCTTCGACCGAATCATCGTTTTTCTGGAAGCCGAATTCTCCGAGGCGCGGCGCATTTCCGATGGTCACTTCCCCGACGTCGCGAATCCGCACAGGAATTCCATTATTATTGCCGACGACAATGTTTCCAATGTCCTCGGTTTTGGTTACCAGGCCCAGTCCGCGCACATAGAAAAATTGCGAGCCCTGCGTATAAAATCCGCCGCCAGCGTTCGCGTTATTCGCCGCCAGCGCGTTAATCACCTGGGGCACGGGAATGTGGTAGTTGTAAATCTTCGCGGGATCGAGCAGCACTTGATACTGCATTACCGTGCCGCCGAACCCGGAATCGTCCGCCACTCCGGTTACCGATCGATAGGCGCGCTCGATGACCCAATCCTCGATTGTTTTCAGTTGCTGCGGGGTGCGATCGGGGCTTTCCAGCACATAGCGATACACAAGCCCTGATGGACTGGACAACGGCGCCAGACTTGGCGCCACTCCCGAGGGAAGTTGGACGTCGGACAGCCGTTGAAATACCACATTCCGCGCGAAGTAGTCGTCGGTGCTTTCCTGAAACGTCATGATTACGTCGGAAAGCCCGTATAGCGAAATCGACCGAAGGTACTGCATGTGCGGAACGCCGTTCATTTCGACTTCGATCGGCAGCGTCACGAGGCGTTCAATTTCCTCGGCCGCGTGTCCGGGCCACTGCGTGATGACCTCCACCATAGGAGGCGAAAGATCCGGATAGGCGTCCACCGGCATGCGCTGGAAGGAGAGAGCGCCTGCCACGACCACCAGAAAAACCAGTATCAAGACCAGAAAGCGCTGGCGCAGAGCGAATTGAACGAAATGATGAATCATGGTTGTGTGTGCCCTCGGCTCAGCGCTGGAGCGAATTCTGAAATTGCAGAAATAAGCTGCCGTCGCCAACGATCTTGTCACCGGCTTGAAGCCCGGTCAAAACTTGTGTCTTTCCTCCCTGCGATTCTCCAAGCGTTAACATGCGCCGCGCGAACTGGTTGCTGCCGGTCTGGAGGTAGACGTACGGCATATTCTCGGTGTCCCGCAGCACGGCGGCGTCGGGGACTGACAGCGCGTTTGGAATCGTCCCGGCGTGCACTTCCGCGGTTACGTACATATCTTTCTTCAGCTGCTCGCCGGGATTGGAAGCTTCGATGCGCGCTTGCAAGGTCCGCGTGGTCGGATCGAGCGCCGGCGCCACATACTGGATCTTGCCGCGCACCACGCCGGGATACGTTTCGTTGTCGATGGTCACGTCTTCCCCAACGTGCACATTGGCGATGTCGTTCTGGTAGACGTTGACGAGCACCCACACGCTATTCATATCCGAAAGCGTGAAGCATTGTGTTCCTCCAGCCTGGAGCAACTCCCCGGGAGAGCAGAGGCGCTCCACAATTTCTCCCGCGAGCGGCGCCAGGAGCGGCAGCTCCGCGGCTGGAGGCGCCGTCAAGACAGTCTCAGGATTGGGAATTCCCAGAACGCGAATGGCTTGTTCGCTGGATTGCAGGTCCGCCTCCGCTTGCGTGCGATTGGATTCGGCCTGCTCGAGGTCGGCCTGCGCGATGGCCTGGTGGGCGTAGAGGTCCTGAGCGCGCTTATAAAATTTGTCCGCGAGTTGAAAAGCATCGCGCGCCTTGACGTAGGCGGAGCGTGTTAACGAGTAGTCGGGACTGGCCACATACAGCAGCGGCTGGCCGGCGGTCACATGTTCACCGGGTGTGACCACGATGCGGCTCACCGGCCCGCCCACTTGCGTGATTACCGGAGTCGTTGTGTAGCCGTTGTAGGCCACCGCCCCCGATAGGCGCAAAGTGCGTTCGAGCGGCGTCTGCGCCACCGTGTAGATCTGGACGTGAGACATCTGATCGGCCTGCAACGAAAATAGTTCCGCCTTGCTCGCCGCGCTTTCAGCGGTAGAGAACGACGTCAATTTGTTTGCGTTTTCGCCCGCGCCGCCGCATCCGGCGAGCGCAAACGCGGCGGCAAGTGCCGCGCAGAAAGCGGCGGTGCGCAGCGCATGCCGCGGCCTGTTTCGGTTTACATCCTTGCATCTCATCGTCATGGCAAACCCCTGGTTCCCACAGCCTGGCGCAATTGTTCGAGCGACGTCATGTAACTTGCGAGAGCTTGCCGGTAAGCAAGTTCGGTTGCGCGATAGCTCCGCTCGGCGTCCAGAAAATCCAGCAAGCTGGCGGCGCCGTGCTGATAAGCGTACTGGCTGATGTCCCGAGAATCCTCGGCCTCTTTCAGATAGCCGGATTGATACAGCTGTACGACCTCGTCATCGGTGCGAAGCCCTTCATACGAGTTGGTCACGTCGGTGAGCGCAATCGAAGCCTGTTCGCTCGAAAGCTCCTGCGACTGCGTGATGGCATAGCCCGTCCGAGCGATCTCGCCCTGATTGCGATTGAAAATCGGAAGCGGCATGCTAGCGAAGAGCGAAACAGTGTTTACGTCGCCGACGTGCGTGTAGTTTGCCTGCGCGGTCACATCCTGCTTGCCGTCCGCCTTGGCCAAGGCCAACTGGCTTTGCGCCGCCGTCAGTCCCAGTTGCGCCGCCCGCACGTCCGGGCGCTGGCGAAGGGCCATCGCTTTCAAGTCATCCTCGCCGAGTTTCACCGGCTTGTATTCGAGGTCTCCCACGACTTCGTAGGATTCAGGCACCGATTCGTAACCGAGCAGCTGCCGAAGGCTTGCGAGCGCCTGGACACGTGCCAGCCTGGCGGCAGAGACATCCATCTGGAACTGCAATAATTGAATCTTGATTTTCAGCAAGTCGGCCCCGCTCATGGAGCCGGCGGTGTAGGATGCCTGGCTGATGTCCACCGTCTGCTGGAAACTTGCCAGGTCTTTCTCGGCCAATTCCAACTCAGATTGAGCAAGCAGCGCCGAAATGAATTGCGACGCGACGTTGAAACTCAGCGTGCGCGCGTTGTCGTCCACCGTCGCCGATGTCACGGCTGTCTGGTCCTTGGCCGCCTGCAGGCGGCGCTGCCGCTTCTTTCCCCGTTCAAAGAGATAGCTCACGCCGACGTCGAATTGGGCGCTATTGTCCAGATACGTGCCACTGAATTCGCTCGGCTGGAAAAAGGGCAGAAACTGCGCGTCTCCTAGCAGCGTAGGGTTGGGGCGCAAGTTGGCGGTAATCTCGAGTGCCTGATTCTGCAGAATCGTGGTGCGTGCTGCTTGCAAGGAATGATTGTGTTTGAGCGCCAGTTTGATCGCTTCGTCGAGCGTCACGCGGTTCGGCAGATTCTGCGGCGCGGGTGGGGCTGCGGCCTGTCCGGGGGGCTGAATAGAAGCTTGTCCGACAGCGCTGCCCGGAACGAATAAGCCCGCGATTCCTAGGGCGATAGCGGGCCAAATGAGCCGGGCGCTAGACTTCATGTCCATAGTGTCTCTCCTGCAAGGAACGGTCGCGACTCTCGATCCGGCATTCCGATGGATTTGGAGCGCCGGAACTGCACAAGAGGCCCGAGTTGGTTAAATTGAAATACGGATGGCGCGTGAAACAAAAGCGCTTGGAGAAATGGACTAAGCGACAGGAGGCGCGCGAGGGGAGGTTTGCGAAAAGATGGGGCCGGCCGCTGAAACGGCCTCTTGCGGAAGCAGCAACGAAGCCACCGGCTTCAGGATGGATACGGACGGAGTGGCTATCAGAGGCACCGGCGTCTGGTCGCCCAGGTGGCAGTAGGGGCAGCGCGCGTCGTCGCTCGGACTCTGGTGATTCCAATCGCTGACCACGCCCGTCGCGAAAATCAACAGCACGACCAGGACCAGCGAAACCCCAACTAATCGAATTTTCTTCCGTACATTCATTGGGGGGAATCTAAACCTATACACGACCACGAATGCTAGCTTGATTCGGAATGTGTGTAAAGGGATGCTTGCGACGATGCGCCGGACGATCTCGGACAGAAGGTGCGCGCCTCCTCGCCCGCTGTAAGTACCAAACTCAGAAGTCCGTTGGTGCCGAGTGCCCGCACCAAGACGAATTCACGACCCTGCTGTTGGGTAGAATTGGCTTCGAGAACTTGAAATATGGTGCCGTGGGAGGAATAGATCTTCCCAGTAGCTGGGAAGCTGGCAATTCCCACATGACGATAAGCAATTGACTAGGCTCCGCCTAGACAGGGGCGGAAAAAAGTGGCTTTGCGTTTGCTTGAGGAATGAATAACTTAGCGACTACTTTCCTAGGAGCCGACTTACCGGGACTGAGCTTTGGTGCGACATGGCTTTCCCAATCCCGTTGGAAGTGAGAGTATGGAACGGTATGATATAGCGCCTGGTAGCGGGCTTGAGTTACATCAGTTAGAAAAAGGGGGTTGGAATATGTCGCTGGCTCGTAATCTCTTCCATGCTTTTCCCCTTGGCTGTCGTCTGAGTCGAGTCACAGTGATCTGCGTCTTAGGCTTCGCGATCTTGGCACCATTCACGACGGCGGCCCAGGAGGGCGTGACTTGCGGCATGGTTGAGACCCCTCAAGGTCCCCAGTTTTGGGGGGCGTGTCCGAACCAACGTAACCAGCAGCAATCCGCACCTCAGCCCGACGTGTGGGGCGCAATTGCGGTGTCGCCGTCCACGCTGATTTACGGCACAGCCTGGAAGTTTTCTAGCGAGCAAGCCGCCAAGGACTGGGCGTTGAAGGACTGCGCCAAAAAGGGGCCGCGCGACTGTCATGTCGCCGTCTCGGTTGCCGATGTCTGCGTGGCTCTCGCGATCAGCAAAGCTGAGAAAGTTGTGGTGACCGGCGGCCCGACGGGCGCCAACAATTTCGCAAGTGGCAATGCCTTATTGCATTGCCAACGAGCGGGCGGGCACTCCTGCGAAGTCCCCATTGCCTTCTGCGCCGATGGAATCAATCACCAAGTAAAGGATTCTGCAACGTCGGTACCCTTTGGGCGGCGATAAGGGTTTTGAATTTCTATCGCATCGTGAGGAGGAATCCTCCGTCGCTGCTATGGCTCGGTGTTGCGGCGCTAATTCTACGGCGTGCATTGTGAGATCAACTGGTTATAAGGTGTTGCATCGACCGGTTGAGCTGGCAGGGGTTACCGGAATATGGGAAATTGGCTCCCCGGTCACCAAACCCGCGTGAAGCCTCTGGACGCTTCAGCCGCGCCGCTATCACGCGTGGCCTCCAGGAGTCGGGGCAAAGAGTGGTAGAATGTAGCTATGGAGAGGCCCTTAAAACCCGGCGAGTGGATCGATGACCTGTCAGAGCCGCTGGAAACCGTTGCCGATGTCGAGGACCTTATGCGGCGGGTCGAGACCGTGAAAGCTAATCGTGTCCAAGAAGCCATCCGTAAAGCTTCCTTGAACTGAAATCTTGCGACATTGCCAGCCTGCTACAGGCACGATCCAACTGCAAAATAACTCAGAACATGTCCACAATTTGGGGGGGTTTGCTTCTGCCTTCCACTCTGGGTTGCTGGGAGACTTTGGTGGCGGGATATGGTGCGTCCGTCCTGCTTCGGCGCGTGTTTTAGCTTGCTGGTGAGGAGCCCAACAGGGTTCAAGGGTAAAACCAAGGTAAAACCGAACTGCCGCTCGTCGTTGCTCTCGTCTAAAAAGTGCGCTTTACAATGAAAAATGGCGCGCCCGGAGAGATTCGAACTCCCGACCCTCTGCTTCGAAGGTTTGGAGTTCGAAAATCTAAATGCCTTATTGTCCGTTGCCTACGGGCGAAAGTCACTCTGAAACCTGTCCTCAGTTGGGCTACATGGGCTACATCCGCAGCCATTGGCTCTATTGACGAACGCTCGCGTCCCTCAGATGGATCGTGACCTTTCCCACGAAAACTAGTCCATCCAAAAGTTAGCTTCTCCGGGTATAAAACCACGAGAGGAGAAGCAGCGATGAAGAAGAGCCGGTTCAGGGAAGAGCAGATCGTGGGGATGTTAAAGGAGGCCGAAGCGGGAGTTGCGGTGAGGAACTGTGTCGGTTGATCGGGAACAGCGATGCGACGTTCTACCACTGGAAAGCGAAGTACGGGGGGCTGGAAGTGAACGAGGCACGCCGATCAAGGTCGCTTCCGACCGGGGTGCATAAAAATGGACCAGTTTCTCGATCGAAGCCGACCAATCGAATTCTTCGCCTGGCATGCTGCTCACTGCGAACGGCAAGGGCAGCCAGGTGGGTGCTCGTCGGCGCCAGCACTTCGAACCTCCAGGAATCGGGGGAGTTTTCGATGTCTGAACTGCAATGTAATCTCCAGCGATCCTCTGCTTTGAGAAACCAGAATGAATCGAGGGGAACCTGGAGACCGAGACCCCGCGCTTTCAAGTATGACTCCTTCAATGTCCAATATTCGAAGAATCTGGTCGCTTGGGCCTGAATAGGAAGAGACGCCAAATCTGCTTGCTCGGCTGACGCGAACCATTCACTAATCTCCGGTAACAATCGCCCAACATCTTTCTCGGCGTCCACACCAATGTCGTCCTCCAACACAATCGCGCAGGTCGCCAGGTTCCTGGTATGCGACAAACTAAAGCGAAGGCGTGGACCACAGGTGGGACAATCAAGCTCAGGCCGCCCGAAATCCCCCTTCTTGAATCTCAGCCGCGCGGGGTGCACTTCGCTATATTGTGAAAGGGCGAACCGAAGAAGCAAATGGGCTTCCGTGTAGAGATTACGATCTCGTTCAAAGCGGAAGCTTTGTCTCCGAGCAAGCTCGTTGGTGGACAGCACATCTTGATCGACGCCTGTTCCGACATCAGAAATGGGCTCGCCCAAAAACGAAAACCACCAGTGAATTTCGCCGGAGAATAATCCTTTCTTGAGTGACTGTTGCATACTAGTTCGTCCAACCATGCAGGAGTGAAGTAACCGCATCTCCAGGTCGAGAGTAAACCTGCTTCCCACTCACGATTGTCGTACGCGGCTCCGCGCTTCTTACACCGATACTGGCGTTCCCTTAGCTCCGCTACATGTCAGCGCGGCGAGAATAACGGTATGAAGCGCCAGTCAATGAGGGCGGTTCAAATCGCGATTGTAGCGCACTTGCCGGGGGCGAGCGTTAGAGCGGAGGGGAGTTGAAACCGAAGTTTCGCACCAACGATTTCGATAACTAGTCTCCGGCGGTCGGGAGGCCATGGTCGAATCTGATATTCAGCTTGGTCAAACCGCGCAGCCCAGCGTTATTCCGCCAATTCAATGTATCGTCAAGCAAAGCTGGCCTCAAAAGCCGGCTAAGAAGCAAATTGAAGGCAATTTGGCCTTCCATACGTGCCAAAGGCGCGCCGAAACAGAAATGCCCCGCCCAACCGAACGCCAGATGGCGGTTGTCAGGCCGAAGCAAATCAAGACGGTCGGGATCGGGGAATCGATTTGGATCGCGATTCGCAGCTGCCAGAACCGCTACAACCCTCGAACCCTTCTGGATGGTCTTTCCACCAAGCTGCATATTATCGGGTGCGATTCGCGCAGTGTGCTGTACAGGCGACTCGAAGCGGAGCAATTCTTCTACAGCAGAGGCAACAATCTCGGGGCGGGTGAGTAGTTGTTCAAGAGAGTCGGGGTTGCGCAATAATGTTAGGAAGCCGCCCGCGATCAGGTTTGTGGTAGTCTCATGACCGCCAATGATCGTAACGATCGTACTGGCGATTACCTCTTCATCTGTGAGACGCTGGCCATCAACCTCTGCTGTCATCAACGAGTGGATAAGGCCGTTGTTAGGAAGCTTGCGCTGTTGGTTCATGCAGTCGACAATATAGCTCTTCATATCTTGAAGACTTTGGATGACTTCGGCGACGCGATCGGGATGGTGCTGGAAATTGCCGTGCACTTCGGCGATATCCTTTACCCAAAACCCTATTTGCCGATGGTCTTCCACAGGGATGCCCATTAACGTGGCCGTTACTATAGCTGGCAAGGGAGCGGCAAAATCGGCAATCATATCAAGGCGTCCAGAGGCGATCACCCTGTCGAGTAATTCGTTCGCGATGGACTCGATCAGCTTACGTAGCCCTTCGATCTTGTGCGGCGTGAATGCCGCCGAGCAGATGCTCCGTAAACGGGTGTGCATAGGCGGATCCATGAAAAGCATCTGCTTCCGCATGATTTCGGCAAATGGCTTCATGAACGAGAGTCCGAGTCGGTCCAGGTAGTCCGATGCCGGAGTGCGGTCTGCGGAATAATTCGTCAGCACCGTAATAACTTCCGTGTAGCTGGTCACTACCCAGGCGTGCATGTAGGGATCCCAGTGCACGGGATCATGCTCGCGGAGGTCATGATAAAAAGCATGGGGGCCAGCAATCACGGCGGGATTGAGCAGATGGAGAAGACTTAGCCTCTCGTTGTTGGCCTCTGTAACCGCGCGGGAAGCTGGCATCACTGTCTTCTCCATCAATGACATTGCGCCTGGCTCATTCCGTCAATGGCGTCGATGCTTGTGTTGCACCTTCGCCGCCTTGGCCCTGATCAAACCTATACGTAGCCGGATTCCCCATTTGTACCAGAGATCTTGGACCCGGGAGGGCAGGCGCAGCAAGAGAAAACTTGTCGTCGGCTGCAGACATTAGGTGGGAGACAATGATATGTGCAACGCCTCGAATGTTTTTACCCTTTCCAATGTCCCGGTGATGCCCATCTACATATTGTGTATGCAAGTTAAGGGGAACAACTGCCTGCCATCCGGGAACGAAGTTCACATGAGGAGGGCGCTCAGAAGCCAGCAGCAGAAGCACTTTCCCGTCACAATGCTTGGGCTGGTACGCACGCGCCGCGACGTTCATCTTCTCTCTAGTTGATCTCATCTGTGTGTTGGCGGATATTATTCTTAGGGAAGTGGCTAAGCGCTTGGGCAGGCGCTCACGGAGGTAAACAAAGCTTGTCCGCGGCCCTAGCCGCACTGCTCGCCTCAGAACGTAGCGTAGGTAGCTCACCTTGCGTGATAGCGAGTTACACCGATCTAAGTATGTAGGATTCGGCGCGTCTAATAGCACAACGAGCGACACTTCGTGTCCGGCGGCGCGCATTTGGGACGCGATTTCGTAGCCGATGATGCCACCGAGACAAAAACCACCGATAATGTAGGGGCCCGTGGATTGCACCGCCAGAATCTTGCGTAGTAGGCATGCGGCAATACTTTCCAGCTTGGGTGCTTCGCCCAACGATGCGTAGTCATCTGCGGTAAGCACAACAGCAAGGACCGGTTGACCTTCTCCTATTTCCAGGGCCAAGTCCTCGGCGCATGCATAATCGATCCAAAAGATGCTGTTGCGAGCTCCATGCGGTTGCAGCGCAATCACTCCGTGCGGGAGTGCCGGCCCAATCATCTTGCTCACTGCGAGTTCTGTCTGCTTGCGAATAGTAGCATACTGACTTAATTCGCCAATCGGGATGAACTGGCCGAATTCTGCTGCAATGCGCCTTTGTAAAGCTTCAGCCAACGACAGATCACCGCTCAGATCGAAGAAGTTGTCGTCGACTGACACGCACTTCCGCCCGAGCAGTTCCGCCCAAATCAAAGCTAAACGCTTTTGGAACATTACCTCAATGAGCAAAGCCAAACGCTCAACCGTGGGAGCTTCAAATAGCTGCTGCAATGCCAGATCCACGCCAAATGTGTTACGCAAGCGCATCACGAATTGCATGCCCAGAAGAGAGTGTCCCCCAGCCAAAAAGAAGTTATCTTTCGCCGCAATTGCTTCATTTTCCAGGAGCTCTCGGACCATTGCCAGTAGCTTTTCTTTGATCGGTGCAGCCGGGCCCTCTGCATCCGCTCCTTCCAGCAGATCCGCGTCCGTTGGCGGCTCAAGCATATTAAGATCGAGCTTCCCGTTGACCGATATCGGAAGCGCGTGCAATCGCGCGAAGACAGCTGGGATCATGTAGTCCGGCAAGCTGCCCAGCAAATGCTGTTGTAATTCGTGAACCGTAGGGAGGCGCACATTCTCCTTAGGGAGAACGTACGCTACAAGTTGATTCTCTCCACCTTCCGAAATCCTAACGATCACCGAGGCAAATTCAATACTCGGATGGAGTGAGAGAATACTGTCGATCTCATCCAGCTCCACGCGTTGCCCGCGGATCTTTGTCTGCCTGTCAAGGCGCCCGCGAAATTCGATCTCGCCGTCCGCCCGCCGGGTGCCGCGATCACCTGTGCGATACATGCGTGCGCCTAGCGCTTCTGAGAAAGGATCAGGCAGAAAGCTTCTCGCGGTAAAATCAGGCAGGTTGCGATACCCGCGCCCGACACAGGCGCCGCCCACAAAAATCTCGCCCACCGCGCCGTCAGGAACGGGCTCACCCAGTTCGTTCAGCAGATATACGGTGGCGCCGGCAATCGGGTGACCGATCGGTGGCACGCCCTCGGACCCGGGTTTGAGCAGTGCCCAGGTGGAAACCACCGTGCATTCCGTGGGTCCGTATTGATTGACAACTTCGAAGGGCAGCCCCGCGGTTGGCCCTTGGCGCAACTCATCTCCACCCGTGACGAGGAGACGTAGTGCAGTTGTTGTAGGCCATGCCATCTTCAGTAAGCGCGCTCCCAGGACTGTTGGAACGACACCTATGGTTATGCGCTCGCCGACCATCCACTGTTGGATCAACTCAGGCGATGAGCGCACCGCATCCTCTGCGAGACACAACGTCGCGCCGGCGCAAAGATGCGCCCAAATTTCCAAAACAGACGCGTCGAATCCAAGACCTATAAGATGACTCGCGCGATCTTGCCTCGTCACGCGGAATGTATCTCGGTACCATCCGACGAGGTGAGCCAGATTGGCATGCGCAATTTCCACTCCTTTGGGGACTCCGGTCGACCCCGAAGTGTAGATCACATAGGCGAGGCTATCCGCCCGTAGAGGCACGCGAGGCACTTCAGTGGCGGAAGCAATGGCCACGGCATCTCGGTAGGGATCCACGCCGCGGGCTTCGACTTGCAAGCGATCGAGAAGCGCCGCTCGCGCCACCAGAACAGTCGCGCCCGAGTCTCGCACCGCGATGCGCAATCGCGCGTCCGGCCAAGCCGGGTCTAACGGCACGTACGCGGCGCCGGCCCGCATTATGCCGAGCGCGGCGATGATCCAGTCGAACGACCGCTCCATGCAGATGGCCACGGCGCCGCCCGACGCGATGCCCAGCTGCGCCAAATGTCCAGCGAACCGGTCCGCGCCGCGATCGAGCTCCTCGTAGCTCAGTTGCCGATCGCCATGGCGCAGCGCAATCGCATCCGGATAGTTCTCCCGTAGCTCCGCGATCTGGTCCACCACAGAACGAAAATTCGCCGTCAATGCGCTCATAGGAGCGGCCTCCACTTCGTAGACTCATAAAAGCGGGGACCAGAGGACTCCTGGCGTTCCAGGCCTCCGTCGTTGCTCTCCACGCGCGCTTGCCCCCAGTGGCGGGCAAGCACACTTTCCAAATATGTTCGTGGAGGATTAGTTTCGGGCGTCATGGCCCTTCTTTTGATGGTTGCGGGTAAAAGGTGCCATTCGACTTCCACATTTGTAATAAACAGGATAATTCAATTCTCAAGAGGCGAAAGTTCAAAAGAATTTACCCTCCGCATATTCAGTAGAGTCGTCAACGAGAACATTTTGCTGGTCGCGCTCCAGCGGCAACGAGGCCTTGCCGGGGGGATTACAATACCGCCCGCACAAAAGCCTGGGGTATCAAACTCTGGGGGAGCTTGCTGCGCGAAAAGAACTGCAGAAAACGTGCCTCCGTAACGATGGGCTCATTCCTCGCGTGGCTGAGTAGATTGGGAAGCAACCCCGATCGTTAACTCATGACTGGACCAAAAACGAAGGGCTCGTCAGAATCTCAGGAAGCGGTTCGTGGGTGCGTTGAAGGGCCTTGCTTTCTCAATAGATAGACCCGACTTGCGGCTATTTCTACGATCCACGGCGTAGCACGCGAATAGACCGTTTGGCCCAATAAACGGTCGATTGCCAGTCGAGATCACCCCGGCGCAACCTGCGCCACGCTGTGATGAAAATACCTCCGCGCAGCATCCACCGACGCTTCCTCATTTGATTAGCGGTCCCCCCCCGTTCCAACCATTTGAAGACCCTCTTTTCCCTCCTTAGCTTGGGCGAAGCGCCAAACACCATGATGTATGCGAACCGCGGCGCATCCGAAATATTTGGACCCGCATAATGAAGTATACCAGGATCGTGAATCGTGCATCCACCTGTAGGAAGAGGACATGCTATCGCGACGGAAGAATCGAAGGGCTGAACGCACTGCAAAGCTTGAGAGGTCGAATCGTCATTCACGGAACGGTGTTCAAGAACGGGGCGTTTGTGCGAGCCAGGAATGAAATTCATACAGCCATTTTCCACGCACACATCTTGCAAAGCCAGCCAAATCGTCACCTCTTTATAATCAAAGCGCGGGTCGCGATATGCACCGTCTTGATGCCAGGGCGTTGCTTTACCTATTGAAGGCTTCTTCAATATTGAGAGATCCAGAAAGAACCGGGCTTCGTCGCCTAGGATCTGACGGGCAACAGCCAAGGCGTTTCGAAAATACTTAGTCTTAAGTAACCGAGGGGCATAGTAAGCCGGATTCAGAATCTGTGGAGAATTCTCTTCGGTCAACTGTCCTTTGCCAGCTATAAGATCACCGTAAGCCCCTTCATTCTCTCCCGCTCTTTCCCTGAAGAGCCTCTCAAGCGTGGTTCTTATCTCTTGGACCTCCTCTACATCTGCTAAAGCATCAAGAGTGAGATATCCATGATCAGTGAAGAATTGGATCTGGCTAGTCGTCAGTTGCAACATATTCGCAGAGTTAGGCAGCCATAGATTTTTCAATTGCTGTAGATCTCTTTGTTAGGTCTAGATCAATCTGGGAACCAACCCTCAATCCTTTACAACGAGGCGCTAGCGGCTTGTGCTATTGCGGCGACACGACTAGCGGGGTGATCGTGCGTTGCCTGGCGTCCCATGCTGTAGTACGCAAGACCTGCGGCCTCAACTTCTTCGGCTATGAGTAAATTTCGTCCATCGATGACTATGGGCAATCGCAGGGTTTTCCGAACCTCCTGCAGATCCATCGTCTTAAATTCCTGCCATTCCGTGAGTATCAGCAAGGCGTCTGATCCCTGGCAGGCTTCGAAGGCGCTCTTAACAAAACTGACGTTAAGCAATCCTGATAATTGGGAGGCTGCGCGCGCCATGGCCGCAGGATCGAAGGCCACGATGAAAGCGCCTTCTTCGGCAAGACGCTTGACTAT
>Ga0302326_10011673_pt1 | contig 18878 bp, 19 predicted proteins | sample Palsa_T0_3_FD_202264 | JGI IMG/M metagenome (GOLD analysis project Ga0302326, IMG submission 202264) | Peat permafrost microbial communities from Stordalen Mire near Abisko, Sweden - Palsa_T0_3 | ecosystem: Environmental > Terrestrial > Soil > Palsa > Peat permafrost | place: Sweden: Abisko...
CAAGCAGCGTCGCGCCGAAGAGGTTCTTGCACGCTCCTTCGATGGTGCCCTGAAGAACCCGCGCTCACCGAAGGTCATCTCGATCGAGCCGGCCGGCACCACGACCGTGTACGATATCACTGAGCCTGCGACGCGCTCCGTGATCGTCGAGGGCATGATCGCGCACAACTGCAATCTCGCGTCGCTCAACCTCGTCCAGTTCATGGATGGCGCCGGCCATTTCGATCCGCGGCGATTCGCGGAGGCTTGCCGCATTTGGGCCTTCACGCTCGAGATCAGCGTGCTGATGGCCCAATTCCCAAGCAAGACCGTAGCGCAGAAGTCGTACGACTTCCGGACCTTAGGGCTGGGCTATGCCAACATGGGCACGCTGCTCATGCGCATGGGCCTGCCGTACGACTCGGAAGAAGGCTTCGGTTGGTGCGCCGCGATCTCGTCGCTCATGACCGGCGCAGCATATAAGACGTCGGCGGAGATGGCCCGCGAGCTGGGCCCATTCCCGAGATACGATCGGAACGCCGATTCCATGGGGCGCGTACTGCGCAACCATCGCCGCGCAGCATATGCGACGCAAAACGACGAATACGAAGAGCTGACCGTCAAGCCGACGACGCACGCGCCGACGCTGTTTACACAGGAAACGTGGGCGCTCGCGCGGTCGATCTGGGACAATGCTCTTGCGATCGGTGAAGTCGCGGGTTATCGCAACGCGCAAGTCACGTGCATCGCACCTACGGGTACTATCGGGCTTGTAATGGACTGCGATACAACCGGCATCGAACCTGACTTTGCGTTGGTCAAGTTCAAGAAGCTCGCCGGCGGCGGGTATTTCAAGATCGTCAACCAGTCGGTCGAGCCGGCACTGCGGCGGCTCGGCTACAACAACGAACAGATCGCGGCGATCGAGATCTTCGCCAAGGGCACGAACACGCTCGAGGGCACGCCGCACATCAACAAGGCGACGCTCAAGGCAAAGGGATTCGACGACGCGACCATCGCGAAGGTCGAGTCGCAGCTGCTGGGCGCGTTCGAGATCGGTTTCGTGTTCAACCAGCATGTACTGGGTGTAGAGTTCTGCCGTGAGAAGCTCGGCATGACCGACGCTCAGCTCGCGGACTGGAACTACTCGATCCTCCGCGACGCGCTGGGTTTCACGCAGTCGCAGATCGAGGAGGCCTCGGACGTGATCTGCGGGCGGATGACGCTCGAGGGTGCGCCGTTCCTCAAGGAAGAGCACCTGCCGGTCTTCGACTGTGCGACGCCGTGTGGCAAGCACGGATCACGGTTCATCCGGCCGCTCGCACACGTCGACATGATGGCCGCGGCGCAGCCATTCATTTCCGGGGCCATTAGCAAGACGATCAACCTTCCGCAAACGGCGACGATCGCCGACGTCAAGGAAGCATATCGCTATTCTTGGGAGCGGATGGTCAAGGCGGTTGCGCTCTATCGCGACGGCTCGAAGCTGTCGCAGCCGCTCGCGGCGAGCTATGACGTCGGCGATTCCGACGATCTCGAGCAGCCGCAGGCGGCCTACGAGGGGCCGGTTCGGGTGGCTGAACGGCTCGTGTATCGGTACATCGCCAAGCGCCGGCGGATGCCGGACCGCCGCGGCGGCTACACGCAAAAGGCGATCGTGGGCGGGCACAAAGTCTACCTGCGCACCGGCGAATACGACGACAAGTCCCTCGGCGAGATATTCATCGACATGCACAAGGAAGGCGCGGCCTTCCGCAGCCTGATGAACAACTTTGCCATCGCTGTCTCGCTCGGACTCCAGCACGGGGTTCCGCTCGAGGAGTACGTCGACGCGTTCACGTTCACGCGCTTCGAGCCCAACGGTCCTGTCGTCGGACACGCCAACATCAAGATGGCGACCTCGATCCTCGACTACATCTTCCGCGAGCTCGCGGTGAGCTATCTCGGCCGCTACGATCTCGCCCAAGTTCAGCCGTCGCAAGCGCTCGACGCGATGGGCCCCGAGCCCGAGTACATCGGCGAAGAGGACAGCGGCGAGGTCCACTATGCCCCCATCGCGATCGCACCGAAGGCATCCTCACCGGCCGCGACGGCCGTGGTCACCCGCGTCCCCGAACCAGTGGGAGCCGTTGCATCGGCGCCGAGCGCCGGCGTAGTGAAGGGTCAAGTCGTCGCCGCCAAAGCCCGCGAGGCGATCGCAAAGGGCTACAGCGGCGACGCGTGCACCCAATGCGGCCAGTTCACCCTCGTCCGAAACGGAACGTGTCTCAAGTGCGACAGTTGCGGCACGACGAGCGGATGCTCGTAGAAAGTGCGGCCCATTCGTCACGTTGGCCTGAATCGCATAGCTGGTGCCCAACTTGCCGTCGATCACCACCGTCACGCGAGCCCATATCTGTAGCTCCCTGGCTGGAAAACTTCCCCTGCATCCGGAGATTGCCCGGTCGGCTTTAATACCATCTCCCAAGTGGAACGGGAAATGCTAGCTACCGCTCGCTCGGATGTGCCGCCGAGAGCGTAAGGAAATGACATTGCCGCTCTTCGGAGAGGCCCGGCGGTACTTGCCGATTTGATCGGTGCCCAACGGTATCTAACGCGAGATGACCGACGCCAATCATTGGATCCAACAAACGCGCTGATCGTCTCGATAGCGCCGACGCCTCGGCCTTGGCACTTTGCAAACCCCCTGGCGAGCCCTATACTGACGAAAAAGGCTGCTATAACTCTACCAGCCGGACTTGACGCGGAGGTCGGGTGCGAAAGCAAATCGCCGTTACGCGCAGAGCGACTACATGGTTTTTCGTCATCGTCGCGTTTGCATCGCTGAGTGTCGCGTACTTTGGCTTCGACAGACCCCAATGGCTACCGAAATCGACTAGCGTATTCGCATGGTTCGCACTCGAAGTCGCGACCCTCGCAATTGTCACCGCAACTTTTGTCTTCATCGCCGCCGATGCATCCGTCAAGCAACCTCATCGACCGATGATGGATCGGGCCGATCTTGCCGCCCTCATCGTCCTCAGTACCCTTGCATACGCATACGCAATCTACCAAATCTTCAAAGGCGATAAAGGCAATGTCCGACTCAGCTATGCTCTTTTTTCGAGCCTATTGCTCTTCCTATGGTTTCGGAACACTCGACTCTTATTTCAGTTCCGCATAGCGATGCTTGCGCGGCGCATCAGAAACGTCACTAAGTCGCCCGAGACGGTATTCGACTTCGGCCGTTCGATGGCATCGGAAATCAGTCGCCTTTCTTTCTCCGCCATCCTACTCGTCTTTCCACTTCTCACGTGGCTTCCCACACTTCTGCCGGGCCGGGCATTCCTCGCTCCCCAGAATCTCGGCTTCGGCTTTGCAATTGTTACGATTTCCATCGTAGTCCTCACGCCGCTGTATATTCACACGGTGCTGGCACAGGCGATCACGAAAAGCTTCGCCACATTTGACACTGAGTTCGCGAAAGACTTGCGAGGAACGTTGAACGCCCCGATCACAAAGGAAACCGCCGAACGCCTTAAGGCCAACGTAGAACTTCGCAATTCTGTGGCGTCGTCTCTAAATGTCTCCGCAAATGACGTCATCACCAGCCTGGCGCAGAATCTCGCGATAATTGCAGCGCTGATTGCAATCTGGTATGGCAAGCGTCCGTAGACCGCGAGCACGCGAGTAGTGAGAGTGCTTTCACCCGTAACCGGCATCGTGTGCGCCCGCGGCCGACAGCACCCTCCAGAATCATCGGCGTTCATAAGAATTTTCATTTCGCCGCTCGCTGATCATACGGTCCGCTCGCCCATATCCGCCCGGGTTCTCGCGGTGTCATCGAGACGCGGGCTTCGCATGCCTGCATTCCTTCCACACGCGATTAAGTGTAACTCACAAACTACGATACTCTTAGGTGGTTCCGAGCGACGTCAGCTGTCCGTGCGAATAGTTGTGGGGCTTCTAACGAAGCGCATTGAAGCGTTCGCCAGAGCGCGCGACATCATCGATGCCCTTTCACCGCTCGCCTATATTTACTTGGGTTCACTGGTTGAGGTCAGCGGAGAAATCAGGTTCCTCCCCCATTTACGCTGCTGGCATCGCGTTAGTGCGGGCGACGTAATTGGGGAATGGTGATGTGCCTCCGGGCTCTACCCAACGCCCTGAGCGCGCTGCGACTAATAATTGCAATCTTAGCCGTCTATGCCTACACCGTCACCGTAAATGGACTTGTCATTGTCTTAGCGCTCTCCGTTGGGATTGTGACGGACGTTCTCGACGGTTTCATTGCGAGAGCGCAAAACGTCGAATCAGTCCTTGGCCATCGCCTCGACATTATCGCCGATGCGTGCTGCTTTGGGATCCTTCCGTGCGTTTACATCGTCGAACGCCAACAATCACGGTTCGCAGACGCGGTGTGCGTGCTCTTTGTCTTTTACGGGTTGGCGCGTATCGGGGCAGGCTGGCGGTGCGCGGGTATACCGCTCCCGCTTCTGGGCTGCCTTTTGTTCGCGACGTACTATATTGCACTGCTGCCCAGTGTCCGCATCTTCGTCGCGGCAGTATTGATAGCCGTCGCGTTTGCGTCAATTGCGATAGAAAGACGGCGCCGCACTTCGTGAGCCGTCCTTATTACGCGAGGCGCACACCAGGATCGGGCCGTGGCCAAGGCCGGGAATACGCGGCAATGCGGGAATTGCCAACCTTGCCAGCATTACCTGAGTCATTCGCACGCAACAATGAGGATTAAAGCTTAATCGGACAGCGGAACGGACAGAGTTCGCAAGATGTAGCGCGACTCGTTGCGGACTCTCTCTTTGTTCGTCCGGCCCACGCGCTACCGGTCCGGGAGCTGGGCGAGGAATTTGTCTAGCGTGATCGGGTAGTCGCGCACGCGTGCGCCGGTCGCGTTGTAGACCGCGTTTGCAATCGCGGCACCGACGCCGCAGAGGCCGAGCTCTCCTACGCCCTTTGCCTTCATTGGGGAAGAAATCGGGTCGACCTCGTCGAGGAAGATCACGTCTTGGTGCGGGATGTCAGCGTGCACCGGTACTTCGTAACCAGCGAGGTCGTGGTTTACGAAAAACCCACGCCGCTTATCGACCGCCAGCTCTTCCATCAGCGCCGCGCCGACGCCCATCGTCATCGCGCCGATGACCTGACTGCGGGCTGCCTTCGGATTGAGGATACGGCCTGCGGAGCACACCGCGAGCATGCGACGGACGCGAATCTCGCCCGTCGCGGCGTCGACGCCGACCTCGACGAAGTGTGCGGCGAAGGTCGACTGTTGATAGCGCTCGTCGAGGTCGCCGTATTCGATGCTGTCCTCGGCGGAGAGACCGGCCTCCCCCGCCACCGTACCGAGCGAAACCGTCCGGCCGCGCGCTAAGACGCTGCCGCCGGCAAATTCCGCCTCCTCCGCGTCGAAGCCGAGCTTCTGCGCGATCATCGCGCGGAGTTCCATGCAAGCGGCATAGACGCCCGAGGTCGAGTTGTTGGCGCCGAACTGCCCGCCGGAGCCTGCCGAGACCGGGGAATCGGAGTCGCCGAGCAGCACCACGACCCGGTCGAGATCCACACCCATCGTTTCCGCAGCGGTCTGCGCGATGATCGTGTAGCTCCCGGTACCGATATCCGTCATGTCGGTCGTCACCGTGACGACGCCGTCCTCGTCGATGCCGACTCGCGCTCCCGATTTGATCAACAGATTATTGCGCAGGCCGGCCGCAACGCCCATACCGACGAGCCATCGCCCATCTCGCACCTGTCCCGGCTTCGGGTTTCGTGAGCTCCAACCGAACTTCTCCGCTCCGAGGCGTAGGCAGCCGTTGAGGTCCCGGTACGAGAAGCGGCGCTCGGGTTTGGCAGGGTCGACCTGCGTGTCGTTGATGATGCGAAATGCGACCGGGTCGAGACCGAGCTTCTCGGCCATCTCGTCCATCGCGATTTCGAGCGTCAAGTGGCCCGTCGCGTCACCCGGAGCGCGCATCGCGTTTGCCTCGGGCAGATCGAGCGTTGCAAGCCGCATCGCCGTCAGACGGTTCGCGCCCGCGTAGAGCAGCCGCGTCTGCGCTATGGCCGCCTCGGGAGGCCCGTCGGGAACGTTACCCGACACGGTCTCGTGCGCGATTGCCGTGATCTTGCCGTCCGCCTCGGCCCCGATACGAACGCGCTGGATGGTTGCCGCTCGATGCGTCGTGTTGTTCGCGATGAAGGGACGGGTCAGCGCGACTTTCACGGGACGTCCGACGGCCTTGGCGGCAAGCGCCGCGAGCGGAGCGTCGGTCCGCACGAACAATTTCGCACCGAATCCACCGCCGATGTAGGGCGACTCGAGACGCACCTTGTCATCGGAAATGCCGAGGACCTTGGCGATGTCTTCCTTGCCCCAGTTGATCATCTGGTTCGACGTCCACAGCGTCAGATGGTCGCCGTCCCACGCCGCGATCGTCGCATGCGGCTCCATCATGGCGTGGCTCTGGTCCGCCGTCGTGTAGCGCTCGTCCAGCGTCACCGGCGCCGCGGCGAACGCGCTCTCGAAGTCGCCGACGCGCTGCAGCGCCTCTTCGTCGTCGCCGTCGTCGTCCGCGAGCTTTGCGTCAGCGGCGCCGGCCGCGAGATCGAACCGCCCGTCACTCGGAATATAGTCGACCCCAATCAGGGACGCCGCAGCGCGTGCCTGCTCGAACGTCTCGGCCACGACGATCGCGATCGCCTGATGATAGTGCTCGATCTCCGCTCCGCCAAACAGATACGCATAGTTCATGCGGCCACGGCCGAGCCTCGGCATATCGAGCGTGGTGACAATCGCGAGGATGCCCGGCGATGCCTTGGCCTCGGCGAGATCCATCGAAGCGATCCGGCCCTTCGGAATGGCCGACCCTACGATGAACCCGTACGCCTGATTTGCGACAACGTCGTGCCGTTCGTAGGCATAAGGGGCCGTGCCGGTGGTCTTGAACTTGCCGTCGACGCGATCGGTGGGCTTTCCGACGACCTTCAATTGGTCGATGGGATTGACCGTCGCCGGTGTATCGAATTTCATGCCGGCGCCTTCGCATCGGCCAAGACAGCAGCGAGCGTCCGCTCTACGAGTCGAAGTTTGAACGCGTTCTCACTGGTCGGTTTCGCGCCGTCGAGCAGCCGCGTCGCGACCGCCTTTGCGCCGCGGGGTAATTCTGTCTCGGCGGCTTCGATGCGCCAGGGCTTCGGTGCGATGCCGCCGACGGCGACACGGCCGGAGCCGTCGGGCTGAACGATCGCCGCGACCGAGACCAGCGCGAACGCGTACGACGCGCGATCGCGCACCTTCCGATAGACGTGCTTCCCGCCGACGGGCTTCGGCAGCTTCACCGAAGTGATCAGTTCACCCGGAGCCAACGCGGTTTCAATGTGCGGCGTGGCACCCGGCAGATGGTGGAAGTCGGCGATCGGAATGGCTCGGGTCGAGCCGTCGGGCTTGACCGTTTCCACCGTCGCGTCGAGCGCGCGCATGGCGATAGACATGTCGCTCGGATTCGTCGCGATGCAGGCGTCACTGACGCCGATAACGGCCAGCTGCCGGGTGACGCCGCCGATGGCGGCGCAGCCCGAGCCGGGCCGCCGCTTGTTGCACGGCTGATTGGTATCATAGAAGTACGGGCAACGCGTGCGCTGCACCAGGTTCCCCGCCGTCGTCGCTTTGTTGCGCAGTTGTCCGCTCGCACCGGCGACGACGGCCCGCGACAACACCCCATACTCGCGGCGCACGCGGCCGTTCGCGGCCAGGTTCGTGTTTGTGACCAACGCGCCGATCCGCAAGCCGCCGTCACTCGTATCCTCGATGCGGTCGAGATCGAGTTTGGTCAGGTCGATGATGTGCGCGGGCGTCTCGATCTGCAGCTTCATGAGATCGAGCAGGTTCGTGCCGCCGGCGATGAACTTGGCGTTCGGCACGTTAGCGGCGGTCGCGGCGGCCGCGGCGGGCGTCGTCGCACGTTCGAAGGTGAACGGCTTCATGCCGATTCCCCGGCGACTTCACGCATCGCCTCGAGAATGTTCGAATAGGCCCCGCAACGGCAAATGTTGCCGCTCATGCGCTCTCGCAGCTCGGCGTCGGACGCCTCGGCTCTCGCCGTGAGGTCGCCCGTGACGTGGCTCGGGACGTCCGCCTCGATCTCCCCCAGCACCGCCACAGCCGAACAGATCTGACCGGGCGTGCAGTATCCGCACTGAAAGCCGTCGTGCTTGATGAACGCCGCCTGCATGGGATGCAGGTCGTCGGGCGTGCCGAGCCCCTCGATCGTCGTGATTCCGTCGTCTTCGTGCATCACGGCGAGCGTGAGGCAGGAGTTGATGCGAATGCCGTTCACCAGCACCGTGCACGCGCCGCACTGGCCGTGGTCGCAGCCCTTCTTGGTACCGGTCAACTGCAAGTGTTCGCGCAGCGCGTCGAGCAGCGTCGTGCGCGTGTCGAGCACGAGCTCGCATCGCTTGCCGTTTACCTCGAACGACACCGGCGCCATGCTGACCGCACCGGGAGGGTTGGCTACGTCTGTATTCATCATCGTGCGTTAGCCGGCCGAACTGCCGCGGCCGCAGCGGCCGAAGCTGCGAACATTGGAAAGCCGCGTCGAGTCATCGTGTCCTCGCCGGTAGGCAAACGGCGGGCGGGCGCTCGTCTTCGCTTCATTCCCTAAGCGCCATGAGAATAACCACCCCGAGAGCGCCTTGCACGCGGTGACCGTTTTCGCAAAGCGCTGCAATTTCTTGCCGCATCGGGGGTCGGGCTCGGGCTTTCGGCGCGGCTCCGCGCTCAATTTCGGCGGCGCATGGGCCACGCAATTCCAGCCCCAAATGCTTCCCCGCTTCGACGATAGCCGCGGCGAGCGAGTCGCCGCCCCCGTGGCCGGCGTCGCCAAGAACCAGCAGCTCGCTGGTGGTGCAGCGACGGGATATGCGCCAGGCGGTTTCAAGCGGGCTGCTGACATCGTAGCGGCCGTGTATGAGGATTCCGGGGATGCCGCTGAGCCGTGAGGCGTTTCGAATCAGCAGTTCGTCTTCGAGGAATGCAGCATGCCTCCAGTAGTGCGTAACCTGCCGAGCAAACCCCAGCCGAAAGTCCGGGTCGAGAAAGCGTGGGTTCGGCGCATGGCCGGGAGTCAAGGAGACATGAGTATCTTCCCATCGGCACCATTCCGACGCTGCACGGTCCCGCACGACAGGATCGGGATCGAACAGCTGCGCCGCGTAGGCGTCCACCAGCGGTACCTCGCGCAGCTCAGCAGGGACGGCCGCGGCAAATCGCTCCCACTCCTGCGGAAAGATGCGGCCGACGTCGTAGGTCAACCACTGCACTTCGCGACGTGACGTCGTCGTCACGAGGGCAAGGATCAGCGCGTCGACGTGAGCTGGATACGTCTGCGCATATGCGAGGCCGAGCGTGGTTCCCCAGGAAAGCCCCAAGATGGTCCACTTCCCGATGCCCCGGTGCTGGCGCAGCAGCTCGATGTCCGCGATGAGATGACCGGTGGTATTGCAGCTGAGGTCGGCATCGGGTGCGCCGGCGAGGGGCCGACTCCGGCCACATCCGCGTTGATCGAACAACACGATGCGGTATTTCTCGGGATCGAAGAAGCGTCGTTGGCTTGCCGAACACCCTGAACCCGGGCCGCCGTGAAGGACGAGCGCAGGTCTGCCACTCGGGTTGCCACAGCACTCCCAATAGACCCGATGCCCGTCGCCTACGTCGAGCATACCGCTCTCGTAGGGTTCGATAGCCGGAAATCTCGGATCCATTCACGTCTCCAAGGCGCGCTCGATCGACCGGCGGCCAGTGCCGGCCGATACTACGGAATTACGGCGCGTTCAAACGCGCGGCCCCTCGGCCCGGCGCGGTTTCCTCCTCCAGTGGAAGCGTCGAACGCGCCGTTACAATAACGCGACGCCGGACAGATCGCGGCAGTAGTCGAGGAGGCGGTCCTGAAGCTCGGGGTCGCGGGCCGAAGGATGCACCTTGGCGGGCCGCAGGTGATAGAAATACTCGCCGGTCACTTGCGCTTCCGGGTCGTCGCTCACCGCCAGCCAAGCCTGCGTCAGCGGACCTTGGTCGAGATCGTCCGGTGCGCCCGGACCGCCCATCCGCGTCGGCACCCAGCCCGGTGTGACCGCATTAGAAAGCACGTCCGGCCAGCGGCGCGCAACACCGAAGGCGAGAAGCACGTCGTGGAGTTTCGTGTCCGAATAGGCTTGGCTGCCGTTCCAACGGCGCGCGGACCACTCCGGGTCATTCAGGCTCGGGTCACCGCCGGTGTGCATCCCGGAACTCAGATAGACCAGCCGGTCGGGCTTGTGCATGAGCGCAGTGAGCACGTACGGTGCGAGCACGTTGACAGCCCACAGCTGCGAGAGCCCGTCGGCCGTCTCGACGCGGTGTGTTTCGCGGTAACCGATCCCCACGTTGTGAATCACCGCGTCGAATCGTCCCAGTCCGTTTGCTTGATCCGCGACGTCGCGTATCGCCGCGAGCGTCGAAACATCGCCAACCAACACCGCCTCCGCTTGCGGTAACGCGGCCCGCGCGGCCTGGGCGCGCGCCTCGTTCCTGGCATGGAGCACAACCTCGTGCCTCTGCTCGGCCAGCACCCGGCCAGTCATCAATCCAAGCCCATCCGACGACCCGGTGATCAAGATTCTTGCCATGTCCCTCTGTTGTTTCAACGGCGGGCACCTAGCCTGTTCTCCCATCGGAAAACCCGCTCCGCTTAGCGTCTCGCTTCCTGGCCTGCGTCAAGGCTCGCAGTCAACCGCCGAAGCTCGCTCGCTGTTCTCGACGACCGCTTGCCCGTCATATCGTAACCGTCGGGACGAAGCTCGCTGCGGGCTCCGTTCGGTTGCGACCACCGTCTTTGGCTTCGTAAAGGGCGGCGTCGGCAGCTTTGACCAGCGCAGACGAAGGGGTCGAGCCGTTCGGCGACATCTGCCCGACCCCGATGCTCACGGTGACGACCCCGCTCGGCGTACCGACATGCGCAATGTTCAGCGCGACGACGGAGCGACGGATGATTTCAGCCACTTTGTACGCGCCCGGAAAGTCGGTCTCAGGAAGAAAGACCGCGAACTCCTCGCCACCATAGCGCGCGGCGAGGTCAGCGGGGCGGCCCAGTGCGCTCGCGATGCATCCGGCGATGCTCTTGAGAACGTTGTCGCCCGCTTGGTGTCCGTAGTGATCGTTATAATCCTTGAACTTGTCCGCATCGATCATGAGAAAGGACAATGGCGTGCCGGTCCGCGCCGCGCGCCGCCATTCGCGAGCCAAGACCGCGTCGAATTGGTGTCGGTTCCCAAGCCCCGTGAGACCGTCGACCAAGACCAGTCGCTCCAATTGGGCCTCGGCGGCCTCGCGCTTGCTGATTTGTCTCGCCAGGTACCCGCCGAGGACAACCATGATGGAGATCGAGGCGACGAGTTCAATCAGGCGAACCATCGTCTCTGTTCGCCAGTCGGCGAGGGACTCGTCTTTGCCGACTCCCACCACGATGAGCAGCGGGTACCGGCTGACCCGATGAAACGCGAAGAGCCGCGCCACACCGTCGACCACCGAGTGGTACTCATAGTTCCCCGCCACCAGCCGCCGCTGATTCCCTTGAAAAGAGGGCGCTGTGGCGAGGCTCTTCCCGATATTCGAGCGCTTGAACGGCTTACGCATCAGGATCGTACCGTCGGCGAGTGCCAGCGTGATGATGCCTGAGCGTCCGATATCGACGTGCTCGTAGAGGTCGAGAAAATAGTTGGCGGGGATGCTGGCCATGGCAACGCCGGCAAAACTGCCGTCCGCGTGATCCAAGCGACGCGTCACCGTGATGATCCACGTACCGTCGGTTCGGCTCCGTAACGCGGGCCCGATGTGCGTATCCCGGCTCGGGTGCGTACGATGAAAGATGAAATACGGACGGTCGCGGACGTTTGCTTGCATCCATCCCGGCAGGCCATCGACCACGCCGTTGCCGTTCGCATCGAAGATGAAAATGTTGTGCAGGACGGGCAGCTGCCGAAGATCCTCGCGCATCACCCGCCGTATCCGGGGCAGCGCTTGCGGCTGCGTCCCATCGGATTCAGCACGTTCGACCATATCGTCGAGCACGGCGTCGACGGTCTGAAAGCTATCGGTCGTCTGCTGCGAGAGCGACTGCGCGAGATTAATCGTTTGCAGTGATGAAACGTGCAGGTCCGCGATCCGGGCGGTCCAGATCTCCTGCGCGGTCAGGAGAATCGCCAGCAGACAGAGGACGACCACCGAGGCCAGCACGCCGTGGCGGAGCGAAACGTGCTTGAAACCCTGGCGTAAGAGCCCTCTAGGTGTGCTGGGGGAGAGCATGTAACCGTCTCTTTGCCGTCAACGAACGCGTGCGACGATCGGGATAGAGCGTCACCCGGGCGACGTCAGTGACCCAGTATCCGACGGCAAAGTAACCAAAAGGTGTCGTCCACCTCCTCGACTTGGAATCGACCTACTGCGCACCTCAGCAGGAGGACGTTCTACTTCTTCACTTTGTTGAGGATCGCGATGCGCACGGCGCGACTCGATGCTGGGCACGGGGAAGCCCTCCTGGCAAGTGAGCGGCACTCTATCGAAAGGCCTCATCTCGTCCCTTGCACAACCAGCCCCTGACATGAGTCCGGCCGACGTTTGGCAACGGATTCTCGCGGCGCCGGCCGATGCCGGCCTCGAGGCGGAATACGTTGCAGCGCTCACTGCAGCGGGCGATTCGCGGGCCGAGGTCTTTGCGCTCGCCGCCGACTACGAGCGTCTCCGTTCCGGAAGCTACCTCGACGCCGCGGCAGAGCTCAAGCCGCGGCTCGACAGCCGGCTGGCGGAGTGGCGTGCGTACTTCGCGCCGCACACCGACGCTTGGAACGGTACGATCCAATTCGTCATGGGGTGGCCGATCGAGCTCGCGATCACGGCGACCGACTTCGCGCGCTGCGCCGCGGACATCGTCGTGACGCTACCGATCCGGCACCTCGATCTGGCGGCGATCAACGAACAACCGGCAGTCTTCGATGTGCCTCAGTTCGATCAGATCGCTTCGCTCAACGGCAGCAAACAGGTCTGGTCGGCGGCTGCGCTCGGCGCGTTGGCGAATTCCGCGCACCTCGGTTCCCTGCGCTGGTTGGACCTCTCCGCCTGTAGTATCTCGGAGGCGCAGGTCGAGGTCTTGGCCGCCTCGGCTGCTCTGAAGAACGTCGCGATGCTCGATCTCACCGACAATCCCGCGCCCGACCCGGTCGATGCATCGGCGGGATACGGCGTGGACTGGCAGTCGAATCGCATCATTCCCGACTCGATCTTCCTTCCCGCGTTCGGCGTCGAGCTCGAGGCCAAGTACGGAAAGATTGCGTGGCTCCACGGTTTGTGGAACTATCTCGAGGACTACCCGCCGAGCCGCTACAGCTTCTGAGCCGTTACATCGGCGGGACGAGTCAGTTCTTGGCGAGCTCCGCTTCGATCGTCTCGATCAGCGCCGGGTCGTCGGGCACGACGTCCGGTGCGAAGCGCGCGACGACGTCACCGTTGCGGCCCACGACGAACTTCTCGAAGTTCCACAGGATCTCGTCGGGCCGGCGTTCGCTGAAGTACCCCTTCGAGATGAGCCGCTCCTCGAGTTGGGTGCCGGGTTTCTGGCGCGCCTGCGGCTGCGCGGCGATCAGCTCGTCGTAGAGCGGATGACGGCCCTCGCCCTTGACGACGATCTTCTCGAACATCGGGAACGTCACCGAGAATTGCGTCTCGCAGAACTGCGCGATCTCGTCGTTCGTGCCGGGCTCTTGCGAGCCGAACTGGTTGGCCGGGAAACCGAGCACTGCAAAACCTTGGTCGCTGTAGCGCTCGTACAGGCTTTGCAGTCCCGAGTACTGCGGCGTCAGCCCGCACTGCGACGCGACGTTCACGACCAGGAGCACGTTTCCGGCGAAGTCAGACAGGCGCGTCTCGGAACCGTCGATCCGCTGCAGCGGGATCTCTTGCAATGTATCGCTCATGCCGCGCTCCTTCAGCCGCCGGCGAGCGCGTCCTCCAGCTTGTCGAGACTCTGGCTCCAGCCTTGCTCCATTCCGCCCAGCGCTCCGGCCGACTCCGGCGTCGACCGCAGGACGAACGCTTGTATCGTCACTTCGGTCTTGCCGCCGCGGTCGGCAAACGTCATGACTTGGCGGACCGCGAACGACACGTTGCCGTCGTGGTCGACCGACCCCGTCCACACGATCCGCTCGAGCTCGATCACCTCGTCGAAGACTGCTGCCATCGGATACTGCGTGCCGTCGGGCGCTTGCATCGTCACGCGGAGCGCGCCGCCGGGACGTGCATCGACCTCGCAGACCGGGTTGGTGAATCCTTTGGGCCCGAACCACTGCGCGAGTCGCTGCGGCTCGGTCCAGGCCTGCCACACGAGCCGGCGCGGCGCGTCGAACACGCGCACGATCGTCATGTCGGGTCGCGCGGAATTAGCGCTTTCGATCACGTTTCTTCTCCTTGGCTTGCGCTGCGATCAGGTAGTCGTCGAGGCGGTCGAAGCTCTCGTCCCAGAACCGCTGGTAGCCTTGGACCCACTCGGCAACCTCGCGCATCGGCCCCGCATCGAGCCTGCACGGCCGCCACTGTGCCGAGCGGCCACGCGCGATCAAGCCTGCGCGCTCCAGCACCTTGAGGTGCTTGGAAACGGCCGGCAGGGTCATCCGGAATGGCTTGGCCAGCTCGGTCACCGACGTCTCGCCCGCGCTCAAGCGCGCGAGGATCGCCCGCCGGGTCGGGTCGGCCAGGGCCGCCAGCGTACTGCTGAGGCGATCGGGGGCGGTGCTGGAAACCATGTCGTTAATTAACCTAACGGTATAATACAGCGCCGTCGAACGCGCGTCAAGACGGGCAGCCGCGGAACAGCTACCCCGCGCCGCGCCACCCTACGTCGCTAAGGCGATTCCGAAACGAGCGAGAGCGTCGTCGGGTCGAGGTCGTAATTGCCCGGGCCGACCGTATCGTTTGGAAAAGCGCAGATCACGCTGTTGTCCGGACCCCAGATGACGACGAGGTTATCCGCTCCGCAGGGCGTCTGCTGCAGCCCGTAGTTCTGCAAGAGCTGCGCGCCCGGGCTGTCGGGCTCGACCTGATACGACGGATAGTACACTTGACTCTGAGGATCGACGATGTAGCCGTAGAGCGCCGCGACCGCCAACGCTCCGAGCGCGAACGGACCCCAGAAACCACCGCCCCAATACGTCGGCGCCGGTTCCCACGCGAGCCCGCGGTTCCATTGCCAATTGCCGCTCCAATGGCGCGGGTTCTGGACGACGGCACCGTGTGCGCGACCCTGGTACGGTCCCCGTGCGCTCGTGTTGGTGAACGGCGCGCGCCGAAAGTTCGGCGCCGGTCGCACGGCGTTGTTGGTGACCGGCGGCCGCTGCTGCGTGACCGGCGGCCGTTGCTGTGTAACCGGAGGGCGCTGCTGCGTGACCGCAGGTCGCGGCTGGGCGACGGGCGCCGGACGAGCGTTGATGTCGTGGTTGAAGTTGAATCCTTGCGTCGGCGGAGGCGAGGGCCGAGCCGGCGGCGGCGCCGCGGGCCGCGGCGGGGCCGGCGCGGCCTGACGCGGTGGTGGTGCGGCCTGACGCGGCGGCGGGGCCGGCCGGTTGGGCGGCGCGGCGAACGCGTCCGACGACAGCGCGGCGATCAGCGAGATCGCGAGCACGGCGGGCATGGTCCGGGTCATTGCGGCGCCTCGTCCAACGCGCCGCGGACCGATACGTACGTTCCGTGCGCCGTTCGGAAAGCGACCAGCACGTTCCGCGGTGCCAGCTGCTGCCCCGAATGCGGCAACACTTGCGCTGCATCCGACAAGTTCAGGTACACCGTTCCGTGGTCGATCGCGATGTCGTGGGTGCGTCCGTGCTGGTGGAGCGTCACCGCATCGGTGAGACAGCGTTGCAGCTCGCCGGCGAACGAACATGCGCCGTTGACCACCTGCAGCCGGCCGCGGTGATCCGCGCTCGTAATCCAGAGCGTCTTTCCGACCAGTCGCAAGTGCGAATCACGGTAGACTTGAACCGTACCGTCGCTCTGCTGAATGCGGGTGACGCCTTCCGCGTCTGCGCGCAGACCGGCTGCGCCGAAGGCGACGCTCAGGCCGAGCGCGCCGAGTCCGAGACGAAGAATGCTGGTTCGCACGGTGCGCGCTTCGCTGCCCACCGGAACGCCCCTCGCCGGGAGCCAGGTGATCCCCGGCGAGGGCCTAGCGGTTTAGCCGGCAAGCTCGAGCTTGCCGAGCTCGTCGAGGATCATGTTCCAACCCTCGGCATGGCGATCGCGAGATTCGACGCTCGCCAGCTGTGCGTGCGTCAAGACGAGCTCGGTCTCGCCGCCGCGGTCGTTGAATTCCAGCGTGAGCAGCGACTCGTGCTCGTCGGCGGGATCGTCCTCGACCCAGCGCCACGTCATGGACACGCGTTCCGGAGCTACCACTTCGCGATAGACGCCCGTCGCAATGAGACGCTCGCCGTCGGGCCTCACCATCGTGATGCTGTATGCACCACCCGGCCGGACGTCCATCGTGATGTCGGTGGCCTTGGTGTCGCCCGGCCCGAAAAAGGTCGCGGCGATTCCGGGGGTCGTCCAGGCGTCGAACACGCGCTGCCGCGCGACCGGGTACGTGCGGCGAAGGGTCAGCGCCGGCGCGGCGGATGTCGTTGGGGTCATCTCTTCTTCTTTCGTTCAGACGAATCGGCGAGGGTTTCGCCGAGGCGATCGAGCACGGCGTTCCAGTAGCGGCTCTGCTTGTCGATCCAGGTTGCGGCAGACGTCATCGCGCGTGGCTCGAGCGTGCAGTGATGCACGCGGCCGTCGACTCGCCGCTTGAGCAGACCCGAGTCCTCGAGCACGCGCACGTGCTTCGAGATCCCCGGTTGCGAGATGGCGAACCCGGCTGCGATCTCGCCGACGGTCAGCGGACCGCGCGACAGCCGCTCGACGATTCGCCGCCGAGTCGGATCGGACAGCGCCGAGAAGACCGCATCGAGCTGAGTCGTACTGTTAACCATAGCGTTATATAACTGTACGGTTAATAGTTCGCGCTGTCAAGCCCCAGGGCGATCCAGCGGCGCTCAGCCGTTCGGGTAGGTTGCGATCTCGATCAGGCTGCCGTCCGGATCCCGGCAGTACACCGAGGTCATCGGGCCGAGCGCGCCTCGTTTGCGAACGGGGCCTTCGGCGATCTCGACGCCGCAGGCGCGCAAGTGCGCGATCACCTCGTCGGGCGAGCTCGTCGTGATGAAGCACAGGTCGTCGCTGCCGCGTGCCGGCTGCGCGCCGGTCGGCCAGCGGGCAGGGTCCGTGTCGACCGGCCGCAAGTTGATCTTCTGCCGGCCGAAGGTCAGTGCCGTGCGCGACGGCTGATCCGGCGCGGGCGCGAAATCGCTGCGCTGCATTCCTAGCACGCGCTCGTACCAGCGCGCCGAAGCCTCGACGTCGGCGACGTTGAGGACGACGTGGTCGAAGCGTTCGACTCTCACGGCCGGTCAGTGCCGCGCCAGCCAGCCGGTGATGTCGGCCAGCTCGGGCACGCTGATCTCGTGGGCGATCGGATACGTGCGCGCTTCGAGCCGCGCGCCGCTGCGGTCGGCCAGATACGTTGCGGTACGATCGGCCAGATCGCGCGGGATCACCGTGTCGAACGAACCATGCGCATAGAACACGTCGACGTCGGTCAATCGCCCCTTGGTGATCGAGAGATCGGTGTCGAAGGGAAGCACGCCGCTGAGCAAGATCGCTCCCGAGTAGCGCATTGGTTGGTCGAACAGCAGCGCGCTCGCCATCGCCATGCCCGCGCTGAAGCCCATGAGATACACGCGCTGCGGGTCGGCGCGACCGGCCGACAGCGAGTCGAGCCAACGCTGCAGCCAGGTGAGCGACGCGCGCAGGCTCTCTGGAACGGCACGTCCGACCGCGCGGCTCTCGCTCCAGGTGTAGCCGCCCTCGGGCAAGGCGATCGGCGCGCGCACGCTGGCGATGGCATACGCCGGGTCGAACGCGGGGGCGAGCTCGAACAGATCGTGCTCGTCGGCGCCGCGGCCGTGCAGCATCACGATCAGCGGCGGGCGACCCTCCTCGGCTTGGGCCGATTTGCGCCAGCGTACGACGGGCGGGGTCGGGATGGCGATCATCGGCCCCTCGCTTCGCCGCCGGTGAGCTCGTTCAGCTTGCGCACCGTGTTCCAGTTGCGGCCCGTCCCGCGCGTGCCCAGCTTGCGCTCGATCAGCGCCGCGGTGAGCTTCGACGTTCCGACGCCGGCCGGATAATAGGCGTACAGGTGGCTCCCCGCCGCTTCGATCCGTTCGGGGCCGGCGATCGTCCGCCGTAGCGCGTCGACGTTCTCCGCCGGCGGAGCCGACTTGAGGAACACGACCAACAGGTGGCCGGGATCGGCGGCGGCTTCGCGCGGGAACGGATTGCCGGCGATGACATCCGCCAGCTGCGGGCCGCCGCGCACGAGCACCGGCGACGCGAGCCGCAGCCGCGCGAGCAGCTCGCGCTCGATCAGCGTCTCGAGCGCGCCAGCGGCGCGCGGCGACGAGAACACGGCGTTTCCGCTCTGCAGCACGGTCTGCACGTCACGCAGTCCAAGCCGCTCGAGCAGCGCGCGCAGATCGGCCATCGAGAGCGTGCCGTACGCCGGGAGGTTGACCGCCCGAAAGAGCGCGGCATAGCGCGGCATCCGCTCAGAACGATCTCGGCATGCCGAGAACGTGCTGCCCGATGTACGACAGGATGAGGTTGTTGGCGACCGGCGCGGTGATGTACAGCCGCGTCTCGCGGAACTTGCGCTCGATGTCGTACTCTTCGGCGAAGCCGTAGCCGCCGTGCGCGTCCATCGCCGCATTGGCGGCTTGCCATG
>Ga0302326_10011674_pt1 | contig 18878 bp, 20 predicted proteins | sample Palsa_T0_3_FD_202264 | JGI IMG/M metagenome (GOLD analysis project Ga0302326, IMG submission 202264) | Peat permafrost microbial communities from Stordalen Mire near Abisko, Sweden - Palsa_T0_3 | ecosystem: Environmental > Terrestrial > Soil > Palsa > Peat permafrost | place: Sweden: Abisko...
CCCGTGAACGGCAAATGATTTTGAAGCTGGTGGACGCCCTGCAGCTCGCCGACGATATCTATTGGCGGCAAGCGGACCCCGCGGGCCTAAAACTCTATCTCTCGCTGGCTGACAGCAAGGCTCCGGCGGACATCAGCTTACGCCGCTATCTGTGGATCAATGGCAGCCGGTTCGACTTGATCAACGAAAATCAGCCGTTCGTAGGAACCGAGCCGGCCCAGCCGGGGCGGGGGTTCTATCCTCCAGGCATGACCCAGCAGCGCATTGAAGATTTTGTGGCCAAGCATCCGGAACACAGCAAGGACATCTACAATTCGCTGACCGTCATTCGCGAGACCAAAAGCGGGGATCTGGAAGCCGTTCCGTACCACGTGGCCTACAAGGAATTTCTGGACCCGATGGCGCAGGACCTGGTGGATGCCGCGGTGTACAGCGACGACCCTGCGTTTTCGACATTTCTGCGACTGCGCTCGAAAGCGCTGCTGACCGACGATTACTACGCCAGCGACATCGCCTGGCTGGATTTGAAGAATCCGAAATTCGACCTGATCCTGGCCCCTTACGAAACTTATATGGATGAATTGCTGGGTGTGAAGGCGAGCTATGGGGGCTCGCTGCTGATTCGCAACGAGGAGCAGAGCCAGAAACTGGAAACGTTTCAGAAGTACGTGCCGGAGCTGCAGGAGTCGTTACCGCTGCCGGTGGAGGATTTGCCGTCCAAGCGCGGAAAGCAATCACCGATGGAAGTGATGGACGCGCCGTTCCGGTCGGGCGACCTGGGGCATGGATACCAGGCGGTGGCCGATAATTTGCCGAACGATCCGCGGATTCACGAACAGAAAGGATCGAAGAAGATCTTTTTCAAGAATTTTATGGATGCGCGCGTGGAGTTCGTCATTCTGCCGGTGGCGCAGGTGATGATGCTGCCGGAGCAGGCAGCGTTGGTGAGCGGCGACGGCTACCTGGCGCCCACGCTGATGCATGAAATTTCGCACGGCCTGGGGCCGGTGTACGCCCGCACCGCTGCGGGACGCAAAGAAGTTCGCGAGGCGATCGGGCCGGTGTACAGCGCGCTGGAAGAATCGAAGGCGGACGTGGTGGGCATGCTGTGCTTGAAGTGGCTGGTGGATCACCACGCGCTGCCCAAGGAAAACTTGAACGGGTACTATGCGTCGTACGTCGCGGGGAACCTGCGCTCGGTTCGCTTCGGCGTGGGGGAGGCGCACAGCCGCGGTGAGATGATGGAGTTCAATTTCCTGTCGGAGCGTGGGGCGATTGCTTTCGATCCGCGATCGCAGCGGTATGCGGTGCAATTCGCAAAAATGCCGGCGGCGATCGCGGAACTGGCGAAAAAACTTTTGGAAATCGAGGCTACCGGCGACCGGCAGGCCGCGGAGCAATGGTTCGATCGTTACGGCGCGATGTCCGCGGAGCTGAAAGCCGCATTGAAAAAAACCGACTCAATTCCGGTGGACATCGATCCGGTTTTCGCCTTTCCGAACGGCGTGAAGTAACTGGTTAGAGGATGGTGGCGATTTCGGCGTCGATCGAGACGTGGGTTTGCGGGAAGCCGTTGACGTCGTAGCGGTCGCCGGAATCGTTGCGCAGGTGGAAGAAGCGGCTGATGTGATAATCCTCATCGAACACCGCCAGTACCCCTTCGGTTTCCTTCTTGGGCAGGCCAAAGACTGATAGCGGCACCACCTTTCCGTATTCGCCGGCCTGCGCGAGATATTTCTGTACCGCTTCCTGCAACGTCATAATTCCTCCCCACCTTCCGGCGAGAACGATTCCTTCAGGTGATGATGCCGGTGATGGTAGCAGAGCATCCGGCTTTTTCTTCTGCCGTTGCGGTTTAGCCATGAACACACCTCTTTGGTTCGGGACGTGGGCATATTGCGGCTAGAACCATAGATACGCTCCGGAGGCGCCGTAGGGCAAATTGATATAGAAGATGTTGGCTTCGGCGATTCGTTCAAGCATGGCGCGCATTTGCTGTGCAGCGTGGTTGGGGCAAAGAGCTTCGCCTGTTGCGGCCTGGATTTTTTCGGTTTCTTCCAGGGATACGATTTCTTCGCGGGTAAACCATAGCCATGCGGCGGATGCGGAGCAGCGATGGCATCTGGCGGGAAGTTTATCAAGGCGCTGCTCGATGACCGCGGCCAGCTCAGGGGTCACGCCAGCCGCGTCGTTGTCCTCCGCGCCGACGTAGAAATATTGGCTGAAGTTTGCCGGGTCGGGTTCGAAGGCGACTACTTTGCCCTCGTGGGTGGCAATTTCATTACTCAGGACGTGCAGCAGGCAATCGCGGCACAGCGAGGCCTCCGGACGGGCGGGATCGCGGCGCTTGGCGGCTTTGCCGCGAACGTAGAGGACGTCGGGCTGGAGCGCGGCCATCCATTTCGGATCGCCCTGCAGATGCTCGCACTCCGGCGGGAATCCCCGAAGGCGCCAATACCAACCGCGGCTGTGTGGGAGAAAATGAATGCCCGGGTAGGTGGTCTCGACCTGTATGCGCGGCACGGTGTGATGTTAGCAGAAGTGGGGGCCAGCAGGGAGCAGGTGCGGCGGACCCGCGGCACAACGGAGCAGCCGTGCCACAACGGCAGAGGCCGGCTACAATGGCGGCGGAAGAATAGCGTAGCGAAGTGGGGTATGATTGTGGGGATTGAGGTGAGTTGATTTTTTGTCTCGGTTATTTTTTTTGGGACTGATTCTCGAAAATTCATTGGGGAGGAAGCACTATGGCAATCGCAGTGGGATCCGCGGCGCCGGACTTTACGTTGAAGGATCAAAACCAGAAGGAAGTGAAGCTGAGCGATTTCAAGGGCAAGAAAAATGTGGTGATCGTATTTTACCCATTGGATTGGAGCCCGGTGTGTACCAACGAGCACGCCTCGCTGGTCGATACGTTCAAACAGTTCGAGCAGCTGGATGCGCAAGTCCTGGGGCTTTCGGTCGATAGCACGTGGTCGCATAAAGCATTTGCGGAAAAAATGGGCATCCAGTATCCGTTGCTGGCGGATTTTCAGCCGCGCGGTGCGGTGGCGGACAAGTTCGGCGCGTACCTGGCGGACAAGGGCATCACCGGGCGTTCGATCACAATCGTCGACCGCAACGGAAACGTGGCGTGGATGAAGCAGTACGATATTCCGCAAGTGCCGGACATCAAGGAAGTTTCCGAAGCGTTGTCGAAAGTGAAGTAAGCGAAGGAACCGGAGCCGTTCAGCGGCTACGGTTGGAATCGGGATTCTGAGGAAGCGTTCGGAGGTAGAGCACTACCTCCCAGCGCTCTTCATCGCTGAGCTTGTTTCGAAACGACGGCATCGGCCGGCGCCCTTTGGTAATTTTCCAGAAAAGTTCTCCCTCGGTTTCATTGCGGAGACGGGGATCGGTGAGGTCGGCGGGCGCCGGCGAATACATCTGGGCTTCCGTTCCCTTCCCGTCTCCGTTTTCACCATGACAATTCGCGCACCGCGTTTTGAAGAGCGCTTCCCCTCCCGCTACCGTGCTGTCGTTGGCCTGAACCGGATTTTTCTGTAGGCGAGCCTCGGGCGGCGGTGCCCAATCACCTTGGTCCTGCCGCAACAACATGATGGTGGCGCCGAGGGCGAGCGCGATCAAAAAAAGGAAGACAAATTTAATCGCGGAATTATTTCTGCGCGGGAGGGCCGGGCTCGAGGGCACTGGGGTCATGAGCGGGAGATCAGGAAATCCCGCGGAAGATGGCGACCAGCAGCCAGGCATTCATGGCTAGGATAACCCCGGTCGCCACGTAAGCCATCCCGTTGGTAATTGGACGATTCGCGTGAACGCCCATAAGACCCTTTCGGCGGGTGAGAATCAGCAGCGGCACCAACGCGAAGGGCAGGCAGAAGCTGAGCACCGCTTGGCTAAGAATCAAAGTTTTGAGCGCGTCGAACCCGTAGGCGATGACGGCGATCGCGGGAATCATGGTTAGCAGCCGGCGCAGAAAAATGCTCATGCGAACTTGCAGGAAGCCCTGAAGAATTACCTGCCCAGCCATGGTACCAACGCTCGCGGAAGAGAGTCCCGAACACAGCAGCGCGACGCCGAAGGCAGTGCTGGCGAGCTTACCGAGCAGCGGCGACAGCGACTGGTAGGCGGCCTGAATCGAGTAGACCTCCATGCCGCGTCCGAAGAAAACGGCGGCGGCCATCACCACCATCGCCGAATTGATCAGCCACGCGCCGTTCATGGCCAGCAGAACGTCGAACAATTCCATTTTTCGGTGGTGATGGCCGTCGCGATCTTCCGGGGTACGGCGCGGCAGAACCAAGGCGGAATGTAAATAGATCACGTGCGGCATCACCGTAGCGCCGAGCATCGAGACCGCCAGGTATATCGACGACGAATGAATTTCCGGAACCAGGGTGTGAAACGCGATGGGCCGCCACGCGGGCTTGCTGACGAACATCTCCAGAGCGTACGCGATGCCGATCAGCGCGACGAACAACATGATCACTCGCTCCAGCCAGCGGAAGCCGAGGTGTTCGATAAGCAGGATGCCCATCACCACCACGCCGGTGAGAATCGCCGCGGGAAACATGGGTATGCCGAAGAGCAAATAAAAACCGAGAGCCGCTCCAAGGAATTCTGCCAGATCGGTGGCCATGGCGCCAATCTCCGCGGCGACCCATAACAGCAGCGTGGTGGAGCGCGAGAACTCTTCGCGGCAATTTTCAGGGAGCGTTTTCCCCGTGGCGATTCCCAACTTGGCGGCCAGATACTGTACCAGAATGGCCATGGCGTTGGACCACAGCAGCACCCAGAGCAACTGGTAGCCGAAGCGCGCGCCGCCTTCGAGATTGGTGGCGAAATTTCCGGGATCCATGTAGGCGACGGAAGCTACGAACGCGGGTCCCAGGAAAAACCATGCCTCGCGCGGCACGCGCGGGGGCGCGACGGTTGGATCGAGTGCGGCGGCGCCTGCGTCAGTGGGCAGGGAGACAGAACCGGCGAACTCAGAGGCGGATGGCACAGGCATAGTTAACTATGATGAACTCCAGATATAAACTACACTTAACTTCGAAAAGCGTCAATATGGTTTATGGGCAGGCGGTTTGTTATAGTAATCGGTGGAACCAACGGGAGGCTCCATGACCGAACCAGTCAAGCCGCACCAGCAGCAGAACCAGCCAAACCAGCAGAATCAGCAAGTGCAGATCAAAGCGGATGAAAAGGAACTTTTGGGACAGTACGCGAACCTCGCGGTGATCCACCACAACGGCGAGGAATTTACGCTGAACTTTATCTACGTCTTTCCCACCGTGGCCCAGGGGAAACTCGTCGGCAGCATGATCCTCAGCCCCGGACACGCCAAGCGGCTATCCCGCGCGCTGCAGGAAAATATTGCCCGGTATGAAGCGCAGTTCGGAACCATTCCTGAGGGTTCGGGACCTACACCCGAGCCGACCGTGGGATTCATTCAATAGTTGCCGGCGATTTCTGGCGGGGAGGCTTTTTGCGCTTGGAGTCTTTACGGCCGCGAGTGGCGGCGCTGCCAGGAGTGACGGAGGCAGGCCCACAAGCCCTTGGCGGCACGCACTACGAAGAGTGACCCAGGATCCAGTTTCCTTGCATTTCTAAAAACTCAATTCCCACCACAAAGCCGGCGCCGCGGACCAACTCGCAGTACGCCACGCGCGCGACCGAGCGGAACGAACCGGTGAGAGTGGCGATAGTAATCTGGTCGCCGATCTTCCATCGACGCGTGCTCATCACCCGCGCACCACGTTCGCTGACGTTTTCAGTGAAGGTGGTTTCCACTCCGGGCTGTGCGACGTGCCCGGCGATGTGAACTCCCACTTCCATGGGGACGCGCTTTTCGCGGCGTGGATGTTCGTGCACTTCGCCGGTCGAGGACTTCTTTCGAAAGAACATGGTGACTCCCTCCGCGAAGCTTACAGGCATGCGGCCACGTTCTCGATGCGGAATCTGGGTGTTTGGTGTCGTTTCATACCATAGAGCGCACGGTCGGCGGCTCCGAGAAGCTTTTCGACGGTCTCCCCATCGCGGGGATAGACGGCGACGCCCACGCTGACGGTGATCTGCGGCTCCTGCCCATCGTTGGCTAGCCGTTCGCAAATTCGCGCCGCCACGCGCAGCGCGGGATCCTCGGTGGCCTCGGTCAGCAGCACTGCGAATTCATCGCCGCCGTAGCGGGCTGCGGTGTCCATCGAACGGCACTGGCTGCGCAAAACATCACCAAGGCGCTTGATCGCGCGGCTGCCCACCAGATGCCCGTAACGATCGTTGATCGCTTTGAGTCCGTCCAGATCGAGCAGCAGCAGAGCGAACTCGCGCCCGGTGCGCCGGGAACGCTGTAGCTCGCTTTCAATCACCTCGATCAAGCGGCGGTGATTGGCCAGGCCGGTGAGAGGATCGCTGATGGCCAGATGGCTCACCTGGTCGAAGAGCTTGGCGTTATCGAGCAAAGTGCCGCCGAGCACGACCGCGTAGCTGGAAACCATCAGGACGTGCGCGAAAATGAAAGGGGCGTCCAGCAGGCGCTCGGACTGGGACATGGCCAGGTGGCAGGCCACATTCATACCCGCAGCGAACACCAGGGCTTTATCGAGAGAGGTGGAAGTATTGCGCAGCCGCTGCTGGTAGCCAATGGTGGCGGCGAGATACAGCATCGCGGGAAGCAAATCCCATATCCGCGGAAAGAAGGCGTGGCGGTAGATGCCCAGAGTCACCGGCAGAGCGAAATAAAATGCGCTGACCAGATACGCAGCGGCGCCAACGATAAGCGTGGCGATTCCGATTTCCCGAGTGGATTCGCGCGACGAGTCGCTTCGGCGCTCCACGATCAGCGCCACAATCAGCAGAACCGCCAGCAGCGTACGCCCGGACATCCAGGCGACGGAAACGTACTGCAGCGGCGAGATCGACAGTCCGATGTCGCGGTAGACCGAGACACTGGCTCCCGCTTCGATGAGCCCGGATAACAGAAATCCAAACGCGAGGATCAGCGAAAGACGGTCGTGGCTTCCCTTGAAGCGAACCATCGCGTTGGCGGCGAAGGTGAAGCCGAGCAAGCCGCCGGCCATCTGGAGATAGTTGTCGAGGTAGGGGTCAGCGATGTAAGGCGATCGGCGCAACGCCCAGACGAGCGCCACGAAGGCCGCGAAAATGATCGCACCTGCGATCCATAGCCGCAGCGTCTGGAAGAAGCCCTCGGTTCGAACTCGTACGCGCACTACTCCCCCCGGGGACGCCTAAGTCCCCAAGGTTAACAGCAACCGCATGGCCCAAACTGAAACACAAATCGAGGCCGCTATTTAAATGAAATGATTCAGGTTATTTTGTTTCCCAAATTGGAACAGTACTATCGTGGCGCAGCGGAACATCACGATGGGTGAAAATGTAACCGACTAGGTAACCGGATGGCCAATGGGCGCCGCTCAACTCGAAGGGGGCAAATCGCGCTAGATCTTGGGTTTGGGAGGTGGCAGGTCGCGGGCTGGGGTCTCGCTCTGGAAGTTGGCCTCCCGGTGCTTGCCGTCGCAGAAGGGCTTGTTTTCGGAGTGGCCGCAGCGGCACAGGCCTAGCACGGTGCGGCCCGCCAGCCCGAATTTATTTCCCTGCTGATCGCAGACTTCGAAATCACCTTCGATGCGGAGCGGTCCATTCGTGCCCACCGTGATCTTGGTTGCCATTCGGAATCCTCGCCTTCAGATTTTTAGTCTACGGCCTTCACCCGGCCACGCAGCCAGCCTTAATTAGTACTTCGGCATTGATGGATCCACTTCATCCGCCCAAGCCAGAATCCCGCCCTTCAGATTCAAAATCTTGCGGAACCCGGCCTTGCGCAAAAATTCCGCGGCTTCGGCGGAACGCTTGCCGCTACGGCAATGAGCGACAATTTCTTTGGAGCTATCGAGCTCGCTCACTCGCTTGGGCAGGTCGCCCAAGGGGATCAGGTGGCCGCCGATATTGCAAATTTGAAATTCGTGCGGCTCGCGAACATCGAGAACATAAAGATCGTCACCGCGATCGAGACGGGCCTTTAGCTCCCGCGGCGTGATGTCGGGAACCGAGGTCGGTTGCGCCGGGGCCTCTTCGCCGCGAATGCCGCAGAACTCGGCGTAGTCGATAAGCTTGGTGACGGTGGGATGCGTGCCGCAGACCGGGCAATCGGGATTCTTCCGCAGCTTCAGCTCGCGGAACTTCATGCCCAGCGCGTCGAAGAGCAGCAGACGGCCAATCAGCGGATCGCCAACGCCCAGGATCAGCTTGATCGCTTCCATGGCCTGAATGCAGCCGACGATCCCGGGCAGGACACCGAGCACGCCCCCTTCGGCGCAAGACGGAACCAGGCCCGGAGGAGGAGGCTCAGGATATACGCAGCGGTAGCACGGGCCGCCGGGAGCGCCAAAGACGCTCACCTGACCTTCAAAACGAAAAATGGAACCGTAAACGTTGGGCTTGCCCAACAGCACCGACGCGTCGTTCACCAGATAGCGCGTGGGGAAATTGTCGGTGCCGTCGACGATCACATCGTAATCACGGAGAAGTTCGAGCGCGTTATCGCTGGTCAGGTGGGTGTCATAGGTTTCAATGTGGATATCCGGATTGAGCGATCTCAGGCGTTCGGTGGCGGCGACGCTCTTGGGCCGTCCGACATCGGAAGTGCCGAACATGATCTGTCGTTGAAGGTTGGTGAAGTCCACCGTATCGAAATCGACCAGGCCTAGGCGGCCAACGCCAGCCGCGGCCAGATAGAGGCCAAGCGGCGCGCCCAGGCCTCCGGTGCCAACGAGCAGTACCTTGGCGGCCTTGAGCTTGAGCTGACCTTCCATGCCGACTTCGGGCATGATCAGGTGGCGGCTGTAGCGTAGGATCTCTTCGTTGGAAAGCGATACAGGCGCGGGTATTTGCGGCGCCGACCCGGTTTTCGTAGCCATTGCGGGTTCCCTTTCGGCGATCAACGACCGCCGGCGATGGACGGCACGATGCTGATGGTATCGCCGTCGCTTACTTCGGTTTGGTCTTTCTTCAAAAAGCGAATGTCTTCGTCGTTCAGATAGACGTTCACGAAGCTGCGCAACCGCCCCTCATCATTATATAGATGTTTGCGCAGCTCGCTGAATTGGGAGGTGAGCACGGTGATGGCGTCGCCGACGGTGGCCGCCTTCACCTCCACGGTGTCGAGTTTATTGGTGTAAGCGCGCAACGGCGTGGGGATCAGGATCTTGATGGGCATGAATCGATTCCTCTCATCCGATGATTTCGATTGGCTCGGCGTCGTAGTGCGACCGGTCGTCCACCAGGCGCCAGGAATTCATGGCCCTGGGTTCAGCCTTTTCAATGCTGGCGATGATGTAGCTGTACCACGGCCAGGCATGCTCACGATCGAACTCGCTCGGCCGTGCCGGAGCGTCGGGATGTGAATGATACCAGCCGACCAGGTCACATCCCAACTCCCGGGCTTTTTTCTCGGCCAGGCGCACATCGTCCGCGGTAATTTCGAAACGGTTACGCGGCGAATCGTCGCGGCGGTTGGCCAGCGGCACCAGCCCCACCACTTCGCGGGAGGCGCCGGCGTCACGGCCTAGGATCGCGCCGCAACATTCGTGCGGATACGTTTCCACGCCGTGGGCGCGAATGGCGGCCGCGAATTTGTCGTTGAGCCTTAGCATGTGCACCGTCAGGATTCTTCCCAGAAGCGTTCGCTGAGGTATTTGTCGCCGGAATCGGGGAAGATCGTCACGATCACGGCGGGAGCATTTTGCGGGAGCCTGCGGGCAATTTCCAGGCATCCCCATAGCGCGGCTCCGGAACTGACGCCCACGAGCAAGCCCTCTTCGCGAGCCATGCGCCGCACCATTTTGTAGGCGTTTTCCGTTTGGACCGAAAAGTCTTCGTCCGCCAGACGCGGATCGTAAATCGACGGCACGATCGACGTGGCCATGTGCTTCATGCCTTCCAACCCGTGGAAGGATGAGTCCGGCTGCAGGCTGACGGCGCGAATCGCGGGATCGAATTCCTTCAAGCGGTTGGCGGTGCCGACGAAGGTTCCGCTGGTTCCGAGTCCGGCAACGAAATGGGTGATCCGACCCTTGGTTTGCTCCCAGATTTCCACAGCGGTGGTTTCCCGGTGCGCGCCCGGATTGGCCTGGTTCGAATACTGATCGGGATAGAAATACTTTTGCGGGTCCGCGGCGTAAATCTGGCGGACGCGGCGAATTGCGCCGTCCGAACCTTCCTCGCCGGGTGTCAAAATTAATTCCGCGCCGTACGCTCGCAGGATGCGCTTGCGCTCTTCCGAGGCGCTCGTCGGCAAGCATAGTTTCACCGGGTAACCGCGAGCGGCGCCAATCATCGCGTAGGCGATGCCGGTGTTGCCGCTGGTCGAATCGAGTAGGATCTTTCCGGGACCGAGCTTGCCTTGGCGTTCGCCTTCGCGAATCATCGACCATGCCGCACGGTCCTTCACCGAGCCGCCCGGGTTGAACCATTCGGCCTTGGCGTAGATCTCTATGGCTGGGAAATCTTTGCCGATGCGCGCCAGACGGAGAAGCGGTGTGTTACCGATTTGATCGACCAGACTATTTCCCTGGTGGCGGTGTTCCCACGCGCGAGTTTCGCCGGCGGCGGGGCCGGTTGCGGAGCGATCGTCGAGCAGCATTTCCTTGTGCGGTCCCATGGGTGGCGGGGAGGGCAGCATCATACCTATTCCCCGGTCAGATTAGATGCGCGAGAGGCAAATTGTACTCAATTTGGCCCCGGCGAGTTAGCGAAAAGGTGGGTATCTCCGCCGACCGAGGCAGCTGGTTTCTGGCTGCTCTATTGACTAACGGGGCGCGACTTCATATTCTGGATTTCCATGTGGTACATCAACCGTCACTTTGACTTAAAGCAGATCGATACCTTGCCCGCACTTGGGTTCAGCCTGCGCAGCACCGGCGGCGTGGTGCGGATCGAAAAGTACGGCTGTGGCGCAGAGCTGCGTCGCGCGCCGGACGAGACTTTCGTGATGACCGAACTGCCCACCATCATGTACCAGGGGCAGTTCACGCGCTTGTGGGACGCGGGCTATCAGAAATTCCTGATCACCCACGACGATACCAAAGTGCCCGCGCACATGGGGCATCTTTCGAACCTGCGAAAATTCAACGAGGAATTGCGGACCGGATTGGGCGTGCCCACCTACTACAACGAAGCACTGGGCTCCACGTGCCACTACAGCGTTTACGATCGCGTGAAAGGCCGGCCCGGAGCCGTGCCGGATGATACGGTGGGAGTTGTGGAGCAGCACCACGAGGATTAGAGCGGTCCGAGGGCCCGCGTTTTTCTCACACCAACGCCGGCGTTTTTAGCCTTCCGTCAACTTTCCCATGCCAGAACTCACGCAACGACTTCTCGCGACATTTGACGACCTGAAACGCGACTCGCTGGACCTGCATACGTTTTTCGAAGTCGTTGCCGGCGCCCCGCCGGAAGAGCGCACCGCCGTCCTGGATGCGGTGGGCGGGTTAGTGAGCGATGGATCGCTCGAACCGACTGGAGGCGATTATTACCGGCGCACGGAAGCAGGACGGTTGGCGCTGGCAGGGCCCTTAGACGTTACGCTCTACACGCGGCCGGGCTGCCATCTGTGCGAGGTGGCCAAGGCTGCGATGGCTCCGCTGCTCAGGGATTTCGGGGCGCGGCTGCACGAAGTGGATATCGACACCGATCGCCAACTGCGCGACATGTATAACAACGACGTGCCGGTGATTTTTCTGGGCTCGCGGAAAGTGGCCGAGCATTCCGTGGACGTCCTGCAATTCCAGCAGCAACTTGAGGATGCCCAACGCGCCGCACGAAGCGCGTAAATCGTTCGCGCGGCAGACTACGCCGCTAAGGTCGAATCACATATCCTGTTTGCAGCGGCCCCATCACTGGAAAAAATGCGCGTGCGCGGAACAACTCCGCAATCTGGCGGATGTGCCCCAAATCGTGAAATGCCCACTCATTCATCAGTTGCGCGACGGTGATGCCTCCGTGGATGGCGTGCACGCCGGTTCGCGATAAAGCGCTCGGGGACATGTAGCGCAGGAACGACAGGGTGCGGTCGCGCTCATGGCAGAAAACTTTCAGATGTTCCAGCGGCGCACCGCCGGAATATTTTCCCGCCGCGTACGCGGCGTCCTGATCGAAAGCAGCGATGGGCGGATTTTTTTCCTTGATCATTAGCTCAATTCGGTCGCGAAACGATTCGCCTTCCACGTGCACCAGATGGGCCAGAATTTCGCTGATCGACCATCGCTCCGCTGAGGGCTTCCAGCGCAATTGATCGGCGCTCGCCAGATGCACTAGCTTCTCGACGATGATGGGGGTCTGTTCTAGGACGCCCAGTCCTGGCAGGTTTCCATTCGGTGTCGCTGGGCTCATCGGGCCTCCGCCTTGATGCAAACATTGACCTAACGTCGATCGCGTGAATCTCAGGGCCGCCTTCACGCCATACATCCGGACATTTCCTATGCCCGTTATACCTTACACGGCCGAGGGTGTGAAGGGTATCGGGACATCTCCGATTAGCCGAACAAATCGTGAAACTCTGCGCCGCCTCGTTGCTCTAATACAACGTAAAGGTTGAAAGAAGCGTTCGGAAAGGGTAGAAAGGTAACCCCTGGAGGTCATTCCTTGGCTGCGACCAAGATAGCGGCTACCAGTGTCGATTTGCTTTTTGCGCGCTTGAAGTCTGCTCGCGCGCAGACCGACGCCATTTTCGATTTGATCGATTCCGAAGCGCTGTATTCGCGGCCGATCCCCGAACGGCACCGTTTGATTTTTTATCTGGGACATCTGGAAGCGTTCGATTGGAATCTGCTGGGACGTGGCGCGCTGGGTCTGGACCCGCGCCATGCCGAACTCGACAAATTGTTTTCATTCGGGATCGATCCAACCCACGGCGACCTGCCGACCGATCGGGCCGAGGATTGGCCCGCGGAAGCGCGGGTAAGAGAATACAACCAGGAACTTCGCGAGACGCTGGACGAGCAAATTACCAATCCGAAGAAGGCCAAGGCGCTGCCGACGTCGATCGCCAACGGCACATTGCTGCACGTCGCCGTGGAGCATCGCCTGATGCACGCCGAAACGTTGGCCTATCTCCTGCACCAACTGCCCTACGACAGCAAGCGCCACCAGGAAAAGCCATCGGCGGCGGGCGGCGTCTTCGTTCCACGAACCGTAGATATTCCGGCCGGTGTTGCGACGTTGGGTCAGCCACGCGGTGCCACGACGGCAGCGTTGCGCGAGGGCGAACGTCGATTTGAATTTGGATGGGACAACGAATTCGAGAGCATGTTGGTGGACGTGCCGGCATTCAAAATTGGCGCGTACCCGGTTACCAACGGCGAATTCCTGAAATTCGTCCGCGCCGGCGGATACGAAAATTCTTCACTTTGGGATTCGGAAAGCTGGGCGTGGAAGCAATCGCGCGGCATGGAGCATCCGTTGTATTGGGTCCGCGGAGATGGCGAATGGAAATATCGTGGAATGTTCGAGGAAGCTCCGCTGGCCTTGGATTGTCCGGTTTACGTGAGCCACGCGGAAGCCTCCGCGTTCGGTAAGTGGGCCGGCAAGTCGCTTCCCACCGAAGCGCAGTGGCATCGCGCAGCGTATGGAGTAGCGGACGGTTCCGCGGAGCGGCTTTACCCCTGGGGCGACAGCGCCCCGGAGCCGTCGCGAGGCAATTTCGACTCCTCCCACTGGGATCCGATGCCGGTGACCGCACATCCCACGGGCGCGAGCGCAATTGGAGTTCAAGATTTGCTGGGCAACGGCTGGGAGTGGACGGCGACGCCGTTCGGTCCTTTCCCGGGATTCGAGCCATTTCCTTTTTACCGCGGGTATTCCGCGGATTTTTTTGATGACCGGCATTGGGTGATGAAGGGCGGATCGGCGCGCACCGCTGCGTGCTTTCTTCGGCGTCCGTTCCGAAATTGGTTTCAGCCGAACTACCCATACATGTACGCAACGTTTCGTTGCGTCGAGGAATAATCTCAATGAGCACAGCGGCACGCATGGCTACCGAACGTATTTCGCCGACGCACCGTGCGGATTTCGCGCGGGAGGTGCGCGAGGGTCTGGACCGCGCGGGACAAAAAGAGCTTCCTTCGAAATATCTCTACGATGAAATCGGCTCGGCGCTTTTCGAAGTAATTTGCCTGCTGCCGGAATACGGACTGAGCCGTGCCGGGGAGCGGCTGATGCAGCAGCACTCCGAAGATCTCGTGGAGCTGTTGCCCCGTCCGGTGGTCGTGGCGGAACTAGGCAGCGGCACCGGCCGAAAAACGCGCTGGGTTCTGGAAGCGCTTTCGCAACGTCAAGACGTGGATTACTACCCCATCGATATCTCGCGTGCGGCGCTGCAGCACTGTGAGCTGGACCTGGGACAAATCGAGTCGGTGAGCATCGTCGGATTCGAGCGCGCGTATCTCGACGGCCTGGTGGAAGTGGCGGCGCGGCGGAAACCCGAAGATCATCTGATGGTCCTGTTTCTGGGAAGCACCATCGGGAATTTCGATCGGCCGGCGGGAGCGCAATTTTTGCGCCAGGTGCGGCAAGTCCTATTCACTGGTGATTCGCTGCTGCTGGCAACCGATTTGGAGAAGCCGATTCCTCAATTGATACAAGCGTATGACGATCCGACGGGGGTGACTTCGGCATTCAATAAGAACTTGCTGGCGCGAATCAACCGCGAACTAGGCGCAGACTTCGACCTCGACCACTTCAAACACCGCGTGCGCTTCGATGAAACCGAGCGCCGCGTGGAAATGCATCTGCGATCCACGCTAAACCAAACAGTGCGCATACCCGCGGCAGACCTGGTAGTCTCGTTCGCTGCCGGCGAATCGATCTGGACCGAGAGCTCGCACAAATATAATCGCGACGAGGTGGTGGCGATGGGTGAGCGCGCCGGCTTCTACTGCAAAGCGCAGTGGACCGATTCCAAGTGGCCGTTCGCACAGAGCCTGCTAATCGCAAAATAAGAGGTTTTCGCCAGGGGCAGCGCGGTACGTGTGGGATTTTTGGTTTTCGGTTCGACGATTTTATCTTTTCCGGGTGTCTCATCCCTGCCAGCCCGCCGCTTAGCATTTGGCGGGGTTTTGTGAAGGTGGGCGTTCCAACCTAGCACGTTCCCTATTTTAGACTCCAACTTTTCCCTAAGTGGTGAGCCGCGTAGAGTACGCCAAAAACTTAGCGCGGCGGTGTGCTATATTTTCCGTTCGCATACCAATGCCTGCCAAAAAAACCAAGACCAAACCGGTTCGCTCGCAGAAGAAATCGCCGCGCCGTGCGGCTGCTGCAAAGGCCGCCGCTTCCCTGCCCAAAGCGACCAGCATGGCCAATCTGGGCCCACCATCTAAGTTGCGCGGGAAGAATCCGGAGCGCGTCCGCCAAATTCTAGAGAAGCTGGACCAAGCGTATCCGAACGTTACCTGCGCGCTCGAGCACCGCAGCCCTTTCGAGTTACTGATCGCTACCATTCTGTCCGCGCAGTGCACCGACGTGCGCGTCAACATTGTCACCAAAACGCTGTTTGAGAAATACCGGTCGCCATCGGACTTTGCCCACGCCAACCCTGCGGAATTGGAGAATGAAATTCGTTCGACTGGATTTTTTCGGAACAAGACGAAATCGATCATCGGCGCCGCGCAGAAAATATTGAAGGACTTCGGCGGCGAGGTGCCCAGGACGATGGAGGAGTTGCTGACCGTCCCGGGCGCGGCGCGCAAGACGGCCAACGTTGTACTCGGCACGGCCTACAAAATCGCATCCGGAGTGGTGGTGGATACCCACGTCCAGCGCCTCTCGCAGCGACTGGACCTCACCGAACACCAGGACCCCAAGAAAATCGAGCAGGACCTGATTAAGATCATCCCCCAGGAGAGGTGGATTCTCTTTTCCCACCAATTGATCTGGCACGGCCGCCGGGTGTGCGTGGCGCGGAACCCGCGTTGCGGCGAGTGCAACCTCGAAAAACTATGTTACTCCGCGGACAAGACGGTCGGTTGGAAACTGCCTGCCCGCAAAGCAGCCGCAGGACGTTAGTTCTTGGCTAACGATCCGACGGTCCCAGGATTGTCACGCGAATTCCGAGACGGAATGCCAGCGGCAACGATGGGTATCCGAATTCTTCTTGGTAGTGGGCGCTTAGCAGATTGGTGATCGCGAAATAGCTTTCCAGGTGCCGGTTCCAGGTGTAGCGTCCGCTCCAATCCAAGGTTTGGTAGGACGCCTGCAAATTTCGATTCGGCAGCAGTAGCGAGTAACCCTCGTAGTCGTCACTCAAGAATGTGCTGCCGTCGCGGCGCCCGACGAAGTAACCGGAAAGCGCGGTACCGAAGCGCTTGCGGGTGTAGTCGACGATCACACTTCCCGAGTGTGGAGCGCGATCGAATGGACGCGCGCCCACCAGCGGGGCGTATGCACCGATCGGGATGGTGGGAAAGTCAGGATTGAAGGCGGGCGCGACCGCGCTACCGGTGAACGATTTGGTTACCACCGCATCGAGGTAGGTGTAAGCGGCCTGGATGTGCAAGCCGTGCCCGAGATTGGAATTGAATTCGAATTCGGCGCCCTTGGCTTTGAACGAATCGGAATTGATGGTGGCGCCGAACCCGCTTGCTGCTGCGACGCTGGCGGGCACTCCCAACTGCGGAAGGACTCCCGCGTCGACGTACTCGATCAGATCGTAAAAATTCTCCTGAAAAAGCGAGATGCCGAATCGCGCGCGGTCGCCCCATAGGCCCTGATCGATTCCGAAATCGAAGTTCCGGCTGCGTTCGGCCCCGATCGGCGCGATGCCGTACTGCTTTATCAATTCGGAGCCACCCGGAAGGGCCAAAAGCAGAGTGTAGAGTGACTCGCTCTGATCGGTGATGCTGGGCTCCTTAATTCCCTTCCCGAAATTAAATTTCAGCTTGGTTTCGTTGAACGCCGTGCCCGATTGGGGGCGCCGCAAATAATATGCCGCGGAAACGCGCGGAGTGGCGGCGAATCCGAAGACCGCGTTATGGTCGAAGCCAACGCCAGCGTTAGCGAACAAACGGTGGCCGAGGTTTCCATTGGCTTCGGAAAACGCGTTGTAGTTGTTGCGGTCGGTGGAGGTGATGAAACCGCCGGAATTCTCGATGCCGTTCTCGTATTCGTAGCGGAAGCCGCCGGTGACTGCAAGTTGCGGATGAATCTGATATTCCGACTGCGCGTAGAACGAGCGCCGCGTGGTTTCCGTATTGTAAGTCTCGGGATAGACGCCGGCGTAATCCAGAATGGCCTGGCCGGAAGCGCTGTAGCCGTTCGCGCCACGAATCGTCACCTGATCGCCAAGATAATTTGGCCCGGTATCATACGGCGTGCCCGCAAAAGGATCGAAAGGGGTGCCGCTCGGCGATGGATCGATGAAGGCGTAATTCAAAGTAGTGGAAGCAAATCGAAAGAGATTGTGCCAACGCGGCGTGGTCTGGTTCTGCAGGGTGAGTCCCCAATACAGATTGTGATTTCGCTGCGAGGATTTGTCCGCGATGCCGTAGAAATCGAGCGCGTTGGGATCTCCCAGGTCCACCGTGGTGTGGCGAACGGTGAAGCGGATGCTGGTGGCGTTATTCACCTTCCAGCCCGCGTTGCCCGCGTAGGTTGTGTCGTGGAAGGCGCTATTGGGTGTGCCGTTGCGGGTGTCAAAACCTGTGAACTCGGAAAAATAATCCAGCGAGCGGTACGCGCCGGCGATCGAACCATCGTTGCGGTAGGTGTTAAAATTTCCGCCGTCACCGGAATAGCGGATCTCCGGAATCTCCGAGGTTCCGTGGCGGCTGGTGATGTTGATCACGCTGCTGAGCGCATCGGTGCCGTAGATGACGCTGTTGGGGTCGCGCAGGATTTCCACCTGCTCCACGCCGCTCGATTCCAGATTCGCGAATTCCACGGCGCCGCCGATGTCGTTCACCGGAATGCCGTCGATCAGCACCTTGTTGAAATCGGAATTGCCGCCGCGAACGAACAGCGCGGTGGTGCTTCCGGGCGGCCCGGATTGGACAAACTGCACTCCGGGAAGAGCGCGCAGACCCTGATCGATTTTCACCGCGGCAAGATCATCGAGCTGATCTCGATCGACCACGTCTACCGAGGCGCCGACCTGCGAGGCGCGCGTTTCACTCCCGGTGGCAGAGACCACCACCCGCTGCGGCAGCGTTCCGATGGTCAGGGAAAGGTTCAGCGTCTTCACGACTCCCGCGCCGAGAGTAGCCACATCGCTATTCAAGACGCTGAACCGCGGCGCTTCCACGCGGACGCTGTAGCGGCCGGGATTGAGCGAAGAGAACTCGAACTGTCCTTGGGAGTCGGTTTGCGTAACGCTGCGCTCGGCGCCATCCAGGAACAACGTCACCTTGGCGTTGCCGATGGGCTGGGACAGAGAATCCGAAACCGATCCGCGCAATGTTGCCAGCGTCGCCGGCCACGACACGCCCGCACACAGAAACCATGCCGCGCTCAGGTACAGTAGGAACCACTTGCGGCGAGTTCCGATCATTAAATATCTCTCCTTCGCCCCTGGAAAGAGCGAATTCCTGGATACACCGATGCGACGGGCTGATCGGGCAGCCTGCGTGACGTTTTGATTTCCGGGTCGAAGGGAAAAATGGACTACGTCCCTACCGACACAACGACGCTTCGATAATTAACCTGCCGGATGCGCGGCTCCACAGAATCGACGCCAATGCCCCTGAGGCACTGGTGCGAGTAGATGTGGGCTTGGTCGGTCTCCTGACTTGCGCTTCATCGGACCGGAGCCACCTTCCCAAGGCCGTATCGCCTCAGTGGCATCGTTCGCTCCGGCCCTCCACGCTTACAGTGGC
>Ga0302326_10011675_pt1 | contig 18876 bp, 13 predicted proteins | sample Palsa_T0_3_FD_202264 | JGI IMG/M metagenome (GOLD analysis project Ga0302326, IMG submission 202264) | Peat permafrost microbial communities from Stordalen Mire near Abisko, Sweden - Palsa_T0_3 | ecosystem: Environmental > Terrestrial > Soil > Palsa > Peat permafrost | place: Sweden: Abisko...
CTCCGTCACCGCCTTCGTCTTGATGAGCCCGCGAATCGTCGCCAGGGATTCCGCTACAGTCTTTATGCCCTGATCGCCCTGCTTGCGATTGCGCACCGAGACTTGGCCGTTCTCCTGTTCGCGAATCGCCCACCACCAGCATGAACGGAATCTTCTGTAGCTGCGCTTCGCGAATCTTGGAGTTCACCCTCTCATTTCGCTCGTCGAGAGTAGCGCGAATGCCCGCGGCATCAAGCTGCTTCTGCACTGAGCGCGCGTAGTCCGGCTGACGGTCGGTGGTCGGCAGTATGATCGCCTGCACAGCCGCCAAACGCGCTCGATGGCATCTTCCGCCGCCTGCAGCATTTCGTCGCCGCAGGCGTTTTAGAATTCGAAGGGGAAGGCGCCGGCTACTAGCGCGCGGTACATGAGGAGGCCGATGGCCGGTTCTTTCTTCATGGCGATTCTACCCCGGCAATATATACCGATTAAGATGTAGTACCAAGGGCCGCTGAAACGGGCGGGACATCGATCTTCGACTGGCGGGTATGTTAAGCGGAGGCTGCCATCTCAAGTCGAGCCAGCCAACCGCTAAAGTGCGGGCACTCTTGCCGAATACGACTCAGCCCAATCTCAAGCGCGGCGAGCGTGCCCAGGAGCGGCTTTTCGTATCCCGGCACAAGAGCTGTGACACGTTTTGAAGGTGCTGTGACAGGGGAGTCGTTGATGTCTTCGGGTGTCGGGAATTGGTTTCGGATCTCTGTTAGTTCTCCTTCTAGCTCCGGATGGCCAATGCCGCGGCTGAACGCTGCACAGTCACTGAAAAGCAGGCCTTCGAACTCATGCACCGCGACGAATGGAATGAATCGGCGAGCAGCGAATGGTCCGCCCACTTCCGCGGCGACGTCGTCCAAGAGAGCGTTCTCAACCGAACGAGCCTTCTCCTCGCCGCTGGCGCCTGCGGCCTTTGCGCGTCCAGGCCACGCACCGTTTCCGGAGGATGGCAACCCGTAGTAATCGACCATCGTGGTTGCAATGCCGCCCGCATCTTCTTTCAGGTGAGTGATGATGTCCTTCCTGGCAGAGGGCCAGGGTCTGATTCCTCCACGCTTGAGACGCAGTCTGGCATTGCCCATGATGCGAACGCTTACGTCGCTGAAGCCGCTCGCAAGCAGGTGGTTACGGAGCATTTCTTTAACGAAGGCCTCTTCCGTCAACCCTTCGACGTGGACTAAGAGGCGAGCCATGGATTAGTCCTGGACAGGCCGCCCGCCAAGTTCGTTTTTCTCCCAGAGTTGGCCAAGGCTGTAGTCCTCCAGCCACTTGTCCAACCTTGCGGAATCGAGATGCGTGATCTGAGTACCGCGGTCCACTCGGTCCGCGACAAGCACCTCGTCCGGCTGGAAATAATCCACCAGCGGAGAAGACTGCGTCGAAACGATCACTTGAGTGTCCACCGAGGCCTGCCGAATCAGCGAGGCTAAGATTCCGATGGCGTGCGGGTGGAGCCCCAACTCGGGCTCGTCGACCAGGATGACCGGTGGCCGTTGATCTGCGGGTTGCAGGAAGAGAGCCGCCAAGGCGATAAAGCGCAGCGTCCCGTCCGAAAGAGACGATGCGCCAAAGTATTGGTCAGAGGTCTTATGCTTCCACTCCAGCTTGATTGTGTTCGGATTGAGTCTGTCAGGCTCCAGACTGAAGTCGTCGAAAAATGGCGCTACGATTTGGACAGTTCTTCGAATCATTTTGCAGGAATCGGAGTGTCTTTGTTGAAGATAAAAGAGGAGGGCCGCCAGGTTCGATCCGTCGGGTCTCAAAAAGCGATTGTCGTCCACGCTTGCGGTCTTCCGCATTGGTGCAGTGTCGTGGAGGTGATAGAGACGCCAACCGCCGAAGTGATTTCTTTTCCATTCCGTGAGAAGGTCCAGCCGAGGGACACCTGGAGCGGACGGGACCTCGTTCGAGATGTAGAGAGCATCGTCCGTGGTCGCAGAGAGTATTACGTCGTAGGGGCTGGCGTACGCCGAGAACCAAAGCTCGACAGTGATTTCCTCGGTTACCTTCGAACCGAAGTACAGTATTTTATCGGCGCCGCCGGCCAGTTGAACGTAGTTTCGTAGGCGGCCGTCGGTGACGTTATCCACCAACCGGAAAACTTCGAGGAAATTCGACTTGCCAGACCCATTCGCGCCAATCAGAACGTTGATCGGCCCAAGCTTCAACTTCTCTATCGAAGCGATGCTCTTGAAGCCCCTGACCGTAATGTAATCGAGTGCGTTGGCGGGCATTCGCCCTTACTCCGTCACGGCCTTCGTCTCGATCAGCCCGCGAATCGTCGCCAGGAACTCCGCCACCGTCCTTACGCCCTGATCGCCCTGCTTGCGATTGCGCACCGAGACCTGCCCGTTTTCCTGTTCGCGATCGCCTACCACCAGCATGAACGGAATCTTCTGTAGCTGCGCTTCGCGAATCTTGAAGTTCACCTTCTCATTCCGCTCGTCGAGAGTAGCGCGAATACCCGCGGCATCCAAATGCTTCTGCACCGATCGCGCATAGTCCGCCTGCCGGTCGGTAATTGGCAGGACGATCGCCTGGATCGGCGCGAGCCACACCGGAAATGCACCGGCGTAAAGCTCGATGAGGTACGAAATCATGCGCTCCATGGTGCTGACGATGGCGCGATGGATCATCACCGGGCGATGCTCCTTGCCATCGGGCGCGACGTAATGCAGATCGAACTGGCCCGGCAAATGGAAATCCACCTGAATGGTGGAGTAAGTCTCTTCGTGGCCCATGACGTCGGCCAACTGGATGTCGAGCTTGGGGCCGTAGAACGCGGCTTCGCCCCGGGCCTCGACATATGGCAGACCGAGCGCGTTCATGGCGTCGCGCAGTTCCTGCTCGCCGTGCTCCCACATGGCGTCGTTATCGACGTACTTTTCTTTGTCCGCCTTGTCCCGCAGGGAGAGCCGGTAGCGATATTGCGTGATGCCCAGGTCCTTGTATACAGATTCCACCAGCCGCATTACACTGGAGAACTCCTCCTTGATCTGTTCCGGCGTGCAGAAGATGTGGGCGTCGTTGAGGGTCATGCAGCGGACGCGGCTCAAACCGCTGAGCGCGCCCGACCGTTCGTAGCGGTACATGGTGCCCAATTCCGCGATTTTGACGGGTAGATCGCGGTAACTGCGCTGCTTCGATTCGTACACCAGAATGTGGTGCGGGCAGTTCATGGGCCGCAGCACCATGCGCTCATGCTCCAGTTCCATCGGAGGGAACATGCTGTCCTTGTAGTGCGCCCAGTGGCCCGAGCGCTCGTAGAGATCGACCTTGGCGAGATCGGGAGTGTATACGTGCTGATAGCCGAGGGCCCGTTCGCGTTCCAGGATGTACTCTTCGAGCAGTCGGCGGATGGTAGCGCCCTTCGGCAGCCACAACGGCAACCCGGCGCCGACGACGTCGCTTACAGTAAAGAGTTCCAGTTCCTTGCCGAGGCGGCGATGATCGCGGCGCTTGGCTTCTTCCAGGCGGTTCAGGTAATCCTGCAGGTCTTTTGGCGTGAAAAAAGCGGTGCCGTAGATGCGCTGCAGTTGCTTATTATGCTCGTCGCCTTTCCAATAGGCGCCGGCGATGGAGAGCAACTTGAAAGCTTTGATTTTGGATGTGTCCGGAACGTGTGGACCGCGGCAGAAATCGATGAAATGCGGCCCCAGGGTGTATTCGCTGAAGATTTCCCCGGCGCGCTCGGCAATCAGCTCGCACTTCATCCAGGCGTCGCCATATTTCTTGAGGCCGTCTTCTTTTTTGGTGTAGACGCGCTCGTAGGGCAGATGCCGCTTCTGTATCTCCCACATCTTGGCCTCGATCTTCTCGAGGTCCTCGGGCGTGAAGGGAGTGGCGCGGTCGAAGTCGTAATAGAAACCGCTCTCGATGGGCGGGCCGATTCCCAGCTTGGTGTCGGGATAGAGTTCGAGCACGGCTGCGGCGAGAAGATGCGCGGTGGAGTGGCGATACACTTCGAGCGCTTCGGGGTTTTTGTTGGTGAGAATCTCCAGCGTGGCGTTCTCTTCGAGAGGGCGGGTCAAATCGTAGAGGCTGCCATTTACCTTGGCCACGATGGCGGCATCGGCGAGGCGTGGACTGATCGATTTCGCGATATCGATCGGCCGAGTCCCCGCGGCGACGGATTGTTTACTGCCGTCGGGCAAAGTAATCTCGATGTTGCTCATAGGGAAATTTCAGCGTAGCACGTGTGCGACATGCTTCAGCGGGGATCCGCCCTGCGGGCAGTCTCTAGCGGCAGTAACCGCCACGAGGGGGAGCAAACGCCAGAAATTGTCGACAAACGCCCCGAAACCAGTAGGTTGTATGCCATTGTGCGGTGGGTGGTTACTGGAGAGCTTGTCCTGTTCGGGCAAGCTAATCTTCACCGCAGAGGCGCCGAGACGCTGAGAAGAATAAAGGCCAAGCTAAAACCGGAGGGCGCTGAGATAGCAGAGGCCGCGGAGACGCAAGGCTTGCGGGTTCTCACCAGCCTCCGCCCTTGTGCGGTAGGCGAATCGGGACGGGCTCTCCTGCGGGGCGAGGCAAAACCATTGCTGCCCCACGCGATCGGTTCATCCGCGGCTGAATTCACCAGAAGGACAAAATCAAATGAGTTCTCACGGGGCCGCAGAGGAGGAAGATTCTTGTTCTCCCTGCTCTCTGTACCTCCTGTGAGAAACCGCCGTACTTCGTCTATTGCCCGATTACGATCTGTACGTGATTGCTGTCTGCGCCATCCGCACTAACGGAGAGTTCCATGGCGCCGTAGTTGGTGACCGGAGGAAGCTGCACTTCCACTAGGTACATACCCACATACCCGGGCGCCAGGGTGGCGCGCGCCACCGGCAATTCGCTCCCGTCCAAATACGCTTGCACCTTGGCTGTCACCACCGGGGTATTCACCGTTGGAGCCGTGACGCCCGTAGGCCAATCGGGGCGGACCTTCCCCAGACCGTTCAGCATCACTTGCAGGCGTTGACCGGGGTGCGCCACATTGCCGTCGAGCGGCAACCCGCTGTCGGCGTCGAAGATTACCGGCGAGCCGTCCGGACCTACAAAGATCGCCGGCGACACCGGCACCACCTGCAGATCGCGAGTCTTGGTCCCCGACGTAGTTTCGAGCGCCAGCGAGACGGTGGGTCCCACAGCCTCGAATGGCACCTGAATTTGCGAGTTGTTCCAGAGCGGGTATTGCAGTGCACCGGCGCTCACCGAATTTACTTTTTCTCCCACTACGCTCACCAGCGAACCGGGCGACGCGGCGCGTGTGCTGAAATCGGCGGTATTTACCAGGCGCAGGTCGAGAGCGCGATGCGGGGCAGGAGCTCCATAGATGCCATAGCCGTCGAGCGCCACGTAAAGTTGAACCGCTGCCGGATCGAGCGCCACATCGACGGCTTTGGCCTGAGGGAGGTTCTCGGAAAGGTTCGTCCAAATGAGGTTATCGGTAGGAGCGGCGACATCCAAATCGACCTTCGTCCAATATACGCCCTTGTCCGTGGCGGCATAGACCGCTTTGGAGGTGCGATCGGCGGTCACCGAATAGGCGGCCCCAACTGGCAGGCTGGCATCCAGCGGAAGCCACGTGTCGCCGGTGAAAGTGTACAGAACGTGAGGCCCGTCGCCGCTCAGCGCCGCCAGCGCTACGTGCCAATTGGACGGGTCGACGTACAACCGTTCCACTTTATGGCCGGCGGTAGCGGTCGATGCCGGAGGAGCCGGAAAAGTGACGCCGCCGTCTACCGAACTCCAGATGCGGCCGTCCACCGAACCGATGTACACGTGGCGGCCATCGCTCGATTCGGCGAACGCGGAGATGGTAACGCCCAGTTTCCTGGAATAGTCCTGCTTGCGCTGTTCGTCCGAGGCTGGCGCCAGACTCGGATGCTGCCGCCAAAGGATGCTTCCAGGCGTCAAATCCAGAACACCCAGGTTCGAAGTGTTAATTCTAGCCGCATGTCCGCCGCTCGGGGTGGTTAAAATGCGCTCCACCGCCAGGTTCGGCAGCAGCAGATTCAAGCTGGACCAGGTGAGTCCGCCATCATTGGAGCGCCAGACGCCGCTGTCGTTCGCCACCGCGAGCTGATTGGGGTCGGCGGGGGAGACCGCGACGGAATGGATACCCGTGCCGATTACCGAGTCGGACTTATAGTTCGTCAGCGTTTCCCAGGTTTTACCGTCCTCGGAGCGGTACAGCTGCTTTCCCAATCCCCATGTCTGTTCCGAATCGGAACTGACGGCGAGATAGGTAGCTCCGGGTTCGGGCTTGCGGACAGGTTCACGGGCGAAGGTGGCCGGCGGGGTGGAAGGTTTGTCAGCCGGCTGCCAAGTTTCGAAATCCTGAGTTTGAAATATTTTGCCCGCTGCCGTTTGGGCGTACAAGAAACCTTCATCGGAATACCAGACTTTCGCCATGGAACCGGTAACCGGACCGGCCAGGCGCGAATCGACTGCAGACCCGCCAATGCGGCGCCAATCCGTCTGGGCAGACGCGCCGAGAGACCCGGCGAGCGCCAGTATGACCCAACGGACCAGAGCCTTACCTGTTCCCTTATGACACACAGTTGTGTTCCATTCTACCCCAATTCACTCCGTCCAACCCCAACAAACTGCTGAATTCACGTGCCTTGCGGTTCCACTCCACTCGGCCCGACAGTTGCCATGCATGTTTAGTGCTAGACTTATTAGGTCATAGCCAACAGGCATATCGGCAGTAGGGGCCTGGAACTCGAGTTATGTACAAGGTCTCCACGCTCGCGCGGGCTGTCCAACTGCTAGTTCTGGTCAGCATCGGAGTTTCGGTAGGCAAGCTCCAGGCTCAATCTCAAGAATTTGCCACCGTCATCGAACTCGACGGGCAGGTTTCGGTGATCCGCGGCGAAATGAAGCCCCTGTACGCCAAGGGGACGATCGGCGCGCCTGCCGCTCTGATGGGTGTGCGGCCCAAGGAGGAAATCGTTACAGGCCCCGACGGCCACGCGATTTTCCAGACCTCCGACGGCAGCACCTTCGAAGTTTTCCCCAACTCCCGCGTTACTTTCCAGGGCGCGTGGACCATTGAGGATATGCTGCAGCTGATCCTGGGCAAGATTCGCGTGACAATCGAACATCGTAATGGCCCAAATCACAAGAAGATCTCCACGCCGACAGCCGTGATTTCGGTGCGCGGCACCATCTTCGATGTCGCCGTCGAGGACGAGGACGGCACCACGTATGTCGGGGTGGAGGAGGGACAGGTGCTGGTGCAGCACCAACTGCAGCCCGGCCCACCCAAGACCCTCAACCAGAACGAGTGGATTCGCATTTACGCCAATCAGCCGCTGGCGAAGGCCGGTAATCCGTCCCGAGGTGTGGGTCCGTTCTTCTGGGATCGCTTGAGAAATGCCCTCGGCGATTTGGTCCTCAATAATCCGGGCGGCGTCATTGGCGGCGCCCCAGGATCCTCCGGCGGTGCGCAAGGCGATGCTGGAAAAGGTAAGAAAAACCCACCCACTACGGCGCCAGCGCCCACTCCCGGCGGCGGAAACTGAAGACTGCCGCTCCTCCCGTGATAGATTGAAAAGAGCTTATGAATCGCGTCGCGCGAGGAGTAATCCTATGGGTCTGCGCCGGGGCGTTTTCCGCTCGCACGCAGTCTCCAGTACCCACACAACAGAGCGCCGGACTGGAATCGGACTGGGACATCGCCGCGGTTCTCCGCGAAATCGGCGCCCATGCCGCCCGCGTACTACCGCTGCTCGACCGGGCTGACGCGGCGCAATGGGCCGCCAAAGGGGCCCCGGCTGCCTACGCTGCGCAGTTGCAATCGAGCAAGGAACAGGCGCAGGCCCTGGCGGACGATGCCAAATCGCTGGCGGCGAATCCGGAGACGCTTTCGGCCGAACTGCAGATACTGTTTCGGGAGCAGGGGCTGGAAACGCTCTTGAATTCGATTGCCGAAGCGATGCGCAAGTACCAGAATCCGGCCGCCGCACAGGAAATGATCGCCAGCGCGGCGGAAGCGGGGGCCAATCGCGACCGGCTCGAAGCATACGTGGTCAATCTGGCTTCGGAGCGCGAAAAGGAATACCAGGTCATGGACAAGGAAGCCCAGCGCTGCCGCGCTGCCGTATTGGCTCCGCCCCAGGTGAAGAAGAAGAAATAGAACCTATGCCGTTTTCCTGCAGTATTTGTGTTGAAGAATCCACGCGTATCTGCGTACGCTGCACCAAAGACGCATGCGACAACCACCTGTGCGAGAAGTGCCGCAAGTGCAGCGACTGCTGCGAGTGCGAAGTAGCGCTTTCACCGCACCCACCGGAATCGGTGCGGGAGGCATTGCACGCCGCTTCGCAGGCTGAGGCTGTGGTGGAGACGGCTGTCGAGGCGCCGGAAGCACCGGCGGTAGAAGCGGTTGCGGAAGCGCCGGCAGCCGTACCGGAAACGCCGGCAGCGTCGACCTCGGAAGCTCCGGAAGAGCTGGCGGCGTCAGTCTCGGAAGCTCCTGTCGCACCGGAGATGCCAGGGGAGCCCGTCGCCGAGGCGCCAACTGCGATTCCTGAATCGCCAGCGGAATCAGTCGCGGAAGTTGCCGCGGCCATTCCGGGAACTCCAGCGAAACCGACCGCGGAAGCTCCTGCCGCGCCCGAAGAACCGCGACCTGATCCCGACGATGCAGAGTCCCCCACCGCCTAAGACGGTAACCCGCGCCGGGACCGCTCTCTACAGTCGCGGCTCTGTAACAGCATGCCCTACCGAGCCGCGCGTCAGCAAGCGCAGGCGTCGGGATAACCGGCGTCTAGTCGGGGATGAAAGAGTTCCACAAGAAAAGGACCAGCGAACCATCTTGACTTCGAGTCTTGCGCCTGGTCTCGTGAGGGACCAGGTGAAGTGTAGACACGGCAGTGCTGGCAACGGGAACCACGCTGGCGGGAACGCAAACGCGATACCATGCGGTACCGGGATTTTGCCGATACTGCGTCGATTTCGGCACCCGGTGACCCGCCTCTGGTACAGGACACTGTGCCAGCGCAGTCAAAGGCGACCTACCTGGAAGAAGTTGGGTACCATCCTCAACCACTGGCTCCCCATTCCTCGCGTGGTGCAGGCTTATCCGGACGCACGCATCCACGCCAGAAGCCGTGTCGGATCACATCCAAGGTAAGAACCGTATGCAGTAAATCCTGCAAGTACAGGTCCGTGCGGGGGGGCTGGCAACTGCTACCCCCTACCGCGACGGTTTCGGCAGAGTGGCGCTCCTCGTTACCGCGTCGTCGCCGCCTTCTGCGGCATACCGCGAAAAGTCTGCCACCAGACGTAGAAACAGATCAGATTGCCCGCCACCGCCACCACTGCCCCTGCGAGAGCCAATGCCTGCGACTTGGGCGCCGCCGAGAGTTGCACGATCGCTTCGCCAATCGCTTCCGCCGTGAACTGCATCCCCAAGGCGCCGCAGATCAGCAGCAGAGCACGATCGCTCTTTCGCGAAGCGATCAGGATCATCCACAAACCTAAATCCAGAACCGTGGCGCAAAGGCTCAGGTCTCTCGTCCAAGGCGTCATCCACAGCCCGAATTTCACCGGCGCCGGCCGGTAATGGACCCAGAAACTGATACCCGCAAATAGGAGCGCGCCGGCCGACAACGCGAAACGCATGGCGCGCCGCGACCGCGATAGCGCCGTAGCCAAATCGATCAGGCTGAGCACAGTCATGAAGATCAGCACCTGCAGGATCCACTCGCTGATCCAGTAGACCATCGCCCCTTGCCGGATCACGTCAGCGTCGTGCGTGAAGTAGGATTGCGCGATGAAGGGAATCTGCACCAGCGTCGAAACGAAAATCGCCAGCACGTAGGCAAAAACCACAGGATAGCGCCGGTATCCACCGCGAAACAGAGCGCTGATGACGAGGATCTCCAAGGGAAGTCCCAGCCCCCATCCGAGCACCTGGATCACGAATCGCGGGATCGTCACTTTTCCGATTGTAAGACGTGAAAGGGTTTAGTTGGGAGAGGGATTACGTGGTTTCAGACTTTTCTCGCGAATTTTGCGGCGAAATTCGAGCGTTGTAGATACTCACGCCGCGTGGTCCGTGAGTGCCGGAGAACTTTTTCATTCGGTACCGATCGTTAGACGATTCCGTCCCAGGGTTGTGGAGGAAGCGTCGGGCCTGTCTTGCTGACTGAGGAGGGAACCACTCCGTCCCAGGGTTGTGGAGGAAGCGTTGGACCGGTCTTGCTGACTGAGGCGGAGATCACGCCGTCCCAGGGTTGCGGAGGAAGCGTCGGGCCGGTCCTGCTGACGGAGGAGGGCGCCACGCCGTCCCAGGGTTGCGGCGGCAGCGTCGGGCCGGTGCCGGCGAAAGCCAGCGAGCACAGTGAAAGCACCGCGGCAATTACGAGCGTATGGTGAACTAATCGGGGCATTTTCCAAGAACTCCTTTAGAAGCGAGGGCGCATGAGCGCCTATCACCCATTGACCACGTCGAGCGGATTTCTTGGTGCCAGTTGCACCAAGACTCGGGGCCTACCTAGTACTTTGATGGGAAAATGCCTGTTCGAAATATAGGGTAAATACCCTATTTATGGGTCAGCGGTTTCGGACTATACCACTAGTTAATCTCCCTGGAACCGCACTCGGGATTGCTGAATCACGGTTTCCGGGAAGTTGGGAGCGATTTGGAGGGGGTGCGCGACGGGATAATCCAGCCGCATATCGGCAGAGACTTCATCGAGCATTTCCTGCGTGGCAACACGGGTTTCCTGGGCGAAGCAATTCAACAAGAGATTGTCGCAAACAGCATTGATTAGGCGGGGAATGCCTTGCGTTCGCAGACGAATCTCCTCCATTAACTCTGGGGAAAACACCATTTGGTTTGGCAGGCCCGCCCGCGCCATCCGCGAAGTCATGTAGGCGGTGGCGTCTTTGCTATCGAAGCCGCGAAGCGTGCAGCGAAGGGCGATCCGCTGCTTGAGCTGGCGAAATTCCGGTGCATCCATTTTGCTGTCCAGCTCCTGCTGTCCCGCTAAAATGATCTGCAAGAGTTTCCCGCGGCGGTTTTCTAAATTGCCGAGCAGGCGGATTTCCTCAAGGACGTCCCATTCCAGATTGTGGGCTTCATCCACGATGAGAACCGTCGTGCGTCCGGCAGCCGCTCTTTCGAGCAGCATGTTGTTCAGCGAAAGCAGGACCTCCGTCTTCGACTGGCGATTGCAACGCAGTTCCAGGTCGTAAGCCAGAAGCTCGAAAAACTGCTCCACCGTCAGGCGCGAATTGAACAGCGAGGCGAACGCGATTTGCTGCGAATGCAGGAAGTCCCGCAGGCATTCGAGCATGGTAGTTTTCCCCGTGCCTACCTCGCCCGACAACAGCACGAATCCTTTCCGGCTTTGCACGCCGTAAATGAGGTTAGCCAGCGCCTCCTCATGCTGCGAGCTGCGGAATAGGAACGAAGGATCCGGGCTCATGTTGAACGGGTTTTGGGTGAATCCGAAGAAGGCGTTGTACATGATCGCGCCGGACGGGCTCCTCTCAGCTTATCACGCGCGCCAATGCCCGCCAAGCTTTCTGGTGCTAACTGTAGTGATTCAAACAGCATTACTTAATACATCCCTTGGGGCAGGTACGCCTCTACGCGAGAACCGAATCACGCCGTCGCGGCCGATCAGGTAAACCGTGCGCTTCACGATTAGGCCGCTGGCATGATACAGCGCTCCTACTCTTTGACCCTCGTCCACCAGCAGCCGGAAAGGGAAACCGTATTTCCGCCGGAACTCGGCATGTTTGCGCGCATTCTGCGGGTTCACGCCGAATAGTTCGACTCCCCGCGCTCGCGCCTCGCTCCAGTCGTCGCGGAATTGACATAGTTGTTTCGTGCACACGCTGGTATCGTCGCCGGGATAGAAGACCAGCACTACGTTAGAGCCGCGCAACTCCGCCAGGTGCACCAAAATCCCCGATTCATCGGGCAGAGAAAAGTCCGGCGCTGCGCTGCCGGCGAGTAGAGGATGAGACCAGAGCCAGGAGAACATGATTTGCACCCAATTGCCGATTATATAATTCCCGAGTAACCAAACCGCGATCGATTCGTCTTAGTAAGTGAAGGCAGAAGGAAAGTAACAAAGGCTTTCCCGGAAGCGGCCGGCGCAAAACCTGCGCGAATAGGCCAGTTTAACCCAACTTCAAACTCAGAAAACGAGGTAATACAAATGCGGAGTCGTATTGTGTCTGTCGCCAGCCTGGTGGTGGTTGTGGCCTCGGTGTTTTTCTTTCTCACGGGTGCGTGGGCAATCATGTCTCAACGGCTCGACGAAGGTAGTGGCGTAATGTACCTCGCCGGCTGGCTACTGGCTGCGATTGTGTTTTCGTATCGCTTCGCCGACCCGCAATGGCTCGATCCCGTGTCGATCGTCAAGTCCCGCTAATCTGCTCTTCGCCGCCGCCCCGTATAACGAAATCGGTTACTATAGGGGCTTCGTTTTGCGAAGATCTATTTCCATAATCATCCCTGCGTACAACGAAGAGAAACGGCTGCCGGCAACCCTTACCGCTCTGAAGGCGTATCTGGCAGCCACTTCCTGGGAATTCACCGAAATCGTAGTGGTCGACGACGGCTCGCGCGACGCCACCGCCGATGTGGCGCGCGCCGCTGGCGTCCGTCTGCTCCAAAACCCGGGCAACCGCGGCAAAGGCTACTCGGTGCGGCACGGCATGCTGAAGGCGCAGGGCGACTGGCTCCTTTTTTCCGATGCCGACCTTTCCACTCCCATCGAGGAACTGGACAAGCTCTGGGCCGCCATGGAACGCGAGCGCGCCCAAGCGGCCATCGGCTCGCGCGACCTCGACCGCTCCCTGATCGGCGTACGCCAGCCCCTCTTTCGCGAATTCGGCGGCCGCTTCTTCAATCTCGTTATGCGCCTGATCACCGGCCTCCCGTTCCACGACACGCAGTGCGGCTTCAAGTTGTTCGAAGGCGCGGCCGCGCGTGAAATTTTCCGCCGCCAGCGCGTGGAACGTTTCGGTTTCGACGTGGAAGCGCTGTATATCTCCCAACACCTGGGGTACCGCACGCTCGAAGTGCCGGTCCGCTGGAACGACGTCGCCGGCACCAAAGTGAAAATGCTGGGCGCGCTGGCCGCTTTTCTCGATCCCGTCAAAGTTCGCTGGAACGGACTCACCGGCAAATATAAATAACCAACGTTTAGCCCTCCCCGACCGTCTATTCGACATGTGGAAGGATCTGGCCTATTCGTTGCGCACCCTGCGCCGCAGTCCCCTCTTCAGTTCCATCGCGGTGCTGTCTCTGGCCCTCGGAATCGGCGCCAATACCGCCATCTTTTCCCTCCTCGACCAGGTGACCCTGCGCTCGCTCCCGGTGAACGACCCACAGAGCCTCGTCGTGCTCCACACCGAGTACAATGCTTCCGGCAGCAGTTCGAGCGACAACAGCGAGACCGTCGCTTCCTACCCCATGTACCGCGATCTGCGCGACCGCGACCCGGCCTTCAGCGGCGTCATCGCACGCATGGGTTTCGGAGTCACCCTGGCCCGCCAGGGACAGGCCGAGCGGGTCTCGGCCGAACTGGTCTCCGGTAATTTCTTCCAGACGCTGGGAGTGGGCGCGGCGATGGGCCGCGTACTTACGCCGCAAGACGACGGCGCGTCCGCCAGTCCCGTGGTGGTGCTGGGCCACGGCTACTGGTCCGCGAAATGCGGCGCCAACCCCGCCATTCTCAACCAGACGCTCACCCTCAACGGCCATCCCGTGCAAGTCATCGGTATCGCAGAGGCCCGTTTTCGCGGACTCCGCCCCGGAAACACGCCCGACCTCTACGCCCCCATCGCCATGCAGAAAGCCGTCAAACCGACCTGGGACATCCTGGAAGATCGCAGCTTCCGCTGGCTGAACATTTTCGCGCGGCTCAAACCCGGCATGCCGCTGGCGCGCGCGCAGGCCGCCACCGACGTCACCTACCGCGCCATCCTGGAAGCGGACGTAGCTCGATCCAAAGATCTTCAGGATCCCCGGGAGCGCGATGAGTTTCTGAAATCGAAAGCGCAACTCAAACCCGCCGCGCAAGGTATCAACGGCCTCGGCGAACGCTTCGGCAAGCCCTTGCAAGTGCTCATGGCAATGGTCGGCCTGGTATTGCTGATCGCCTGCGCCAATGTCGCCAACCTCATGCTGGCTCGGGCCGCCGGACGACAGCGCGAAATCGCCATCCGCCTGGCTCTCGGCGCCGGCCGCACTCGGCTGCTCCGCCAGTTGCTGGCCGAAGGGCTGATTGTAGCTGTGGCTGGCGGCGCACTCGGACTACTGGTGGCTCAAGGTAGCATCGCAGGCCTCCTGCGCCTGCTGCCCAAGGACTCCACGGCTTCCTGGCTCACCGCTCAACTGAGTCTTCCGCTCCTGGCCTTCACGCTCGCCGTCGCACTTGGCTGCGGCGTAATGTTCTCGCTAGTCCCGGCATTGCAAGCCACCCGCCCCAACTTGGCCGCCGCCATGACCAACCGCTCCGCCAGCACGCTCTCCGGCGGCGCCGCGCGATTCCGCGCGTCGCTCGTAGTCGCGCAGATGTCGCTCTCGCTTTTGCTGGTGGTGGGCGCCGGATTGTTCGCCGGCAGTCTCATCAACCTCAGCAAAGTCAACCTGGGCTTCCGCAGCGAGCATCTGCTGATGTTCAATGTGAACGCCACCACCACGCGTCCGCAACTCGCGTCCTCGGTCAGTTTCTATCGCGATTTGGAGAACCGCCTCGCAACCATGGGAGGCATTACCGGTGTAGCCGCGGCCGCGGGCGGACCCTTCGGCGGCGGCACTTCCGCTGGCAACCTGACCATCGAAGGCTATCAGGCCAAAGCTGACGAGTATGTGGGATCGACGCGCATCGCCGTCAGCCCTGGATTCTTCCGAGCCATGGGCATCCCCATGCGCGCCGGCCGCGAATTCAGCCAGCGCGACGACACTGGCGCGCCCAAAGTCGTGGTCGTCAATGAAACCTTCGCCAAGAAATATTTCGCCGGCCGCAACCCCATCGGCGGTCACCTGATGATGGGCGGGAACGATCATCCAGTCTTCGACCATGAGATCGTCGGCGTCGCCGCCGACACGCACATCGACGTCCGCGGCACGCCAAAAGAGACATTCTTCTTTCCATACTCGCAGTGGGACAAGCCCGAGCCGCTTGCCTTCTATGTGCGCACGGCGGGGGACACCGCTGGCCTCGCTGCCACTATCCGCCAGTTGGTCCGCGCCGCCGACTCCAACGTGCCGATGGGTGAACTCAAGCCTCTCGAAGTACGCATCCAGGACGACATTTACACCGATCGCCTCATCGCCATGCTCTCGGGCGCTTTCGGCCTGCTCGCTACCCTGCTCGCCGCCATCGGACTCTATGGAGTAATCGCCCACGCGGTGACGCGCCGTACCGCCGAAATCGGCGTCCGCATGGCGCTCGGCGCGCAACCTGCGGTGGTGCTCCGGATGATCCTCGCCGAGGCCGGCCGCATGGCGGGCGCGGGAATCGCCATCGGCCTCATCGCCGCGGTTTTGGTCAGCCGCTACGTCGAGTCTCAGCTCTACGGCATGAAAGCGTCCGACCCGGCGGTCTTCGCCGCCGGCGCCGCGCTGCTCGCGTTAGTCGCCGTCGCCGCCGCTCTCGTCCCCGGATGGCGCGCCTCGAGGATTCAACCCGTAGTCGCATTGAAGTATGAGTGATGTGGGACATGATTTAGCTTGTCCGCGCGGCGCAGATCCTTCCGCATCGCTCGAAATAAAATCTGCCGTGCGCGGCGGAGGACACCGCTTTCCGCCGCACAGCGGCCTGCGCCAGGCGCTGCACCAGCGGCCAACAGGAGAGCAGCAACTTCTCGGTGTCGGCCTCCACTTCCGCGTGCCGTCTCACCGGTACGCCTCTCCTCGATTGGCAACCCGCAGCACCCGAATCGTCTCGCCGTCCTGATGGAACCGCACACGGTAGTCCCGACCCGGAGGCGATACTCGGACGGGTCGATGCCGTGCAGCTTCTTGACGCTGCCTGCGCCGGTATCGGCGAAGCGTTCGACCGCCCGTTTGACGCGCTGTGCGATGCCCTTATCGAGCGCCGCCATGTTCTCCAGCGCCGTTTCGGTCCACTCGACCTCTCTCACTCCAGGCCGAGTCTGCGCATGGCCTCGTCGTGCGGAATACCTTTGCCGCCGTGGCGCGCGAGCCACTCGCGCGTTTCGGCAACGGACTGCTTCTCCTCTTCGCTCTCCGGTTCGTCGTCGGTCGGCGCGTTTCGCAGAGCGGCGGCCACCGGGTCGACGATGGCCTCCAACAACCCGACCAGTGCCGAGATCTGCTACTCCGGCAAACGATCGATCAACTCGTGCGCGTGCTTCCGATCACTCATCGCTCGCTCTCCTTAGCCGATGCGCTAGCAGACCATCGGCGCACCTCATGAGTCAACAGCACACCGTCCAGCACCGGCGGCCTCCCCAATTCCTTCTCCTCGCGGTTGGAGCGCAAAATGGCCACAAACTACAAGAGAAGGTTCTCATCTGGTCCCCGCTGGGGCCTTTTCGAAAAGCAGTTCGTCGGAGTCTTCCGGCTTGAGGCCGCACTCGGCAAGAGCGTCCTCGGAATCCCCTTCCATACACATTATGACATTCAGTCACCTCACGGATTCCGGCAACCAGGCTTCCATCGCGCTTATCGAACGACGAGATCGAGCGGCTCAAAACGGCTAACCGAGACGGGCGCCTGGCGAAAAGGGGCGTCGAGCTCAAGCCCACCGGCGCCAAGCCAGTCGGGCGTTGTGCGTTTCCACTACAACCGTACGCCGTGGTCGCCGCACCAGCGAAATGCCGGACTCGACCGCGTAAAGGATTACAACTGCCTCAACCGGCAAATACAAATAACCAACGTTTCCCGCTCCCAATCCGTCTATCCAGGCATGTGGAAGGATCTGCTGTTCTCGCTGCGCACGCTGCGGCGCAATCCTCTCTTTAGCACGGTCGCCGTGCTCTCTCTAGCGCTCGGCATCGGCGCCAATACCGCCATTTTTTCCCTCCTCGACCAGGTGACCTTGCGCGCGCTCCCGGTCTCCGACCCGCAGCGCCTCGTGGTTCTCCACACCGAGTACCGCGCCCCCGGAAGCGCCACCAGCGACAGCAGCGAAACTGTCTTCTCCTACCCCATGTATCGCGATTTGCGCGATCGCGACCTGGCGTTCAGCGGCGTGATTGCCCGAATGGGTGCGGGCGTCACGCTCACCCGCCAGGGCTCGGCCGAACAGGCCTCCGCCGAGATGGTGTCCGGCGATTTCTTTCAGGTGCTGGGAGTCGGCGCGGCCATGGGGCGGGTGCTGACTCCGCAGGACGACACTGCGCCCGAAGCGAATCCCGTCGTGGTGCTGAGCCACACCTACTGGAGCAGCAAGTGCGGCTCCAGTCCGGCGATTCTGAACCAAGCCGTAACCCTGAACGGCCATCCGATGGTCGTAATTGGAGTGGTGGAACCCCGTTTTCACGGTGTTCACTCGGGAGACACGCCCGATCTTTTTGTGCCGCTTTCCATGCTCAAGACCGTTCATCCCACATGGGATGGCATGGAGGATCGCCAATTTCGCTGGCTCAATCTTTTTGCGCGCATCAAACCGGGCATCGCGCCTGCACAGGCGCAGGCCGCCACCAATGTCACCTACCACGCCATCCTGGAGCAGGAGTTGGCCAACGGCAAGGGCATGGGCATTCGCGACCCCAAAGATCGCGCCGAGTTTCTGAATCATCGCGCGCAACTGAAACCTGCCGCGCAGGGAATCAACGGCCTCGGCGATCAGTTCGGCAAGCCCCTGTACGTGCTGATGGCGATGGTGGGGCTGGTGCTCCTGATCGCCTGCGCCAATGTGGCCAACCTTATGCTGGCGCGCGCCGCCGGACGGCAGCGCGAAATCGCCATCCGCCTGGCCCTCGGCGCCGGACGCGGACGGCTGCTGCGTCAATTATTGGCCGAAGGTCTGATCGTGGCCATCGCGGGCGCCGCGCTGGGCTTGCTGATCGCTCACTGGAGTATGGTCGGCCTTCTGCGCGTGCTGCCCTCCGATTTCGCGGGCCCATGGCTCACTGCGGAACTCAGTCTGCCCCTGCTGGGCTTCACGCTGGCCGTAACGCTCGGCTGCGGTGTCCTCTTCTCGCTCGCCCCGGCCTTGCAAGCTACCCACCCCAACCTGTCCGGCGCCATGACCAATCGCTCCGCGAGCACGCTCACCGGCGGCGCGGCGCGATTCCGCGCGTCGCTGGTAGTAGCGCAGATGGCGCTCTCGCTGCTGCTGCTAGTGGGCGCCGGATTGTTCGCCGGCAGCCTCATCAACCTGAGCAAAGTGAACCTGGGATTCCGCACCGAACGTCTACTGCTATTCAACGTGAACGCCGCCTCTACGCGTCCGCAACTGGCATCCGCCGTGAGTTTCTACCGCGACTTGCAAGACCGACTGAGCGCCATAGCCGGCGTAACCGGCGTCGCCGCGGCCGCCGACGGACCTTTCGGCGGCGGCAATACCGGCGGCAATCTGACCATCGAAGGTTATCAGCCCAAGCCCGACGAGTACGTGGGTTCGCAGCAAATCGCCGTCGGTGCGGGATTCTTCCAGGCCATGGGCATCCCCTTGCGCGCCGGCCGGGAATTCAGCCAGCGGGACGACACCGCCGCACCCAAAGTGGTAATCGTCAACGAGACCTTCGCCAGGAAATATTTCGCCGGAAGAAATCCCATCGGCGGCCATCTGATGGTCGGCGGCAGCAACCATCCGGTCTTCGACCATGAGATCGTAGGCGTGGCGACCGATACCCACGTCGACGTTCGCACCAAACCGGTCGAGACCTTCTTCCTGCCCA
>Ga0302326_10011676_pt1 | contig 18875 bp, 8 predicted proteins | sample Palsa_T0_3_FD_202264 | JGI IMG/M metagenome (GOLD analysis project Ga0302326, IMG submission 202264) | Peat permafrost microbial communities from Stordalen Mire near Abisko, Sweden - Palsa_T0_3 | ecosystem: Environmental > Terrestrial > Soil > Palsa > Peat permafrost | place: Sweden: Abisko...
CAGGTAGCTGTTGTGAACCTGGATCGCGTGGGAAAAATGTGGCTCAGCCGACCCCGGCTGAGGGCTTTGGACCAGAGTCTGCGGTTCGCCCGCTCTTGACTGCAAACCTGGAGCAGCAGGCCCCGCCGCCGGCGCCGTGAACGTCGCCTCCCGGGAGACTCCCGGCCGCGATTCCATGCGCGGCGACGGATAGGGAGTCGGCGGCGCCGACGGCGCAACAAGTCCCGGCGGAAGTTGCTTGAAAAAACTCGCCAGCTTCTCCCGCAATTCCGGCCGCGCGGCGTCTTCATCGCCCCGCATTGGAATCGCGTGCGGCGTGAGATCGCTGCCCAGCAGGCGCTCGCGGACGGCCGAGAGAATGAGCCCGTGAATGCGCCCGCTGTCGCGGAAACGCACCTCCGATTTGGTCGGGTGAACGTTCACGTCCACATCCTGCGGCGGCATCTCCAGCAGAAGGATCGCCGCGGGATGCCTGCCCGGCTCGGTCAACCCGCGGTAGGCTTCGCGCAGCGCATGAATGACGAACCGATCGCGGATCGCCCGGCCGTTGAGATAGAGGTATTGATACTTTGCCGTCGGCCGGGCCAGCTCGGGCAAGCCGATGATCCCGCGCACCTTCAGCTCCGCATCCCCGGCCGCCAGCGCCATCCGATGCTCGCGAAATTCATCCGGCCACGCGGAAAGGAGCCGGGTCTCTGCGTCGGTCACCGGCAGATCCAGCGACGCGCGCCCATTGTGGGTCAGGTGAAAGCTGATTCCCGGGTGCGGCAGCGCGATGCGCAGCAATGCCTCGGAAATGTGACCGAACTCGGTGCCGGCCCCCTTGATGAACTTCCGCCGGGCCGGCGTGTTGAAAAACAGATTGCGGACCTCGATGGTGGTCCCCACGTTCCCCGCCGCCGCCTGCGGCTGATCGATCACTCCGCCACGATTGCAAATTTCCCAAGCCTCGTCGTTGCCCCCAACGCGGGAAAGAATCCGGGCGTGGGCAACCGAGCCGATGCTCGCCAGCGCCTCGCCGCGGAAGCCCATGGTTCCGATGCGAAAGAGATCCTCGTCACAGGCGAGCTTGCTCGTGGCATGCGAAGCAAACGCCAGCGGCAGATCCTCCGGCCCGATTCCCGATCCATCGTCCATCACCCGGATCAGCGCCCGCCCGCCGTCCTCGACTTCGACGACGATCCGCGTCGCTCCCGCGTCGATGGAATTCTCCACCAGCTCCTTGACCACCGCCGCCGGCCGCTCGATCACCTCGCCCGCGGCGATGCGATTGACCAATGACGGAGAAAGCTGCTGAATCGGCCGGCGGTCCATGGGTCGATTATACGGACAAGTCCCCCGCGTGAAACCGACCACGCCGCAGATCGCCCTTGCGGGTGAGTCGGAGACGACAGATACCCCAGCGCTGCCTCGGTGCGCTCGGCCGCAACCAAAACAAAGAGTTCACCACGGAGGCACGGAGACACGGAGGCGAGCCATCAGAACTACGGGGCCGTGTGAAACATCTTTTTGAATCTCCTATTAGAGGCGATAATCGCAGCCAAACACAAAAGTCGGATGCGCCTCCGCGTCTCCGTGACTCCGTGGTGAATTGTCTTCTCCCCGTATTCGCAGATGCCGTGAGTACTTAAAAATCTGCGCAGCGCGCGAGGATTTTGCCGGATTGTGGCACGGAGGCCGCTGCTTACGCCAGCGGCCGGTCCGGTCGTTCGCAGACGAAGCGGTCATGCAGGTCGAGGATTGGCCGAATCTCGGGGTGCACCGGATCGGGACCAAAATGCTGGAGCAGCCGGCAAACCGAATAGCCTTGGATGGATCGCTGATAGCCAGTCTGCCACTGGCGGAATTGGGATTCGGCCGCCGCGTCGGCCCATGCATCTAAGCTGACGCGTTGAAGATATACTATTTACTGCCGCAGAGATGGACAAGATTCTGGCCTACAGCAGTTTCCAGGATGGTGCAGCGCGTCCGCATTCGGACATGGCCACTAAAGTGGCCACGCCGGCGGTCGGGAGCGGTAGAGCAACTTGAAAACCGCTGTATGTGCGTGGCTGAGAATTTTTGCAGTGGGAACTACCCCGCCGTTAAGGAGCGACCGTTGGCAAAATCAAATGAAACCGACCGGGAATCTACTACTTGGCCGACCGCCGATCGCCCGTTCCCAGAACTGGCCAGTGCGCTGCGATCGCAGGCGAATCAGATTGTCGAAGCGTGGACAGATGCGGTTCGAGCGGCCATCCCGCCGGCAACCGATCTTCCGTCCCATGAACTTCAAGAACATCTGCCCGCAATTCTTGGAAAAATGGCCGATGCAATGGACTCTGTCACCAGACACGACGTTAGTGAACCGATGCAACATTCCCCAGCACAAGAGCGAACGCCCTTTCAACATCGGTATGACGTGCGGGCGTTGATCACAGAGGACCGGCTGCTCCGCCGAGTCATCATCGAACGGGTGAAAGTGGCGTTGGGTCGTCAGATGATCCAAATGGAACGGGTCGCCTTGAACACGCGCATCGACACCATGCTGCGAGAAGCGGTGAGGGCTCAGAATGGATGGGCAGATCGTTCGACTGATTCTTCGAAGCCTCAGGCCGTCGTGATGCCCACTTCAACGCCTGTCGCGCAGACGCGAAGCCCGTCATTGTCGCCAGAGGAACCGACCGCAACAAAAAGTCCCATGCTCCCAGCTTCGCTCACCAAGAAGAAGGCCGCTATTCCGGTGTTCGTTGAGCTGCCCGCGCAACCGCAGGCGTTTCCGGTCGCTCTTGCGCCAACGGTTCCGGCTCAAATCGCGACGTCATCCGCCACGGAGTTGATTCGGGCTCTCCGGGATTCATCTGCCGAAAGGGCGTCTGAAGCGGCCACCGCGCCGGGCAAGGTTGCCGAGCGTGCGGCCGAGTCCCCGCAGGCCGCCGCGGCTCTCAACGCCGGCGCCGCCCATGTCAACGAGGTCCCGGCTCCCCGCGCCGCAACGGTGTTTCCGGAGATTTCAGTGGAGATCACGCAGGAGTCGATTGCCGTAGCCGCTTACTACATCTGGGAGAACAACGGCAGGCAGGAGGGGAGAGCGTTACGGGATTGGTTGCAGGCCGAGGCGCAATTAACGGCGAAACGCGAAGCGTCTCAGTTGTCGAACTGAGACATCGCTCCAACCACTCAAAACGAATCGCCGTCGGTGACCGCTCTGCCAGCCAGTCTAAAATGGTAAAATGGACGCGCGAAGGGGCGTTCATAGCAGGCGGATGGCAGTTCAATCTCGATTAAGCAGATCGGATTCCCGCCATCCTCCAGGAACGTCCGCGGCGCTGAAAATAGAGGGCCCATTGACTCCAGATACCCCGCCCGCCACGGACTTCGAACAACGTTCGGTAGATGACCGTGATCTGCTGCGCGCCCTCATCGATTGCCTGCCCGACAACATTTACGTGAAAGACGTCACGGGCCATTACCTGGCAGACAACATCACACACGCCCACTTCGTGGGTCTTCGGGGGACCAGCGAAATCGTCAACAAAACGGTGTACGACTTGTTCGATAAGAAGTTGGCCGATCGCTACAGCGCTGATGATCACACCGTCATCAGTTCCGGCCAAGCCATGCTCGGCCGCGAGGAGCCGATCGTTGGCGCCGACGGTAAGGAGCGATGGATTTCCACCTCCAAAATCCCGCTGCGCGACGGCAGTGGAGCGGTGGTCGCTCTGGTTTGCATCAGCAGCGATATCACCCGGCGCAAGCTTGCCGAGGACAAGTTGCGGGAGCAGAACATCGAGCTTCAACAGATGGCCGAATCGGAACGCGCGGCGAATGATGCGCTGCGGAGCGCGCAGGCGCAGATGATTCAGATCGAAAAGCTCGCGTCGCTGGGGCAGTTGGTGGCGGGTGTCGCTCATGAGATCAATAACCCGCTGGCGTTCGTCACGAACAACATCGCGGTGTTGCAGCGCGACTATGTTGACATCCTGGAGCTGCTGCGCTTGTACGGATCGACCGAGGAAGCCGTCGCCAGGTCCGATCCGGACGCGCTGGCGATGATCCGGCGCAAGGCGGAGGAAATGGACGCGCCGTATGTCACGGAAAACACGGCGGAAATTCTGAGCCGCTCCCGCGACGGACTGAAACGGATTCGGCAAATCGTCGATGACCTTCGCGAGTTTGCCCGACAGAATACCGTCGGATCTCGCGAGCCCGCTGCCAACCTGAATTCCGGCATCGAATCAACGATCAACATCGTACGCGGGCGAGCCAAAAAGAGTCAGGTCGAGTTGATTACCGACCTCTCTCCCCTGCCCGGCGTGACCTGCGACCCCGCGAAGATCAACCAGGTTCTTCTCAATCTCATTGTCAACGCGACTGACGCCTGCGAGAACGGCGGCACGGTGACGGTTCGCAGCCGCGCCACGGGAGAACACGTCGAGATCGAAGTGACCGACACAGGATGTGGAATCCCCATGGAAATCCGCGACAAGATCTTCGAGCCGTTTTTCACCACCAAGCCGCAGGGGCAGGGGACGGGTCTGGGCTTGAGCATCAGCCATGGCATCGTTACTGACCATGGCGGCAGCATCGACCTGAAGTCGGTCGTCGGGCAGGGAACGACCTTCACCGTCCGGCTTCCCCTGGTTAACAGCGCAAGAAAGTAGAACTGCAGACACAGGAGTGGATGGCCTTGTCTCCTTTGTCTGAAGGCGTGGAATGCATCGCGTGCCAAGATGGGCAATTTGAGCCGGTTTTCCTGCAATCGGCATCGAAAACACGGTAGGGATTTGCGGCATCACTTCTTTGCCGTGCCGAGCTGCACAGTTATCGATTGACAGAAGCGGCCTCCAACCCTACTAATGGGCGGCTGGGCACTCTTCAGCAAATCTGAGCCGACTCGCGCAAGACTCATGCAATCTGGTTCGGACGATCCCGCCGGCATTGGCGGGACACCGACATCGCCGGTGACGGAGCAGCCCGTACGGTCCAGGAGTTCTCTGACTGATGCAGAATGAGGCGTTGTCATTTCTGGATGCGTGGAACGACACGTCGCATCCATTGCCGGAGCATTTGTGCTTGCATCAGTTGTTCGAGCAGCAGGTTGATCGTACTCCCGATGCGACGGCTCTCATTTTCGAAAACACGCGGCTCACCTATAGAGAGCTGAATCGCAGGGCAAACTGTCTCGCGCATTATCTGTGCGGTGAGGGGATTCGGCCGCGGACCGCGATACCCATTTGCCTGAATCGCTCGATTGAGATGGTCGTTGGTTTGCTTGGGATCCTCAAGGCCGGCTGCGCCTACGTTCCGATCGACCCCGATTACCCGCCCGACCGGATCGCTTACATGATCGCCGATTGCGCCGCGCCGGTGATCATCACCGAGGCGGCGCTCAAGACCAGCCTCTCACCCCGCGCAGCGCTGACACTCGCGTTGGACTCGGAGTGGGGATGCATCAGTGAGCGATCAGATTCCAATCCGCAGATTCCCCTCCAGAGCAGCGATCTGGTCTACATCATCTTCACGTCCGGTTCCACCGGTCAGCCCAAAGGTGCGATGAATACGCACCGGGGGCTGGTCAACCGGCTCCTCTGGATGCAGGCGACATTCGGCCTGAGCGATGAAGATCGCGTGCTTCAAAAGACTCCGCATAGCTTCGATGTCTCAGCCTGGGAGTTCTTCTGGCCGCTGATTGCCGGCGCTACTTTGGTGGTGGCGCGGCCGGGCGGGCACCGGGATCCGGATTATCTCGTGCGGTGCATCATCGAGAACAAAATCACCGCGCTGCATTTCGTCCCGTCCATGCTGTACGCGTTCCTTGAAGCCCAGGGCATCGATCGCTGCGTTTCCGTTCGTCGAGTGTTTTGCAGCGGCGAAGCATTGAGCATCGATCTGCAGGATCGCTTCTTCCGCCGGATGAGCGCCGAGCTGCACAATCTCTATGGGCCGACGGAAGCGGCGATCGAGGTGACACACTGGGCTTGCCGCCGAAACGAATCGCTGAACTTCGTGCCGATCGGGCGTCCGATCTGGAACACGCAGATTCACATTCTGGACCAGGATATGCAGCCGGTCCCGGTGGGGGACGAGGGTGAACTGCATATCGGCGGCGTCGGCGTTGCCCGCGGCTATCTGAACCGCCCGGAGCTTACCGCCGAGCGCTTCGTTGCCGATCCATTCTGCTCCGACGCGGATGCTCGCCTCTATAGGACCGGGGATCTCGCGCGGTTTCTTCCGGACGGCAACATCCAGTTCCTCGGCCGCAAGGATGATCAGGTCAAGCTGCGCGGCTTGCGGATCGAACTGGGGGAAATCGAGACGGCCCTTCGGCGGCATCCCCTGGTGCTGCAAGCGGCGGTCCTTGCTCGGGAAGACCGGCCCGGGAACCAACAATTAGTCGGATATCTGGTGTTGCACCAAGACGCTGAATCAGCAGCAGCCGTGCGCGACATCAGAACGTTTCTCAGGGAATGGCTGCCGGATTACATGGTGCCGTCGGCGTGGAAGATTCTGAAACAGTTGCCTCTCACGTCCAGCGGCAAAGTAGATCGCAGATCGCTCCCCGCGCCTGATCGTGGAGAGGCAGTTGTCAATGACGAGGAAGCACCTTCGACAGAACTTGAATGCAGACTCGCCGAAATTTGGCTCGCCGTATTGCCTGTGAACCAGATCGGCGTCCGGGACAACTTTTTCGAGCGGGGAGGACATTCGCTTTTGGCGATGCGCGCCGTGCTCGAAATACGCAAGCAACTGGGCTTTGAGATTTCGGTCCGCAGCGTCTTTGAGAACCCGACGATCCGGGAACTGGCCGTCGCCCTCGGCGGGGCAAGCGTGCTGCCGCCCTTACCTCGGTTGACATCGCTCCCGCAGGATCAGCCGCAGCCTCTTTCTTTCGCTCAGCGGCGACTTTGGTTTCTCTGGGAATATGAGTCTGAACCTGCGGTGTACAATCTTCCGTTTCAGATGAAGCTGGATGGCCGGCTGATCATTGATCACCTGCATCAAACCCTTCAGTACCTCGTGGATCGTCACGCCTCGCTGCGAACAAATTTTCGCGTAATCGACGGCAGCCCCATGCAACTGATCGCGCCGCAGCGGACGCTGGAGCTGCCGATCACCGACTTGAGCGATGTTCCCCAACCGGATCGCGATGCTCGCGTGCGTTCGATCGTCGGCGAGGAGGCGCGACATGAATTTGACCTGCGCAGCCAGATGCTCTTTCGCGCCCATCTGGTGAAAATTTCAGAACAGCGGCATGTGCTGGTTCTGAACATGCATCACATCGTCTCGGATGGATGGTCCATCGGAATCCTGCTGAACTCAATCGGGGTGATCTACCGCGCCTTTTGCGAGGGGCGGGTCATCCAGTTGCCCCAGCTTCCGATTCAGTACGCTGACTACGCCCGCTGGCAACAACAGTGGTTACGCGGCGAGGTGCTGACGAGGCTTCTGGATTACTGGAAACAACAGCTCCGGGACGCTCCGAGGATGTTAGCGCTGCCGACCGACCGACCTCGCCCTTCCCAGCAAAGTTACCGCGGCGGCTGCGTGGAGGTAGCGCTTTCTTCAGAGCGTTGCCGCGGGCTCAACCGAATGAGCCGCCGGCATGGTGTGACCCTCTACATGTCGCTGCTGGCTGGGTACGTGCTGCTGCTCCAACGATACAGCGGTCAAAAAGACGTGGTCATTGGTTCTCCGATCAGTGGAAGGAATCGCACGGAAGTCGAGCCGCTCGTTGGATTTCTCGTGAACATGCTGGTTTTGCGCATTGCGGTGGATCCCGCGCTGAGCGTGCGCGCATTCCTCGCCCGGGTGAGACAGATCGCGCTGGACGCGTACTCTCATCAAGACCTTCCGTTTGAGAAACTGGTGGAGGAAATCAAACCGGTTCGCAACTTCGCGCACTCGCCGATCTACCAGGCGGTGCTGGTGCTTCAAAATACTCCGGGCGCGCCCATTTCCATGCCGGATCTGATGGTCTCCTGGGAGGAAGTTCATACCGGTACCGCGAAAGTCGACCTGACGCTTTCTCTGCAGGAGACCGATGCGGGGATCCGCGGAACGCTGGAATACAACACCGATCTGTTCGACGCCGAGACGATCGGTCGAATGGTCGAGCACTATCGGCTGCTGCTGGAAGCGATGGCGGCGACGCCGGATCTGCCGGTTGGGCAACTGCCGATGCTGACGCCTGCTGAGCAACAACTGTTGTTGCTCGAGTGGAATGACACGCACCGCGCGTACCCGGCAAACCGATGCGTGCATGAACTGTTTGCAGAGCAGGCAAGGCGCGCGCCCCGGGCAGTCGCACTAATTTGCGGGGATGTTCAGCTCACCTACGGAGAGCTGGATGCGCGGGCGGAGCAATTAGCGGGTTACCTGCTCGACGTGGGCATTGGGCCGGGTGCGCTGGTCGCCATCTGTCTCGAGCGCTCGGTCGAGATGATCATCGCGATTCTTGGGATCTGGAAAACCGGCGGTGCATACGTTCCATTAGACTGCGAGGATCCCACCGAGCGGCTGGCGTTCATACTGGCGGATGCCGGGGCGGCGGCGCTCCTCAGTGAGCAGAAATTTCTCCCGCGTCTCGGGACGCATCAAGTGCGGACGATTTGCATCGATCGTGATTGGGAGACGATCGCCGCGGCCCAAAAGGGGCCGACTGCGTCCCGCGTCAGTCCAGATGCGCTGGCGCACGTCATCTACACCTCCGGATCGACGGGACAACCAAAGGGCGTGGAGGTACCGCACCGGGGGATCGTGCGATTGGTCTGCGGGACGGATTATGCAAAATTCGGCTCGGACCGAGTGGTCCTGCAGCTCTCTTCGATTTGCTTCGATGCTTCGACGTTCGAAATCTGGGCTCCGCTGCTCCATGGCGGCCGATGCGTCATCTCCCAGCGGCGGCTTCCCAGCCCGATGGAGTTGCAAACGCTTCTGCGCCAGCACAGCGTGACCACGCTTTGGCTGACTTCATCGTTCTTCAACGCCGTGCTCGACGCTGTGCCGCGGGCGCTGGAAGAGGTGGAGGAGCTGCTGATCGGCGGCGAAGCACTCTCCGTTTCGCACGTTTGCCGGGCTCTCACTCTGCTGCCGCGCACGCAACTGATTAATGGGTACGGGCCAACTGAGAACACCACATTCACGACCTGTTATCGAATCCCCCGATCCTTTGACGCGCAATCGTTGTCGGTTCCCATCGGCCGGCCGATTGCAAATACGCAGGTGTATATTCTGGATGAGCAGCAGCAGTTGGTGCCGCGGGGCGCCGCGGGCGAGCTGTACGCCGGCGGAGTTGGTCTCTCCCACGGCTATCGCAATCGACCGGAGCTCACGGCCGAGCGCTTCGTGCCTGATCCATTCAGTCCCGACCCGGCTGCCCGGCTTTACAAGACTGGTGACGTTGCACGATATCTTCCCGATGGAAACATCGAGTATCTCGGGCGCATCGACTCGCAGGTGAAGCTCCGCGGCTACCGGATTGAGCTGAGCGAGGTCGAATGGGTCCTGGAACAGCATGCGGCTGTGCTCCAGGCGGTGGTCCTCAGCAGAGAGGATAAACCGGGGGATAAGCATCTCGTCGCGTATCTCGTACTGCGCCGCGAGGCAGCCGAGGGGCTGGCCGATATCAAGGCTCACGTCCGGTCGAAGCTCCCGGAGTATATGGTCCCCTCAGCCTGGTTCGTGGTCGAGCAGATGCCGCTCAACGGCAGCGGCAAAGTGGACCGCGAATTACTGCCATTCCAAGACGCCAAGTCGGCGAAGACGGTCGGAACATACGCTGCGCCGCGGAATGAGCTGGAGCGATTGCTCGCCCGGATCTGGGGTGAATCGCTCCACCTGGACCGCGTAGGAGTTCATGATAATTTGTTCGAGCTGGGCGGGCACTCTTTAATGACCGTCGAATTAAGCTCGAAAATCGAAGCTGCATCGGGAGTCGCGGTTCCGCTGATCCATTTTTTTCGTGCACCCACGATTGCCCAACTGGCCGACGTGGTGCGCGCCGGGCAATCTGTCACTGGCGATTCGATCGTCGCCTTGCAGTCGTCACGCGCATCCGACTCGCCGCTATTCGTTTTGCCGGGCCTCGGAGGCGACGCCATTAATTTTCGCGAGGTGGTCCAACATCTGGGGTGTGATCGCTCCGTGTACGGTATCCAGCCGTCAAAGATCGATGGCGCGGACAATTCGCCGGCGAACATGGAGTCTATCGCATCCCTGCACGTCGACTTGCTGCGGTCCGTTCAATCGAACGGTCCGTATTACCTGATCGGATTTTCGGTCGGCGGGGTCATCGCCTATGAGATGGCGCGCCAGCTTCACACAGCCGGCGAGAAAGTGGCCATGCTCGCGCTCATCGACGCCTGCGGGCCTGACTACCCGCGGCGCTCTCCAGTGCCGGTCCGTCTTCTGCTGCACCTCCGGGAGCTCCGGCGGCGACGGGGGGCACGGGGCGCGTACATCAAGGAGGGGATGGAACGGCTCGCAAACTGGATCGTCAACGGGAGGTCATGCTGGGCCAACGACGGCGCGCCTTCGAACGGATCAGTTGAATCGGCCATGCAAAGGCGATCCGCCATCTTCCTGCGAGCGATGTACGGCTATCGCGCCGGGCCCTATGCCGGACCGATTCTTTTGTGCCGTGCCGCCGAAACGCCCAATGATCTGGGTTCGCACTACGACGATCCTTTATTGGGATGGGGCAAATTCCTCAAAGGCGAGATTCAATCCCGACTCCTCCCGGGCGCGCACCTGGAGTTGCTCAGCGGTCGCAATGCAATCCGCGTAGCCAGCATTTTGAAAGCTGCCCTGAGTTCCAGTTCATGATCTTGCGGGTGCTGTGGTCGTTCGCAGATCACTGATAGATGTCTTGAATTACAGCGGTTTCCAGGATGGTGCAGCGGGTTTGCGTTCGGAGATGGCCACTAAAGTGGCCACGCCGGCGGTATAGCAACTCGAAAATCGCTGTAGGTCGCGCGCACCGATCATGCCTTCGGAAGCGCGACGGTGAATGTGCCGATCGTGCCGACGGCAACCTGGTCGCCGAACAGATCGGCGGCGCGATCGTGTGAGGTCTCGATCGTGTAGGTCCCGTTTGCGGTCGGGGCGGGAATCTTGTACGTCGCGATGAGCGTGGACTTGGAAGCCGGCTTGGAGGAGAGGAGCGTTGCCTCGACCGAACCATCGGGGAATAGAACGACCCAGTTGTTATTGCCGATGCGCAACTGGTTTGTCTTGCTGCCAGTGACCGTGTAAGTGACTTTGAACTTGTAAGTTTTGACGGCTTTGGAAGTCAGCTTCGGAGCGGATTTCAGAGTCGCCACGATGAAGTGGACGCCGGTGCCGCCTTGCCCGGTGATCTGGATGGCAGAGCTCGCAAAGACGTTGTCCAGCTTGTTGGATTCGGGGACCACGTTGGTGGAATCGACAACGGCGACCACCTTGTAACTGCCTGTGGTGGTGCTGGACGGATATGTGAAGCTCAACGGCACAGTCTTCGATTGGCCGTGCTTGAGATTGAGCTTGACCGGGACGGTATTGAGCACCCCGATGGCTGTGGAGGCGGTGCCGTCGGTGGTGAGCAATTCCGTGACATTCACGGTCTGCTTGATGGTGGTGGTTCCGGTGTTTTCGACTTCAACGCTGGAGCGGAATGCCGCCCCGGCGTTTGCCGCCCCGGCGAAGGGCTTGGCGAACACGCCGGTCAGGTTGTTCCCAGAGCCGCTGGTATTGGCCGCAGTGTTCACGAAGTTGATGTTGCCCAGCGTCTCGTTGCCGGAGACGGTCACCGATTGTGACGTGTGAGGCAGCACCTGCTGCCCCGACGGCGGGGTCTCGGAGACGATGTAGCTGCCATCGGCCAGCCCGCTCAGAGAGTAGGCGCCAGAGGCGGTGGTGATAGCGGAAATCGAGCCGGCGGTGACAAGGGCGCCGGCGATAGGGGTCAGCGTCGGTGTGCGAACGAGGCCGGTGATGGTATCTGAGGGGGTGACGTTGAACGTTCCCAGCGTGCCACCGGATCCAATGACGCTTCCAGGCAGATCTGTAACGGGGCTGGTTCCTGCGATGACGGAGTAGGTTCCGTTGGCCGTGGGAGCCGGCACGGAATACGTCGCGGTGACATTCGTGGCGTTGGTCAGCCCGGTAGTGAGGAGCGTGGCGGCTTCAGTGGTGCCGTTGGGAAGCTGCACAAGCCAATTGTTGTTTCCGATGGTCGACGCGTTGACTTCGTTGGGGGAACTATACGTCACACTGAACTGATACGGAGTGGTCAGGTTGCTGGACGAGTTTGGGGCGGAAAGGGTGACAGTCGCGGGAGTTGCCGACACCACGCTGAAGTTGGAGAAGGTCCCGATCGCGTCCGTGGTGGGCGCCGTTTGCGAAGAGACAGCCATGCCGACCAGGACGGTGTTGGAGCTGAATCCGAGCGAGGTGGTGAACAAAGCCGTGTAGGTGTTCCCGCCGTCCGTGGAGTATGAGCCGACCACGGTGTCGCCGGTTCGCGTGATCTTCAGATACTCTGGAAAACTCCCCAGCGCATCGTCAAATTCGTCGACCCCTGATCCGCCGTTGGTCGCGCGTGAGTCGACGAATACCGAAGCGTCGTCACGAGCCGCGATCCACAAGTTTGCTGCGTCGGTTGCCAGCGAATCGCGGATGCAAAGTCCGGCAAGATCGTGCCTTCCGTTGGGCATGCTTCCGTTGGGCATGTCGGAGAGGACCTGCACGGTGACGCTACCGTTGCCAGTCAGCGGTTCGTATACGTAGTGGAAGGCATCAGCACCGCCAAAGATGTCGAAACCGGCTCCAACGATGGTGTACGTCTGATTGCTGCTGTTATAGCTGGCAGATCCCCCGGTGGGCGTGCCAACGTCAACGCTGGTCAGCGGGGCGGGGACTGCCGAGAGCAGCTTGCGGGACTCGAGGGCTTCCGAGAGGCACGGAGCCCGGAGACGCTTCTGAGCCGGACGATTGGATGGGCGGGACGGACTGACCACTGATATTTCCTCCAAAAAATTTTCCCGGCCGACCGAATCAATACGCGAGACATGCGGGGTAAAATGTCGAGCGTGAGCCGGCCTCTAAACGGGGCAGGAACTCCGGAGAGCAGCCTGATCCGTATCGGAGAGATAATAGTCCCCTGTGGCCGGTACGGCCAGCACATCTTGCCTCGTTCAACATTTCTGGAAGTTCCGATCAAGAAGCTGAATGTGAACCCGGGCACCGTGAAGCACGGTGTCTCAGTAAGAAGAAGGGGCGGTCGCTTTGTTGGCGACCGCCCCGAGGGATCGAGATTCCGCGCCCTGTCGGGCGACGGGCGGTTCGGCGGACGAAGGGCCGCTTATGCCGACGGCAGCGCGACGCTGAATGTTCCGAGCGTGCCGGCGGCGACCTTATCGCCGAACTGATCGGCGGCAAGAACGCTTGAGCTCTCGATGGTGTAGGTCCCATTCACCGTTGGGGCGGGGACCGTGTAGGTCGCCACGAGCTTGGAGGCTGCTGCGGGTTTTGATGCAAGCAGCGTTGCCTCGACGGATCCGCTGGGCAGCTCAACGATCCAGTTGTTGCTGTCGATGCTCGATGGGCTCACTTTGCCGACGGCTGCGGTGTAAGTGACGGTGAATTTGTAGGGCTTGACGGAGGACTTGGTCACCCTCGGCGCGGATTTGAGGGCTGCAACGATGGAGGGGCCGGTGATGTTGACTGCCGAGCCAGTAATGACGTTGTCCAACTTGTTGGACTCGGCAAGCGCGTTGCCGGAGTCGATCACGGCTACCACTTTGTAACTGCCGGTGGAGGTGGTGGACGGATACGTGAAGCTCAGCGGTGCTGTCTGCGACTTTCCGGGCTTGAGCTTCAGCTTCACCGCGACGGTCTCCAGCACCGCGACTGCGCCGGAGGCGGTTCCGTTGGTGGTGAGAAGCTCGGTCACGTCGACGGTGCTGCCGATCGTGCTCGTCCCCGAGTCGATGATTTTCACGTTCGCGTGAACTTTTGACCCGGCTTTGATGGAGCCGGCGAACTTGCTGGCGAAAGCCCCGGTGAGGTTGTTTGTCGAGCTGGTGGTATTGGCTGCCGTGTTGACGAAGTCGATGTTGCTCAGCGTCTCGCTCCCGGTGACGGTCACCGATTCTGAGGCGATGGGCAGGACCTGTTGTCCCGAAGGCGCGGTTTCCGCGACGGTGTAGCTGCCATCGGTCAGGCCGGTCAGGGTGTACGCGCCCGAGGCGTCGGTTGTGGCGGTCGCCGAGCCGGCGGTCACCGTTGCGCCGGCGACGGGGGCGAGCGTGGGGCTGCGGACCAGGCCGGTGATGGTGTCGGAAGAAGTCGGAGGAGTCGGAGAACTCACGACGAAGGTTCCGATTGTGCCGATCGGCTCGATGTCATTTCCGAGCAGATCTTCCGCAGGAATGGTTCCCGGGATGACCGTGTAGGTTCCGGTGGTTGTGGGGGCCGGCACTTCATACGTTGCGGCGACGGTGGTGCCGTCGGCCAGTCCGGTGGAAACGAGAGTCGCCCCCTCCGTGGTTCCGTCCGGAAGCTCGACCACGTAGTTGTTGTTGCCGATGGTCGATGCGTTGACTTGGTTGGCGGAGTTGTAATGGACTGTGAATTCGTAGGGAGTCGACGCGCCCGCGGAGACTGCCGGGGTAGACAATGCGGACGTTGCACCCGCTGCCGACACGCTAAAATTGGAGAACGTCGCGGTTGTGAGGGTTGTCGGCGCAGCCTGCGATGAAACTGCCAATCCAACGAGCACCGTGTTGCCTGAGAAATTGATCGTCTGGGTGGTGGTCTGATACGTCAGGCCGCCATTGGTGGAGTAGCCCGCCACGACGGTGTCCCCGGTGCGTGTGATCTGCAGATACTCCGGGAAGATGCCCGGCTCACTTTGCACGTCGTTCCCGCCGACTCCAGCATCGGATGCTCGAGAATTAACGAACACCGACCCATCATCTCGAGCGGCGACCCACAAATTGGCGGCGGTCGTGGAAAGTGAATCACGGATGTCCAGACCGGCCAGCGACTCGTCGCTGTCAGCGTTGTCGCCGGTAATCTTCACGGTGACGGTTCCGTTGCCGGTGAGGGGTTCATAGACATAGTGGAACGCGTCAGCGGCGCCGTAAATGTCATCGCCGGCCCCGACGACCGTGAACGTCTGATTCGTGCCGTTAAAGCTGGCGGATCCACCAGTGGGAGTGCCGACATCAACGCTGGTCAGCGGCGCGGGGACCGCCGAGAGCAGCTTGCGCGGTTCCAGGGCCTCGAGGAGGCAGGCCGCGCCAAGACGCTTCTGAATCGAACGATTGGATTGCCGGGACGAGCTGGACATCAGATATTCCTCCATAAATCTCTGGGCCGATCGCCCTGAAGACCCGCGACGGTGCGGGTGATATTTTCAGGCGATCGACCATCTTTCAAAGTGACGGTGGGAGCAGGCACTGCGCCAAGAGCCTGAGCCGCGTTGAACGATCATCGAACCGGCGACACCGAAAACGCCAAAAATACTCCAAGTTCGACAGCAATTTCATCGGGCCGTTTGGAGTGCATCGGCTAGGGCGTTTCCCTACCTGCATTCAAAATGCCTTCACATTTTGTCGTCGCCAAGTGCGGGCATTGAATTGTGCGAGCAAGGCTGCTACACTTTCCAATGCAAAGCTATGGGAGGCTCGGATGCAACTGGATGATGCGCTGTCGCAGATCGCACAGATTCGCCGGCAACTGGCCCGTAGCGAGGTGTTCCGCGGGTATCGAGCCGCGACCACCGGCTTTACCGCTGTCGTGGCGCTGCTGGCATCGCTGATTCAGGCGTATTGCCTGCCGGACAGGCCGGATGTCTGCCTGGCGCTCTGGCTTGCGGCGGCGGCGCTGAGCGCGTCGGTGGTGAGTGTGGAAATGTTCGTCAGCTGCCGCCGTGCGCAATCGCCGATGCGCAACCAGATGACCTTGTCGGCTATCGAGCAGTTCATGCCATCTCTGGTGGCCGGAGGTCTGTTGACGTTTGTGCTCGAGCGGTATGCGTCCGATGCGTTGTGGCTGATGCCAGGCATTTGGGCAGTCCTTTTTGGGCTGGGAATTTTTGCATCCCGCCGGCTGCTGCCGCGCGGTGCGGGAGCGGTGGGGTTCTGGTATCTGCTGAGCGGCCTCTGCTCGGTTGTCGTGGCCTCCCGGTCGCATCATGCCTTCACGGCCTGGCACATGGCCGTGATGTTTGGCATCGGGCAGTCGATTTTGGCGGGGATGTTGTACTGGAATCTGGAGCGCACCGATGGCTGGAAACGATAATACGGTTCGCGAGCCGGGCCGATATGCCTACGACGGTCTGGAACGACTGCTGCACGAGCGGGCACGGCTCAGCATTCTCGCGTCCCTGGCCGCTCATGCCGACGGTCTGCTGTTTAACGACCTCAAGTCGCTCTGCTCGCTGAGCGACGGGAATCTGAGCCGGCAGCTGCAGACGCTCCACGAAGCGGGCTTGGTTGAGGTCTGGAAGGGATTCAAGAAGAACCGCCCACAGACGCTGTGCCGAATCAGCGAAGAAGGGCGTCGACGGTTTCTGGAATATGTCACGGTGCTGGAGAACGTCATCGCCGACGCGGCGCGGCAAAAACCAGCCGCCGCCTCCGATGGGAATCACCTACCGCGCGGAGTGGCGCCGACATAATTCATTTTTTGGCATTTTACTTTTCAATATAAAGTGATTTATGATGAGTTTCTACGAACGGGGAATCTTCTTTCTGGGAGCCACAAAGTGGGAAATCTACTGTGCAAAATCGCGGCGTTGCTGGACGAAACTGGCATTGAACCTTCCGTGGCTCCGCCACGAACAATTCCGCGCCGGGTTCCCCGCGATCTGCGGCTCCCTCCGACGCTTGACCCGCGCATGCGACCGGTATCGCAGCGGATGCGTTACGCATTGCTGATCAACCCGTTTTACCCGAAGGATCCCAACGCAAGTTTCGGCAAGCACGTACTGACGCCGACGCTCGCACTGACCTCGATCGCCGGCGCGACTCCGCCCAATTGGCGAGTTCGCTATTGGGATGAAAATCTGCTGCAGGGGCCGCCTCCGTGGCGGCCGTTTCCCCGGGTGGTGGCCATCACCGTCCATCTCACTTTCGCGCAGCGGGCCTATGAACTGGCCGCATGGTATCGGCGGCGGGGGGCGCTGGTCGTTCTCGGCGGGCTGCACGTGCTCTCCTGCCCCAAGGAAGTCGAGCCGCACGCGGATGCAATTGCCATCGGCGAGGGCGTGCAGCTCTGGCCGCAAATTCTCCGGGATGTGGAGGCGGGCGCGCTGAAGAAGGTCTACCGCGCCGGTTACTCCAATCCCTATCACACCGATCCCCCGCCCCGGCGGGCGCTGCTGCAGCGCAGCGCCTTTCTTACCACCAGCAGTCTGATCGCCACGCGCGGCTGCCACAGCCGATGTGGATTTTGCTATCTCTCAACCCGCGGCTTGCAGATGCCTTACCAGATGCTCGAGACGAATCAGGTCGTCGAGCAATTCGCCGCCGACCGCCAGCCGTACGGCGTATTCATCGACAACAATCTCGGTTCGCGTCCGGAGTATCTCGCCCACTTGTGCCGGGCGATGCGTCCGCTGAACAAAATCTGGAGTGCCGCGGTCAGCATCGACGTGACCGACGATCCCTCCGTGGTCCGGGAGATGGCGCTGGCCGGATGCATCGGCGTTTTCGTCGGCTTCGAGTCGCTGACCGATCGCAATCTCACCGACGCCCGCAAGAAGACGCCCAAGTGCGAGGAATACGCCAGGCGGGTCGATCTGCTGCACCGGTGGGGGATTCAAGTCAACGGCAGCTTCGTGCTCGGCTTCGACCACGACGGCCCCGAAGTGTTCGAGCGCACCATCAACTGGGTCGAAACCAATCGGCTCGAGTGCGCGACTTTCCACATTCTCACACCCTATCCCGGCACGCCGCTCTTCGCGCAGATGGAGCGCGACGGCCGGCTGCTGCACCGCGACTGGTCGCGCTACGACACATCGCATGTGGTCTTCCGTCCGAGCCTGATGTCCCCGCGACAGCTTGAGGACGGCTACGCCTGGTGCTACCGCCGGCTCTTCTCCTCCCGCTCGATCTGGCGCCGCCGCCCGCGCGACCCGCGCTCTGTCCCCGGGTATCTGGCGATGAGCTACCTCTACAAAAAGAGCAATTGGCTTTGGCCGCTGTTGATCCGCTCAAACCTGACCGCCGCCGCCTGGCGACCGCTGATGGAGCTGAACCGTCTCTCGCATCTTGCCGTCCGCCGCCGCTTGCAGCGCGGCTGTGAACAAGCCGAGCGACCACGCCGCTTCCCGATGGTCGTTTCGGCGGGGGTGTGAATTTGCGCGGCGGGACACGGTGTCTCAGAGCCGAGGTATTTGGCCGTTCTTCGGCGTCCAGCAGGACGACCTCGCCGCGGGAGAGCGTCATGGCTCGCGGCGCGGGTCAAGGGCATCGTACGCGTCCGTCGCAGGATCGGCCCACCCCTCCTTGGCCGCCACCTCGTCCATCAGCGGCGCCAACTCTTGAGGCTGGAACTTGTCTTCTTCGATCAGCGCCTTCACGCGGTCATAGTCCTGGATCGGAAGCAGAATGTAAGTCGCGCGCGTGGCCGCATCGACCACCTCCTCCGGAGCTCCCGGGCGCTCCCACATCGCTTGCCGTTGTTGCTCGCTGAGCAGTGTCATAGACGCATCATAGCAAAATAGTTCACGAATTGCCGCCCGCTCCGGAGGCGCCAGCCCTTTTCCCACACCCCAGCTCCGGGATGCGCGACCGTCTCTGCGCGCTACCCCCTCTCCCGGTACCCCGGGAGAGGGTTGGGGTGAGGGTGATTTCGAACGCAAAAGGACTTTCTTATCCGTGATGAACCCCCCTTCAGAGCATCCA
>Ga0302326_10011677_pt1 | contig 18875 bp, 16 predicted proteins | sample Palsa_T0_3_FD_202264 | JGI IMG/M metagenome (GOLD analysis project Ga0302326, IMG submission 202264) | Peat permafrost microbial communities from Stordalen Mire near Abisko, Sweden - Palsa_T0_3 | ecosystem: Environmental > Terrestrial > Soil > Palsa > Peat permafrost | place: Sweden: Abisko...
AGTATCCGTTGTCGCAGTTGCCAGCCTGACGGGTCTCTTCGAGACCGATTTCTAGCGACGGGAGTTTGGTGTGTTGGGCGACAGCGCTGGCGGCTACTTGATCGGCCGATACGCCCAGGCGTAGATCGGCGCCGGCGGTGCGATAAACCTGCATTCCGGTCATATAAGCGCCTAGAGCGCGGCCATGGTCACCCGCGCCCACGAGGAGCGGGCGTCCCCAGTTGGCGGTCAAGTTCGAGAGGACCATCAGGTCGTCTTTGACCGGTTGCAGGGGAGCGAGGATGCTCGGCATCTGGCCCAAAGGACCTTCATCTCCGGGCGTCCAATGGCGCATGTCGATGCCGTTCGGGACGTAGAACCATGCAGCGCGGATGGGTTTGCCACCGGGGACCGTGCTGCCCGCAAATGCCGGGGTCATCGCGTCGAGGAACGGCAGGCTGAGGGCGGCGCCGATTCCGCGCAGAAGGGTTCTGCGTGAGAGTTTCTTTTGGCTGATGATCATTTGCTGGCGATCTCCTGGGTAGCTTTGGTGGTCTGCATTAGTTCCCCGCGGCGCTGCTGGAAGGCTGGGCTGTGGGTTACGGCCAGGATCAGAGATTGGAACTTATAATCCTGCGCGGCGGTCTGTTTCACGATGTCTTTGATGGTGCGGCGGTCGAACGGTTCGATGCCGCGGCCGAGAGCGTAAGTTAGAACTTTGGTGGCGATGGTTTGCGTGAATTCGGGCATGTTGTCGTGGAGGAGAGCTTTCATCTGCGCCGGGCCCGCGAAGGATTTCCCGTTGGGGAAGGAGCCGGTGGAATCGATGGGGAACTTGCCGTCCGTGGTGCGCCAACGGCCGATGGCGTCGTAGTTCTCCATGCCGAAGCCGAGTACATCCATCTTGGAGTGGCAGGAGGCGCAGACGGGGTCGGCGCGGTGTTGTTCCATTTGCTGGCGGAGAGATTTCGCTACTCCCACGGTGGCTTCGTCGAGTTTGGGGACGTCGGGCGGAGGCGGCGGGGGTGGTGCGCCGAAGACGTTTTCGAGCAGATATTTTCCGCGGAGAACGACGGAGGTGCGGTTGGGATAGCTGGTGACGGTGAGGATGCTGGCCTGCGTGAGGACGCCGCTGCGCTGGTCGGTTTTTAGATCTACTCGACGGAATTCGGGGCCGGTGACGTCGTCAATGCCGTAGTATTTGGCGAGCGTTTCGTTCAGGAAGGTGTAGTTGCCGTCGATCAGGTCGCTAATGGGGCGGTTGTCGCGGAGCACGGAGGCGAAGAACATGCTGGTTTCCGTGCGCATCGCTTCTTTCAGGTCGGGCGTCCACTCGGGGAACTTCTTGGCGTCGGGGTGAATCGCGTCGAGGCTGCGAATTTCCAGCCACTGGCCGGGGAAGTTCTCGGCGAAGGCGGTGGATTTCTGGTCGGCGATGAGGCGCTTTACTTGGGCGTCGAAGATTTCGGGCTGGTGTAGGCGGTTGGCTTCGGCGAGGCGGAGGAGTTCGTCGTCGGGCGCGGAACTCCAAAGGAAATAGCTGAGGCGGGAGGCGAGTTCCAGATCCGAAACTCTGCTGTAGATTCCGGGCTTGGGGTCAGCCTCGATGCGGTAGAGGAATTTGGGCGATACGAGCATCGCGGTGATAGCGAATTGCAGGCTTTGTTGGGCTGTATAGCCGCCGGACTTGGCTTTGTCGTAAACGGCCATCAGTTCCGCCACTTCGGGCTTTGCGACCGGGCGACGGTAGGCGTGGTGCGCGAGATTTGCCATGATCCGGCCGGCGCAGGCACGGCCGGCAGCTAAGTCACAAATGAGAAAGCGCTTTTGCGATGCGTGCTGTGCGGTGGAGGGGAAAGGCCCAGCGATTTCGACGGTGTCCGGGAAGATGTTCCGGTTGGCGTTGCGCTGGACGGCGGCGGGGATATCCTTTATTTGAGCGTCATTGATAAAAGCTGCGCGGAATGTGTGTTCGCCTTGGGGGATGAAGGTTTGGAGCTCCACGTTTGATCGCTGGGTGGCGCCGCCTTGCTTATTCACGGCGCTGATCTGCACGAGAACTTCCACTGTTTTCAGGGGTTTGCCATCGATCGAGAGGACCAGGGTCAGGGCCTTATCGGTATCGCCGCGGTGGCCTACGAGTAGGGTGCGGAAGGTGTAATCGGCGTCGAAATCTACTCGGTCTTTGAATTCGATGGTATCGGCGTCGAGGCGCTTGATGCGGCTGCGTTTGTCGAAGAGACCGGGTTTGGGGAGTGGGTCGCCGCCGACGGCTCGGGATGCAATTTGCTCGGCGGCCTGGAGATACTTTTGCATCAGGGTCGGCGAGACAGTAAGGGCAGCGCCGATGTTGTCGAAGCCGAAACTGGCGTCGTCGGCCGGGAACTCTTCCTCGGCGTGGAAGGAGACGCCGAGCAGATCGCGAATGGTGTTGGAGTATTCGTTGCGGTTGAGGCGGTGGGCGACGATGCGGCCGGGGTCGGGCTTGGTGTTCTTGTCGGCCTTCTCGAATTGACCCTCTACATAGGTTACGAGGGCGTCGACCTTTTCGGGCGAGGGCTTGGGAATGCCGGGCGGGGGCATTTCGCCGGAGCGTAGTTTGTCGAGGATCAGTTCCCAGCCTTCGCGCTTGGCCGCTACGGACGCCGGGTCGAGAAACGCGGCGACGTCCAAGCCGCCCGATGCGAGCTTTTCGTTGTGGCAGCCACGACAGGTTTGCGTGAGGAGGGGCCGGACGGACTGGTCAAAAGTCTGCGCTAGGGCCGCCGTTTGGAAAAGGCACACCCCGGCTAGCAGAACGATTCGCATGTTATACGATTGTCGCGTCATGGCTGGCCGATTTGAACGTGTAACACCGTTTTACACCGTGTAGTCGTTCCATTTTCGTTGAAAAGGCGGGATATTGGGGGAACCACAACTTCCTTATGAAGATTACTCCGTTGTTGCCGTGGACCTTGTCGATCGGTGCGATTTTCGCGCAGGGGCTGCCTCCGCTACCTGCTCCTTTGAATGTTCCGAAGCCCGGGCCGGCGACCGATGCGCCTTACGCTCCGCAGCCGATTCTGCAGGGCGGGATCGTGATTCCGCTGTATCCGCCGGGGTCTCCCTACCTGAAGATGGAGAAGATTCGCGAGCCGGAAGTGTACAACATGAGCGGCAGCGTCGCGGGGCGGATCAGCAGCATTGTGAACATCCATAATCCGTCCATCGAGATTCATACGGTGGATAAGGGGATGAATACCGGAGCAGCGGTGATTCTGGCTGCCGGGGGCGGGCACAATACCTTAAACGTGGGGTCGGAAGCGGCGGACTTCGTGCCATTCTTCTATAACTACGGCGTGACTACCGTGATTCTTCGGAATCGGCTGCGGCGGGATGGGTACAATCCGCAGACTGACGAGGTCTATGATGCAATGCAGGCGATTCGCCTGGTGCGTGCACATGCGAAGGAGTTGAATATCGATCCTAAGAAGATCGGCATCATGGGCTTCTCGGCGGGTGCGGAACTCTCGGCGCCGGCGGCTGTGCTCTTCGACGATTTCGACAAGAAGAACAGTGACCCCAGCGATCCCCTGGCGGGGACTTCGTCGCGGCCGGATTTTGTGGGGATCATCTATCCGGGTCCGTCGCCATTTGCGCGGAACCGGACGGCTCCGCCGATCCCGGCGAATGTTCCGCCGGCCTTTATCGCTTGTGCGGGCGCGAATGACGCGGGCCATGCGGTTTGGGCGGACGACTATTTTGCGGCGATGCTGGCGAAACGCGTGCCGAACGTCGAGATGCATATTTACGGGAATGGGCGGCATCCGGGAGATGCGCTTCCGGATGGAAGTCATATGACGGGCGGGTTGACGGATCGCAACTTTATCCCATACGGGACGTGGCAGTTCCGCTTCATCGACTGGTTCCGCGATTTGGGTTTCTTGGGCAAGCCGGGGGTCGAAACTAAGGCGTCGAAGGACGTGGCGGACTACGTGAAGAATCCGCCTCGGATGGGCGGCGGGCGGGGCGGACCAAGCACGCCACCTCCAACAGTGATAAAACCGTGAGGAACCTTTCCATGTACACACGAAGAGATTTCGGCAAGTTGGCTCTGGCTGCCGTGCCAGTGTCAGCGGCTTTGGCCGCGAAGATTAACTCGAAGATAGACGGCGTTCAGCTGGGCTGCCAGTCTTACAGTTTCCGCGATGTGCCGTTGGATGACGCGATTGCCGGAATGGTGCAGGATGGATGCGGCGTATGCGAGTTGTTCGCGGGCCACATCGAGCCCCCGGCGCTAGGGAAGGCGGCCGCGATTCCGAATCGTGGCGGTGGGCGTGGACCCGGCGGTGGCGCACCGGGAGGCGGCAGAGGCCGTGGGCCCGCTACGCCGGAGATGATCGCGGCCCGAAAGAAAGCGAGAGAAGATGTGCGGGAGTGGCGTCTCAATGTTCCGCTGAGCTACTTCTCCGATGTCAAGAAGAAGTTCGATGACGCCGGCATTACGCTGGTGGGCTACAACTATAGTTTCGCCGCGGATTACACGGACGACGAGATCGACCGCGGGTTTGCATTCGCGAAGGCGCTGGGCGTGGACATCATCACAGCGTCGACGACGATTCCGGTTGCAGAAAAAGTGGCTCCTTTCGCGGAGAAGCACAAGATGATAGTGGCGATGCATGGGCATGCTCAGATCGATGACCCGATCCAGTTCGCCAAACCGGAGAACTTTGCCAAGGCGCTGGAGATGTCGAAGTATTACCGGATCAACCTGGATATTGGGCACTTCTGGACGGCGGGCTACGATCCGGTGGAGTATTTGCAGGCGCATCATGACAAGATCGTGATTCTGCATCTGAAGGATCGGAATAAGCTGCCGGTCGGCGTGGGCGAGAACAAGCCTTGGGGCGAAGGGAACACGCCGATTAAGGCGGTGCTACAGATGCTGAAGAAGAATCAGTGGAGCATTCCGGCGCTGGTGGAGTATGAGTACCGCGGCGAGGGGACTTCCGTCGAGGAAGTGAAGAAGTGCATGGATTACGCCAAGGCGTGTATCGCGGGTTAGGCTTCTATTTGCCTAGCGCTTGAGCGATCGCTTTTTCGGCTAGCGGATTCATGACCTCGTAGCCTTTGGCGGTAGGATGCAGACCGTCTTCGGTCATATCGGAGCGGAAGAATCCTTTTTCGTCGACCGTCACTGAAAAATAGTCGAGAAAGACCATGCTGTGGGTCGCCGCATAGCTCTTGATCCAGCGGTTGAGTTCGAGAATCTTTTCCGGCGGCCGGCCGGGCGTCATTGCAGACTTGCCCGGAAGGTCACACACCGGCGTCAGGGAAGCAAGGATGACTTTGATGCCATGGGCGCTGGCCATATCTGCCATGGCGGCGATATTGTTCTCGGTGGCTTCCAGGGGCGTGGGGCCGATATTGCCGCCGATGTCGTTCGTGCCGCCGAAGATAATGACGGCTTTCGGTTTCATCAGGATTACGTCCGGGTAGAAGCGTAACAGCATCTGGCCTGTGACCTGTCCGCCAATGCCGCGATTCAAATAGGGCTTGCCTGGGAAGAACGGGCCGAAGCGGTTGGCGTTGTGCATGTTGTCAGTGATGGAATCGCCCATGAACACCACACGCTGTTCACTCGCGCCCGGGGGTTTGGTTTCCGCGTCTTCAGCTGCGTAGCGATGCGTATTGCCGAAATCGTTAATCAGACTTGCGGCCTGGCGCAGCTGCGGGGGGATGACATTTTGAGCGGGAGGTTGAGCGAGCGCGGCTAATGGGAGGAACAGGGCAAGCGGGAATCTCATGCCGACATTGTATACACGGGCCAGTCAGAAGACTATGATAGCGAGCGTGATGATGAATCGGCTTTCGTTGTTCTTGTTCTTTGCGGTGACGGCGTTCGGGCAGCAACCGCATTTGATTCCTCCACCGGGGGTTGCGGTGGCGGACGCGGATGCGCGGCAGTTGCGCAGCGGACTTGCGCGCTTGGCAACGCGGATAGAAGCATATAAAACGAATCCGCACATCGCCGATGTAAAGATCTTTCACAAAGCGGTTCAATACGCGCTTGAGGGCAACGAGTTATTTACCCAGGAGGATGTCTTCCGCGGAAAGGAATTGCTTCGCATGGGCAACGAGCGGATGACGAGCCTGGAACATGGCGATGCGCCCTGGACGCGCGCGACGGGGCTTGTGGTGCGCGGGTATGTCTCGAAGATTGACGGCAGTGTACAGCCTTACGGTTTGGTGGTGCCGGATTCATTTGCGCCGGACCGTCCACACAAATGGCGGGTCGACGCCTGGTTTCATGGGCGCGGCGAGACGCTGAGCGAAATTAGCTTCCTGTGGGATCGCATTCACAATCCGGGCCAGTTCACGCCGCGGGACACGATTGTTTTGCATCTCTATGGCCGCTATTGCAATGCCAGCACGTTTGCCGGTGAGGTGGATTTCTTCGAGGCGTTGAACGATGTGAAAAAGAATTTCAGCGTCGATGCGAACCGGATTCTGGTGCGAGGGTTCAGCATGGGCGGTGCTTCGGCATGGCACATCGGCGCGCATTACGGGACGGACTTCGCGGCGGTGGCGCCCGGGGCGGGGTTTGCGGAAACAGTGGACTTCTTCGGCTACACGAAGCGCAACGTGAAGTTGACCTGGTTCGAAGACAAACTACTGCACTTGACGAACGCTACGGATTACGCAGTTAACTTCTTTAATGTCCCGGTGGTGGCTTACAACGGCGATAAGGACGGGCAGAAACAGGCCGCCGATGTGATGGAGTCGAGCATGGAGAAGGAAGGACTGACGCTTTCGCGCGTCATCGGCAAGAATATCGGGCACGCTTACACGCCGGACGCGATTGTCGAAATCAACGAGACGATGGACGCCATCGCCGGCAAGGGGCGCGTTCAGTACCCGCGCGAAGTGCGCTTCACCACGTGGACGCTGAAGTACAACAGAATGCGCTGGGTGGTGGTGGACGGCCTTGAGAAGCATTGGAACGCGGCTCGGGTGAATGCCGTGATCGAGAGCGACCATACTGTGAAGGCGACAACATCCAATGTTTCGGCGGTCAGCTTCGTGATGGAGCCTGGGGCGGAACTGATCAATCCGGCAATGAAGGCGACTGTAGTGCTGGATGGCCAGAGCATTAGTGTTCCGGGCGCGCAAACGAGCGGCGCATGGAGCGCGCATTTCTGGAAGAACGGGACGAAGTGGTCGGTCGCGAGCGAAGACTCCAAGACCTTGAGCAAGCGCCACGATTTGCAGGGGCCGATCGACGACGCCTATATGGATAGCTTTCTGATGGTGCGCCCGACTGGTGCGCCGATGAACGAGGTTGTGGGGAATTGGGTGAAGTCCGAACAGGATCATGCGATGAAGTTGTGGCGCACGCAGATGCGCGGGGATGCCCCAGTGAAAGACGATTCCGCAGTGACCGATGCCGATATCGCGGCGAATAACCTGGTGCTGTGGGGAGATCCGCAGAGCAACAAGATACTCGCCCGAATCATCGACAAACTACCGGTCAAGTGGACAGCGGATGCGGTCCTGCTTGGGGCACGTAGATTCCCGAGTGCAACGAATGCACCGGTGATGATCTATCCGAATCCGCTGAATCCCAAGAAGTACGTGGTAATTAATAGCGGAATTACATTCCGGGAATACGCGGAGCCGAATAACTCGCTGCAGGTAGCTTACCTTCCGGACTATGCGGTGGTGGATCTGACTACGCCGCCAGACGCGCGCTGGCCGGGGAAGATTGCGGCGGCGGGATTCTTCGGCGAGAAGTGGGAGCTACTGGATAACGACGGAAAGTAAGTTGGCATTGTTCTTGCAATCACCGTGCTTCGGAATACAGAGAATATGAAAGAAGACGGGGTCATGCGGGGGCGTGTCCTTTCCTACGATTGGTCCGGGACGCCGCTTGGGGCGATGGAGCAATGGCCTCAAAGCCTTCGCGCTATCGTCGATGTGGTGCTGTCCTCGAGGTTTGCCATGTGGATGGCATGGGGACCCGAGCTGACGTTTCTTTGTAACGACTCTTACCTCCCAACGCTTGGGATTAAAGGATCCTGGGCGCTCGGCTCGCCTGCAGAACGCGTCTGGGCGGAGATTTGGCCGGATATCGGACCGCGCATCGAAACGGTGCTGACTACCGCTACGGCAACTTACGATGAGGCGCTTCTTCTTTTCTTGGAGCGCAGCGGTTTTCGCGAAGAAACATATCACACCTTTTCCTATAGTCCTCTGACGAACGACGGCGGAGAGGTCGCGGGCATGCTGTGCGTAGTTACGGAAGAAACGGAAAGGGTAATTGGCGAACGGCGAATTGAGACGCTACGGGATGTGGCGTCGGCCTGGGCGGGTACGAACGTTGAGAAAGAAGTTCACATCGCAATCGGAGCTCAGCTTGGCGGGAACCGAGCGGACCTTCCTTTCACCTTGACCTATCTATTTGACGACTGCGGAACTGCTGAACTAGCGCTTAGCAGCGGAGTTGGAATCGGCGATCCGCTTGCGCCGCATCGAATCGAGGTGGGCGAATCGTTCCCGTGGCCTTCGGCTCAGATCCTGGGCCGCCCGTCGCCGTATTGGTTAGAGAATTTGTCCGAGCAAAGTGCACTGGGGGAAATTCCGGCGGGTTCGCTGGGCAAGGCGCCGGAACAGGCCGTGGTGGTTCCGATCAAGCGCCAGGGCCAGGAGCGGCCGGCTGGATTTCTCGTGGCAGGCATCAATCCTTTCCGGAAGTACGATGCGGCCTACGAGGCCTTTATCGGGCTGATCGCGGGTCAGATTGCCGCCGCGGTGGCCAATGCGCGCGCCTACGAGGTTGAGAGGAAGCGAGCTGAGGCGCTGGCGGAACTGGACCGCGCGAAAACAGAATTCTTCAGTAATGTGAGCCATGAGTTTCGTACGCCGCTGACTCTCATGCTGGGACCGCTCGAAGAGTTGCTGGCGAAGCCGTCATCCGATCTGCCGGCGAGTTGCGCGAGGCTGGTTGAGGTAGTTCATCGAAATGGTCTGAGGCTGTTGAAGCTTGTGAACAGCCTTCTCGATTTCGCCCGCATCGAATCCGGCCGCGCCACCGCCCTTTATCAGGAAGCGGCTCTGGCTGAGCTTACGGCGGCATTGGCGAGCTCCTTTGGAAGCGTTGCGGAACAGGCTGGAATCCAGCTTGAGATCGATTGCCCCACTCTTCCGGAACCAGCGTATGTCGATACGGAGTTGTGGGAGAAGGTTGTCCTGAATCTTATTTCGAACGCTTTCAAATTCACGTTCGAAGGTAAGATCAGGGTCGCAACCAGGGTGGATGAATCGGCTTTCAAGCTTGCGGTGAGCGACACGGGAACCGGCATCCCGGAAGGCGAGCTTTCGCAGATCTTCCAGCGGTTCCATCGCGTAGTGGGGGCCGTTGGGCGAACCCACGAGGGGACAGGAATTGGACTGGCGTTGGTACAGGAGATCGTTCGCGAGCACGGCGGGACGATTGAGGTTGAGAGCAAGTTGGGGCGCGGGTCAACTTTCACGGTGTCCATACCGCGAGGTAAGACGCACCTGCCTGCCGATCGTCTGGGAACGCGGCGCAGCTACATTTCAACGGCGATCCAACCGCGCGCGTGGGTAGAAGAAGCCCTGCATTGGACCGCCGGCGACGGTCAGCCAAAGCCCGATGGAAATGCGGACCGCCCGGTGATCTATATCGCGGAGGACAACGCGGATATGCGCGACTACCTGGCGCGGTTGCTGGAAGATCATTACATTGTCCATCTCTTTCCGAATGGCGAGGACGCGCTGACGGCCGTTCGGGAGCGGCCGCCGGAACTGCTGCTGTCCGATGTCATGATGCCCAAGATGGATGGGTTCGAACTGCTCAAGGCTATTCGTAGCGAGGAGACTCTGAGCGATGTGCGCGTGATTCTTCTTTCGGCGCGCGCGGGCGAGGAATCGAAGGTGGAAGGGCTCAACACGGGCGCGGACGATTACCTGGTGAAACCTTTCACGACAGGAGAATTACTTGCCCGAGTGCGCGCGCATGTGGAGATGTCGCGCTCGCGCAAACTGGCCGAGTCGCGATTGCGGGATGCTCAGAAGCTGGAGAGCATCGGCCTTCTTGCCGGGGGCGTCGCTCACGATTTCAATAACCTGCTGGTCGGCGTGATTGGAAATGCGAGCCTGTTACGCGAGTACTTTGAGCCTGACGCGCCGGAATACGGGTTGACTGGGGAGATCATTCAGGCCGGCGAGGCTGCGGCCGATCTTACAAGACAGCTGCTGGCCTACGCCGGCAAGGGCCACTTGATGATCCGTCCGGTGGATTTGTCGGCCCTGATTCGTGAAAAGCGGGGCCTCTTGAGATCCAGCGTACCGAAGGAGATCGAGCTGACCATAGATCTGGCCTATCCGTTACCGGCGATGGAGGGCGACCCGACTCAGTTGCAGCAGCTGGTCATGAATCTTGTAATCAACGGCGCTGAAGCCATCGGCGAGCACTGCTACGGCCGGATCTGTATCCGCACGCTTGCGGAGAGTAGGAACGTCGTACTTACCGTTTCCGACTCCGGTTCCGGTATGACCACAGAGGTCGCCTCGCGGATCTTCGAACCGTTTTTCACCACGAAGTTTACCGGACGCGGGCTGGGGCTGGCAGCTGTTCACGGCATTGTTCGCTCTCACCATGGAAGCATTCAATTAAAAAGCGCGGTCGGCGCCGGAACTACATTCCAGGTTACATTTCCCGCCTTACCTAGCGAGATTCCGGCGAACGACGAGACGGCCAAACCCGGCCGGAGCGCCTTGGGCCGCGGCACGATTCTGGTGGTCGACGATGAATTGGTTGTGCGTAAGGTAGCCCAGACGGCGCTGGAAAGAAGAGGTTATCGCGTTCTGGCGGCGCCGGGCTGCGACGAAGCAGTCCTGATCATGGAGAAGCAGGGGAAAGATGTGGATGTGGTTTTGCTCGATTGGGCAATGCCGGGCAAGAATGGCGAAGAGACGCTTTCGATGCTCAATCAGATCCGTCCGGGCCTGCCCGTGGTGCTATCCAGTGGGTACAACCAATCAGAGGTGGCGCAGTATTTCCCCGTTCTGGCGGGCTTTATTCAGAAGCCATATACCGTCGATCAACTTACTGAAGTCATCCGGAAGGCGATGGATTCCCGGCATCTCTAATCGACGCCGATCGGTATAGTCGACGAAGCGGCTTTCGACTTCAACTTCGATATACTGAACCGACCACGCCGTCCGATAAACGCCACTGCTATGAGTTCGCCCTCCGTGCCCGGTTGGTTCGAAGTAGCGGCTCCCGTCGTCTCAGGAATAGTAGCCAACAAATTCCGCGTCAGCCTGGCGATCGACGACTACCGGCAAGAGAATCAAGACGCGCTAAATGTAGTTCAGAACATTTACCTGGAGCTGACCAAGACATTTAGAGAGCGCGGCGAGGGCATCCGCGACGTAAAATCGTACGCGGCCAAGGTCAGCTACACGGAGTGTATGGAGTCGCTGCGAAGGAAATATCCGGGGCGAACTCAGCTGAAGAATAAGATCCGCTACTTTTTAACCCATGAGCCCGGGTTTGCGGTGTGGGAGACGAGACTTGGCGAATTCCACTGTGGATATGCGGGTTGGACGGCGAAGGAAGCGGCATCCGGCGCATCTGTGAACGCTCTTGCCGCCGATCCATCGAAGATACCGATGAGAATCAAGGCACTGGACAGTATGAAGGCGGCCGATTGGCGGAATCTGGCGGACAGTATTTTTGAATTCTTGGGAGACCCTGTCGAGCTGGACCACATGGTAGCGATCATCGGTTCACTATTTAGAATCAAGGACCCGCCCGGGGAAGCGCCCGAGCCTTCGGTCACCCCACGTCCGGACCATCAGCTGTATCTCAACGAGATGATCAAACGGCTTTGGGAAACTCTACAGGATTTCGAACATCGCTGGCTGATGGCATTCCTGCTCAATATGCCTGGATATACCAAGGAAGCGAGGGGTGAGATTGAGGTATTCGAAAAATGCGGAGCGGCGAGCCGCGCGGAGATTGGGCGTCTGCTGGCATTGAGCGGGAAGGAGTATGGGTTTCTGGCGGACGCGACGCCGCCGGCTGCCGCCGATCCGGGCTTTGCGGAAGGCCGGATGGAGATGCTGTGGCCGCATCTGCCGCTTGAGGATATCCTGATCGCAAACGCGCTTGGTTGCGAGAAACAACAGGTCATCAACTTGCGAGCGGTGGCCCATCAGAAAGCTGCGAAGCGGATGCGGGAGTTGTCACTTGAAAAAAAGTAGACGAATCCGCCAATATGCGAGGCCAATGAACACCGTTCCCGTATTGAGGTGCCTACGTGCTGGAGGACGTTCGAATGTCTGAACGGAACGAATGGCCGAAACGGCTCTTGCGGGACCTCAAGCACGCCGAGGAGCAGCATTTGAGTTACGGGCAGCTTGAAGGATATGTCGATTCGCGGCTTGACTCCACGGAAGCTGAGTTGGTGCGGGCCCACACGGAACTGTGCCTGAGATGCGCAGCCGAATTGGAGGATCTCACGAGTTTCGCGATGACGCTTAAAGCGAAAGCATCGCCTGAGCCGATTCGATTGGGGGTATGGGAACGGGCAACCGCCTGGTTAAAGATTCCGCGGCATGCGTGGGGCCTGGCTGGAGCACTCGCGATATTTACTGCGATCGTTTCACTTCCGCATTCTGCCCAGCGCGAGGCAGTTCCGGAGAACAGCCCACCGGCGGCGCTCCCAGATAAAGGTCCGGCGGCAGCCCCTCCGATGGCGCCGGCGGAACCGACTGGCGTACAACGGGATGGGCACCCCAGGCGCGACCGCGTCTTAACTCCCGAAGAGCTCAGCGCCTATCGGAACGAGTTGGCGGCGGCGCCAGACGATCCGGTTGCCAGGGGTGCGATCGCGGTGAAGTATTTACAGTTCTCAGAAGCCGAGAAGGAGTACCGCAAACTGTTGACGATGGGAGCGGATGACGCTCAAGAGGGTCGCTTCCTGCTCCGGCAATTGGATCAATTGAGAAGAGGACGATAAGCGATGCCGATAAGTGAAGAACCTTACTACACGTATTCTTTCGGCTCGATGGGACAGACGCTGAAGACGGCGAGCCAGACTTCGTTCTTCCAGTGGTTCCACATGCGTGAAACCGAGCGGCGTGCCGAGGAACCGGGCGAGGCGGTTCGTTTTCGGCCCTCGGGCGAAAAGTTCCACGATCTTTGCTACCTGGATACCTTGTTGGCCGGTAGCGGCGAGATGGTCGGGATGGAGCTTGTGGTACAGCGGGCCTTTATCGATGGACGCGACCGTCCGTTCGCCCAAGATCTTGTAAAAAGCTTTTTGAGGGAAGCATTGCCGGAAGCGTGCCGGGACGTCTTGCAGGATTTCATGCAAGAGATCCAGTTGCCCGGCAGAAACGGCGCGACGCCAGGCTACCTGGTTTTCAAAGGGCGGCAGAACTCCTGGAAAACGCAAACCGGTTGGTCACGTTTGCTGCTCGCCAATTTGGATGTCTCGGAAGTACCTTCACTTGTCGTGCGGGTTGCTCCCAACCCTCAGGCGCCGAATGCGCGGCTGATCGCAAATGAAGGAGACAGTGCATGGTGCGAACAGTGGCGTTTCTGGCCTTGGCTGCGGTTCATGCCCTAGCGATCGACTTCTCTTTGAAAGGAAACTGGAAGGCAACGTCGGCACATGTGTGGTCTTGCGAAGAGACCGGCCGGCAATCATTTGAACGCTTTGACTTTACAATCGACGACGCGCCGCGGTCGGCTTTGTCAGGTGAGTCCGAAGAAGAAGGAGACTTTGAAAATGGTACGAACAATAGCGTTAATAGCTTTGTTGGCAATGCCTGCGGCAGCCGTGAATTTATCTTTGAAAGGCGTCTGGAAAGCGACATTCGACCAGGCGCGGTATTGCGGAGAACCCGCTCCCGTAGCGATGGAGCAAGTTCGTTTCGACATCCTGGAAGCGCCCTTCTGGCACATCGGGGTTGCGTCCTTTAACTACAGCGCAGCGAATGTCATCGGCAGCGTGACCATGCGGGTGCGCCCAGAGGGCTCCCATCCAGAGACAGTCATCTCCGGGCTCCTGGTTGGAGAACTCGTAAAAAACACGGAGATCGGGAGCGGAGCCACGGCCAAGACTGCCGGCCTGGCTTTGAAAGGATACATCGTCTCGCAAAAGGACTACGGCGCGTGGACACAAACCAAGAAACTCGGAGCGCCTCCAAATGACGCGGGCGAAGTGGAACTGGAGGTGTCGGGAAACTTCTTCCAAGGTTATACGCTGACCGGGATTATTCGATCCAGCGAGGCGTGCTCGTATGAAAACCCCTTACGCGCGCGGGTGGGAGAGATGACCGGACATTTCGGCCGCAACGTTGCCTCAAAATGGTCGGCACACGTCATTCTAGAGCAGAAATAACCGGGGAGCACCGAGGGCTTGGCGCCGGCGCGGCGCGGAATTAGGTTTTCGATCCGCCAATCTGCCGGTGAGTCTTGCGCCGTCCAGGGTTGAAGCGACATGAGAAAAGACTTCGGTAAGGTCGTGATCGAAAGACCGCGGAAAGGTTCGTCCGCTCGCAACGCAAAGGTACGTTGGTTTGGGAAGTTCGTACCGGACGACGAAGAGGGCGGATACGGATTCGAGTACGAGGGCGTAAGCCGTATTCCAGGTTCGGATCACGCGGAAGGCTTCATAAGAAAAAAGATTTACTACAAGCAATTGACCGACGTCCTGGGGCCGATCAAGCGGTTCCTGCGCAAGAACGTAGGCCGTGTTTGGAACGACGTGTATTCCGAACTCTCGCAAGTGTTGAACCGCGGCGGGTGGGGTGTTGAGCACATCCGCGGTTCCCATGTCGAAGTAGCGGTAAATACCTATCGGGGAGTCGACGGAGAGGTCTGGTACAACGGCAAACGTGGTCCATTCGTGGTGAACGGGAACTACGAAACCAGATTCTACGTGGAGCCGGAGACGGGTAGACTTCGTGCTTACAAGCGATCGTACCAGTGGACCCGAACCGAGCCGGATTTCGTCGACTTGAACAAGGTAAGAGCAGGGGCAAATACCTGGTATGTGAATGTAGGCGGGATCTGGTTCTTGGGAACATACGTAGAAACGGTTCCGGGTAGGGATGACGCGGGTTCGGCGTGGCCCAACCAGAAGGTGGGTTGGCGGGAAAGTATCCTGCATTTCAAGCCTCTGAAATCGTGTTCGAAAAAGGAGATCCGGGATCTGTTGAAGAAGCGGGACGCGGACCTTGCGAAGAAGTGTAAGAAGATGGCGGGGTGAAGGAGTCCGTCCCATTTTCGAGAAGGAATAAAAGTTTGCGATCCGCCAATCTGCATCCGGATTTTGCACCGTATAAGGGCATGACAAACACACAAAGTTCTCTACAGCCGGACCAGCCGCAGCAGGTAACGGCTCCGCAACCAGTTGGATTGCCGCCACTTAAAGCGTGGCAGATCAAGACTGAGAAGATAATTGTCCCGCTATTCGGTTTCGTTATCTTTCCGGCAATGGTGCTATTTCTTCTGGCCCAGATTCCGGACCTGATCCGGCGCGTTAGTTCGGGGGATCTGTCCGCGGTTTGGCCCCCTAGTAAGGGATTTGTTACCGCTGTGATTCTGGGACTTGGGGCTATGTTTGCTTCTGCGTTCCCGTCGAAAAAGAAGTGATACGGTTATCGTTTCATGAACCGAATATTTGTCGACATCGTCGTTCCTCTTCGAGGATGCCAGGTCCTACGAAAATATAACTGACGCAGAGTGCTGTTGAATCAATGGGTTAAGGTCGGCGGAGGTACGGAGTTTGCAGGTCATTCCACCATACCAACAAAGTCCTCGGTCTCCTTGATTTTGGACATAAGCCCCAGGTTTTCCTTTGCGAACTCTGCGTATCCTTTGCGTCTTTGCGTTGAAGGTTTTGAAAATAAACCCGACCCAGAACGCCCTTGAATCAATGAATAGGGGCGGAGGAGGAAAGGACACATTGGACCGCCGGCTTCTTGAACCCTTTCAAGTTCCTTCCAGCACGACAATTTTCATCCGTCCCGGTGACGGCCCCGCAGGGGCCGTGTAGTTGAATGACAAACTTTCGAAATATTTTTTCCCCAACAAACCAAAGCACTTAACCCCCAATCCCATCCTTACCCTGCACGTTTTCGCCAAACAAAAAACTAAAGTAAAGGCGAAAGGAAGTACCCCTTCATGAGTTCAAACGCGCAGATCGAAGCCAATCGTCAGAATTCCCAAGCCTCCACGGGCGCAACCAGCCCAGCAGGCCAGAAAAAGTCCTCCATGAACGCGCTCCGCCATGGATTCACCGGACAATCCGTCCTCGTCTCGGCGGAAGAGAAGCCCCTCTACGATGCTCACGTCATCGCCTACCTGGAGCAATACCAGCCCAAGTCCCACGAAGAATCCAACCTGGTTCAGCAGTACGCCGACCAGCACTGGACGCTCCACCAAATCTCCGTCCAGCAGATGAATGTGCTCACCATGCTGAACATGTCCAATGCCCACCACATGAAGATCGGCAGCGACTACGAAACCCTGAACGCCGCCTCCGCCCAGTTCTACAAACAGATCGGCAACCTGGGCATCTACGAACAGCGTCGCCGCCGGGCCGCCCAGGAGACTCTGGCCCAGTTCAACGAACTGAAAGCCGCCCGCGAAAAGGCCTTCGCCGAAGCCGTCACCGTATATAAAGGCCTGAAACTAAAGAACCAACCCTTCAATCCCGCGGATTTCGGCTTCGTTTATTCGACCACCGAAATCGAGACCTTCATCGCACAGCAAATCGCCATTTTCGCGGCCAAAACGCCCACCCCTGGGAGCGTCAAGTAAGGGAGCCTACTGGAAAACGCGCTTCAGGAACTCTTCATCCTTCAGCACCGGCTGATATTGGGTCCTGGTCTTAGCCACGTTCTCCATCTGCGTCCGTAAATTTGGGTTCAACTCATGCGCTTTTTTCAACTCTACAGCCGCAGTGTCTTTATCGCCCGCCAGATAACTCAGCAGGCCATAATTCATATGCGCGCCAGCTTGGTTCGTGCTGTAATGAACCAGCTTTGCCGCCACATCTCGCGCGCCTGCAATGTCGCCCGAACTAATCAGCCCGCCCAGGCTCCCCTGGTAAAGCTGCACCATATTCAGATCCAGCAGCCGTCTCAATTCCGGGATCGGAGCCGGGCTATCGTCGACATTGATATAAATCAACCGGTCATTGTTGATGTTCCGTCCGCCGCCCTTTTTCACCACCAGCATCGACGCCGATTGCTTCCCGCGCGAATCCCCGCCCGCATCGTCGCCCGCTTTCAGAGCTGCAAAGAGCCGTTCCGCCAGGTCGCCCTTGGTCTCTTCAAACGCCTTGCCCATCGCCTCCGGAACCTTGGCGCCGACCAGAATGTTGCCCTGCGCCGACCATGTTTTCCCCTGCCGGTCGCCCGCCCAATTCGGAGCATTCGGTCCGGTATACGCGGCGATCGTTCCATTCTTGTCGATAATCGCCACCTGCCGCCCGTCCTTACCTGGGAAAGTGTCTTCCGCCAGAAGCTTCTCAAGCACTGCTTTCGCCGAAAGGCCCTGGCGCAGCAACTCCAGACCCTTCGGCCCATAGCCGACGTTCACATTGGCCTGCGTCGCAACAGCCCCCACCTCGGCCTCCGCCCAAGGCACCACCGACCCGACTGAGAAGTATCGCGACGCCACCGTCACGCCCCATTCCCGCGTCGCCGGATCGAACGCCACAATCGAAAACGTGTTGACATCGTCCGCGCGCATCAAACAAGCGGCGGCAAACAAAATACAGGCGGCTCTTCTCATCATTCCCCCCTCGAAAGCGTAGCTTCAATCAGTCCATGTGGCTCGTCGACGGGCAGAAAAACCTCATTCGGATTCTCCATCCCAAACGGAGCCAGGTTCACCAACAGGCAATGTTTATTGGGCAACGACAACGAAATCTCTTCCACCATCGGAAACTCCGCCAGCACCGCTTCGCCCATCGCATAAAGCGTGCTCTGCACCGAAGGGCTCACATGCCCCACGAATACTTCAACCAATCGCGCGCGCACCGAATGCCACACCACATCGAAGTCAATCCCACCCGCGGTATACGTCCAAGCCGCCTCGACCGCCGTCCCGAGAATCCGGTCGCTAGCCTCCTTGAGGGTCGTATATTGATCGCGGATATAGCCCTCGAACGAGGAATCCGTCGTATTCAGGAGAATCAGATCCTTTACTCCTGAATGGAAACTCTTCCCGTCAATTACCGACGCCGTCCGTACTTCGATCCCTTTCTGGAACGAGTGCTTCCCGAGCCGCGACCATTGCGCTTCCTCGATCTCGACCCGCACCGACCGCAGATGCGGATTGCACTCCAGAAAGTGGTCGCAAAGCCGCTTCCCAAACTCCTCGATCGCCCCGAGCGGACCCTTCCCCGCCAGCGTGTAGACCGTATTCTTCATCGTGTCGGTCGGCAAAATCCGCGAGTTGTCGCCGCTCACATAGCACTCGTCGTAGTCGCCAGTGAACTGTATATGGACATTCAACTCCCGAAAGGAATGCGTCTCGCCCTCGCGCTCGACCTTCGCCAGACGCACTCTCGACTTGCCGTAGTTACTGTGCTTGATCATCTAGCTCCCCCGGTAAGTGCTGTACCCAAACGGACTCAGCAGCAATGGAATATGGTGATGCCGCCCGTCCCGCAGCATAAACTGAATCGCAATCTCCGGATAGAAAGCCTCGTCCCCCAAGGCAAACGTCACCCGATACCGCCCTTCCGCCGCGTCTTCGGCCAGCCGGGCCCGCCCATCCGCATTTGTTTCCGTCCTTACCATCAGCGCCCACTCGTCCCGCCAGACCTCCAGCGAAACCGGAACCCCAGCAGCCGGCATTC
>Ga0302326_10011678_pt1 | contig 18874 bp, 10 predicted proteins | sample Palsa_T0_3_FD_202264 | JGI IMG/M metagenome (GOLD analysis project Ga0302326, IMG submission 202264) | Peat permafrost microbial communities from Stordalen Mire near Abisko, Sweden - Palsa_T0_3 | ecosystem: Environmental > Terrestrial > Soil > Palsa > Peat permafrost | place: Sweden: Abisko...
GGCATGGTGAACAAACCAGCAACGATTTCAGGAAAATGTACGGCGAGCGCCAGCTACGTGACCGCTCCTGAAAACCAATTTGCCGCAGTGCTGCGGCAGTGGGACGATCCGGCGATGGGCCCCAGGCAGAACAAGGAATGGGGTGATGCCTGGATGAAGCGCTATGCCGAGCAGGCGGCTGCGTCTGCACAGGGCTTCGATCGAATTGTGCAGCAACAGAACAAAACCTTCCTCGACAATTCGGATAGGAATTTCCAGGCCCAGCAGGACTCCTTCCGTCAAGCTGCGGCGGAGCGGCACCAGATGAATAACGAGTTCATGGATGCCATGCAGCAACGGACCAACGGGTCGATCCAGCGTACTGGGGACGCCATGCAGGCACGATCCACTTCCACCTCGGACTGGGTGGACTATGCGCTCGACCGGCAAACTGTGTTCGATACGAATACCGGGAAAACCGGCAAAATATCGAATCAGGTCACTCCGGGTGGCTCTCTGCAGAAGGTGCATGGAGATGGAACGCCGATCCAGTGACGGCTGAGGGATGCGCTGGCGTGGCCGGCAAAGCAGGGGTTAGAATTCATGGGCTGGGGATCATGGCAAAACAAGGGAGGATCGCAATAATGGGGAGCAGGTGGATGGTTTGCAAATGCGGGGTGGGCGCGGTGCTGATGGCGCTGGTTCTAATCGGTTGCAAGGGGAGTCAGCCGGCTGCGGCTTCGGCGTCAGCTTCGACAGGCGGGGCAGATACTGGCAGTGCTGCTGCCGGGGACGGAGCGAGCAGCGCGCCATCGCAGTCGGGTGGAACGCGAGTGGAATACATCAACGATCCTTCGCTGGGCATGAATGCGATTGCAGTTACCATTCCGGCAAACTGGCAGTTTCAGAGCGTGTTTCTGCAGGGCGGCACCTGCGCGTCCACTCCGTTCGGAGTTTTTCGCGCCACGCGCCCGGACGGGATGAGCATGGTGGAGCGCATGCCGAACCTGGCCTGGGCCTGGGGCCAAGGGCCGATGATTGGCTACATGCCGAAGACCGATTGCCTGCCGATGAGAGGCCCGCTGAGCGCGCAGGATTTTCTGAAGTACATGGCCATGACCATGAAAGTGCGCTACGACGGCGATGCGCCGGTTCCGGCTGCGGAGCAGGAAAAGGCAGACAAGGTATTGAGCGATGCACAGGCCACTTATGGGCCGAAGTACGCGGCGTCGCATTTGCAAATGCCGAAGCAGACGCAGCAATTGGCGCGGGCGTGGGTGAGCAACATGAAAGGGACCACGCCGATGAAGGGCTTGCTGGATGTGAATGTAATGTGCCTGGAGACGCAGTATGCCGGACAGCCGGGGCTTACGCAGGGGTCACCCGGGCATCCCCCGCAGATGATGACCGGAACGCCGTCGGTTGTAGACAAATGTACGGCGTCGGTTCAGTACTACACCGCTCCTTCGGGTCAGATTGAGGCCGTTGTGCGGCAATGGGATGCGCCGGGGATGGGAACCAAACCGATCGATGCGTGGGTTCAGGCCTGGATCCAGCGGAACAATGAGCAATCGCAGCGCGCCATTGCGGAAATGAATGAGCGGTCCAGGCAGCAAATGGAGATCAACCACGAGCAATTCGAGCATTCGATGGCGGTGCAGCAGCAGGTGCACGAACAGTTCATGCAGGGAATGCAGCAGAACTTTGACCACTACCAGCAGGGGGTTGCGGCAAACATGGCCGCGCGTGATGCTTCGACGTCGGACTGGGTAGATTTTGCGCTGGACCGGCAGACGGTGCTGAATACGAACACGGGGCAGGTTTACAAAATTTCGAATCAGTATTCGGTGGAGTCACCGGAAGAGAAGTTGCACGGCAACGGGACGCCGTGGAACTAGCTATCGTCAATCTCGGCAGAGGACCGTGGCCCATCGGCGGATAGCATCCGCTGAGACGGGCTGACCATTTGCTTCACTCGCTGCCAGCTGAACGGCCAGATTGCCGATGGTGGAGCTTTCCGGCTGGCCGATTTCTACGGGCCGATGGATACGCTTCTCGGTCAGCTCCGTGAGCAGCTTGTTGCGGCTGGCGCCACCCAGGATGTGAATGCGATCGAGCTCGCGGCCGAGCAGCTTCTCGAGGCTCGAGAGCGCGAAGGCGTAGCGGTCGGCGAGGCTCTCGAAGATGACACGGGCAAAGACGGGCTCGTTGCCGGCAATGTCCGGGATGGTGGCCCAGCGCCGCCGCCAGAGCTGATGATTGATGCGTTCGGGCATCTCGGAGTCGAGCAGCAGCGGCTCAGCATCCACGTCGATGACGCCGGGAAAACTGGATTGGGCTGCCTGGGCGATGAGGTCCTCGATGTTCCAGACACGACCTTCAGCGTTCCAGGATTCCATGCACTGCTTCAGCAGCCACATGCCATTCACGAGAGAGTGGAAGCAGAGGCCTGCGCCGGCCGCGCCGAGGTTGGTGTATCGGGCATCGAACGCCGCACTTGTAGTGACAGGCTCGGCGATGAGCGCACCGACAAGGGACCAGGTGCCGGAGCAGATGTATAAAGTCGAGTCAAGGTTGGAGCATATCCCGGCGATGGCGGAGGCTGTGTCGTGACACGCGGGCGCGATGAGCTCGGTGTGACGGAAGGCGTCGAGTGAAGCGAGCGGGCCTTGCAGTGGGCCGAGCAGCGTTCCAGCGCGGACGATGGGCGGCGCGGCATCGATGGAAAGGCCGAGGAGTTGAAAGAGCTCGGCGTCCCAGTCGCCCGTATTGATATCGACTAGGCCGGTGTGGCTGGCGTTCGTGTGCTCGCCGACGCGGCGGCCGCCGAGCCAGTAGAGCACATATTCCGGCAACATGACCCAGGGCGCGCCGGAATCGATGCCGGCGGCTGAGTCAGCCATCAATTGATACACGGTGTTGATGCGATGAGGCAGAACGCCGGTGCGCTGGTAGAGATCTTTGGGAAGAATAAGTTTGTCCGCGGCTTCTTTGACGGGGACGGTGCGTTCATCGCGATAGCAGAAGGGCCGGCCAAGCGGCTTGCCATCCGGCGCGAGCCGCACATAATCAACCGACCAGCTGTCGACAGCGATTGAGGCGATGCCTTCCGGAGCAAGCAGCGCGGCTCTGCGGAGACCTTCCTCAAGGCCGGCGAGGATGAATTCGAGCGGCCAGTACATCGAGTTTCTTTCATGTACGGGTCCGTTGGGGATGCGATGAACGACCTCGACAGTCGGGATGCCGTCCGTCCAGCGCAGCAGGGAGACGCGGCAGCTTTCTGCGCCGAGATCGATGGCTATTCGCGCGGGTTCAGGCATAGAGGAGTTCATTCCCTGTTGGAGTTTAACGCAGGAATGCCTCGGTGAGTCCGCCGTCTACTGGAATCAGATGGCCGGTGGTGCAGCGCGAACGCGGGCTTCCCAAAAAGAGAATAGCTTCGGCGCAATCGGCGGGGTCGATGGGCTGGTGGGTGAGGGTGCGCTTGGCGTAAAAGTTGGCGAGGAGATTGCGGAGTTCATCGTCGGTCTGCGAATCGTCGAAGGGGATGTTGTATTTGGCGAGCGAGGCACGAACGCGGTCGCGAGGGAACATGGTTGAGCCTTTAACCACGGTAGCCGGACTGATGCCGTTCACGCGGACGCGCGGCGCGAGTGCTACGGCCAGTTCGCGGACCAAATGGGACACGGCGGCCTTGCTTACGTCATAAGCTTCCGACCCACGCTTGGAGACAACGGCATTGGCTGAGCTGGTGAGAACGATGGCGGCGTCGAGAGCCTGCTCGTTGAAGATTTTGGCGGCTTCATCGGAAAGCAGGTAGTTGGCGGTCACGTTGATGTCGAGCGTGGTGGCCCACATCGCGTCGGGAACCACGCCGTCGGGTGAGGATGGGAAAAGGGCCGCGGTGTTGATGAGAATGTCGAGTCCGCCAAAGGCTGCCACGGTTGCATCGATGGCCTTGGCGATGGCTTCGCGGTTGCGGATGTCGACGGTCGCGACGGCGACAAATTCCTTTGAGGTGACGGAGGCCAAATCGGCAACGACACGAACTGCTGCGGCTTCGTCGCGGTCAGCGACGACGACGTGCGCGCCGCGGGCCGCGGCCAGCAGGGCTACTTCGCGGCCGATGCCGCTGCCTCCGCCGACGACCAGTGCAATGCGACGGCTTAGCTCTTTTTCCGGTGGCTGGCGACGGATTTTGGCCTCTTCCATGGCCCAGTACTCGATGCGGAAGGCTTCAATGGCAGGGAGGGCGACATAGTTGGTGAAGACCTTGAAGCTGGCGGGATCGTTCGCCGGACCGCACTGCGGCAGCGTTCCGGTAAGCGACCCCAGCGACGAAGACCCGTCGCCAGGGGCCCCCGGGTCTTCTCCTTCGCCGAGCAGGCTGGCTCCCTCCATTACGTGAATGGCGTTGGTGTAGAACTCGCCGACGATGCGGGCCTCGGTTTTGTTTTTGCCGAAGCTGAACATGCCCAGGCTCTGGATGAGAACGACGGTGGGGCTGGCATCGCGCAGCGCCGGTGAATCTGGAGTCGCGAAGGAATGATAGTAGTCGCGGTACTGTTGCCTGTATTCGTCGAGCGAAATCTGGATTTGATCTTTTAGAGCGGCGATATCGGCGCCTGCCGGCCAGGGGATAAAAAGCGGGCGGATCTTGGTGCGGATGAAGTGGTCGGGACAACTGGTGCCCAGGAAGGCTAGTTCTCTTGCGTTTTTGGAAGTGACGAACTGGAGAACATCGGGAGCGTCAGTAAAGCTGGAGATCCATCGGTTTTGCGTGCTGACCCGGCCGCGAAGATAAGGGGCGATCTGAACAGCGAGCTTGCGTCGGTCCTCGCGGGGAGGAATTGCCTCGCCGCCAAAGCGGATTTTTCCTTTGCCGTGGCGCTCGATGAACTGGCCGATCTGGTCGATTACAGTGAGGGTGCTCAGGTAAGCTTCGCGCTGCGTGTCGCCCCAGGTGAACAAGCCGTGCCCGCCGAGGACGATGCCGTCGCAGCCCGGGTTGTCGAGAACGGCCTGGCGCATCATCAGGCCAAGCTCGAAGCCGGGGCGCTGCCAGGGAACCCAAACCAGCGAGTGGTTGAACTCGCGGTTGAATTCCTTCATTTTTTCGAGGCCGTTGGCGGAGGCGGCCAGCGCAATGCCCCAGTCGGGATGGAGATGGTCGACGTGCGGGAAGGGAAGGAAGCCGTGCAGCGGGGTGTCGATGGACGCTGCAACCGGGTTGTTTCGGAAAGCTGCGATGGCGTACATGGGAACCATGTCGTCTTCAGTGTCCACGCCTTTGTAGCTTCGTTCGAGGGAAAGCAATTTCTGCTGGTAAAGCGTGGCGAAGCCGGCGCGTTTGATGCTGCCCAGGTCGCCTCCGGACCCCTTGACCCATAGCACCTCGACAGACTCCCCGGTGAGCGGGTCGGCTTCGATAATTTTGGAGCTGGTGTTCCCGCCGGCGAAATTGGTGAGGCGCAGATCGGAGCCGAGCAGGTTGGAGCGATAGCGGAGGAGCTCGGGCTCGTCGAGAGTTGCGGCTACGGCAGGGTCCCAGCGGTCTTCAAGGAATTTCAGTATGGCGGAGGGTGCGGCGACTTGGGTCATAGATACCACTTTACGAGGATTTGGAGCAACTCAGATAGGATAGCGTAGTTGAATAGCAATAGAGAATATATTTCGAATAGGGATAAATGAAGCGTCGGCTAGGCCTCCGCGTTCAGGTTCTCGGCGGTTGCGGCCTTGTGGCGGACGTAATTGTAAGGCGGCACCGTGTAGCCACGGAGCAGCGAGATGCCTAGCTGGATGAGGCGAGGACCGTAAGTTTCCACCTCGTGCGAGATGGAGCCGATCAGCGCGCTTTTGCCCGTACGCATCTCGTCCATGGCCTCGGGGATGCAGTCCTGGCCGACGATGGCGAAGTCGGTTTCGCGGCCGGCATTGCGGGCAGCGTCGAGAACTCCAAGGGCGCTGGAGTCAGTGGCCGTGGCCACCAGGATTTGTTCGCCTTTACGGCGTCCGCGGAGAAACTCGACGACGGCGCGGCGGCTGGGCTCCCTCATGCCGCGGCCTTCAAGCAGGACGTACCGGTCCGGAGGGATCCCTTTGAGGCCTTCGCGGATGCCGTCGAAGGCGCCAGTCATGCGGCTCTGCACAAAGCTGCCTGCTTCTGCGAAGCCTACACCCAGCACCAGATCCGCTTTGCCCTTCCACTTGCGGATGGCGTGCTGGGCCAATAGCGCGCCGGCTTCGACTCCGCACTCGAAGTTGTCTACGCCGAAGTAGGTGGCGTTGGGGTGTGGGACATCGATCGCGACCAGGGGAATGTCTGCTTTTTTGAAGATGTGTGCCAAGCGCGGGCCGGCTGCCTCTTCCACCTGGAATTCGAGCACCAGGTCAACGTGGCGGGCGACAAACTCCTCGGCGTTGCGAATGGCCACGTCGGGGTCGAAGCGGTTGTCGAGCACGACCAGTTCGACGCCGGCGGCCGCAGCTGCGGAAGTAACGCTCTGCGCGACGGCTGCTGAAAAGGGCAGTTCGGCACTTTGGACCGCCAGACCGAAGCGGAGGCGGCGGGGGCGCGAGACGAGGCGGTATTGGCCGGTCTGGGTTTGGGCTACGTAACCGCGATGAACCAGAGTCTTGAGAATGCGATAGACGCTGGTCTTGGAAATGCGGGTCCTCTGGTAGACGTCCTCAAGCGAAACAGGCCCGTGATTCTCTTCGAGCAACTCGATGATGTCGAGGGCTTTGGAGAGGATCGGAATCAGGTAGAGGCGCTGGATTTTTGCCTTGGGCACGCTTGGGTCTCCGTTGCGCGTTTCATTGGTTCTGCGGTGTCATGCCTGCATCGAAAAAGAACAACCGCAGGTCCTTCGACTCCGCTGAAGTACGCTTCGCTCAGGATGACAGCTTTAAATCGTTAACAAAGCATGCTGCAAGAACTGTCTCAGGCGTAGCTGCTTACGGCGGAGTGGCGGCTGCCGCGCTCCTTTGCAATGCGCTCCACATAGCCGCCTTCGCGCAGAGCAGCTAGTGGATCCGCAGGCAGTCCGCGCGCCTGTCGCCAGGCCGCTGCCAACGGACGAACGTCAGTCCAGAAAGCGCCGCGGAAAAGCTCTTCGGCAGCGACAATGTCACACAACTGTTGATGATGGGCTAACTGCTCGCGGTCGATCAGCGCGGATTTAAGCCAGAGTTCCTGGGCGGTCACAACGGTCTGGACTGTGGCTTCGACTTTGCCTTTCAGGTTGTGGCTCTGATCGATCATGAAGGCGACCCCTGCGGGAGGCAGGCCTTCGGATTGAGAGCCTTGCAATTCGTGAAAGATGCGGAATATCTGATAGGGGTCGATGGAGCCGAGAGTGAGGTCGTCGTCAGCGTAGCGGCGATCATTGAAGTGGAATCCGCCGAGCAGGCCGGTGTGCAGCAGCCAGGCTACGATCTGCTCGATGTTCTGCGCGCTGTAGTGGTGGCCGGTATCGACCAGGACGCGGGCCTGCGGGCCTGCGGCGCGCGACAAATGCGAAGACATGCCCCAGTCGGCGATGTCGGTGTGGTAGAAGGCGGGCTCGAAAGGTTTGTATTCGATGAGCAGGCGCTGGTCAGGGGCCAGGTGGTCGTGGGCGGCGCGCAGCGACTCTTCAAGCCAGGCGATACGCTTGCGGATGCTCTGCGAGCCGGGGTAGTTTGAGCCGTCGGGAAGCCAGAGCGAAATGTCGCGGGAGCCGGTTTGTTTGGCGATCTCGATGGAGTCGAGCACGTGGTCGAGCGCCTGTTGGCGGATTGCAGGGTCAGGGTTGCAGAGCGAGCCGAATTTGTATTCCTGATCCTGAAAGAGGTTTGGATTGATGGAGCCGGCGCGGATACCAAAGCGATGTTCAAGTTGCCTGAGTTCCGGAATATCGCGGATGCCGTTGGGCAGGTCCCAGAGCACATGGAGGGCGATGGTCGGAGTCACGCCGGTGAGGCGATTGACTTCAGCGGCGTCGGCAAATTTCTCTTCCAGGGTGGAGGCCGCTGCAGGCTGCACGAATTTGCCGAAGCGTGTGCCGGTGTTGGCGAATCCCCACGAAGGAATTTCGATCTGGAATGCATCGAGGGCTTGAGCGGCTTGATCAAACAGAGCGGATTCGGAGTGGGACATGGCTAGCACCTAAGGCTGGTTTGGCCTGGGTCCTCAATCCTGATGTGGACCATGCTTCAAGGTGGCACGGGTGCACGCTGAGGCGACCAACTGCAAATCACAATGATATTCGTTAGGGAGATGTGTTGTCTATTGCAATTGAAGCTCACGAATCGGAACTTCTCCAGGCTTGGAAGACGGCTAAACATGTTGCAGGATTTGTATCTCCGGGCGGGATGAATCCTGCGCCCGCAGCGGATGGGATCTAATTAACGTCTTACATGGGTCAACTTTCTGCTATTAGGATCGTCTAACCTGTTGCTTCAATATTCTCATCCGGCTTCTTGGCCTGGGAGCTGAGTAGCTTTGCTTGCCCTGGCATCTGAGTCTTCTTCCGTTCCTAATTTTTCCCGCTTTCGAGTCCAGAGTTTCATGCCATAGAACGCGCGTACTCGCGATATTCGAGCTTGTAACTCCCCCCGGACCTGACTGAATTCATTGCTACTTGGCTGGTGGTTGAGCATGCCAAAAGTTACCATGGGTCCAAACCGATTTCCAACCCGGATCAGCCGCAAGTTACCTCCCCGTGCTATTTTGATTGGGACCGCGCGTAGTCCCGTGTTTCGGCACCAATTCCTCCAACGAAAGGGTTCAGGTTACCCGCCATGCGTTCTCTGCGTTTTTTCCCCCTCAGTCTTGTTTTAGCGGGTTTGCTTTTTGCGGCAGCAGCGACGGCCCAGGAAGCGTCACCCGCGGTTCGGATTGTCAATCCGATTGACGAGAAGCAACTGGTAACGCTCAAGGGCACGGTTCATCCGCTGGCCAATGCCGGCAACGATCGAGGAGCGGCGCCGGACGGAATGCGGTTGGACCGCATTCATCTGGTGTTGAAGCGCAGCAGCGGCCAGGAGACGGAGTTGCGTGCTTTGATCGCCGACATGCACGCGCCGGGAACGGCGAACTACCACAAGTGGCTGACGCCGGATACGTTTGGCAAGCAGTTTGGACCGTCGGACCAGGACATTGCGACGGTGGAGGCGTGGCTCACGGGGCACGGATTCATCGGGGCCAAGGTGCTTGGGGGCAAGCAGGTTATCGAGTTCAGCGGAAATGTCGGGCAGTTCCGCAGCGCGTTCCATGCGCAGATCCACAAGTACCAGGTGAACGGCGAGACGCGCTACGCGAATGCGGCTGATCCGCAGATTCCCGCGGCGCTGGCGCCGGTGGTGGGTGGATTCGCTTCGCTGAACAACTTTCGCTTGAAGAGCCTGGCCCGTTATCTAGGGAAGGCTTCTTACAACCCCAAGACCGACAAGGCCACGCCCGCGTGGACCCGGGGCAACAGCTCGGGAGTCAACTTTGTGCTGGCGCCGGGGGACTATGCGGTGCAGTACGATCTCAATCCGCTATACACGGCGGGAACAAAAGGCGCGGGGCAGAGCATCGCCATCATCGATTACTCCAATGTGAATATCCAGTTGGTGAATAAATTCCGCTCGCTGTTTTCACTTCCCCTCAACCCGCCGCAAGTGATCATTGACGGCAACGACCCCGGCATCGATGGAATCAACGATCCCGACGGCCCCGAATTCGGGACCTCGATCGAATCCTATCTAGACGTTGAGATGGCTGGCGCGGTAGCTCCGTTGGCCACCATCGACCTGGTGATCGCCGCCGACTCGCAACTGGAGAGCGGAGGCTTTCTGGCGGCGGAGCGCGCAATTGAAAGCAACATAGCGCCCGTTCTCAGTTCCAGCATTTATCAATACGGCTGCGAGCAGGAGGCGGGCGCGGGAAACCAGTTCATCGAAGGTCTATGGGAGCAGGCGGCAGCGCAGGGCATTACGGTTCTTGAAGCTGCCGGCGACTCAGGCTCGGCCGGTTGCGACGGCAACGGTTCCCCATACGCTGAAGGCGGCTTGGGAATCAATAACTGGGCCTCGACGCCGTTCAACATTGCGGTGGGCGGAACGGACTTTTTCTACACCGACTGGGCGCAGGGACAGAGTGGCACCGACTACCAGAACTATTGGACCACGAGTCCCACTCAGTTGCCCCAGGTCTCCATCAAAGGAGTTATCCCAGAGCAGCCTTGGAACGACAGCCAATACGGCCTGAATTACATTAACTACTATCAGGTGACGAGCGGCTCCACCACGACTTCAGCGGGGGGCGGAGGCGCGAGCAATTGCGCCACCGGGACTGGCTCAGCCGCCAACGGGGGCTGGGCCACATGCACGGCGGGGTATCCCAAGCCAAGCTGGCAGTCCGGCGCCGGCGTTCCTGCCGACACGGTGCGCGACGCTCCGGACGTTTCGCTTTACGCCGCGGATGGGTTGAATTTCAGCTATGTACCCATTTGCGCTGAGGATGGCGATTGCGAGGCGCCGACCGGATCCAATCTCGTGCAGATCACCGGGGTAGGCGGCACTTCGGCCGCGGCTCCCGCGTTCGCCGGGGTGATGGCGCTGGTCAACGAGAAGTACGGTCCCCAGGGCCAGGCGAACTACGTGCTGTATCCAATGAAGACGCAGTTTCCGTCGGCTTTCCACAATGTGACGAATGGAGCCAACTCCGTGCCCTGCGACCTCACGGATAGCTCGCCCAACTGCATCACCGTATCGGATCCCCTTATCTACACAGACCCAAACACGAGTGAGGAGATTACCGAAGGCCAGCTCGGGACGGGCACAACGCCGGATTACAACGCAGCCGCCGGCTATAACCTCGCTACCGGGCTGGGGACGATCGATGCGGCCAACCTGGTCGCCGACTGGAACAAGGTCACGTTTACCACCTCGAAGACGACGCTCGCCGCTTCCGAGACCAGCTTCACGCACGGAACGGGAATTACCATCAGCGGAAACGTTACGGGGAGTGGGACGCCCACCGGCGATGTTGCACTCCTGTCCAGCAGCACGGAGCCGCTGCAGCAGGGGCAGACGTTCTTCACGCTCAGCGGCGGGGCTTACTCCAGCGGCACAAATGGTGTCAATTACTTGCCGGGCGGCAGCTACAACATCTGGGCGCGCTATGCGGGCGACACCAAGAATGGAGCCAGCACGTCCACGCCGATTCCGATCACGGTGACGCCGGAGAACAGCGGTATCAATTTCAACCTCTTCACCCCTGGGAACGGCCCGCCGCAGACGGTCCCCTCTGGGACGGGCAACATTCCTTACGGCACGATCCTCACGTTGAGCGCCGAGCCTGCGCCGAGTTCGCAACTTTCGAATTTTGAGACCTGCACAACCAGCTGCCCGGTCTTTACCGAGCCGACAGGGACGGTTTCGTTTGCAGACAGTGGAACGGCTCTGAATACGGCGGTTGTGAACGCCGAAGGCGACGCGGAATATACACCGGCCACGACCTTTAACGTGGGTTCGCACTCTGTCACGGCGAGTTACTCCGGAGACCAGAGCTACAATCCAAGCACGGCTTCGGCTATCGGCTTCACCGTGGTGCAATCTCCGCCTATTGTGTACGTCACCGGGCCTTATGCCGGCCAGCAGAGCTACACGCAGGGTCAGACGTCCATACTCACCGTAGAGGTGGAAGGGTTCGGGAACGGCGCTGCGCCCACGGGTACAGTTACCCTCAGCGGCGTGCCCAGCGGCACTCCGACCACCGCGACTTTGAGCGCGGGCGTGGACCCCAACCTGGGCTATACAGCCGGTATGGCAACGGTCACCATTCCCGCAACGGCGCCGGTGGGCACCTACAATATTGGGGCTACGTACACGCCTACCGGAGCTTCCGTTACCAATTACGGGCCTGCATCCACGGCGACAACTTACCCCGTGCAGATCACCGGAGCGACTGGAATCAACACAACCACTACGGGCACAGCAAGCCTCTCCGCCACGTCGCCCGCCGCGGCGGTAACGGTCAGCGGAACCGTGAAGGCTGCAAGCGGAGCCGCACCCACCGGGACACTCTACGTCCTTATCAGCGCCTTCTATCAGGGCACTACCGAGGACTTCATTTTGGATGAAGTGACTCTGACTCCCGGCAGCGGCAGCACTTCAACTTTCAGCTTCACGGTCAATAGCTCCAGTCTGTTGCAGGGCGCGAATCAGCTCGTTCTTCAGTACGGTGGCGCCGGCTCGGACAATCCATCAACCGCGGTCGTCAACATTGCGAATCCTCTTTCGGACTTCACAATTACGCCGGCCAGCACTATCATTGCGGTCGCTCAGCCAGGGTCAACCGGCACAGTCTCGATCGCAGTTACTTCGGTGAACGGCTATAGTGGCACGATCGTCCCTGGGTTCATTGGGAATTCGGGTCTTGGAGTCCAGCTTCCTGCCTCAGTCACCATCGCCGCAGGCCAAACTCAGACATTCACCTTTGGAGTTGTTTCAACGACGGCACTGGGCGCAGGCACGTTCCCCATAGGGATCACCGCGACTGATTCCACCGGACGCGAGCACACCCTGGCGCTGCAATTGATTGTCGGCGGCACATTGGCCACTACGCCAGGCTTCACGCTAAGCAACGGCGGCAGCATCACCGTGGACCCCGGGGCGACAACCGGAAACACCTCCGCCATCGCCGTGACGCCAACCAACGGTTTCACCGGAACGGTGTCGCTCTCCTGCAGCATCGTCGACCCGCCGCCCGGCATTGTGGCGCCCACCTGCGGTGTTGCTCCGGTTTCGGTAAACGTTACAGGCGCGGGCCCTGAGAACTCGTTGCTTACCATTACCACAACAACCAGCACCACGCCGGGAGCATACATGTTCTCCGTCACCGGTGTGTCGGGCAGTGTTAACGCAAGCACCACCGTGAATGTGACCGTCAACGCGGGGCCGAGCTTCAGCTTGAGCGACAGCGGCGCGATTACGGTTACGCAAGGAGCGAATGGCACCTCGACGATCACGGTTACGCCTTCGAGTGGATTTACCGGGACGGTTGATCTAACGTGTGCGGTCACGACTAGTCCCGCGGGCGCAACCAGCCCAGTGACGTGCGGCAGCCTGAATCCGACTTCGGTGGACATTACCGGAGCGGGCGCATTGACGTCGATCGTAACGGTGGACAGCACGGCCACGACCACCGCCGGGGCCTACGTGGTCACGGTGACGGGCAAGAGCGGCAGCATTACGCAAACGAGCATTGTGAACGTGAATGTGAATGCGCTCGTGCCTGGATCCTTCACTGTTACGGCGACGACCGCTTCAGTGTCTTCGCCCGGGGACTCTGCCAGTTCAACCGTTACTGTTGCAACCACCACCGGATATGTGGGCACTGTGACGATTACGTGCGCGTTGACCTCATCCCCCGCAGGTGCGCAATATCCGCCCACGTGCTCGGGTGGCGCCACGACCGTTTCGCTGAGCGCGGGCACGACAACGGGAACGACGACGGTGACGGTGAACACCACGGCAGCCACCAGCGGTACGCTCATTTATCCAAAGATGGGCGGCAGGGGATGGGCCGGCGCGGGCGGCGGCGCGGTGCTGGCGCTGCTGGTGTTCTTCGGGATTCCGGCGCGGCGGCGCAGCTGGCGCGCGATGCTGGGAATGGTGGTGCTGTTGGCCGCACTTGGCGGACTGGCCAGCTGCGGCGGCAACAATGGCGGAGGCGGCGGGACCACCGGAACCACTACGGGCACTTACACGTTTACCGTGACCGGCACCGGAGATCCAGCACAGTCTACTGGCAACACATCAACGTTCACATTGACCGTGAACTAGGGACACGAACGGCGCGCTGGCCCTTCCTCAGGGGAGGGCCAACGCGTTTTTGGCAGGATTGCAGCCGAGATCTAAGTTATTTTGTCAGCTTGTCCAGATCGAGGTTCAAGTCGAGGACATTGACGCGGGGCTCGCCAAGGAAGCCGAGCTGGCGATTGGTGATGTGTTCCTGGATGAGTTGATTGATGCGGGCCTCAGGGATGCCGCGAGCCTTGGCGACGCGAGGAATCTGAAAGAAGGCTGCGTCTGGAGTGATGTCTGGGTCGAGGCCGGAGCCGGAAGTGGTGACCAGATCGATGGGAACCGGCTTGCCGGGATTCTCTTGCGAGAGCTTGTCGATGGAGCCTTGGATGCGGTCGACCAGCGTCTTGTTTGACTGTGCCAGGTTGGATCCGCCGGATGAAGTCGGGTCGTAGCCGTTGCCGGCGGCCGAGGGGCGGGGATGGAAATATTTGTCGGCGGTGAAGCTCTGCGCGAGGAGTTCCGAACCGATTACCTGGCCGTCCTTGAGGATCAGGCTTCCCGCGGCCTTGTGCGGGAAGATGGCGCCGGCGATGCCCGTGACAACGAGCGGATAGCCGATGCCCAGCAGGACGGTGGTGACGATGGTGAAGCGGATTGAGGTTCTCCAGACGGAATGCTTCGACGGTACGGCCGAAGGAGTGGAGACGGGAGCCAGTGTTGATGTGGAGTGCACGGTGAATCTCCTTGATACCTTTCCCTACGCCAGGTGGACGGCTACCAGAAACATGTCGATGGCCTTGATTCCGATAAACGGGATGATGATGCCGCCCACGCCATAGATGAGCAGGTTGTTGCGCAACAGAATGTCCGCGGGCTTGGGTGCGTACTTGACGCCCTTGAGCGCCAGCGGGATGAGCGCGACGATAATCAGCGCGTTGAAGATGACCGCGGAAAGGATGGCCGAGTTAGCCGTGGCGAGGTGCATGATGTTGAGCACCTTGAGCGCCGGGAAGACAGCCATGAACATGGCCGGAATGATGGCGAAGTACTTGGCCACGTCGTTGGCGATGGAGAAAGTGGTCAGAGCGCCCCGTGTCATCAATAATTGTTTTCCGATTTCGACGATCTCGATGAGCTTGGTGGGATTGGAGTCGAGGTCGACCATGTTGCCGGCTTCCTTGGCTGCCTGGGTGCCGGAGTTCATGGCCACACCCACGTCGGCCTGCGCCAGCGCGGGAGCGTCGTTGGTGCCGTCGCCCGTCATGGCCACCAGCTTGCCCTTGCCTTGCTCGCGTTTGATGAGGTCCATCTTGTCCTTGGGCTTGGCTTCGGCAAGGAAATCGTCGACGCCTGCCTCGCGCGCGATGACGGCGGCGGTAAGCGGGTTGTCGCCAGTGATCATGATGGTGCGGATGCCCATGGCGCGCAGGCGGGCGAGGCGCTCTTTGAGGCCTCCTTTGACGATGTCTTTGAGGTGAATTACGCCGAGAGCGGTTGCGTTTTCGGCGACGACGAGCGGAGTGCCGCCCATGCGGGCAACTTCTTCCACGTGGTCGCGGACTTTTTGCGGAAGCTGCGCGCCTTGCTCTTCCAAGAATCGAGAAATAGCGTCGACCGAGCCTTTGCGGATCCGCGTGCCGGGAAGGTTGACTCCGCTCATGCGCGTCTGTGCGGTGAAGGGAACGAACTCCGCGTGAATGCCACCAAGGTCGCGGCCGCGCAAGCCATACTTTTCTTTTGCCAGAACGACAATCGACCGGCCTTCGGGAGTTTCGTCACTGAGGGACGAAAGCTGCGCGGCATTGGCCAGGCGCTCGGCGCTGACGTCGGGCGCGGTCAGAAATTCCGTGGCCTGGCGATTGCCGAGCGTGATGGTGCCGGTCTTGTCGAGCAGCAGTGTGTTGACATCGCCCGCGGCTTCCACGGCGCGTCCGCTCATGGCCAGCACGTTGTACTGAACAAGACGGTCCATACCCGCAATTCCAATCGCCGACAAGAGGCCGCCGATGGTGGTGGGGATGAGGCAGACGAGAAGCGAGACCAGCACGAAGACGGTTTGCGGCGCCTTTGAATAGATGGCAAAGGGCTGCAACGTGACCACAGCCAGCAGAAAGACGATGGTGAGGCCGGAGAGCAGAATGCTCAGCGCGATCTCGTTGGGAGTTTTCTGGCGTGTTGCGCCTTCCACCAGCGCAATCATGCGGTCGAGGAATGTTTCGCCGGGGTTGGACGTGATCTTGACCTTGATCCAGTCCGATAGCACTTTAGTGCCGCCAGTTACGGCGGAGCGGTCGCCGCCGGCTTCGCGAATGACGGGGGCGGATTCGCCGGTGATGGCCGACTCGTCCACCGAGGCGACACCTTCAATGACCTCACCGTCGCCGGCGATGTATTTGCCGGCAGGCACGTAGATAACGTCGCCGGAACGGAGCAGGCCGCTGGCAACTTCTTCAAAGCTGCCGTCGGCTTTATATCTCTGCGCGATGGTCTCGCCCTTGGCTTTGCGTAGCGTGTCAGCCTGCGCCTTGCCGCGGCCTTCGGCCATGGCCTCAGCGAAGTTGGCGAAAAGCACCGTGAACCACAGCCACAGGGTGATCTGGAGGTTAAAGCCAAAATCGCCGCGATGGTGAACCGTGTTGTCGATGAGCAGCGCCGTGGTGAGCACCGACCCCACCTCGACGACAAACATCACCGGGTTCTTGACCATGCCGCGGGGATCGAGCTTGCGCACCGAATCGATCAGCGCCTGGCCCAAAATCTCTGTGTTCCAAAGCGATTTGTTCTCAATCATTGCAATCCGTTCCGTCGAGTCGTGTGGTTAGAAAACCTGTCCTGCCTTGAGCAGCAGGTGTTCAAGAATGGGGCCCAGGCTCAGTGCCGGGAAAAAAGTAAGCGCGCCGAGAATGAGAATCACGCCGATCAGCAACACGGTGAACAGCGACGTATTCACAGGGAAGGTTCCGGGCGAGGGCGGAACGCTCTTCTTCAACGCCAGGTGTCCGGCCAGTGCCAGCACCGGAATCTTCATAAGGAAGCGCCCGCCGAGCATGGCGAAGCCCATGGCCACGTCGTACCACCAGAGAGTGGTGGGATTGACGCTGGCGTTGAGTCCGGCAAAGGCCGAGCCGTTGTTGCCCACCGCGGAAGTAAAGGCGTAGAGGATTTCTGTGAACCCGTGTGGCCCCTGGTTGGTGAGCGCTGCCAGTCCGACGGAGGGCCAAAGCACGAAGACTGCCGTGAAGGTGAGGATGATGAGCGGGAAGATGAGCACGTACAGCATGGACATTTTGACGTCGAAGCCCTCGATCTTCTTGCCCAGGTATTCCGGCGTGCGCCCCACCATGAGCCCGGCAATGAAAACCGAGAGCACTACGAAGATGAGGATGCCATACATGCCGGCGCCGACGCCGCCGAAAACCACCTCGCCGAGCATGATGTTAGTGAGCACCACCATCCCGCCCAGCGGAGTAAAGCTGTCATGGACTCCGTTGACTGCGCCGCAACTGGCATCGGTGGTGATGGTGGCGAAGAGGGCGCTTTCGGCGATGCCGTTGCGGACTTCTTTGCCTTCCATGTTGCCGCCCGGCGCGGTTGCGGTGTGCGCCTGCGCCGCGCCGTGGATGAGCGGATGGGGCTGCGACTCGGCCCAGTAGACGGTTCCGAAAGCGGCGGCAAACAGAATGAACATTGCAGCCAGAACGGCCCATCCGTGACCCGGCGATCCGGTCATGCGGCCCAGCGTGTAAGTGAGGCCGGCGGGGATGATGAAGATGGAGAGAATCTGAAGGAAGTTAGCGAACGGCGTGGGATTCTCGAAGGGATGCGCGCTGTTGGCGTTGAAGAATCCGCCGCCGTTGGTGCCCAACATTTTGATTGCTTCCTGCGAAGCGACCGGGCCCTGGGCTATGGTCTGGACCTGCGCGGGCGTCTCCAGTGGATGCGCCGTAGTGTAAGCGTGCAGGTTCTGCGGAACGCCCTGGGCCACCAGCAGCAGTGCATAGACGATGGACGCTGGAATGAGAACGTAGAGCAGGATGCGCGTGGTGTCGACCCAGAAGTTGCCGATGGTGGTGGATGTGGTCCGCTTGATGCCGCGAATCAGGGCCACGGCGATGGCGATACCGGCCGCGGCGGAGATGAAGTTGTGATATGCGAGACCTGCCATCTCAGTGAAATAGCTCATGGTGGTCTCGGGTGTATAGAACTGCCAATTGGTGTTGGTGGTAAAGCTGACAGCCGTGTTCCAGGCCAGGTCGGGACCGACGTTGGCGAGGTGCTGCGGGTTCCAGGGAAGATAGACCTGGAGGCGCTCGATTGCGTAGGTCATCACCAGCGTCACGGCCGAGAAACCCAGCATGGCAAAGGCGTACTCGCGCCAGTTCATTTCCTCGGCAGCGTTCACGCCGGAAAGCTTGTAGATGAGCCGCTCGATGGGGCGGAGAATCGGGTCCAGCCAGGTGCGCTCACCTTCGAATACCCGCGCCATGTAAGCGCCTACAGGACGAACGGTTGCCAGAAGGATGACGGAGTAGAGGGCAAACTGCAACCAGCCGTTGGCGGACATTTCAAAACTTCTCCGGATAGAGCAGGGTGACAGCCAGGTAGGCCAGCAGAAGGACAGAGAGGATCAACGCGATTACGGTCACAACGTCAATGTGCATGGCGGGCTACCTCAACTTCTGGCAGGCCTTGACGTAGAGAAACGCCAGGACGAAGAAGACAACGGTGAAAGAAAACATGACTACATCTTGCATATCGGATCTCGCAGTTCCAGAGCGGTTCGACCGGGGTCGACCTTTTGGTCTCGCCTCACAAGAACCATCTTGCCTCAGGCCATCTTTAAGTATCGACAGGATTTCCTAAATAAAGCGTAAGGGGTTGCAAGAAGCGGGATAAGAACCGGAAAAAGTCGGAGAATCGCGAACCAAGGTAGTAAATAGCGAGTCTACCGCCAGCGCAAACTCTGCCAGCGGTCAACATCCCAAAACTCGATTCTTCGGATCTCTGTTGGCCATGGCTTTAGTTCGGGCACGCCAAACTCGTGTCGAAAATAATCGTCCAAGTCGAATCCCCAATAGACAAGGTCAGTCTGATGGACAGAAAAAACCGGGTT
>Ga0302326_10011679_pt1 | contig 18873 bp, 20 predicted proteins | sample Palsa_T0_3_FD_202264 | JGI IMG/M metagenome (GOLD analysis project Ga0302326, IMG submission 202264) | Peat permafrost microbial communities from Stordalen Mire near Abisko, Sweden - Palsa_T0_3 | ecosystem: Environmental > Terrestrial > Soil > Palsa > Peat permafrost | place: Sweden: Abisko...
CGCCTGGTCGCACCACTGGATGGCGGTCGGCGGCCGCCTGGTCCGGCACTCCGCTCCCTATCGCTACGTCTGGCCTGCCGAGCTGGACCTGATGGCCAGGCTCGCCGGGTTCCGGCTCGAGCATCGCCGGGCCGGCTGGGGCCAGGCCCCGTTCACCTCGGACAGCAAGAGCCAGGTCGCCGTGTTCGAGAAGGTCTCCTAGAGCATGGGCCGGGCGTTCCTTGTCACGGGTAACCCCGGATCGGGGAAGTCAGCGCTGGCCGATGAACTAGGACGCCGTGGCCTCCTGGCCATCGACCCTGACTATGACCCGGAACTGTCTTATTGGGAGGACAAGGGCGGCCGCCGGATCGAGGGGCCGCAGCGCCCGGATCAGGACTGGCTCGGCTCGCACCGCTGGGTGTGGAGCCGGTCCCGGCTGCGAGACCTCCTGGCCGAGCAGGACGGTGACGTCTTCCTCTGCGGCATCGCCACGAACCAAAGCGAGCTGGCGGACCTGTTCGACCGGGTGTTCCTGCTCCAGATCGATGCTCCGACGCAGGAGGCCCGGCTGGCCGCACACGACGCGGCGCATCCACCGGGCCGCAGTGAGGCGGGCCGGCAGGAGATCCGAGATGGCCGGGCCGTGTTCGAGATGCAGATGCTCAAGCTCGGCGCGGTCACTCTGGATGGCACGGCGCCCACCGCCGCGGTCGCGGACCAGCTTCTCGCCGTCGTGACAGCTACCTAGTGCCGCAGCGGGCTGCGTTCGCCTCGCCTACCCCCACCACCTAAGCCAGGTGGCGTGATCCGTCCGCCGACGCGCCGACCGCCAACAACAGCGAAGCTCCTCCGTTGTCGCTATACCCACAGCAATGCTCCTCCGTTGTGGGTGCCGGACAGATCTCGGGGCCGCCTGGACGAGGTGCCCGAGGCACGCGGTGAACACGTCAGAGACAGGAACGACGTAACGGGCGCTACGGGGCGAACGTAGTAGCTGCGGCACTAGCGGCACGCCGCCGCACTGGGCCCCCAGGGTCGGTGACACAGTGGCACAGGGATCGGGGCATTGACCGAGAACCGAGGGAGACGGCATGGCAGGCAGCGCAGACGCAGGACCGCGGGTGGCGATCGTCACCGGGGGCTCGCGCGGGATCGGCCGCAGCATCGTTGGGCGGCTCGCGGGCGATGGTTACCGCGTGGTGGTCGTCTACGCCTCCAACGAGGCTGAGGCGAACGCCGCGGTAGCCGAAGCGGCCAAGGCGGGCGGCGAGGCAATCGCGATCGCCGCCGACGTCGCCGACGAGGCCGCGATGGCGGGAGTGTTCGACCGGGCCGAGCAGGAGTTCGGCGGGATCGACGTGGTGGTCAACGCGGCGGGCGTGATGTCGCTGGCCCCGCTGGCCGAGTTCGACCTCGATGTCCTGGACGAGATGCTGCGGACGAACATCCGCGGCACGTTCGTGGTCGACCAGGCGGCCGTCCGCCGGCTGCGGCCAGGCGGGACGATCGTCAACTTCTCCTCGTCGGTGATCGGCCGGGTGCTGCCCACCTACACCGGTTACGCGGCGTCCAAGGCCGCCGTCGAGGCGATGACGTTCATCCTGGCGCACGAACTGCGCGGCCGCGACATCACCGTCAACGCGGTGGCGCCCGGCCCGACCGCGACCGAGATGTTCCTGCAGGGCAAGGACGAGGAGACCATCGCGCGGATGACCAGCGCCATCCCGCTGGGACGGCTCGGCAGCACCGACGACATCGCGCCGTTCGTCGCGTTCCTGGCCAGCCAGGAAGGGCACTGGATCAACGGGCAGACCATCCGGGTGAACGGCGGAGTTATCTGACGTCCGGTGGCGCGGCGCCGCCCAGCGCCCGGGCGAGCGCGGCCGTGGTGGACTGGGCCCGGCCGGCCGCCTCCTGCGCGGTGAACTCCTCCTCCGGTAGCGCGGCACGGACGTGCGCGAGCACCCGCGCTTCGGCCTCGGCCACCGCCGGCCAGGGCGTCAGCCCGATGGCGCGGGCCGCGGCCGTGGCCCCGATGAGCCAGGCCGCGAGGCTATCGTCGCCGCGCTCGTGCGCCAGGGCGGCCAGCGCACCGAGACAGCGAGCCAGGCCGTCGCGGTTGTCCATGTCGGTGTAGTGGCGCGCCGCCAGGGCTAGGTGATGCTGAGCCGGCTCGGGGTCACCGGCGGACAACGCATCCATCGCCAGGTCGTAGTGCGCTTCGGCCCGCTGGTTGTCGTCACCGAGCGAGCGGGCGTTGCCGAGCATCTCCTCGTGCAGGACCCGCGCTCGCGCGGCATCGTCATCGACGCTCAGCAACATGCCGAAATGCGACAGCCCGTACCCCAGGACGAAGGGGTCGTCGGCACTTCGCGCCGTGGCCAGCGCCTCCTCGAACTCGGCGCGGGCCGTGCTGCTTTCGGCGTAGGGACGCGACATGGCCCGCAGCATGAGCGCGAGTCCCCAGCGGGACGGTTTCTCCAGCCGCGAGGCGGCCGGCAGCACCTCATCGAGCAGCGAGCCGGCTTGCCCGTAGCGGCCGTCCTCCATCAGCCCCTGCGCTATCAGCCAGTTCCTGGCCAGCCGGTCGGCCTCGCGGCCCAGCCCGGCCGCGGGCCAGGAGTCGATCTGCTGGCGCAGTTCTGAGGAGCGCCGCAAGGTGCCGCGGACCAGCAGCCAGACCCAGACGCCAGCAAGCCGCCGAAACAGCTCCCCGGCCGGGCGCTGGCGGTCCGCGACCCACCGCATGATGGCCTGGAGGTTCGGCTGTTCGCTGTCGAGCCTGCGCCGGGCGCCGGCTTGGGACCCGTGCTGAGCGCCGGCCACGGCCAGGACGTCGAGCAGGTAGTCCGCCAGGCGGCCGAGCGTCTCGTCCGGGTCCGCCAGTCGCTGGCGGGCGAACCGGCGGATCACATCGAGCAGCCGGAACGCGCGTTCTCCGTCCGGGCGGACGGCCGGACTGACCATGCTCTGATCGACGAGCGTCGCCAGGCTTTCCGTGGCGTCGACTCGATCGCTGCCGGAAACGGCCTCGGCGGCTTCGATCGTGAACGGCGCCGCGAAGACCGATAGCCTCGTCAGCAGCTGCCGGGCGGCTTCCGGCAGCAGGTCGTAGCTCCACTCCAGCGTCGCGGTCATCGTCTGCTGCCGGTCGGGCAGGTCGGCGAGAGCACCGCGCCGCGCCATCCGCTCGTCGAGCCGCTCGAGCATCTGCTCCGGAGTCAGCAACCGCATCCAGGCCGCGGCGAGCTCCAGGGCCAGCGGTAGGCCGTCCAGCCGACGGCAGAGCTCGGCGACCGCCGCCGCGTTGTCGTCCGTCAGCTCGAAACCCGGACTGACGTCGCGGACCCGCTCGACGAACAACTGCACCGCAGGCGCCTGCGCCGAGGCGGCCGCCAGCGCGCCGCGCGGGACCAGGCCCAGCGGATCCACCCGCCACTCCTGCTCGCCGCGGACCCGGAGCACCACCCGGCTGGTGACCAGCACGTGCAGCTGGGGTGCCCGCTGCAACAGCTCGGCCACCGCAGGCCCGGCCTCGGCGACCTGCTCGAAATTGTCCAGTACGAGCAGCAGCTGCAGATCCACGAGGCGCCGCACCAGGGTGTCGAGCGGCTGTTCGGCGCCCTGCCCGACGAAGCCGAGCGCCGAGACAATGGCCTCCGGCACCGACCGCGGGTCACTGACCGACGACAGGTCAACGAACGCGACACCGTCGGCCCAGTGGTTCCTGCTGTGCTCCATCACGGCCTGAGCCAGCCGCGTCTTGCCGACCCCGCCCGGGCCGGTCAGCACGACCAGGCGGTGGTCCTGCTCAGCCAGCAGCCGGACGACCTCGCTCACGTCGCGGTCCCGGCCCACCAGCGCGGTGGGCGGCGCCAGCGCGGCCAGCGCGGCGGGCGGCGATGGTGCAGCCGGCTCCGGCTCGCCGCGGCGGGGACCGCCGAAGCGTTCGGCCAGCAGGGTCGCCAGGTCATCCAGGAGCAGCTCGCGCAGCTCGTCAGCGTCCGCGAAGGCCTTATACGCCACATCGCCCTCGCTCCTGATCTCCTCGAGCATGCGACGCAGGCCAGGCTCCATGTCGGCGGCCGGGCGCTTGAGGTACAGCAGCCGGGGTAGCCGCGCCGACTCGCGGAACTCATCCTCCAGACCCGAGAAGGTCATGCCCGGCCCGACCCACCCGTAGCTCTGCCAGTAGATGCCGACGAAGATCTCGGACTGCTCAAGGTAGGCCCGGTACAGGACCTGCGCCGGATGCGGCCGTGCTCCCGACTCGAACATGACCGGAACCAGCCGCAGCTGCTCGATGGCCGCCCGCGCCGCCACCCGCTCATGTTGCAGCTCACCCAGGGTCGATGACACGAACACCCGCAGCCGCTGGTCCGGCGTCCTGATGGCGCCAGGCCACTCCGGGTTGCGGTCAGCCATCGGCGTTTCCCCTGGCGGCGTCACGGGTGGTACCTGCCCCCATCCGGCATCGCTGACATCCCGATGGAGCCATTCAACTAGCCCAGCTCAGGTCAGCGACGGGCGGGGCTGCCCGTACAGGTCTTCCATGAAGCTGGCCCAGCCAGCGCAGAACGGCTCGAGGTCAGCGACCGGGTCAAAGTGCGGCAGGTCCGGAAGCGGATGGCGGCTGACCACGGTGACCTCCGCGTCCTGGACGGGGAACGAGAATGCCAGGTGGTCGCGAAACGAGACGGTGCCGACCCGGCACGGCGTCCCGCCGACGACGATGTCCATGCGGCCGGTCTCGAAGGGCCCGTCCGCAGGCTTCGCGTCGACTCCCGCCATGCTCATCCACTCCCCGCGCACGATCGCCTCATCGCGGTACACGGCACGTCCGAGTTCCCGCGGGAAATCGCTGGCTGGCCGGCTGTCCCAGCGGGTGATGACCTCGGCGAAGGGAGCAGACAGGTCCAGGCAGTCGCCGTAAAGCAGGCTGATGCTGTCCAGCCGGACCGGGGCGCGGGTCACGGCCGCCCTGATCTCCGCGATCAGGCCCGTCGAGGACGACTCATCACCGAGCATCACCGCCGTGTCAGCAGTGGTCAGTCCGAACGGCCTGGCGGCGATTCGCCGGAGCCTGGCGACGCGGAACCGGACCGTCCGCCGCCCCATCGCCTCGCGTAGCTGACTTGTGTTCACGCCGCCTCTGGCCTTAGCTCAGTTAGCCTGAACGATGTCATGCTCGGCACCAGGACACAATCGCGGGCGCTTTAGTAGCACGACCGCGGCAAGATGCCCGACAATGAGCATGAGCTACGCAAAGGAGATCCCAATGGCGAACGATCCCAGGCCCGTAGACGACCCCGCGGCGGGCAGCGACCTCTTCGGCCACGAAGTTGGCGGCACCGACGAGCTCGGCCATGAGACGGGTGACACCGACGAGCTCGGCCACGAAGTTGGCGGCACCGACGAGCTCGGCCATGAGGCCGGTGACACCGACGAGCTCGGCCACGAGGCCGGCGGCACCGATGAGCTGCGCACCGGGGGCTGACCAAGCCGGTCTACCTGAACGCCGGGGTCAGCTGACTTCCGGGTCATTCGCTGGCGGTTGGCCGGCGGGAGTTATTCTTGGTCGCGCCCGCCACCGCCGAACTGCTCTCGCTGCTCGACTCTTCGCAGCCTGGCTACCTGCCTCCGATGTTGCGAGCCGAGCGTGATCTGGCCCGCGTCCGGCAGGCCGCTCACGACGGCGGTGCCGGCGCGACGACTGCCTTCACCTCGGCGATCGCCGGCCTGCGTGAGCGGAGTACCCCGTACCATCTCGCGGGCGGCCTGCTCGACCAGGCCGGTCACCTCACCGGTCTGGGAGATGCCGCCGCCGCGCTGGCCATCGACGAAGCTCGGGAGATCGGCACGCGCTTGCGCTGCCAGCCGCTGCTGGACCGGGCGGCGGACATGGCAGCTGAACAGACGCTGGCCTAGCGCGGGCGCCGGCCCAGCACGGGCGTCGCTTGCTCGGGGCCGACTGCCGCGAACAGGCGCAGATAAGCAAACCGTTCAGCTCGCCGGATCCTGACCGCACAGGCCTCGCCGCGCCTACCCCAGCAGTAACATCAGCTACCGCTTCGAATTATTGTGCGACAAAATTCACCTGATCAGGGGTTCTTGACGCACAATGATGGATGTCGTCCGTCCCAAGCACTTCACCGTGACCGATGTTGCAGGCGGGACTCTTCTACAGGGCGGCTCGACGCCAGTTCGCGACAGCTAGCGGCAAGCGCGTGATTCCTTGCTACCCCACCCGGTGGATCTTGTCCGCACTGATGGCGACGATGACGCGGACCTGGTCGCGGCCGCCGAACCACGGGTAGGGGGCTCCCAGGTAGCGCTGGGCGAGGGCCTCGATGTGCTCGGCGCCGCCCTTAGTGGTCACGTCGACGACCCGGCCGCGGATCTCGTAGTAGCGGCTCGGGCGGGCCGGGTCGGCCACGCTCACGGCCACCCGCGGGTCGTGCTCGACGTTCTTGAGCTTCTGGAAACCCTGGACGGTGTTAATGAGGACGTGCTCACCGTCGGTGTCGACCCAGGTCTGGGTCATCTGGGGTGCGCCGTCCGGCATCACGGTCGCCACGAAACACGGGCTGGGCTGGTGCAGCAGGGCGATGAGGTCCTCGGGCAAATCCACGCTTGATCGGCTCCCCGTCTGGCTCGCCGCGGACCGGCCGGCCTCACCTGAAACTACTCCGAGGCGGCCGGCTAGCCGCCAGCGGCCAGGTTCGCCATGATTACCTGGTGAGCGCGAGAGCGAGATGAGCGGGGACGAGTCAGCACGGGTGGACTTTCCGGTGGGGCCTGATGGCCGCCGGAGCACCTCGGCCCTGGGCCGGGCCGTCGTCGCCGATGCCCTGCGCCAGGTCGACCCGGCGGCCGCCGTCGCGGCCGGGCAGGAGTCCAACTGGCGCTCGGGCTACCTGACGCATTTCCGCGCGCTCATCGAAGCGGGGCTGCCCGCTCGGCAGGCCGCGCTATCGGTGGCTCGTGACGGGCTGGCGTCGCTGCACGAGCAGATGCGCGTGGCCGGGCCGGGTGAGGCGGAAACCAGCCTGGCCGCGCTGATATCAGCCCCGGCACGGCACGGGCTGACCACGGTCACGGTAGCGGGAAGCGGCACGGCGGAAGGCGAGTTCTCGCTGCCCTACCACGGCGAGCGGCTACGCGGCGGCGCCCTGCAGAGCAGGCTGGAAACCTGGGTCAGCGAGGGCGTCATCGAGCCGTCGTGCGCGGTCGCCGTGCGGGCCGTCGCCGCGAATCCCGGGTGGCTGGCGCTGCCCGGCCGCACGGTCGTGGCGCTCGGCGCGGGTGCCGAGATAGGTCCGCTGCCCATCCTGCTGAGCTGGGGTGCCCAGGTCATCGGAGTCGACCTGCCCCGGCCGGCCATCTGGTCGCGGATCCTGGAAACAGCACGGCGCAGCGGGGGCACCCTGCTCGTCCCGGTGGCGCACGATGAGGCGGCCCGGAACCGGGCCGACGCGAGCCCGAACCAGGCCGATGCGGCGAGCCTGAACCGGGCCGATGCCAGGGCCGCCGCGGCCGACGAGGACCTCGCCGGCCGGGCCGGCTTTGACCTGGCCGGCGACGTCCCGGCGGTCGCCGATTGGCTGGCCGGCCTGGACGGCCCGCTGGTCCTCGGCAACTACGTTTACGCGGACGGAGCGGACAACGTCCGCGTCGCCAGCGCCGTCGATGCGCTCACCGTGCGACTGCAGGCCGGACGGCCAGACATCGCACTCGGGTTCCTCGCCACGCCCACCGACGTGTTCGCCGTGCCCGCGAACGCGGTCGCCCAGTCGGCCCGCGCCTACCTGACGCGGTCCCGGGCCGCCAGGCTCGGCGGCTGGCCGCTCCGTGCCCTGTCCGGCGGACGGCTGCTCCGCCGGGCCTACCCGCACGACGCCGACCCCGGCATCTGCGACAGCCTCATCCCGCAGCAGGGACCGAACTACGCGCTCGCCAAGCGCCTGCAGCGCTGGCGCGCCACCGTGGCCCGTGACGGCGGCACGGTCGTCTCGATGAACGTCGCCCCGCCGACGCTGACCCGGTCGGTGACCAAGAACCGGGTGCTGGCGGCAGCCTACGCGGGCGCGCACCGGTTCGGCGTCGAGGTTTTCGAACCCGCCACCACCAGGACGCTGATGGCTGCCCTGCTTGTCTACGACCTGCACACGGGCGGTGCCGCGCAGCCGCATCCCTGGCAAGACGAAGCACATGCGGCCGCCCACGGCGGCCTGTGGCGTATCGCCTATACACCCCGCAGCGCGCTCGGCCTGGCCACCATGCTCGGCTACGCCTCGACCACCGGCCGAGCCCGGGGAAGTACCTCTTGACCTGACCGCAGTGAGCTATATCGTCCCGTACCTAAAGGTTTTAGAAGGACTGGTGGTAGGCCAGCCTGAGGACCAGCTCAGCGGCCAGGCCGGCCGGCAGCAGCGCGAGGACCCGCAGGGCCGGCCGGGCATGCTGATGCCCGCGCAGGCCGGCCAGCACCATACCTAGAGCTTGCCGGCCAGCCGGGTCAAGATCGCGCCGGCGGGTTCCGCGGTGGCCTGCCGGAAGCCGGTGCCGGCCCACAGGTGCACGCGTTCGGGGTCGCCCGCCGCCACGGCGGCCTTGCGGATGCCGCTGGTGAGGTAGTGCAGGGCCGGGTAGCCGGACGGCGCGAGCTGGCTGTACTGGTCGGTGAACTCGTTGCGCAGGCCCCGCGCGGGCCGGCCGGTGAACGCGCGGGTCAGCACCGTGCCGGTCCGCGCCGGGTCGGCCAGCGCGGCCCGGTGGACGGCTGAGGTCCCCGCCTCGTCACTGCGCAGCAGCGCCGTGCCGACGGCGACGGCGGCCGCGCCGGCCCCGACCGCGGCCGCGACGGCGTCGGCGGTGGCCACGCCGCCCGCCGCGATCACCGGCAGGTCGACGGACGAACGGACTGACGCGATGAGCTCACCTACCGGTACCTCCGTCAGCGCTTTCGCCGGCGTGAACGTGCCGGAGTGCCCGCCGGCCGCCGCGGCCTGCACGACGAGCGCGTCGAGGCCGGCCTGCTCGGCGGCTTCGGCTTCGGCCGCGCTGGTGACGGTCGCCGCGAGCAGTGCGCCGGTGCGACGCAGCAGGGCGAGATCGTCGCGGCCCGGCAGGCCGAAGGTGAAGCTCAGCACCGGCACCGGATGCGCGCGCAGCACGTCGAGCTTGTCATGCCAGCGGTCGTCGTCCTCGACCGGCGCCACCCCGTCGAGGCTGAGGCCGTAACGGGCGGCCTCGGGCCCGAGGAGTTCGGCGTAGCGGCGGAACGCGACGGGGTCGACCGGCACCGGGTTGGGGGAGAACAGGTTGACGCCGAAGGGGACGCCGGCGGCGTTAACGGCGGCGATCTCCTCGGCAAGGGCCTGCGGGGTCTTGTACCCGGCGGCCAGGAAGCCGAGGCTGCCGGCCCGGGCCGCCGCGATGACCAGGGCGGTACTACCCGGGCCGCCCGCCATGGGGGCGGCGATGACCGGCAGGTCGAGTCCGGTCACGACGCTGGGCATCTGCGGTCAGCTCCTGACGTCGGCGGGGGCGGGTCCGGCCGACGGACCCGGTTGGACGGATCCAGCTGGGCCGACCCGGCTGGGCAGCGGGCCTAGGTGGTGGGGGAAGCGGCGGCGCAGCGCGGCGGCCGCCACCGCGGCCAGCACGACGACGGCGGCGCCGATGAGCAGGGCCTGATGATAGCCGCCGCGCAGGAACGGGGCCACCACCAGCGGGCCGAGGATCTGCCCGGCGCCGTAGCCGGTGGTGAGGATCGCGACCGCGTGCGGCATCCGCAGGTGCGCGCCGGTGGCCAGCACGATCGTGGAGATGCCGAGGAACGTCGCGCCGAACAAGATCGCGGCCACCAGCGCGGCGGCCACGCCGCCGGCCAGCACCGGCAGGGTGATGCCGATGGCCTGCACGCCGAGCGCGGCCACCAGCAGCGTCGGCCGGGACCAGATGCGGCCCAGCCACGCCCACAAGGCGGCGGCGGGCACGGCCGCCAGGCCGGCCAGTACCCACGCGAAGCTGCCGGCCCAGGCCGGCCCGGTCTGGTCGATGGCGGCAACCAGGAACGTCCCGGCGATGATGTAGCCGACCCCTTCGAGGGAGTAGCTGGCCAGCAGCGCGGCGAACCAGTAGCGCCCGGCCTGCTCCGCGCGCTGCGGCGCGCGGACCTGCTGACTTTTCGTGGGGAGCCGCCAGGCGAGCGCCGAGCACACCAGGGCCAGCGCGGCCGCGCTCCACCAGGCTTGCTGCCAGCTGCCGGTGGTACGAAGGGCGAGCACGAGGCCGCCGGACAATGCGATCCCCGCGCCGACACCGCCGAACCCCCACCCGACCAGCTGCTGGGCGTGCGCGCGCAGCCCGTTGAACAGAGCGCTGATGGCGATAACGAAGATCAGCGCGCTCGCGATGCCGGCCACCAGCCGCAGGCCGAGCCAGGCGCCCCCGGCGTGGGTCGCGGGCATCAGCGCCAGCGAGGCGGCCAGCAACAGCAGCGACAGCCGCAGCACCAGCTGTGACCGGGTCAGGGCCGGGATGAAGATCGCGGCCAGGGCGCCGAGAAGGTAGCCAAGGTAGTTGGCGGTGGCGAGTTCGGCGCCGAGCTGCGCGGACAGACCCGCCTGGGCGTGCATCAGCGGCAGGATCGGCGTGTAGACGAACCGGCCGATGCCCATCCCGGCGGCCAGCGCCGCGGCGGTCCGCCCGACGATGGGCCACGGCCGAGGCGCCGTCTGGGTGGACACTACGGCAGCACGCTGCGTCGCGGTCATGAATCCATCGTCGGCCGGCCAACGGATTCGCGCCACGACCAGCTTGCTCGCTGCTGATAGGCAGATCCTCCTACCGGATTAGGCTGGGCGGATGGAGCTGCGCCAGTTGCGTTACTTCGTCGCGGTGGCTGAGGAGCTGAACTTCGGCCGGGCCGCGGCCCGGCTGCGGATCGCCAGTCCTTCGCTGTCCCAGCAGATCAAGGTCCTCGAACGGGACCTGGGCGTGCGGCTCTTCGACCGCGATCGCCGCTCGGTCGCCCTTACCGCTATCGGTGCGGCGCTGCTGCCGAAGACCAGGGAACTGCTGGTGCAGGCCGACGAGCTGCACCGGTCGGCGACCGGGATGGCCGCGACCGAGGCGGTGCGGCTGGGATACGTCAGTTGGCGCCCAGCCGACCTGGTTACCCGGGTCTCCGGCGTGGCGCAGCTGCACGTCGACGCGTGGGTCATGCCGTCGCACACCCAGGCGGCCCGGGTCGCCGACCGCGGCATCGACCTGGCGATCTGCGGGCTGCGGGCCGGCGACCTAGCCGGCCTCGGCCTACAGGCGCGGCTGATCGGCGTCGACCGGCTGTACGCGGTCGCGCCCGGCCCTGCTACGGCACCGGGCGCCACGGCGCCGGTCCGCGCGCGGGACACCCTGGTGCTGGTGGACGCGGACGCCGTCAGCTGGGCTTCGTGGAATTGGTACGCGGAGGAGTTCGCCCGCGATACGGGGGCCCGGATCGTTCGGATCGACGACGGCGGTGTCATCGGCCCGGCCTTTCATGATCATGTACGCCGGCTGGGCCGGCCGGTTGTGAACTCACCGAAAGGGCAGCGCACGCCGCTGCCGCCTGATCTGGTGGCGCGGCCGGTGGTAGACCCGGCGCCGCACTGGACCTGGTCCCTGGTATCGAGGGGCGACGAGACCCGGACCGCCGTGCGGTCCGTCATCGAGGTGCTGACGCGCGACGTCGACTCGGCCGGCCTCGATGCGGACACGGCCTGGCTGCCGGCCGACGATCCGCACCGCGCTGCCGGGGCCCGCTCGAGCCGCGCTTCTGGGTCCGGCTAGAGCCGCTCAGCCGGGGGCCCGCTCGAGCGAGGCCGGGAGGCCGAACCGGGGATACAGCGCGTCGAGGTGGAACCGGGTGATGGCCGCGAGCCGGTCGCCGCGGGCGGTGAGCACGATCAGGCCCGCCGGGGTGGCGGCATCGGTGGCGTGCTCGCGGATGTAACTGCCGAAGGCGGGCTGGGTGTTGGCGTGCGCCGGAACCAGCAGCACCTGGCGGTTGCCGCGAAAGGCGAAGGAGGCGCGCAGGAAGGCGGCAATCGCGGTGTGGCCCTGGTATTCGTGTGGCGCGGGCGGCATGGAGAGCCAGGCGTCGTCGGTGAGCAGCGCGACCACGGCGTCGACGTCGCCCGCGGTGAACGCGCGCGCGAAGCGCTGGCTGAGGTCACGGTCCTGGGGTGCACCCGGCCCGGGACGGCGGGGGCGGTCGAGCCTGCGGTCGCGGGGGCGGTCGCCATCACGGTCGTGGTCGAGCGCGGCGCGGGCCCGCTGGAGGATGCCCTTGACCACCGTCGGGCTGGTGTCGAGCAGGCCGGCCACTTCCCCGGCGGAGAAGCCGAGGACGTCCCGCAGCACCAGGGCGGCCGCCTGCCGCGGCGGCATCCGCTGCAGGGCCACGACGAAGGCCAGCTCGACTGCCTCGGTGGCGTGGTAGCGAGCCTCAGGTCCTGGTGAGGTATCGGCGAACGATTCGAGCAGGGCGTCCGGGTAGGGCTGCAGCCAGGTGATCTCGTCGCGCCGGGTGGGGGCGGGCGGCTGGAACGGTGGAACCGGTTCCACCGGCCCCCGGCGGGCGGCCGCGCGCCGGGCGTTCAGGCAGCGGTTGGTGGCGATGCGGTACAGCCAGGACCGCAGGGCCGCCAGGTCCTGCAGGCCGGCCAGCCCACGCCAGGCTGCCAGCAGAGTCTCCTGCAGCAAGTCCTCGGCGTCGGTCAGCGAGCCGAGCAGCCGGTAGCAGTGCACCAGCAGCTCCCGCCGGTGCGGGTCGGTGAGCTCGCGGAACGCCTCGTCGTCGCCCTCGCGGGCGCGCTCAAGTGTGCTGTGCTCCACGCCGGGATCATGTCATGCCGCCTTTTCCGGCGCGCAGCGTTCCTGCCGCGGCGGGCGCGGTGTCTGAACAGGCAACGGAACCTGACGCCAGGAGGCACCATGAGCGACACTACGCCTGCCGCGCTGCGCATCGCGCTGGCCTACCACCACGCCTGGACCGGGCATGACCTGGACAAGGCGATGAGCTACGTCGCCGACGACATCGTCTGCGACGCGCCGGCCGGCCGCCTGCAGGGCGCCGCGGCGTACCGGAGCTTCATGGGCCCCTTCGTCCAGCTGCTCACCGGCTCGGAGCTGATCGCCGCCTACGGCGACGAGGACACCGCGCTGGTCATGTACGACACGCAGACCGTGCCGGTCGCCAGCGCCCCGGCAGCCGAGTGCGTCACCGTCCGGGACGGCAAGATCACCTACAGCCGGTTCATCTTCGACCGGGCGCCCTTCGACGCCGCCCGCAAAGCCGCCGCAACCGCCGACGCCGCCGACGCCGCCGACGCCCGATGAAATAGCCCCGCGCGCGCACAGCATTTCGGCGGCTGCGGCGTCGTATAGGTGTGGCACGAGGAGGAGAGCTCGCCCGGCCGGGTAGCGGGCACCCGGACGGGGCGACGGCGGATGATGTGCTGGCCGCCCTGTTCCGCGCGCACGGCCTGAGCCTGGTCCGGATGGCGCTGCTGCTGACCGGCGATCAGGCGACGGCCGAGGACGTGGTGCAAGATGCCTTCCTCAGCTTCCACCGGACCATGCCGGGACTGCGCGATCAGGACAAGGCGCTGAGCTACCTGCGGACCTCGGTGCTGAACGGCTGCCGGTCCGTGCACCGGGCCCGCAGGCGCGCCCTGCTCCGGCGGGTCGAGCACGACCCGCCCGTGTGGTCGGCGGAGTCCGCGGTGATGGCTGAGCACGACCGGCGCGAGGTGCTCGCGGCGGTGGCCAGGCTGCCGGTCCGGGCCCGCGAGGTCCTCGCGCTCCGGTACTACCTCGACCTGCCGTATGAAGAAATTGCCGCCACCCTCGGCATCACCAAGGGCACCGTGTCGTCGACCATCTCCCGGGCGCTGGCCGCGCTCAGCCGCGACCTGAGGGAGGACTTTCCATGAGCGGGCTCGAGAACCGGCTGCGGGACGCCTACCAGGACGCGGCCGGGACCGTGACGCCCGGTAGCGTCCGCGGCCTGGAGGAGCGAATCGCGCGGCGCCCTACGTCATGGCAAGCCGCCAAGGGCAGCCGCTGGGCAAAGGTGCTGGCCCCGCTGGCCGCGGCGGCGACCGTGGTGGCGATCGTCGTGCTGACGGCGGTGGCGCTGCGACCCAGCCCCAACCCGAGCCCGGGCCAGCCTGGGCATGGCCGCGTATCAACGGCCGAGCCGAAGTTCCTCGTCACGATTTCCCAGGGAAATTCACCGGCCCTGCAGGTGCGCAACGTAGCCACCGGGGCCTTCGTCGCGCAGGTCAGCCTGCCGGCCCCCAAACTTTCCGCCGGTGACCGCGATCCTGTCGCCGTGGCCACCGCGGACGGCCGCCACTTTCTGGTCGCGATCTACGAGAATGCCTGCCGGTCATGGCTGTACCAGTTCCAGCTGAACGACCGGGGGCAGCCGAGTGCCGTGACGACGTTCGCCGCCTTGCCCACGGTCAGTGCGGTGGTGTCTAACCTGGCGATCAGCGCCAACGGGCAGATGGTCGGCTATAGCACGATCGACTACTGCACGGGCGCGACGCCGCAGCCGCAATATCTGGCTGTGACGAACGTCCGCACCGGGCAGACCACGCGGTGGACCGCGCCCGGCACCGGCACCAACGGCGCGATCGTCAGCGTGTCCCTGACCGCGGACGGCGGCGAGCTCTGCTACGCCTCGCAGCAGAGCCCCTCGGTCGTCAGGGTGATCCCCACCAGCGCCGCTCCCGGCAGCGCCGCCGACCGCGGCCGGACCGTGGCCCGGGCGGCTCAGTTCGGCGGTTCGGAGTGGGTGCTTTACGCCGCCATCACCCCGGACGGGAAAGCCGTGTACTTCACGACCTATCCAGAGAGGTCCGCCGAGGGGTGGGCCGGCCAAGTCCGGGAGCTTGACCTGGCCACCGGCCGGTCACGCATCGTCTACGCGCCCGCCGGGCTGCCGGGCGCGGTCACGGCCGACCCCCTCGTCCGGCAGCTGCTGCTGCAGATCGAGGTTAAGGCGAAGCCGTCATTGACGCCGCCCCCGCCGAAGCTAGCCTCGCTGGACCTAGCCACCGGGAAAGTCACCTACCTGCCCAACGGGTGGCTCGGCCGCATTCTGATGTCCGTGATCCGCTGGTAGGCGACCCGCGGCGGCCACGGCGCGGCGCAGCAGGAATTCGATCTGGGCGTTGGTGCTGCGCAGCTCGTCGGCGCCCCAGCCGGCCAGGGCGTCGTGCAGGGCGGGATCCAGGCGCAGCAGGACCTTCTTCCGCTCGCTCATCGCCTCACCTTTTCCCCGTTGACGTCCTTGATAGCACGTGTATATCATAGTGATATCAAATTAATTCAGCAACGGGAGCCAGTCATGGATGTACTGGAGAACAGGACCGCCGGGTGGCAAGATGCCCGGCCGGAGCAGGTCGTGACCCAGCCAGCGGTCGAGATCGCGCATCTCCGCAAGACGTACGGACCGCTGGTCGCGGTCGACGACGTGTCCTTCTCGGTGGCCGAAGGGGAGATCTTCGGCCTCCTCGGGCCGAACGGCGCGGGCAAGACCACCACCGCCGAATGTGCCATCGGGCTGCGGACCCCGGACGCCGGGAGGATCCGGCTGATGGGCCTGGACCCGCACGCGGACGCGGACGCGGCCAGGCTGCACGAGACCGTCGGGGTGCAGCTGCAGGCGAGCGCGCTGCCGCCTAAGCTCCGGGTCAGCGAGATCCTCGACATGTACCGGTCGTTCTACCGTCACCCGGCCGACGTCGGCGAACTGATCGAGGTGCTCGGCCTGGCCGGGAAGCGCAAGGACTTCTACAAGTCCCTGTCCGGCGGGCAGCGGCAGCGGCTGTCGGTCGCGCTGGCGCTCGTCGGCCAGCCGAAGATCGCGGTGCTCGACGAGATGACCACCGGCCTGGATCCGCAGGCCCGGCGCGATGCCTGGGCGCTCATCGAGGGCATCAGGGACCGCGGGGTGACGATCGTCCTGGTGACGCACTTCATGGAAGAAGCCGAGCGGCTCTGCGACCGGGTGGCGCTCATCGACCACGGGCGCGTCGTCGCGCTGGACACCCCGGCCGGCCTGGCCACCCGGGCCCGCGGCGGCAAGAGCGTTCGGTTCGCGCCGTCCGCCCCGTTCGACGACGGGCTGCTGACGGCACTCCCCGAGGTGACCCAGGTCGAGCACAAGGGCCAGCACGTCGTGGTCACCGGAACCGGCGAACTCGTCAACGCGGTGATCCTCGCCCTGGCTGCGGCCGGGGTGACCGCCCGGGACATGCAGCTCGACTCTTCGAACCTCGAAGACGCCTTCGTGAAACTCACCGGAAGGCAGCAGGACAAGGAAGAAGGAGCAACGTCATGAGCACGCTCGCACTCGGTAAGGTCGGCAGGCGGCCGCGGCTGGGGGCCATCACCGGGACGGCACCGCGGGCCGCGTTCGGCCACGTCGTCCGCAACGAGGTCAGGCTCGCCCTGCGACGGCCGATCGGCCTGATCGGCGGGGTCGCCCTCCCCGTGGCGCTGCTGGTCATCTTCGGCAAGGTTCCCGCGTTCAAGCAGGTAGTGCCCAGTTTCGGCGGGGGCGACATCTTCGATGCCTACGTGCCGGTGCTGATGTGCTTCGGGCTTGCCATGCTCGCGCTGCTCGGCCTGCCGATCCAGCTCGTCTCCTACCGCGAGCTCGGGGTGCTGCGCCGCCTGTCCACCACCCCGGTACCGCGGTCCTGGCTGCTGGCCGCGCAGGGCGTCGTCCAGCTGGGCACCGCGGTGATCACGATCGTCGCGATCCTCGTCATCAGCATGACCGCCTTCGGCGTGCCCGCCCCGAAGAGCCCCGGCGGCCTGGTGGTCTCGCTCCTGCTGGCCACCGCCGGGCTCTTCGCCATCGGGCTGCTCGTCGCCGCGGTGGCCCGGACCTCGGCCGCGGTGAATGTCATCGGCCGGGTGACCTTCTTCCCGCTGATGTTCTTCGCCGGCCTGTGGCTGCCGCGCGCGCTCATGCCGAGCGCGCTGCTGGACATCAGCAACTACACCCCGCTCGGCGCGATGGTGCAGGCGGTCCAGGCCTCGATGAAGACCGGGTTCCCGCCGGCCGCACCGCTGCTGGTCCTGGCGGCGTACGCCGTGGTGTTCGGCTACCTGGCCCGGCGCTTCTTCCGGTGGGAGTAAGACGATGACGGACTGGTTCGCGGGCAAGCTGGCGGTGGTGACCGGCGGCGGCTCGGGGATGGGCCGCGAGCTCGTCAGGCAGCTCGCCGCCCGGGGCTGCTCAGTCGCGACCTGCGACCTGTATCCCGACACCGCCGCGGCGACCGCCGCGCTGGCCCAGGACGCCGCCGCGGGGGCCGGCGTCCTGGTCACCAGCCACACCTGCGATGTCTCCGACGAGGCACAGGTGCTGCGGTTCCGCGACGAACTGCTCCAGGCCCATGCCGCCAGCCACCTGGACCTGGTATTCAGCAACGCCGGGATCGGCGGCGGGGAAAGCTTCGTCAGCGGGCGCCGCCAGGACTGGGAACGCGTCTTCGCCAAGACCTCCGCACCCACGCACCCCATGTCCGCGCGGCGGTCGTCATGCCGGGGCACGTCGGCACCGGCATCGTCCGGAACTCGCTGCGCGCCCGCGGCTATCCCGAAACTTGAGCAGCTGAACCAGGCCCAGCTCGAGGAATTGCTCCCGGCGGCGCTCTGGCCAGAGGGGGCCTCCGTCGAGGACATGCGCCAGTTCCTGGTGCGGGCGAGCGAGGATTTCCGGGACAAGGCGGCGGTGTCCGCGGCGCAGGCGGCGGGCATCATCCTGGACGGCGTGCAGGCCGGGAGCTGGCGGATCCTCATCGGCGACGACGCCCGGCTCATCGACACCTTCGTCCGCACCAACCCCGAGTCGGCCTACGACTACGCCGAGCTCGGCAAGATGGCCGCGGAGGCGTAGCGGGAGACTTGCGGTCCATAATCTCAGTGTGCTCCGCGATGTATCAGGGTGCGGCCGCGGCCGCTCCGTCAGATGGCGGATCCGCGGACAGGGGGAACACCGGTGAGCCAGCAGAGCACCGAGGAAGACCAGCAGAGCACCGAGGGAAGAGAGCTCGTCGTCTCCTACCTGTTCCTGCGGCGGGCGGTGGGCTGGATCGCCATCTTGCTGCCGATCGTGCTGCTGGCCGGCAACCTGATCTCCTCGGCGGCGTCGCCGCCGGAATCCATGAGCGGTTACTACTACACCGACATGCGCAACATCTTCGTCGGTTCGCTCTGCGCGCTCGGCGTGTTCCTGGTGGCCTACAACGGCTACGACGACGTGGACCGCTGGGTCACCACCACCGCCGGCCTCGGCGCGATCGGGGTGGCCTTCTGCCCGACCAAGCCGGCCGTCTGCCTGGTAGGTGCGGTGGCCTGCCCGCCGCCGTCGGTCCGGCAGTTGTCGACCAGCCAGACGTGGGTCGGTGACATTCACCTGGGCTTCGCGCTGCTCGCGTTCCTCATGCTGGGGCTGATGGCGCTGCGCTTCGCCAAGACGGGCAAGACGCCGCCCGGGCTGGGCTGGGCGGGACAGCTCCGGTACGGGCTGGGCTTCGGGCCGCCGGCCGCCGGGCCGCCCGCCGCCGGGTCGCCGACCGCCCGGCAGCCGGCTACCGGGCAGCCGGCTGCCGGGCTGCCGCGGGACTCGGCCGCGGATACGGTCATCTACCGGGTCAGCGGCATCACGGTCTTCGCCTGCGTGCTGCTGGCCATCCTCGCGAACCTGCTGCCCGCCTCGGTCAACGCCAGCTGGCGGCTGCTGTTCATCTTCGAGGCGGTGGCGGTCGTCGCGTTCGGCGTGTCCTGGTTCGTGAAGGGTCAGACCATCGCGGG
>Ga0302326_10011681_pt1 | contig 18872 bp, 15 predicted proteins | sample Palsa_T0_3_FD_202264 | JGI IMG/M metagenome (GOLD analysis project Ga0302326, IMG submission 202264) | Peat permafrost microbial communities from Stordalen Mire near Abisko, Sweden - Palsa_T0_3 | ecosystem: Environmental > Terrestrial > Soil > Palsa > Peat permafrost | place: Sweden: Abisko...
ACATCCGCAAGGCTTTCCCGACCGCGCCGAGGGAACTGGCCAACTCTGTGGCCTCGGCGGTCTGCTGGCTGTAATAGCGCTTGGGTACAAAGTCCACGCACACGCTATCGCCCTGTAAACTGCCGTCTACACTCTTATGGGGCAGAACGCCAACGTCCGTGCCCTGGATGTCACGGCCTGGGATCGAAATCCCTGCAGTCGAGGTCGGCCCTGCCAAGAGTGAAGACACGACGTTCGGTGCCCGCGGGGTATACTGTTTTGTCCCGGAGATTCATAGGCAGAAAGTAGGGCTCCGTGTTAGTTGGATGAAGTGCGATTTTTTCCGAATCGGCAAGCCTTACGAAATCGAGCGTTACCCCAAGCGTGTCGCCCCGGCCCAGGTGTCTGTCCTGCTCGAGATCGGTGACGGTCCCGAAAGCAATCGCTCCGCGTTCGATAACGAGGTAAGGCTTATGGTTGACGCTGCATTCGGCGGTGACATCCTCTAGAACCTCGAAGGGAATTGTGTCGCCCGTCCTTGCATTGGCCCAAGAGAGGTTCCGAGCTAAACGCACGCGAACGTTTGTGTCTTCATTAAGGATTAGCTTCTCTCGCGGTTGTTGTGCGAGGCTCAAGAGCGGAAGGGCAAGCAGGACGAGGAGTAACCGTAGGGATTTCATAACGACGTAAAAGCACGTCTGTCACCATACCCGCCTGCAAGGCTTTTGCCGCGACTCGGAAACCGCCCAATGGGTGAAACCGCACACAAACGTTCACAGGTAGAAGCCTGCGATGGACGGAAGTCACTCCCGAAAGGACAACAGCCGGCCTATCTCATAGACATCCCCAGCCGACGCGAAGAGCAGTTGTACTCTGTGCTCTTATAGGAGTAGTCCGAACTACTCCTTCATCGCGGCGAACCTCAGCAGAGAGCGGCGGAAAACCCTCACAATAAAAAGCCCTACTTACTTCTTCTCCGCCCGAAACTTAGCCCAAGCCAACTGCGACTTACCCACCTCAAACAACAACTTCAGCGCATTGACCTTCTCCGGCGCCACTAACTCCCCCGCCAGAAACTGCCGCAGCGCTTCCGACCGCCGCAACTTCCCCGACGAAGTCCGCGGCAGCGTCCCCGGCTCCAGCAGCTCCACATCCCGCGGCTTGAGCGAGAGTCCCTTCAAAATACGGTGACTGATCTCCGCCCGCACTTCCTCTTCCGGACGCTTGCTGCGCGGGTCCTTCTCCGCCAGCATGATGAGCTGCTCACCCTCGCCTTCAATCAGAGTACTTACAGCCGCCACACAGCCCTTGCGCACGCCTTCCACATCCAGCAGTAACTCTTCCATCTCCTGCGGAGCGTAGTTACGGCCGCGAATGATGATCAGGTCCTTGGCCCGTCCGGCAATATAAAGCTCGCCTTCATAAAAAAAGCCCAGGTCGCCTGTATCCAACCAATCGCCGTGAATCATGTTGGCGGTCAGCTCGGGACTCTCCCAGTAGCCTTTCGTGATCGATGGCCCCTTCACCCAGATCCGTCCTACGCCACCTTCTACTACGGGCTGTTCCAGATCGTCGAAAATGGCTACCTCCACGCCCGGCAACTGGCGGCCGACCGAGGCAATGCGCCGCCCCGGTCCGGGATGCGCCGCGCCGCCGTTCCACAAGCCCTCCCGGCTGAATTCGGTGAAGCGGGGCAGGTCGTCGAGACCCGTGAAGGTCACTCCCAGGCCCGCCTCCGCGAGGCCGTAGACCGGCGTCATGGCCGTCGCCTGGAACCCCCAGCGGGCGAACCGCTCGGTGAAGCGCTGTATGCCATCGGATTCGATCGGCTCGGCGCCGTTCAGCGCGGCTCTCCAGTGCGAAAGGTCTACCCCGTCCATCTCTTCGTCTTTGATCTTAGTCGCGCACAAGCTATAAGCGAAGTGCGGCGCGGGTGAGATCGCCGACCGATACCGTGACAGGGTCCGCAGCCAGATAGCCGGCCGCGCGAGAAAGGTATCCGGCCCCATGTAAGTCACCGTCCCGGGATAGTACATGCCCAGATACAGGCAACCTACCAGGCCCATGTCATGATAGAGCGGCAGCCAGCAGACACAGCCGTTATCGATCTCCGACTCATCCCGGTACACCAGGCAGCGCTCCATCATGGTCAGGTTCGCGAGTAAGTTGGTGTGCGTCACCATGACCGCCTTGGGCTCCACCGTGGTGCCCGAGGAGAATTGCAAAAAAGCGGGCTCGGCCGGGTCCACGTCCACCGGTTGCCAACGGCCGCCGCCGCTCTGCAGATCCTTGGCTTCGAGTACCTCTTCGAGTGACTCCACCCCCACCACGCCGGGACCCAGCAGCCGCTTGATGCGGCCTTCGGTAATCAGGAAGCGTGCGCCGACTTTGGACAACATCTTGCGCAAACGGGCGAAGTATTCGTCGAGCTTGCCCAGCCGGAATGGCGGATAGAGCGCCGCCGGAATGCCGCCGGCAAGCTGCACGCCCAACAGCGCATCGAAGAATTCGATGGAGGTGGAAAGGATCAGCGCCACGCGGTCGCCCCGCCGCAGCCCGCGCGCCTGCAAAGTGGCGGCGGCCTGTTGCGCGCGCCGCAGCACGTCCTGATACGGATAAAACGTAGCCTCCTCGGAAGGCGTCACGAAGCGCGCCCCCCACCGCGTACAGGTTTCCAGGTTGAGAAGAATCTCGGGCAGCGTGGCCCCTTTGAGTGTCAGCGCGCTCATGCCGGCTGCTCCGGCGGACAAGCGCGGCTGGCGATCATGTGTACTAAGTCCTGCACGGTCTCTAGCTGCTGCCACTGCTCGAGGCCGAAGGCGCAGCCGAAATCCTGTTCGATGGTGGTGACCAGCACCACCTGCGCCAGCGAATCCAGTTGCAGCGCATCCATCAGCGGGACGTTGGGGCCAATCGTCTCGATCTGCTCCGGCGTCAGATTGAGCTGATCGCCGGCGATTTTCTTCAAATGCTCAAGAATCGTTTCTTCATTCCATTTGACTAGCGTCGGTTCGGGCATGGGCCCTCCTATGATGATTTGTAACTGCCGGCTTCTATCGTTTGTCCAAGTGGGGTTTGTCCCAGCGGCGCCTGCCCAAATAGCGGGATGACCAAAGGATCCTCCTGCTGGTACATACGACCGATCCACTCGGCGTACTTGCGCTCGAGCACCGCGCGGCGGACTTTCAAAGTGGGAGTCACCAGCTCGGTGTCGAGCAGCGCTTCTTCTTTCAGGAAGCTGAATCGTTTAGCCTGCTCGAAGGAAGACAACCCGGCCTGGCAGTGGCTCAGTTCCTCGCGGAGCAGCGCCACTATGGGCGGCGCCGTCAGCAATTCTTCAGGGCGGTCAAAAGCCAAGCCGCGCTCGCGGGCGGTCCGCGCGATGTTCTCCAGATGCGGTACGAGCAAGACGCTCACGAATTTGCGGCCGTCCCCCACCACCAGGGCCTGCTGGATATAGGGGCTTCGTTCGAGGGCGTGCTCGACGGCCGCGCAGGCTACTTTCTTTCCATTCGACAGAGCCAGGATCTCTTTGCGGCGGCCGGTGATGGTGACACAGCCATCCGCGTCCATGCGGCCCAGATCGCCGGTGTCGAGCCAGCCGTCCGGGTCGACCGTCTGGCGCGTGGCGGCTTCGTCTTTGTAATAGCCGAGCATCACGTGCGGCCCGCGCGTGAGGATCTCACCGTCCGCGCCGATGCGCACTTCTATGCCATCGAGGGCGCGCCCCACCGAGCCGAGCTTCTCCCGCCGGTATTCGTTGAGCGTGATCACCGGCGAAGTCTCCGTCAGGCCATAGCCCTGCAGCACGGTGAAGCCGGCCGCCCGGAAAAACAGCTCCACGTCGGGATTGAGCCAGGCGCCTCCGCAAATGAAATACTGCAGGCCGCCCAACTGCCGATGCACCTTCGGAAAAACCAACAGCTTGGCCAGCGGCGCGAGCAGTGTGGCGGAAACGGGAGCGGGCTCGCCCTTCAGGTCGTGCCGCGCGCGCGCGACAGCCGCCGCAATCAGCTTCTCGCCTATGGCGCGCCGCCAGGGCGCAAGCAGCTCGACCTGCGCCTCCACGGCTTCCCGCACCTTCTCCAGAATCCGCGGCACGGCCCCCATAATCTCGGGCCGGTGCAGCTTCAGCAATTCTTTCAGATCGTGCGGGTCGCCGTAGGCAATGGGTACGCCTTCATGGAAGTAGCCATAGCAGAGCATCCGCTCGAGCACGTGCGCCAGCGGCAGCACGGAGAGAGCCTGGCGGGCAGTCTGCGAGAGCACCCGCCCCAGGCTGCCGCGCAGATTGAAGGTCAGGTTTCCGTGCGAGAGCATTACGCCTTTGGGCGTTCCCGTGGTGCCGGATGTGTAGACTATGGTAGCCAGGCTCTGGGGATCGATAGCCAGCGCTTCGGCGCGTATGCGCTCCACTGCCGCGCCGTCGAAGGCGGCCGCTTCGCTCACGATGCGGGGCAGGGAAGTGCTGGCGCCGGGCGTCTCTTCCAGGCCCACGACCGTCTCCAGCTCCGGCAGGTCCCCCCGCAGCGGCTGGAGAATCTCCCATTGCCGCGCGCCGGCAATCAGCGCCACCCGGCAGCCGCTGTGCCGCAGCAGATAGCCGATCTGCGCAGGCGCCTGCGTGTTGTAAATCGGTACTACCACCAGCCGTGCCAGCAGAATAGCGAAATCGGCGACATGCCATTCCGGCCGATTTTCGGCGAAGACCGCCACCCGGTCGCCCGCCGCCAGGCCGCAGGAAAGCAGAAACTGCCGCAGCGCGAAAACCGACCGCGCAAAACGCTCCGTGGACCAGACCATGGTCTCGCCCGGCTTGCTAAGGTCTTGAAAACTCAGTAGTCGGTCTAAACGATAATGATCCAGGTGATGGAAGAAAAGGTGATTCAGCGTGGCGATGCCGTGGTTGTGCTGCATGAAGCTTCCATACGGGCTCGACAGGTACGAGTGGTGTCTCTAGACCCTAACACAAAACCCATAGTGGAATCAAGGGAATAGGGCTGTGGAAAACTCGCCCGCAGAAACCCGGATGTGGAGGTCACCTCGGTCGACGGTGTCGTTCTACGCCAAACGAACTCGCCCAGCCCGTAGCCGGTCCGGAATTTTGATCTTGACCACCGTTCCTTGCCCCAATCCGCTGGATAAATCGACGGTCCCGCCGAGTCCTTCGACGTTCGTCTTGACTACATCCATTCCCACGCCGCGCCCGGAGATATTCGATACTTGCCGGGCGGTCGAGAAGCCGGGTAAAAACGCCAGATTCAGCAGCTCCCGGTCGTCCATGCGTTCGGCCTGCCCGGGCCACAACAGCCCCTTTTGAATGGCGAGGGCTTTCAGTTGCTGCGGATCGATACCCGCGCCATCGTCGGAGATCTCGATGCTGACGTGGCCGCCCTGGTGAAAAGCCCGCAGCATGAGCCTGCCCTGCGCCGGCTTACCGGTTCGCAGGCGCTCGCCGGGGGTCTCGATTCCGTGATCGCAGCAGTTCCGGACAATGTGGGTGGTCGCATCCTGGAGGGCTTCGATGATGGTCCTGTCGAGCTCGGTGTCCGCGCCCTCCAACTCCAGTCCGATCTGTTTGCCGCACGCCGTGGCCAGGTCCCGCACCACGCGCGGCAGCTTGTTCCAGATCGTGCCGATCGGCTGCCTGCGCGTCTTCATCAAGCTGGCCTGCAGTTCGGTAGCGATCCGATCGAGGCGCCGGCTGATGGCGTTCAGACGGGCGTCTTGCCGGCGCGCGTTAAACTGCACGACTTGATTGCGCTCGAGCGCCAGCTCGCCCGCCAGGTCCATCAGCTTGTCGAGCAAGCCCACCTCCACGCGGATGGTGGAATCGGCCGCCCACCCGGCCCGTGGAGGCCCGCGCTCGAAATCCGCGCCTGGTCCCCTGCCGGCCTGGCTGGCAGCCGCTTCCTGGCGCTCCAGTAAATCCGCATAAGCCGCGCCGCTCTCGATGGAGGTCGCCTCGATGCTGGTCAGCTCCGCCTTAACGGCGTCTACCGTTTCGAGGATTAGAGAAACAAGCTGCGGAGTCAACTGGCGCTCTCCGTTTCGAATCTGGCTGAGGATATTCTCGGCGTGATGCGTGACTCGCCCGATGGTCCGGTAACCGAAAAATCCGCACGTCCCCTTAATCGTGTGGATCGTGCGGAAAACGCTCGCGAGGAGCTTCGCGTCCCCCGGGCGTTGCTCTAACTCAACCATTTCCCGGTCGAGCCGACCCAGGTTTTCGCCGCTCTCAATGACAAACTCTCGGATGACGTCGATATCGGTTTCCATCTTTTTCGAGCTTGGACGGGGCTGAATGGCGGCTATCCTGGCTATCGGCAGGTTTGGCCGGGAAGGTTAGGACGCGCCCGTCGCGGTCATCTGCCTGGCCGGCTTCCCGAATCGATTCCAAATGTTAAGGAAAGCTAAGTGCTCAGGAGCACCCCGCCGCTTGCACGCAACCATCGCCTGGGATTAGACTTAGGTGTAGTATAGAAGTACTAGAGCTATCTGGTAGTCCTTGACGAAAGGGGTGCCGTCGTGGTCTCATAGCCTGAATAGCGAAAGCTGGCAGGATTCCAGGTTTTGCCTTGTCGCGCGGATTCAGCCTAATTTATAAGGAAGGAAAGAAGTGGCGTGAAGACTCTTGTCATCGGACTTGATTGTGCTGCCCCGGAAATCCTGTTCGAGCACGGCGGATTAAATAATATCCGGGCGCTCATGGAGCGCGGCTGCTACGGCAGGCTGGAAAGCGTCGTCCCGCCCATCACCGTCCCCGCATGGATGTGCATGTCCACCAGCCAGGATCCGGGCTCGCTGGGCGTCTATGGATTTCGCAACCGCAAGGATTATTCTTACGACCACCTGTCGGTAGTGAACTCCAGCTCCATTCAGCAGAAGGCCATCTGGGACGTGTTCGGCGCGCGCGGCCAGAACGTGGTAGTGGTGGGCGTGCCGCCAAGCTATCCGCCGCGGCACGTGCAAGGCGTCAACGTCGGGTGCTTTCTGACGCCGGATACCAAGACCAACGAATACACCTATCCAACCAGCGTCAAACAGGAAATCGAACGGCTGGTAGGGGATTACCCGGTGGACGTCAGAGGCTTCCGGACCGATAACAAAGACTGGCTCCGCGATCAGATTTATGACATGACGCGGAAGCACTTCGAGGTAATCCGCTATCTGATGGCGACGGTCGACTGGGAATATTTCCAGTTCGTCGAAATCGGCGTCGACCGCATCCACCACGGTTTCTGGAAATATCACGATCCCCTGCATCGCCAGCACGTTCCGGGCAATCGCTTCGAATCGCTCATCCGGGATTATTACTCGTATATCGACGAGGAGATCGGCAATCTTCTGGAGCTGCTGGACGACGACACCAATGTGCTGGTGGTCTCCGACCATGGCGCGCAACGCCTGGATGGCGGCTTCTGCGTGAACGAATGGCTGCGGCGGGAGGGTCTGTTGGTTTTGAAAGAGCCGGTAACCAAACCCACGCCATTCTCACCTTCACTGGTCGATTGGGAGCACACGCGCGTGTGGAGCGAAGGCGGATATTACGCCCGGGTATTTTTCAACGTGGAAGGCCGCGAGCCCCAGGGAACCGTGCGCGAGTCCGAGTATGACGATTTAATCCGGGAAATGACGGCGCGCTTCCAGGCTTTGAAGGACGATCGCGGCCAGCCCATGGGCTCGCTGGTGTTCCAGCCGCGCCATCTGTATCGCGGCCTGCGCAACGTGCCGCCCGATCTGATTGTCCATTTCGGCGCGCTTTACTGGCGCTCCATCGGCGGCCTCGGATACGATTCGCTTTATTTGCAGGAAAACGACACCGGTCCGGACGATTGCAACCACGCGCAGTTTGGGAGCTTCTTGCTGGCCTCGCCCAATCTGCCGGTGCGGGGCGAGGTGGAAGGTATGCACTTGCTGGATATTGCCCCCACGTTGCTCGATCTGGCCGGGCATGCGGTGCCCCCATCCATGCAAGGCTCCAGTTTGCTTGCGCGCGCCCACAATGACAAGGGCAGCGAAGTGGAGTATGGGCGGTTAGAAAAGATTGGGCTGCGGTGATTCACCCGATGGTCAAAAGCGCGTGGTACGGTACTGGGAAAATACTGGTACTGAAGAAGGTTACCATCGCTGTTGCCGTCATAGTATCCTACTTCTATTAACTTGCAGAACATCCGGGGCTGGGAGCGGCGCGCTCCTTGTCATTTCTGGGGAGGAATAATGGAATCCAAAAACAAAGTCGAGTTGAACCCGCCTTATGGCGGTCGATTAATTGATCTGGTGGTCGAGGGCGCCGAGCGCGAAGACTTCGCGCGGCGCGCCGGCGAGGGCCCCACGCTGCAATTGACGCCGCGCAGTTTGTGCGATCTGGAATTGCTCGCAACCGGCGGATTTTCGCCGCTCGACGGCTTTATGAGCAAGGCCGATTACGACAGCGTACTCAATCATATGCGGCTGTCGAACGGGCTCATCTGGTCCATCCCCATCACCCTGCCGGTGGCCCAGTTGGAGGGTATCGCGGAGGGGCGTGAGATCGCCCTGCGCAACGCCAATAATAACCTGATCGCCTGGATGCGCGTGGATCAGATTTTCGAAGCGGACCCACATGAAGAGGCGGCCAAAGGCTTAGGATGCGCCGATGAGGAACACCCCACTTACCGCGAGATGCTCTCCTGGGGCAAATTCCGCCTGAGCGGCCCGCTGAAAGTGCTGGAGATGCCGCGGCACTTCGATTTTCCGGAATTGCGGCGCACCCCCGCGCAAGTGCGCGCGCTGCTGTCGGAAATGGGCAATCCCGACGTGGTGGCTTTCCAGACGCGCAACCCCATGCACCGCGCTCATGAAGAGCTCAGCAAGCGGGCGGCCCGCGAATCCGGCGCCAATCTGCTGCTCAACCCGGTAGTCGGCATGACCAAGCCGGGCGATGTGGACCACTACACGCGCGTGCGGATTTACAAAGCGCTGGTCGAGAACTACTACGATCCCAGCACCACTCTGCTCAGCCTGCTGCCGCTGGCCATGCGCATGGCCGGTCCTCGCGAAGCCATCTGGCATGCCATCATCCGCCGGAACTTCGGCGCCAATCTTTTCATCGTGGGCCGCGACCACGCCGGCCCGGGTAAGAATTCCAAGGGCAAGGCCTTCTACAATCCCGCCGCCGCCCGTGAGCTGCTCACCGAGCACGGCGAAGAAATCGGGGTGAAGTGCCTGCCGTATGAGGAAATGGTCTACCTGGCCGACGAGGACCGCTACGAGCAGGTCACCGACGTCCCGCCCAATCGCAAAGTCTTCTCCATTTCGGGCACCCAGGTCCGCGATCAGTACCTGGCCAAGGGCCGCCTGCTGCCCCCCTGGTTCACCCGCAAGGAGACCGCCGAGATCCTCAACTCCGCCTATCCGGCGCGCCACAAGCAGGGCTTCTGCATCTGGTTCACGGGTCTGCCGAGCGCCGGCAAGAGCACCATCGCCGATATTCTCACGGTCATGCTGATGGAGCACGGCCGCCAGGTGAGCGTGCTCGACGGCGACGTGGTCCGCACCCACCTGTCCAAAGGCCTGGGCTTTTCCCGCGAAGACCGCGACACCAATATCGTGCGCATCGGCTACGTGGCGGCGGAAATCGTGCGCCATCACGGCGCCGTCATCTGCGCGGCGGTCAGCCCCTATCGCGAGACCCGCAACCGCGTGCGCGCCATGATGCGCAAGGACGGTTTCATCGAAACCTTCGTGGATACTCCCGTGGAGATCTGCGAGCAGCGCGACGTCAAGGGCTTTTACGGCAAGGCCCGCGCCGGAATCATCAAGGGTTTTACCGGCGTGGACGATCCCTACGAAGCGCCGCTCGATCCGGAGATCACCCTGCTTACGGGCAGAGAGTCGCCCCAGGAAAATGCCGAGCGCATTATGGAGTATCTGATCGGAGAAGGCTTCCTGCTGCGGGACACCGCCGAGATTGTGAAGGAAGACGAGGAACTCCCCGCCGCGGTCTAAGCGAGCGTTACTGAGCCGCGAGCATTAGCGGGCCGCGAGCGTTACTGAGCCGCGACCGTGAGGGAGCGGATGTATGGAGAACAGTCGTGCACAGAGTGGTCATCACCGGAATGGGAATGAGCACTTCGCTCGGACCGGATCTGCGCACCTGCTGGCCGCGCCTGCTGGCCGGCGATAACGGTATCGCGCCGCTCAGCTTCTGGGACCCGTCGGAGTACAGCGCCAAAGTGGTTGCCGAAGTAAAACACGTACCACGGGACGCCGGCGCGGACTTCATCCCGCCGTCGTGGTGCCGCCGCGGAGTACGTCTGTTCGTGCCCGTGGCGCGCGAGGCTTTCGCGGACGCCCGACTGGACCGGGTCCCACTCGCGCCCGGCGAGATCGGCATCGCCGTGGGGACCAGCGTAAACTACCTCGACATGCACCTCATGAAGCACTATTTCCAGCTCCGCAGCCCGGACCGCCCCGCGCTCGACATGGCCCGCTTCGCCCGGGAAGGCCGCCAGCCGGAAAACAGCTTCTACCGCCGCCTGGGAGACATGCTGGCCAGCGTGCCGGCCAAGCTGCTGAAACTGGCCGGACCCGCTTTTGTCATGGATACCGCCTGCGCGGCCAGTTCGCACGCCATCGGCGAAGCCTTCCGGCTGGTGCGGCTGGGCAAAGTCAAAGCCATGCTGGCCGGCGGCGCGGCGGCCCTGGTCAGTCCGCTGCCCATCCTGGCCTTCAGCCTGCTGGGGGCCTTGAGCCGCAACGCCGATCCGCAGCTCGCCTCCCGCCCCTTCGACCGGCGGCGGGATGGCTTCGTCATGGGGGAAGGCGGCGGCGCACTGGTGCTCGAGCAACTGGAAAGCGCCCAGGCGCGCGGTGCACATATCTACGCCGAACTGGCCGGCTATGGATCGAGCCTCAACGCCTACACCCTGACCGATCCGTCGCCCGATGGCAGCGCCGAAGCGCGCGCCATGTCGATCGCTTTGCAACAGGCCTCGCTCGCACCTGAGGAAGTCGACTACATCGCCGCGCACGGCACCTCCACGCCCAAGAACGATCCTATCGAAACCATTGCCATTAAACGTGTTTTTGGTCCACTGGCCAAGCGGTTGATGGTATCCTCGAACAAGGGACAGATCGGGCACACGATTTCCGCGGCCGGCGTCTGCAACGTGATTTGTGCAGTCCAGGCCATCGCGCAGGGCCAGGTGCCGCCCACTATGCATCTGCACACGCCCGATCCCCAGTGCGACCTCGACTACGTCGCCAATCAGAGTCGCGCCGCTAAAATTCGCGCAGCCTTAGCTAACGCTTTTGCCTTCGGCGGCCAGAATGCCGTGCTTGCCGTGCGGGCCTGGTCGGGGTAGCGCCAGGACTTTTCAAGGGAGTAATCAATGCCTAATATGACGGAATCGGAGGTTTTCGATAAATTCGCGCCAATCGTCGCCCGCAGCCTGCGCATCGATGCCGCTCAGGTCTCGATCGATGCCCAACTGAACGACCTCGGCGCCGAATCCCTGGATCTGATCGAGATCACCATGGAGACGGAGTCCCAGTTCCATATTTTCCTGCCCGATAAGTCCATCCTCGAAACCGCCGTGGAAGTGTTCGGTTCCGATATTTTAGAGAAAGACGGGTACCTCACCGAAGAGGGTAAGCGGCTGATGCTGTGCCGCCTGCCGGACGCCGATGTGCGCGACTTTCAGGGAGAAGTAGCCGTCAAGGACCTGCAAAGCTATTTTTTGAAGATCGGCTCCTGGGTGCGGATGGTGCAGGCGCTGGCGAAGTACACGCCCGGCGAGTGCGCGGAGTGCGGCGGCCGCATGACGGCTTCCATGGGGTTCCGTATGAAGTGCGTCAGTTGCGGCCAGGAGATCACGCTGCGCTCGGGCGAAGAATTGAATCGCGAGTGGGTGCGAGAATACTACGAGAAGGAATATCTTCCGCAGGCGGCGCTGGTAGCCGTCTCGGTTAACGCTGTCCAGTAGACAATATGGACGCCTTCGGCTCTACAGTTTGCGATCCGCCGGACGAGGTGCAAGGCACGTCCTGTCTGTCCCGCCTGTGGGATGCGCCGGCCGCTCCCTATGGGCAGGGAACCCTGTGCTGCCGCCTGGACGCCTTGCCACGCGAGCCAAACGTTCTGGCGGACCTGATACTCAGCCCTGCCGAAGCGGATGTATGGCGGAGCATGCGCGCGGTGGAAAAGCGGCGGCACGAATGGCTGCTGGGCCGTTGCGCCGCCAAGGATGCCGTGCGGCTGCTGGTCGAAAAACATGCAGGCGTCCAACTGGCGCCTGCCGATGTGGAGATTCAGCCCGATCCCTATGGCCGCCCGCGGGCCGTGGGCCCCTTCACCGCCCGCCTCGGCATACAGCCGGCCATCTCCATCTCGCACAGCCATGGTACGGCCGTAGCCCTGGCGGCATTCGATCCCGGACAACTGGTGGGCATCGATCTCGAAAGCCTGGCCCAGCAGCGCGCAGACTTCGAAGCCATCGCCTTCGATCTGGAGGAGCGCCGTATGCTGGCCGCCCTGCCGCCGGGGTCGCGGCAGGAGTGGGCCTTGCGCATGTGGTGCGCCAAAGAAGCGGTGGCCAAGGCCCTCGGCCGCGGTTTCAGCATGGGCATTCAGGCTTTCCACATCGCCGGCCCCCAATACGGCAGCGGAGTCATGCAACTGGAGCTGCGCGACGAGGCCCTCGAGCATTTCCCGCGTTTGCGCGGCATACCCATAACGGCCTATACCGCGCGAGAAAAGGCTTTTGTTTTTTCCACAACCATATATCAACAGGGAGCAGTCGAATGAGGCCAAGCCGGCAGGAGATTTTGGATTACCTCCTGCGCACCATGCAGGATTTAACGCAAGATTGGGATTATGCCGAGCCGGTGAGCGCGGAATCGCTGCTGTTCACCGAGGTGGGATTGGAATCGCTCGATGCCGTAATTCTGGGCACCGCCATCCAGGAACATTATCGAACCCCCATGCCCTTCGCCGAGTTGCTGGCCGAAATCGGCGAGCAGCAGCGCGATCTCACCATCAACGAGCTGGTGGATTTCGTCGACACGCACCTTGGCGCGCAGGTGCCGGAAGCCGTCGCCGTAAGGCGGCCCCAATGAGCATGAAGACGCTCCTGATCGGTCTGGACGGAGCCACCTTCGACGTCCTCGATCCCCTCATGGAACAGGGCGTCATGCCTTTCCTGAAAACGTTTCTCGCCGAAGGCGTGCGCGCCGGATTGCGCACCATCGTGCCGCCGCTGACGCCTCCGGCCTGGACCTCCCTGATGACCGGGCGCACGCCTGGCCAGCACGGCGTTTTCGATTTCTTCCGCATGGACTCGCCCGCCAGCCGGCATATACGCTTCTTCAACTCCAACGACGTCCAGTGCGAAACCATCTGGACCCTGGCCTCCGCCGCCGGCCTGCGCACTACGACTTTGAATTTCCCCGCCATGTTTCCGCCGCCCCACATTTCCGGCTATGTCGTGCCGGGCTGGGTGCCCTGGAAACAGTTGCGCCTGGCCTGCTGGCCCGAAGGGCTGTTCGATAAGCTGAAGACCATCCCGGGCTTCAACCAGCGCGAGCTGGCCATGGATATCAAGATCGAGGAAAAGGCTACCGAGGGCACTTCCAATTACGCCGAGCTGGGACCCTGGATTGAGCTGCACAAGCGCCGCGAGCAGAACCTGTTCCAGGTCCTGCGGTACCTCACCGAGGAGGATCCCTCCGACCTGACCGCCGTGCTGTTCGACGGTGTCGATAAGCTGCAGCACCTTTGCTGGCGCTTCATACGCCCCGAAGACGACCGGCCCCTCACTGAAGATTGGGAGTTCCAGATCCGCGATCTGTGCCTGCAGTATTACAGTTGCGTGGACCGCCTGCTCCAGGAAATGTGCGCGCTGGCCGGGCCCCAGACCACCGTGCTGGTGGCTTCCGATCACGGCTTCGGCCCCACCTACGACGTGCTGCACATCAATACCTGGCTTGAGCAGCACGGCTATCTGGCCTGGTCGGAAGCCGCTCAGGCGCGCGATACGCAAGGCGCCCTGCTGGGCGTCGGACAGGTGGCCAAGCATACCTGGCTGATGGACTGGGATAAGACCAAAGCCTTCGCCACCACCCCCACCAGCAACGGCATTTACATCGTCGTGAGCCAGGATGGAAGCTCGCCCGGCGTGCCCGCCGCCGACTATCCCGCCTTCTGCCGGAAGCTGGCCGACGAGCTCCGCCAGGTGCCCGATCTACGCACCGGGCAACCGCTGGTGAGCGAAGTCTGGACCCGCGACGAAATCTTTCAGGGGCCCCACGGCCATGTAGCCCCGGACCTGACCCTGGTGCTGCGCGACGGCGGCCTGGTCTCCATTCTGCCCTCCACGGAGGCGGTTTCCAGGCGGCCCGTGGTATCCGGCGCGCACCGCTACAGAGGCATCTTCGGAGCCCGCGGTCCGGGCCTGCGGTGCGGCCTGGATGCCGGCGAGCTGTCCATCTTGGACATCGCGCCCACCGTGCTCTATAGTCTGGGCGTGCCGCTGCCGGAGGACTTGCAGGGGCGCGTGCCGCGAGAGATCTTTCAGGAAGGAATCCTGGAAAAACAGCCCGTGCGGAAAGTTGCCGCCCACGCCGCCGAAACAACCAATCATGCGCCCGTGTCCGCGGAAATGGAAGACGAGGAGACTGTTTTGGACCGGCTTCGCGAGTTGGGTTATATCGAATAAGGAGCGGCTATCGACCGATGCCAAAAATCAAAGCAAACGGAGTGAACTTACATTACATTACGGTCGGCATGGGGCCAGACATCGTGATGTTGCACGGGTTTCTTGGCAATCTGGCGGTCTGGCATCTTTATATGGTCCCCATCCTGCGCCGCGAATACCGCGTCACCACCTACGATCTGCGCGGCCATGGCTATAGCGATGTAACGCCCGCCAACTATACGGCGGCCGACATGGCCGAAGACCTGCGCTGCATGCTCGACGAGATGGGCATTGAGCGGCCCATCCTGGTGGGCCACAGCTTCGGCGCCGATATCGCCATGTACTTCAGCCTGCTCTACCCCGAGCGCGTGCCGAAGCTGCTGGCCCTCGAGCCCGGCCTGGCCGCCCTGGTACACCTGCGCCAGGACAAAGACTGGATCGGCTGGTCGGCCTGGGTGGCCAAGCTCGAAGAGGTGGGTATACACGTTCCCGAAGACAAGCGCACCGACGCCGAATTCCTCCTGCAGCTCAGCCTCGAGACGCCCAAATTCTACGGCCCGGCGCGCGGGCTGCCGCGCAATCGCGAGCCGCTCCTGCACCTCATCCGCAATACCACCCTCATGAAGGATTATGAGGAAGTGGGCGCCATGACGCTCGATGCGGTGCGCACCATTCAGACGCCCACGCTGCTGGCCTACGGGCGCGATTCGCACTTCATCAGCTCTTACGAATACCTGCACAAAGCTCTGCCCAACTGCACCTCGGTGCTGCTGCCGGGCGGCGAGCATTTCGGTCCGCTCGAGCAGCCCGAGCTGCTCACCAAGCACATCCTTCAATTCCTGCGTGAGTCTCCGCCGGATATACCGGAAGTCGTGGGGCAGATCCACGGTCTGCCCGCGCTGTAGCCGATCCATGAGCATTCCCATCCTTTCCCCCGCCCCCACGCTTATGGCGGACCCGCGGCCGCTGCCGCTATTCGCCAAGCTGCTCTATGGCGTGGGGGACATGCCCATTACCGTGCTGATGGTGTTGTCCGGCCTTTTTATACTGTTCTTTTACAACTCCGTGATGGGCTTGCCGGCTTCGCTCGTGGGCATCGGTGTTTCCGCCAGCCTGGTGCTCGATGCGGTCCTCGATCCCTACATCGGCCATGTCTCGGACCGCACCCGCCACCGTTTAGGCCGCCGCCACGCCTTCATGCTGCCGGGCGCGCTGGCTACCGGACCTCTTTTCTTTCTGTTGTTCAGCCCGCCGCGCAGCCTGGGACACACCGGGCTGTTCCTGTGGCTGCTGGCCTGTTCCATCGGGGTGCGCGCCGCCAGCGCGGTTTATCGCATCCCCTATCTCAGCCTGGGCGCCGAGATGAGCCGCGACTATGACGACCGCACCAGCACCATGGCCATACGCACTCTGTTCGGGCTGATGGGAACCCTGGCGGCCGGCGGCCTTTCCTTCCTGCTCTTCTTTCCCGCCACCGCCGACGGCTCCGAGCCCAAGCTGCACTACGCCGGGTATCCGCACTTGGGGCTGGCCTTCGGCGCCCTGATGTCGCTTACCGGCCTGATCGCTTTCTTCGGCACGCTCGACTATCGCACTTCCGGCGCCGGCAAAAACTCCGCCGCGCCGCCCTTCTTTTCCGCCTTCCGCATTTCCATGCGCAACGTCGCTTTTCGCAGCATCTGGATCTCGACCACCGTCTTCTTTCTGGCGATGGTGTTAAATTTCAGCGTGGCTATACAATACTTCACCTGGTATGCGCGCATCAGCGGCGGCGGCTCGCTGGGCCTGATTCAGACCTGTTTTTATATGGGGGCGCTGGCGGGCGTGGTCCTGTGGATGACGCTGGCCCGGCGCACCGAGAAGCGTACCCTGTACATTATGGCTACCGTGGTGACCGCCGCGCTGCTGTTCGGGGCCGCCCTGCTCATCGGCGCCGGACGGCCGCTGGGCACTGGCCACGCCTTGCCGCTCATGATCGGACACGTGGTGGCCGGCATCTTCGCCAGCGCGGTTTGGGTGGTCCCGGCCGCTATGATCGCCGACGTGACCGATACCGACGAGCTTGCGACCGGCCTGCGCCGGGAAGGCATCTATTTCGGCATTATGAACTTCGGCGAGAAGATCGCCGCCGGCGGCGCCCTGTTCCTGGCTGGCTCGCTGTTGAGTCTGTTGGGAAAGCTGGCGCATGCGCCCGCTGCCGGGGCGCTGGTCGGCGCGCCCGCCGCCACGCCTTACCTGGGCCTGTTATTTGGCGCCGTTCCGGCCGTGCTGCTGCTGATCTCGCTCATTTTTATTCTTCCCTATCGCCTGGACCGCCGCGCCGTCCATGCCCTGCAACGGCAACTGGCGGCGCGCGGTAAAAGTGAATTGCCCGCCTGACGGTTACTGACCATGGCTGACGACAGACCAGTTGCGTTGATCACCGGCGCCGGCTCCGGCCTCGGCATGGAGGCCGCTCTCTTTCTGGCTGCCCGCAATTTTCGCGTCTACGGAACCGCGCTTACCGAAGCCGAACGGCAGGACCTGCTCGACGAGGCCGCCCGCCGCCAAACGCAAGTCTCCGCGCTGCAGATGGATGTAACGCGCCGGCCGGATATCGACCGCGCCGTCGAAACCATCATCCGCGAAGCCGGCCGCATCGACGCTGTCGTGCATTTCGCCGGCATGGGGTTGCGCGGCTTCTTCGAGGATCTCTCCATGCAGGAGATCCGCCGGCTCTACGATGTGAACGTCTTCGGCATCATGGAGCTCACCCAGGCCGTGCTGCCGCACATGCGCGCGCGGCGTTCCGGCCGCATTGTCATTACCGCCTCGGCCGCCGGCCGCATGGGTGAGATGAGCATTGCGGGTTATTCTTCCGGCAAGTTCGCCGTGGTAGGCCTGGGCGAGTGTCTGCGCCAGGAAATGGCTCTGTTGAACATTCAGGTTTCCGTGCTCGAGCCGGGGCTGATCTACACCCCCCACTTCGGGATTAACCGTAACCGCGCCCGCCGCGCCGTCGATCCCGCCAGCCCCTACTACTTCTGGTTTTGTCAGCACGAAGCCATCGTGGACAAATTGCTGGCCACCAATAAATTTACCGCCGCGGACATTGCCGCGGTGGTTTACAAGATTCTGACTGCGCGCGAGCCCCGGCTGCATTACATGGTGGGATTCAAGCTGAAGCTGATGGTAACGCTGCGCGACCTCATCCCCTTCGAATGGTTCGAGCGCATACACCGGAAAATCATTGTCCGCATGGTGACCAAACCGCGCCGGCCCGCCACGGGTTTAAGCGGCCTGGATGCCGGCATCGGCGAGCGCGTCCTTTCCAAAGCTCATGATTGATCTGCACACACATACCGACCGCTCCGACGGCACGGCGTCGCCCGCGCAACTGGTCGGCGAAGCCATGGCGCTGGGCCTCGAGGCCCTGGGAATTACCGACCACGATACCCTGGATGGGTACGACACCGCCGCGCCGCTGGCGGCCGAGGCCGGGCTCGAATTAGTCTGCGGCATCGAACTGAGCACGCGCCCCGACCCTCCCCCGGATGGCTCGCGCCCGCCTTCGGTACACCTGCTCGGCTACTTTCTGCAAGCGCCCGCCGCGCCGCAATTCCGCGAATGGATTCGCGGCCATCAGGAGAGCCGCCGGGAGCGCAACCGCAAGCTGATCGCCAAGCTGAATTCGCTGGGCGTCGACATCTCGCTCGAAGAAGTGCAGGCTCTCGGCAAGCATCTCACCGGCCGCCCGCACTTCGCCAAGGTGCTGCTGCGCAAAGGCTACGTGAAAACCAACCAGGAAGCCTTCGACCGCTACCTGGCGGACAACGCCTCGGCGTCGGTCGAGCGCGATGAGCCGGAGCTGGTGGAAGGCGTGCGGCGCATACGCGACGGCGGCGGCCTTCCCTCGCTGGCGCATCCGGTGCGCCTGCCGGCACGCGATCGCGCCTCGCTCGAAGCGCTGCTGGGCACCCTGATCGACAACGGCCTGCAAGGTCTGGAGGTCTACCACAGCGAGCATAGTCCGGCGGATACCGCGCTCTACAAGGAACTGGCCGCGCAGTTCCAATTGATCGAAACCGGCGGCTCGGATTACCACGGCGACAACAAGCCCGCGATTCGTCTGGGTACGGGCAAAGGCGGCAACCTGCACTTGAACTACGGCCTGCTGGAGAATATGCGGCGGGGTGTGGCGCAGTGGGGCACAGTCGCATATTCTCCAGCAGGCCG
>Ga0302326_10011683_pt1 | contig 18871 bp, 15 predicted proteins | sample Palsa_T0_3_FD_202264 | JGI IMG/M metagenome (GOLD analysis project Ga0302326, IMG submission 202264) | Peat permafrost microbial communities from Stordalen Mire near Abisko, Sweden - Palsa_T0_3 | ecosystem: Environmental > Terrestrial > Soil > Palsa > Peat permafrost | place: Sweden: Abisko...
TCAGCTCGCTTGAGGTCGGGTTGTCGAGCTGGGCGAAACCGCCCAGGAAGCCGAGGCGCTGGTCCGCCTCCTCGGGTGCGATGCTGACGGCTGGCACCCCGAGGTTGCGGCCGATGGCCTCGGCGATCTCCCGGAACGGCACGCCCTCGTCGCCGACCGCGTGCAGCCGGGATCCGGCCGGGGCCGATTCCAGGGCCAGCCGGTACAGATGCGCGGCGTCGAGCGTGTGCCCGGCCGGCCACCGGTTCGCGCCGACGCCGACGTAGGCGGCCGCGCCGTTGGCGCGGGCCATGCCGATCAGGGCGGGGATGAAGCCGTGCAGGTCGAGCGAGCTGTGCACGGTCGGCGGCAGCCGGACGACGGAGGTCCGCACGCCGCGCGCGGCCGTCGCGATCGTCAGGTTCTCCGCGTCGATCCGCGGGCCGCCGGGCCCCGCGATGTCCTCGGTGCCGATCCGTCCGGGCGCGATCATAGCCAGCAGCAGGGTGCCCGAGGTGCCGACGAAGGGCTTGTCGGTGCCCGCCAGCGCGTCGAGCATCGCCTCGATGGCCGCCAGGTCGGCACCGGCCGCGCCCTGCATGTCGCCCGAGCGCATCGCCTCGTGTTTGAACGCGAGGTGGATGACGCCGTCGGCCTCGGCGGCGGCCGAACGCAGCAGGTCGAGGTCGTCGATCGTGCCGGGCAGCACCGCCGCGCCCGCGGCGGAGCAGACGGCGGCCGATGAGTCGGACCGGGCGAGGCCGGTGACCTGGTGTCCGGCCGAGAGAAGCTCGGGGATAACTGCGGACCCGATGTGCCCGCTGGCCCCGGTGACGAAAACGCGCATGATGCAGAACCTCCGTGGTTCGATCCACTGCGTTCGGATCTGATGCGGTTGACTTGATGTCAGCTGCTGTCATCAGACTAGCACAACTGATGTCGGTCTCTGTCATCACCGGTCGGGCAACCCGCGTATCATGAGGGCATGGTGCGATGGGAGCCGAACGCGCGCGGCCGGCTGGGCGAGGCGGCGTTCGAGCTCTTCACCGAGCGCGGCTTCGAGCAGGTGACGGTGGCGGAGATCGCCGAGCGGGCCGGGCTCACCGAGCGAACGTTCTTCCGCTACTTCGCGGACAAGCGCGAGGTCCTGTTCGCCGGCGCGGACGGGTTCCAGGAGATCTTCGTATCCGGCGTCGCCAGCGCCCCCGACTCCGCCGCGCCGATCGAGGCCGTGGCCGGGGCCCTGTACGCCGCGGCCGCCATGTTCCTGGCGCATGAAGGCGGCGTCCGGCGGCGGGCGGCGATCATCGCGGCCCACCCCGACCTGCGCGAGCGCGAGCTGGTCAAGCTGGCGACGGTCGCGTCCGCCGTCGCCGACGCATTGCGCCGCCGCGGCGTCACCGACCCGGCCGCCTCCCTGACGGCCGAGGCCGGCCTGGCCGTCTTCAGGATCGCCTTCGCGCGCTGGATCGCCGCCCCCGACGGCCCCGACCTCGCCCGGCTCATCGCCGAGTCACTCGACGAGCTCAAGCTCGTCGCGGCGGGCAAGTAATCCCCGCCCATCACCCCACCCGCCAGCCGCGCCACCGGCCGCCCGCGGTCCTAGTGCAGCACGCCGACCACCACCGCCGGTGAGCTTTTCCCACCTGCTCAACCCGTCAGGGACCGGCAAAGACCGGCAAACGCGCCGGGACCACTGACCAGCTGGCGCTAGGCACCGGGACCTGCTGGCCGGCTGGGGATCAGCCCGGCGAGGAGGATGTCGCCGGTCCGCCGCAGCCGCGGGACCAGGTCGACGCACGCGTTCGCCAGGGCCGGGTCGGACGCGAACAGCGCGGCCAGCGCCGGGACCGGGTTGGCGATCTGCCACACGGTGCCGGCCAGCCCGGCGACGGCGGAGATGAACTCCAGGCACTCCTGCTCGGTCAGGTCCGGCAGCACCCGGCGGACGACGTCGGCCGCCTCGCCGACGGCGGCCAGCGAGATCAGCTTGTAGCCCCGGACGGCTTCCGGCGAGACGTTCCGTTCCAGGTTGAGCGGCGTGTGCGCGAGCAGGTCGCAGAAGAGCGGCCGGTCGCCGAAGCTCCGGGCGACCACGTCGGCCACCAGGCTCGGGCCGCGCCCGTCGGCCGCGGCCGACGCCGGCTCGGCGCCGTCCAGCCCGTCGTGCAGTGCCTGCACCCAGGCCGGCCACTCGCGCGCCGTCAGCTCGAGGAAGATCTGCTCGCGGGTCTCGAAGTAGCGCAGCAGCGCCGACTTGTCGATGCCGGCCCGGGCGGCGATGCCGGCCAGGCTGACCGCTCGGACGCCGTCGGTGAGCGCGAGCTCGCGGGCGGCGGCCAGGATGTCATCCCGGCGCTGCTGCTTCTGCTCCGGGCGGCGGGCGCGCCGGAAGGACTCGGTCGCCTCCGCGGTCGTCGTCTCGCTCGTCGTCATCATCTCAGTCTACCCGCGATGTAAATAGCACACCATCGTTTTGTTATTAACACAACGACGGTGTATTATTTGGGCACAGCGATCCCACCCGGGGGTCGCCAGCGAGAGAGGCAGCCAGTCACATGTCCCAGGTCTTTTTCCTGACCGGAAGCTCGCGCGGCCTCGGCCGCAAGATCGCCGAGGCTGTCCTGGCGGCCGGGCATCAGCTCGTCGCCACCGCCCGGCAGCCCGCGTCGCTGGCCGATCTGGCTGCGCGCTACGGCGACCGGATCCTGTCGGTCGCGCTCGACGTGACCGACCCGGCCGCGGCCGAGGCGGCGGTGGCCGCGGGCGTCGCCGCGTTCGGCCGCATCGATGTGGTCGTCAACAACGCCGGCTACGCCAACCTGGCGGCGATCGAGGACATCACCGCCGATGACTTCCGCGAGCAGCTCGACGCCAACCTGCTCGGCGTCGTCAACGTCACCAAGGCCGCCCTCCCGGTGCTGCGCGCCCAGGGCAGCGGCCGCATCCTCCAGGTCTCCTCGATCGGCGGGCGGCTGGCCACCCCGGGCCTGGCCGCCTACCAGGCGGCCAAGTGGGCGGTCGGCGGCTTCTCCGAGGTGCTGGCGCGCGAGACCGCGCCGCTCGGCATCAAGGTCACGGTGCTCGAGCCGGGCGGCATGCAGACCGACTGGGCGGGCTCCTCGATGCGGGTGACCCCGGTCAGCGAGCCCTATCAGCCGACGGTCGGCGCGATGGCGCGGGTGCACGACGACATCGGCTCGGGCGCCGCCCTGGGCGACCCGGCCAAGGTCGCCCAGGTCGTGCTCGAAGTCGCCGCGATGGACGAGCCGCCGCTCCGGCTCATCCTCGGCAGCGAGGCCTACGCCTACGCCACCGCGGCCGCCACGGCCCGCGCCGAGTCGGACGCCGCCTGGCACCAGCTGACCGTCTCCACCGACCGCGACGACGCGACCGCGGCCGAGCGGGATCCGCTCAGCACCCGCGCCTAGAACCTAGGCGCTAGCGGCGCGACGCTGCCGTCAGGTGTTGTCCCAGTGCGGCGGGCGGTCGCGGAGCAGCCGGTCGTCGTCGTCGCGCTCGCGGTACTCGCCCCACCCGATGTCGGTGTCCTCCCTGCTCTGGGTGAGCGGCACCGGCGCGGGCGGCACGGGGGCGGCTGGGACCGGGCCGGGCGGCGCCTGCGCGGCCGGCCGGTCGGCCGGGTGGACCCGACCGTCGCCGTCTGGCTGCTCCGGCGCGGTATCCGATGGCATGTTCATCTCGACCTCCTCCGGCGACTGCCCGCCGATGAGCACCACCGACACCGACGATATCCGCCCTCTCCCGCCCGGCGAACACGGCGCGGCGCGGTGCGATCTACGGCTGCTGAGAGTTCACCCTGCGCTACGATCCGTAGCGGCTAATGATCTTGGGGGGAACATGAGGCGCACGTCCACGGCCCTGCTCGCGGCCGCCACGGCCGGCTGGGCCTGAGGAGAAACGTGAACCGCGTATCGACCGTCGCGCTGGTCGCCGTCGCCGGCTTCTGCCTGCTGCTGGCCGGCGCAGTGGACGCCACCGGGGCGGCCGCGAGCATCGCGAGGACCGCCGGCACCGCCCATGCCGCCGGCCGCGCCAGTGCGGCGGCGTCTTCGGCGGCGTCAGGCCGCCGGTGGAGCGCCGCCGTTCCGGTCCCCGGCCTGGCCAAGCTCAACGTCGGCCACGATGCGATGCTCAACGACCTTGCCTGCGCGTCCGGCGGCAACTGCGCGGCGGGCGGCTTTTACACCGATCGCGCGGGCAAGGGCCAGGCCTGGATCGCGAGCGAGGTGCGCGGCACCTGGCGCGCGGCCGAAGAGGTCCCGGGCACGGCCCGGTTGAACGCGGGCGGCAACGCCGCCGTCAACCTCGTCTCCTGCCTGGCCCCGGGCGACTGCGTGGCCATCGGCGAGGCCGCCGACGCCACCGATCCCGACAAGCAGTCGCCGTTCGTCGCGACCGAGGCCAAGGACGGCACCTGGACCACGGCGCGGCCGATCGCCCCCGCCCTGGGCGTGGCGGTGATCTCCTGCCCCCGGGCCGGCCACTGCGTCGTCGCCGGGCAGTCGGCGGCCGGCAATGCGAGCGTCGCCGCCGAGGACGGCGCCGCCTGGGGCGCGTCACGCACCCTGCCGGGCGTGACCGCACTCGGGCCGGAAGGATCGACGGTCGACGCCCTGACCTGCACGTCGCCCGGGAACTGCGTGGCCGCGGGGACCTACGACCCGCCCGCTGCGGGCTGGCATCAGGTGTTCGTGGCGTCGGAGGTCAAGGGCGCCTGGCAGCGTGCGATCGAGGTGCCGGGCACGGCCCGCTTGAACGCGGGCGGCGACGCGCAGATCTCGGCGATCTCATGCGCCTCGGCGGGCAACTGCGCCGTCGGCGGCTTTTACTCCGACCGCGCCGGCGACTACTTCACGTTCGTCGCCGACCAGGTGCGCGGTCGGTGGGACGCGGCCCGGTCGATCCCGGGCACCGTCGATCCGGCCGACGTCGCGGGCAGCTCGGTGACCGGCCTGCGGTGCACCGCAGCCGCCACCTGCCTCGCGGTCGGCGGGTTCGGGCCGGACGGGTTCATCGCGGTAGAGCAGGGCGGGGCCTGGGGCAAGATCCGGCTGGTGCCGGATCTCACCGGTTGGGGGACTTCGCTGACGGCCGTGGCCTGCCAGTCGGCGGGCAACTGCCTGCTGACCGGCAACGCCCAGCTCGGCACCGGCGACGACAGCTTCGACGCGGGCGCCGAGTCGTTCACGATGACCGAGGTCAAGGGCGCCTGGAGCAAGCCGAGGGTGCTGACCGTCGCCGACGGGGGGCTGACCGACTCGGCCGTGCTGTCATGCGACCGGGGCGGCGACTGCTCGGTCGGCGGCACCATCCAGTACGGCATCAGCTACCAGACCTCGCCCGCGCCCTTCAGCGCCTACGTCGCCAGATACAGCTGAGGAATTTGAATTTTCACTCCGCCGGGAGCGCGTTCGCGCGGGTTACCTCCGCGAAAAACTCGCCACTGAGCTTCAGGATCCGCTGCTGGGTGGCGAAGTCGACGTAGACCAGCCCGAACCGCTTGGCGTACCCCTCGGCCCACTCGAAGTTGTCAAGCAGCGACCAGGCGAAGTAACCGCGCAGGTTCACCCCGTCGGCGATCGCCTCATGCAGCGCCGCCAGGTGGCTCTGCAGGTACGACACCCGCTCGTAGTCCTCAACGCGGCCGTCCTGGGTCAGGTAGTCGTACCAGGACGAGCCGTTCTCGGTGATGTAAATCGGCAGCTCGCCGGTCAGCGGTGCCACCACCCGGGTCAGCAGCTCGCGGATCGAGCTGGGCTCGACCAGCCAGTTCATCGCGGTGATGGGCAGGCCCTCCGGCTGCACCATCACGATGCCCGGGCCGGCCCAGGACTCGCCGCGGCGCAGCTCGCCGTCGGGCCTGGCCAGGGCCACGTAGTTGGGGAAGTAGAAGTTGACGCCGAGGAAGTCCAGCGGCACCGCGATCGTCGCCAGGTCGTCGTCGCGGACCAGCCCGGGTACCTTCGCCGGGGAGAAGTCCGAAGTCAGCCGCTCCGGGTACCCGCCCGCGAACAGCGGTCCGAGGTACACGCCGTTCGCCCGGGCCTCAAGCTCGGCCGCCACGTCCTCGGCCTCCGGCGTGACCGGCCGGACCACGGCCAGGTTGAGGGTGATGCCAATCTGCGTTTCCGCCGCCGTCGACCGCAGCGCCTGCACCGCCCGGCCGTGCGCGAGCAGCAGATGGTGGTTGGCGGCGACCGCCTGGGCAGGGTCCCGCAGGCCGGGCGCGTGCCGGCCGTCGCGGTAGCCGACGTGCGCGGACACCCACGGCTCGTTCAGCGTGATCCACCGGTGCACCCGGTCGCCGAACGCCTCGCCCGCGATCGCCGCGTACTCGGCGAACGCCTCCGCGATGTCCCGGTTGGCCCAGCCGCCCTTGTCCTGCAGGGCCTGCGGCAGGTCCCAGTGGTAGAGGGTGACGGCCGGCTCGATTCCGGCCTCGAGCAGCGCGTCGATCACCCGGTTGTAGTAGTCGAGGCCCTTGCTGTTGGCGGCGCCGCGCCCGTCGGCCTGGATCCGCGGCCAGGAGAGGCTGAACCGGTAGGCGCCGACGCCGAGCAGCTTGAGCATCTCGATGTCATCAGGGAAGCGGTGGTAGCTGTCGCAGGCCACGTCGCCGGTGTCGCCGTGGAAGGTCTTGCCGGGGGTGTGGCTGAACGTGTCCCAGATCGACGGGCCCTTGCCGTCTACGTCCGGCGCCCCCTCGATCTGGTACGCGGCCGTGGCCGCCCCCCACAGGAACCCGTCGGGGAACCGGAGCTGGTCGCTGCTCATCCGTACCTCCACTGCCTCGGGCCGGCAACCAATCGTAGGTGAAGATTGCCTGCATAACCCGCTTAATCGCTTTAGTTAACCATGGCCAGGACCTACCCTAGGAACTGTGCCAATCGAGATCCGCCAGGCCTCCACGGCCGACGAGCCGGCCATCACCGAGATCCGCCACGAGACCTGGTTGACGGCGTACGCGCAGATCATAGACCCGGCGATCATCGAGCAGGTGACCGCACCCGGCCGCCCCGCGAACGCCGCCCCGCGCCCCGATCGCACCAACCTGGTCGCGGTCGCGCCGCTGGCCAGCGTGATCGTCGGCTACGCGTCCTACGGCCCGGAACGGAGCGTTGCCGCGGCCGCCTCAGTCGGGTCTGGCGTCCAGCCGGGCGCGCTCACCGCGGCCGGGCTGGCGGGCGAGACGGGGGAGTTGTACACGCTGTACGTGACCCCGGCGCACTGGTCGACCGGCGTCGGGCGGGCCCTCACCGACGCCGCCCTCGACGGCCTGCGAGCGGCCGGGTACCGACGGGTGGTGCTCTGGACCCTGACCGAGAACGCCCGCGCCCGCCGGTTCTACGACAAGGCAGGCTTCGCCCCCGACGGCGCGATCAACATCCTGGACGGCCTCGGCAGCGCGGAGGAACTACGCTACGTGCGTGACCTCTGAGGCCCGAGTGCCGCCGCGTACGCCGTCGGAAGAGCAGTGGCTTCGCGTCAGCGACTACCTGAGCGGCAACCGGTACTCGCTCGCCGTCGAGGCGGCGGACGCGTACCCGGGCGACGCTCGGCTGGCCGGGACCCCGCTGCTGTCCGCCCCCGCCTGGCGGCTGCCGGCGCCGATACCGCTCGACCGGATCACGCTCGAATTCCGGCCGCGGACCCCGCCGCCGCTGCTGCCCGACCTGGCCTCGGTCGCGCCGTTCGCGCTGCCGACCCGACTCGACGGCAGCCGCTACCGGCGCTACTGCGACGTGATCGAGTCGCTCTCCGCGCCCGCCGTGTTCGAGAACCGGCCGATCTACCGGCTCGTGTCGGCCGACCTGACCGGCGATGAGCCCCGGCTGGGGTTCGCGCGCGGCCGGTTCTTCGAGGGCATCAACGTGGGCGGGCCGGCCGCGTTCGAGTACGCGGCGGCGGCGCTCGGCGTCACCGACGGTCACGCGTACCGGGAGGCCTTCGGCGACCCGACCAACCTCAACGTCCGCTCGTCGGCAATGGCGACGTGCGCGCTGACCTTGCGTTACGACCGGGCGACGGGCACGGCGACGTTCCCCATGCACTACCGGGACCCGGCCCTGGTCGGCCACGCGGGCGGCCTGTACCAGGTGATCCCGGTCGGGATCTTCCAGCCGTCAGGCGAGGCGGCGTGGAACGAGGAGAACGACTTCGACCTCTGGCGCGGCCTGCTCCGCGAATACGCCGAGGAGCTGCTTGGCGCGTCCGAGGAGTACGGGAGCGAGGACGCCCCGATCGACTACGCCGCTTGGCCGCTCGCGAAGGCGATGACCGACGCGCTGGCGACCGGCCAGATCCGGTCGTACTGCGTCGGCCTCGGCACCGACCCGCTCACGTTCGCGATGGACCTGCTCGCGGTCGTGGTGATCGACGCGCCGCTCTACGACGAGCTGTTCGGCGCGCTGGTCGAGGACAACGCCGAGGGCCGGGTGATCGCGCCCCGCCCGTTCGACGAGGCCGCGATCAAGGAGCTGACCACGGCCGCCCCGCTCCAGGCGGCCGCGGCCGCCCTGCTCACCCTGGCGCACACGCACCGGGACGTTCTCCTGGACTAATGCCTGGTCAGAACGTCACCGCGACGTTGAACTCATAGACGGTCTCGTAGTTGGCGCTCTTCCCGCCCCCGGCGTTCAGTGCCGCGCCGACGGCCCCGATGTCTGCGACCCGGCGAGTTACCCGGTCCATGGCGTGTCTGGTGCTGTACTTCAGCCGCAGTTCCCTCGTCGGGTTATTCCGGTGTCGCACCGCGTCGAGGAGGTGAACGAGGTCGGTGTCCCAGCCGAGCTGCCGGTCGCGGATGAACGCCTGTGCCGCCTCGAGGTCGGCCTTGGCGCCGACGTTTTCCTGCCGGAGTTCGACGCGCTCGGTCATGACGCCGAGGTCGTCGGTCTCGGTGCCGACCGCGGCCCTCACACCCCTGCCCTTGATAGTCGCCGAGCCGCCAACCTTCAGGCGCTTACCCCCGGTGTGCGCGTGCCTGGTAAACGCCTCGACGGTGACGGTCTTCGCGCCGAGCAGCTGGCACAGGATCTGATAGCAGCCCTGCTTGGATCTGAGCAGGCCGTCGCTCAGGTCGTCGACGGGCAAGTACCGCTCGGCGTCGTAGGGGTCGCGCACGGCCAGCGTAGGGGGCGCGTCAAGCAGTCCAAGCTCCTTGAGCCGCCGCACGAGTTCAGGCTGCGGTTCCTCATCTGGGACGGGAACATCCACGATCGCCACGTTGGGGTCATTGAGCAGTCCGACCAGGTGCCGGTCGGCGGCGAACACTCGTCGGTCCGCCTCACCTAGGATCATCACGGCGGCGACATCAGGTGGCAGCCGGGCGGGATCCTTGTCCCGCGCTCCGGCCAGCGCACCCTTGACGGCCCCCATCAGCGACCCGCCGGATGACGGCTGTCGGCGCACCATGTCGAGGAGCTGGACGAGGTCCGAGCGCTGCCGGGGGCCGATGGTGCGCCCCGCCTGCCCGGCGAACTCGTCGAGCTCGCCGATCAGGACTCGCGGCCACACCGGGGTGTCCGGCTCGCCAAGCCTGCCCAGGCACAGCACCGGGGCCGATCGTCCCGACGAGTCCTTGTCCTCCGTTCCGATGTGGAACAGCACATCTTGCTCGTGCACGAACGCGCAGGAAGGGCTGCGGTCACTGACCTGAACCTTCTTGCCGCGGGCGGAGATCGTCGTCGTCATGCCCACGATCCGGACCCGGTCGGGGGATCGCAGGTCCTCGGTGCTCAGCCAGGTGCCGAGCTCGGAGATGATGTCGGGCGACCGGTTGTCCAGGCTCTGCGCTACGAAGGTGAAGTAGCGTCGGCCGTCGCTACTTCCCAATTTTCAGCTCCTGCGCGAATAGCCGGTAGAGCAGTTCCTGGGTCTGCGGCAGGGTTTTCATCGCCCCTACGACGAGAGCCGGCGTCGCCGGGAGTTGCGCGGCCAGCACCTGCCTGGCCCGAATGATCGTATTGTTCTTTGCGATCATTTGGTGCCACTCGTAGAACACCGTTCCTTCATTGGGTCCCTGGAAGCCGGGGACGCAGTCGTAGTGTGTGCCGACGAGCGCAGCCCCTTTCAGTCGGCGAGGAGAACCGCGCAGAATCCGGGCGAGCGCGTCGGCGTCCTCTCTGACCCGCTTCAGGTGCGCCTGATCCTTGTGGAACACGTAATCGGCGCGGAACAGATACAGCAGGATGGCGGCCCGCTCGACGACCGCCTTCCATGATTCGATGGCTTCGGCTGAACCCGGCACATCGTAGGTCCGTGAGAGCCGGAGCACGGTCTTCTGCTGCTGCCCACTTGCTCCGTCGATAACGATAAGCCGCGCGACGCCGGGCTGGATCTTCTGCATGCCGAACGTCTGCGTGTACTGGGGCGGGATCTTCCTCGTATGCAGAAAGTGCTGCAGATGGGTCTTGCCGGTCTCGCGTTCGCCGAGGACCGCGATTTCCTGCCCCGCGATCTGACCCATCATCCGGTCGATAAAGGCAACCATCGTGCCACCCCCAAGGCCAGGAGCTGTGGTTACAAGCGACCGTTGATCACTAGCGCGCGTGAATGCCATCGGTGATTAACTGCATTGCACGGGCAACCCGGTCGGTCGGGAAGGAATCGGGGGCTTCCTCGCGATCCGGCAGCTGTGCGAAAACGGTAGCACGCCAGAGGGCCGCTGGCTATTGGCCTTCTGCAGAAAGGAATAGGGGCCTCGACCTGTTCGGCGAGAATGACGGCAAAAGGCGGCGGTTACCAGCCGCGTTCGCGCCACTCGGCCAGGTGCGGGCGCTCCGCGCCGAGCGTGGTGTCGCCGCCGTGACCCGGGAAGACCCAGGTCGCGTCAGGTAGCCGGTCGAACACCCTCGACTCGACGCCGTCGAGCAGCGACGTGAACCGGGCCGGGTCCTTCTGGGTGTTGCCGACGCCGCCAGGGAACAGGCAGTCGCCGGTGAAGATGTACGGCGCGTCCCCGTCGGCGTCGATGACGAGCGCGATCGACCCGGGGGTGTGCCCGACCAGGTGGATCACCGAGAGCTCGGTGTCGCCGAACGCGACCGTGCCGCCGTCGGTCACCAGCTCGTCGGTCTCGACCGGGATGCCGGGCGCGTCGGCCGGGTGCGCCACCGTGATCGCCCCGGTCGCGGCCTTCACCGCGGCGAGGGCCTGCCAGTGGTCGCCGTGCTGGTGGGTGGTCACGATCTTGGCCACCGGGGTGTCGCCGATCAGCTCGATCAGCCGGTCCGGCTCGGCCGCGGCGTCGATCAGCAGCCCCTGGCCGCTGCCGTCGCGGAGCAGGTAGGCGTTGTTGTTCATGTCGCCAACGGCGAGCTTGGTGACGGTCAGGCCGCCGCCGATCTCCCGCGTGTCCGATGGCCCGCCGACACGCACGTCTCCGGTGTAAGTCACCCCCCGAATCTACCGGTAGTCGGAGGGGTCGCGCGGCCGGGCGGCACCGTCGAAGGGCTGACCTTGCGCGTTACGCCGCTGACATAAAAATTACGTAATACTCAGGGTTTTTTAGGCGAATCTACATCTTTACGAGATCAAACACCCAAGTTACTCTCGCGTAGTGCGCAGTAACGGACCGATTTCACCTCTTCCTCCCATCACCGAGATCACCGTGCGCATGCCATGCCAAAAGCACGCAGCTATCAACACCCACAAGGAGCCCGCATGCTGCGAAGATGGTGCATTCCCCTGGCCGCTCTGGCCATCGCTCTCGCCCCCGCCCTGGCGGCCGGCGGCGCATCGGCCACGGTCACGGCCGCTACCCCGGCAACTTCGGCGCCCTCGGCGGCCGCCCTCATCGCGGCGGAGGCGGCGCACGACGCCCACGCCTCGCAGCCGGCGGCGACAACGGCCAACTCCGGGTTCAGCCACGCCTGCGCGGCCGTGATCGTCGTCGGCAAGCAGTCCTGCCTCGCGCTCAAGCGGGACGGCATCCACCCGATGACCGTGAGCGTGTCGCCGGACGCCATCCCGGCCGGCTACGGCTACGGGCCCTCTCAGCTGCAGTCGGCCTACGACCTGACCTCGGCCTCCGCCTCGGACGGCTCCGGCCGCACGATCGCGCTGGTCGACGCGTACAACGACCCGACCGCCGCGAGCGACCTGGCCGCCTACCGCTCGGCCGCGGGCCTGCCCGCCGTGCCGAGCTTCGAGCAGGTCAACCAGAACGGCGCGACCTCCCCGCTGCCGGCCACGGCACCGACCGACGACGACTGGACGCTGGAGGAGTCCCTCGACCTGGACATGGCCTCCGCGATCTGCCCCGAATGCAACATCGTCCTGGTCGAGGCGACCAACGACAGCGGCACTGGCCTCTACGTCGCCGAGAACACCGCCGCCAGCCTGGCCGGCTACGTCTCCAACTCCTGGGGCGGAACCGAGGCGTCCAGCGACACCAGCCTCGACTCGGAGTACTTCAGCCACCCGGGCGACGTCATCACCGCCTCGGCCGGCGACTCTGACTACGGCGTGATCTACCCGGCGACCTCGCCCAACGTGGTCGCGGTCGGCGGCACCAGCCTCAGCACGGCCTCGAACGCGCGCGGCTGGACCGAGTCGGTCTGGAACGACGGCGGCGGCGAGGGCACCGGTTCCGGCTGCTCCGCCTACGAGCCGGAGCCGGCCTGGCAGACCGCGCTCGACCTGCCCTCGGGCTGCTCCAAGCGGATCGACAACGACACCTCGGCCGACGCCGACCCCGACACCGGCCTCGCGGTCTACGACACCTCGAACGGCAACGGCGGCTGGAACGAGGTCGGCGGCACCAGCGCCTCCTCCCCGATGCTGGCGGCCATGTTCGCCCTGGCCGGCAACGCGGGCAACACCCCGGCCGACGACATCTACACCCACACCAGCGACTTCTACGACGTCACCAGCGGCAGCAACGGCAGCTGCAGCCCGGCCTACCTGTGCACCGCGGAGACCGGCTACGACGGTCCGACCGGCATCGGGACCCCGGACGGCATCGGCGGCCTGGTCAGCGGGAGCACCGGCACCGGCAACACGGTGACGGTGACAAACCCGGGCAGCAAGACCGGCACTGTCGGCACCGCCGCCTCGCTGCAGATCACCGCGACCGACTCGGCCTCCGGCCAGACGCTGACCTACAGCGCCACCGGCTTGCCGACCGGCCTATCCATCAGCTCCAGCTCCGGCCTTATCTCCGGCACGCCGTCCGCGGCCGGCACCTACAGCGTGACCGTCACCGCTAAGGACACCACCGGCGCCTCCGGCTCCGCGTCCTTCACCTGGACGATCAGCTCCTCGGGGACCGGCACCTGCACCTCGACCGCGAACGTGGTCGGGAACCCCAACTTCGCCAGCGGCTCGACCGACTGGACCGCCTCGTCCGGCGTCATCGGCGAGTACGCGTCCGACGGCCAACCGCCGATCAGCCCCAGCAACTACGACGCCTGGCTCGACGGCTACGGCGACCCGCACACCGACACGCTCTCCCAGTCGGTGACGGTGCCCACCGGCTGCACCGGCACGCTCGAGGTGTGGCTGCACATCGACAGCGACCAGACCAGCGGCACCAACGGCTCCTTCACCGTCTCGGTGGCTGGCACCACCATCGCCACGTTCACCAACCTCAACGCGAACACCGGCTACACCGAGCACAGCTACACGATCCCGTCCTCCGACTCCGGCAAGTCCATCAAGCTCCTGTTCACGGGCGTCGAGAACAACGACAACAACACCGACTACGTCGTCGGCCAGGTCGAGCTCCTGCCCTGACCCCCGTCCGTCACGGCGGCGGTGCCCCCGGGCCGACAGGCCCGGGGGCACCGCTCCGCCTACGGGTTGCCGAAGGCCGCGGCGAGCGGCTGGAACACCTTGCCGTAGAGCCAGTCAAGGAGTTCCTGGCCGAAGCCCCGGGGCGCGGTCTCCACCCACATGAGCAGGTACAAGTAGGCCCGGTAGAGCGAAAGCCGCTGCCGCGCCGCGACGTCGAACGTCACCGCGCCGTCGGCGCCCCGGTACCCGTCCAGGAACGCGGTGTCCCGCTCGATGTCCCCGAACAGGTCCAGCGATACGAACTCCGCCAGCGGATCGCCCCACAGCGCTCGCTCGGCGTCGATCAGGGCGCTGATCCGATGCCCAGCCGAACCCGACTCGACCAGGATGTTCCCGTCCCACAGGTCGAAGTGCACCAGCACCGGCGTCGTCACCTCATCCAGAACCGGCGCCCGGGCGTCGAACCACTCCAGGACGTCGGCGACCGGCCGGGGGAGCGTGACGGCGAACGTCTCGGCGTCCGCCAGCACGGCGTGCACCATGTCAAGGAAGGCCACCCGCCAGCTATCCCGCAGCGGCCCGACCGACTCTGACGGGTAGCCGAACCCGGTCCCGGTGATCGTGTGCAGGCGGGCCACCTGGCCGCCCAGCGCGGCGCGGAGCTCATCGCGCTCCGCGCCCGCAGGCTGAGGCGCCAACTGCGGCCACGGGGTGCCCGGGCACTCCGTCATCACCAGGTACCCGCCCGCCGCGTCGGCGGCGTCAACCGCCACCACCGCGGGTACGGTGACGCCACTGCACTGCCCGGCCAGCCGGTAATACAGCGCCTCGGTCCCCAAGATCCCTTCTCGCTCATAGCGGAGCAGCGGCGTATCACGGCCGGGCGGGAGCTTCACCACCAGCCTGGTGCCATCGGCCAGGCTCACTTGGTAGACCGTGTTGAACGTTCCGCCGGTAAACAGGCAGGAGTCGGAAACCAGATCCCAGCTGATCCCGGCCGCCGCCAACGCCGCCGCCAACCGTGCCGTCCCGGCGTTCGTCATATTCTCTCCAAGCGCGTCTTCAGAGACGGCCACCGACGGCCAGTCCGCAGCGAGCTACTCACACGTTAACGGCTCTAAAGCCGCATAGCGGGCAGCAGTCGTCAGGCACCGGTAGCTGTGGACGGTGATGCCGTTGTGATGCATGAGTATTCGAACAATTAATTGCTGAAGATCGAGAATCAATTTGTAACCATGCGAATAAATGTGCTATCATCGACGTATGTAGATGAAGCGTCTCCCCGGGCGGAGGTGGTGCCCCGTGTCGCAGTCCCCAGCCGACGGCCCCGACGGCGCCCCCTCGTGGGACGCGTTCTCCGGCGACGGGCCCGCCTGCGCGCCGCCGCCCGGTCCCGAGCTCGCCGCCCTGCTGGCAGAGGCGGTCGGGGCGCTGGATGAGCTCGATGAGCGGCAACTGCTCGGGGCGGGTTCGGCTGCGCGGCGGATGCGCGCGCACGCGGATTACGTGGAGATCATGGCGGTCGCGAAGTTCGGCCGCCGCCGGGCGGAGCAGCTGGAGGCGTCGAAGGCGCGCGGCGACCGGGTCAGGTCGCGGGACGGGGAGTACCCGGCCGAGGAGCTCGGTTTCGAGATGACCGCCAGCGCCTACACCGCCTCCCTCCTGCTCGACATGGCCGCCAACATCGTCAACCGACTGCCGTCCACGCTGGCCGGGATGGCCGCGGGTGTCATCGACCGGGACCGCGCCCGCGTCATCAGCAACGCCACCCTCCACCTATCTGACGACCTGGCCGCCGAGGCTGACAAGGTGCTGGCCGAGGCAGCGCCCGATCTGCGCCTCGCGGACCTGCAGAAGAAGGCCGCCCGGCTCGAGGCCCGGCTGGACCCCGAGGGCGTGCAGCGGCGGAAGGACGAGGCCAGGCACGACCGCCGGGTCGAGCTGCGCCGCGAGGACTCCGGCGCGGCATCGCTGGCGGGCCGCGAGCTCGACCCGGCCGAGGCGCTGGCGGGAAAGGCGTCGATCGACGCCGAGGCGGTCCGGCTCCGCAACGCGGGCCTGCCCGGCACCCTGGCCCAGATCCGGGCGATGATCCTGCTCGACCGCATCCACCAGCGCAGCCCCTGGGACCGCCTCGCGCCGCCCCCCGCCGAACCCCAGCCAGACGCCGACGGCGACGGCGGCGAAGACTCCGGCGATGACCCCGGTCCCTACGACGACGACGCCCCGCACGACCCTGACGCCCCGCACGACCCTGACGCACCGGTCGATCCTGACGCCCGGGTTGACCCTGACGCCCCTGACGACGCTTACGCCCCCGACGACGACGTATCTGGCGAAGACGAAGACGAAGAGGCGGAAGCGGAAGAAGAGGACGAGGGCCGCCCGGCCGGGTTCGACGGGCCGCCGCCCGGGTCGCCGTTCGACCAGACCGGCCGCAAGACCCCGCTGCCCGCCCTGATCAACATCACCATCCCCGCCGGCACCCTGCTCGGCTGGTCGAACGCCCCGGCCGACGTCGGATCCTGGGGCCTGATGGACGCAGAAACCGCCCGCGACCTCATCGAGGCCGCCTCCCGCCACCCCCGCACCCGCTGGTGCTACACCTTAACCGGGCCAGACGGCCGGGCCATCGCCCACGCCTGCGCCCGCGGACCCCACCCCTGGACCCCGCCGCCACCCAACCCCGACGGCCCGCGGTCGGCGCGCCTGGCCGAGCTCCTGGCCGAGCTGAACGCCGCCCCCGAGCCGATCGCGAAGGGAACCTGCGACCACGCCCACCGCGAGGACCGCTACATCCCGAGCCGGAAGCTCAAGCACCTGATCCGGGCCCGCACCGACCGCTGCTGCGCGCCCGGCTGCGGCGCCCAGGCCATCACCGGCGAGATCGACCACACCATTCCCTACCCGGCGGGGGCGACTTGCCAGGGCAACCTCAGTCCACAGTGCCAGCGGCACCACCACGCCAAGCACGCCCCGGGCTGGAAACTCGAGCAGACCGAGCCCGGCGTCATGCGCTGGACCACGCCCTCCGGCCGGACCTACACCACCCGCCCTACCCAGTACGAAGAACAATGACCTTCGGGTCTATCTCGGCAGCGTCCGGGGGAACCCGAACCGGGTCAGCAGCCCCAGGTTCCCGAACCGGGTGAGCGCGCGAATCTGATCGCCCTGCAGCGTGAGCACGATGAGACCGCTGGCCCGCCAGATCGGCGCGCTCGGGTCGGGAAGGTAGAGGGCCAGGGCGGGCTGGCCGTTGGCCCGGGTGGGGAGGAGCCTGACGTCCTGGCCCTGGTGGGAGCCCACCAGGAACCCGGCGATCGGCCGGGGGCCGCGGTGCTCGGCGGGCTCGGGCGGCATGGTGAGCCTGGCGTCGTCGGTCAGGAGGGCCACCAGCTCGTCTAGGTCGAAGCGTTCGAATGCGCTGACGAAGCGGTCGACGACGGCGGCCTCGGCCGGGGACTTGGGAATCGGCACATCGTGCGGGTCGCTGTCGGGGCGCAGGCCCGCCCGGGCCCGGATGAGCGCGCTGTTGACCGCGGCTTGAGTGGTGCCGAGGATGCCGGCCGCCTCGGCCGCCGGGAAGCCGAGCACGTCGCGGAGTACGAGGACCGCCCGCTGCTGAGGTGGCAGGTGCTGCAGGCCCGCCACGAACGACAGCGCAATCGACTCCCGTGCGTCGTACCTCGCCTCAGGGCCCGGGGTCAGGTCGTCCAGGTCGTCCGGGTAGGGCTGAAGCCACCACGGCTCGCCCGACCCGGCCTGCCCCGCGACGTGATCGGGCAGGCTGGCCGGCTGCGGGCGGCGGGATTCTCCGCGCAGATAGTTGAGGGAGCGGTTGGTGGCGATCCGGTATAGCCACGCCCGCAGCGACTGGCCGTCGAACCGGCCGATCGAACGCCATGCGGCCAATAGAACCTCCTGAAGCACGTCCTCGGCGTCCTCGGCCGATCCGAGAATGCGGTAGCAGTGCGCCTGCAGTTCACGCCGGTAGGGATCGATGAGCTCGCGGAAGGCCTCGCCGTCGCCCGCCTGGGCGCGAGCGAGGGTTGCCTCGGTCATGGCAGGTCCCTCCTTTCCGGTGGCCACCTGGATAACGGCTTCTGAGAGTGCAACACCGTCAGCCGCCCGAATTCATCGGCGAATCGCCCTGACGGGCGGTGCTTCAGCTGGTGAGGACCTATCCAGTAAAGACCGGAGGCACCCATGACCTCAGTAGACCCAAGGAACGACATCGACCGCGGGCAGGCCGCGGCGCCCGGCCAAGCGCGCCGATGGCGGGCGTTTTCACTGCTCGCCGTGGCGTACTTCATGACCGCGGTTGATCTGCTCGTCGTCAACGTCGCGCTGCCGACGATCGGCGTCAAGCTGCATTTCGCCGAGACCGACCTGCAATGGGTGGTGACCGCGTACGCCCTCGCCTTCGGCGGATTCCTGCTGCTCGGCGGGCGGGCGGCCGACTTGCTCGGGCGCAGGCGCATGTTCATGGTCGGGCTGGCGCTGTTCACGGCGGCCTCGCTCGGCTGCGCGCTGGCCACCAGCAGCACGTTCCTGATTATCATGCGCGGCGTCCAGGGACTGGGCGCCGCCGCGGTGCTGCCCGCAGCGCTGTCAATCGTGATGAACATGTTCCCCGAGGGCCCCGAGCGCAACAAGGCACTCGGGATCTGGGGGGCCATCGGCGCCAGCGGGGCGACCGTCGGCGTGCTGGTGGGGGGTGCTCTTACCCGCTACGCGGGCTGGCCGTACATCTTCTACCTGAACGTCGCCGTCGGCGGGGCCGCGCTGTTGGTGGCCCGACGGGTGGTGCCGGAGAGCAGGCTGCACGGGGCGCGCCGGCGCTACGATCCGCTCGGCGCCGTCACCGTGACTGGCGCCCTGGTGCTGGCGGTCTACGCGATATCGCAGGCCCCGGTCGTCGGCTGGGCCGCTGTCAGAACCGTGGCCCTGCTCGCGGCGGCGGCGGCGCTGCTGGCCGCGTTCGTGGTCATCGAGGCCAGGGCGGAGGCGCCCTTGCTGCCGCTGCGGCTGTTCCGGCTGAAGACCCTGGCCGGATCCAACGCCGTCGGCTTCCTGCTCGGGGCCAGCTTCTACGGCTACATCTTCATCGGCACCCTCTACCTGCAGCAGG